>Ga0182792_1000153_pt1 | contig 68010 bp, 63 predicted proteins | sample Passage237B_FD_130497 | JGI IMG/M metagenome (GOLD analysis project Ga0182792, IMG submission 130497) | Cellulose adapted compost microbial communities from Newby Island Compost Facility, Milpitas, CA, USA - Passage2 37B (version 2) (version 2) ...
CGGCGGGGGGGGGCCGGTGGTCGGACGCCGTGACCAGGGACGGCAGCGGGGGGGGCGCGGGGGGCGCGACCCGGCGGCTGCTGACCCAGGGCGTGCGACCGACGGCGGTCGTGCTGGCGAGCGACGTCATGGCGCTCGCCGGCCTCGACGTGGCGCGCCGCACGGGCCTCGTCGTGCCGTGGGACGTGTCGGTCGTGGCGGGGGCGGGCAGCCGGCTGTGCCGCCCCGCGCCGCCCGCGCCGGCGAGGCCCGCCGCCCCCCCGCCCCCCCCCGCTCAGGACGCGCGCGGGGGCGCGGCCGCCCGGGGGGCCCCCCCGCCGCGCCCTCCACGCTGCCGTCCGTGGTCACGACGTCGACCGACGCGCCCTCCTCGGCGAACGCCGCGCGCATCCCGCGCTCGCACGCCTGCGTGCGCAGCCGGTCCGCGGGGTCGGCGACGAGCGCGACGTGCGAGTGCCCGAGCCCGAGCAGGTAGCGCCCGACGCGCGCGTACGCCTCCTCGTCGTCCACCTCGACGGCCGCGAGCCCGGGCGCGACGCCGACCGGGCCGATGGCCACGGGGCGCAGCCCGGCCTCGGCCGCGGCCTTGAGGCGCACGTCGTCCGCGCGCACCTCGGGCACGACGACGACCTCGCACCGCCGCTCCGCGCCCCACCGGCGGTAGAGCTCCGCCGCCGCGGGCGCGTCGGGCACGACGCGCAGGTCGACGCCCAGGCCACGCGCGTGCAACGCGGACTGCAGCACGGCGACGACGTCGAGCACGGGTGCGCCGTGCAACGTCTCGCCCGCCACGACCGCGAGGCCCACGGCCTGCGCTCCGGCGCGCATCGAGCGCGCCGCGGGGTTGGGGCGCCAACCGAGCTCGTCGGCGACCCGCAGGACGCGTTCCCGCGTCGCCACGGACACACCGCGCCTGTCGTTGAGCGCGTACGACACGACGGCCGTCGACACGCCCGCGGCACGTGCCACGTCGGCGATGGTCGGTCGTCGTCCTGATCTGGGGGCTGCCGGAGTTGCCACGATCACCTAGTCTGTCGCCCGATGCGGACGAATGGCATCATCTCGGCTCCGACGATGTGGACGGGGTGACCGTGACGGCAGCGACTACAGGGCGACGAGGCCCACTTCCTGGACCGGCTCGACGCACGGTCGGGGTTCTCGCCCCGGTCGTGGGTGGCTTCTACTTCGGCGCGGTCATCGCCGGGGTGGCGCGAGCCTGCCGGGCGGGTGGGCACCGCGTCGTCGCGGTGCAGACGTACCGCGCCGGACTCGAGCGAGAACCGGTCGTGACCTCGGACGACGTCCCCGTGGCTATCGACGCGGTGGACGGGCTCGTGGTGCTCTCCGGCGCCCTCCCGCACGACCGTCTGGTCGCTCTCGAGCACTCCGGGATCCCCGTCGTGCTGGTCAGCGAGGACGAGTCGACGGGCACCGCGCCGGTCGTGCTGCCGGACAACGCGCACGGCGTGCGCGCGTCCGTCGAGCACCTCGTCGCGCACGGACACCGCTCGATCGGGTTCATCGGCTGTCTCGACCAGCGGGACATGCGCGAACGTTTCGAGGCCTATCGCGCAACTCTTCTGGCGAACGACATCACGCCCGACGACGGCTGGGTCTACCCGGCCAGCGACAACAACGAAGCCGGTGGCCAGGCCGCTGCGCGGCTCATGCTGGCCGACGGGATGCGCACCACCGCCGTCGTCGTCGCGACCGACCGCAACGCGTCCGGGTTCGTCGCCGGGCTGCGCCAGGCGGGCCTGTCCGTGCCGCGCGACCAGGCCGTCGTCGCGTTCGACCACGCGGACTTCGGCGCGCGTCTCACACCGCGCCTCACGACCGTCGACGCGCACTTCGACCGGGTCGGCGAGGCCGCCGTCCGCCTGCTGCTCGCGCGCCTGCGCGGCGAGGCCGTGCCGGTGGGGGAGCACCGCACCCCGACCTCGCTCGTCATCCGTGAGTCGTGCGGCTGCACGCCGCTGCGGCGCATCGAGGACTCGGGCGGCGACTGGCGCGACGAGCTGCTCGACCTCGTGCGCACCGCGTTCGCCGGCGGGCGCGTCACGGTCCCGGCCCCGCACGCCGCGCGCGCGGCGCACCGCGAGGCCCACCAGGACGGTCGCGGCGTGCGGGGCGGCGACCGCCACGAGCGCCGCTCGCCGCAGGAGGCCTGGTGGCGGGCGGTCGTCGAGCCGCTCACGGCGGCCCGCAACGGCGTGCTGCCCGAGGACCTCGCGATGTGCCGGCTCACCGAGCTCACCACCGGCCTGCAGCCCTACCCCGACGCGCTGGAGCTGCTCGTCGCCGTCGTGCGACGCGCGCACGACGCGCTGCTCGCCGGCGACGAGCTCGACGCGCGAGCGCGCGAGGCCGTCGAGAGCGCGACGACCGAGGTGATCCTCGCGCTCACCCGCGGGTGCACCGCAGCGCTCCTGCAGCGCTCCGGCCGCCTCGAGTCGACGCTCGTGCACCAGTACGAGGTCGCGACCGACCTGCTGCGCAGCGACGGCGCGGACCCGCGGACGCTCGACTGGCTCCCGCGCTCCCTGCGCGGTCGCGCGTGCCTCGCGCTGTGGGCCGACGACACGCCGCGCCCGGATCGCCCCCTCGAGATCGTGGGCGTGCGCGACGGCTCCGGCGGGCTCGCCCGTCTCGTCGGCACCCGCACCGTGCCCGCCGAGTTCCCGCCCGCGGCGATGCTGCGCGGGGGGATGACGGCCGAGGCGACGTTCGTCGTCCCCGTGACCTGCGGGAACAGCGACTGGGGCCTGCTCGCCCTCGAGGGCGCCGTGGACGCGCGGTCGACGACGGCACGCGACCGCGCGAACCACTGGGCCGCGCTGCTCGCCGTCGCGCTCGACCAGCAGAGCATGCTCGAGTCGCTGCACGAGCAGCGGGTCCAGCTCGAGCAGGCCGCCGCGCGCGAGCGGGCGCTGGCGGACGCCGTCCGCGCGAGCGAGGAGCACTACGCGCTCGCGTCGATGGCGGCCGACGACGGCACGTGGGACTGGGACGTGTCCGCCGGCACGGTCTACTACTCGCCGCGGTGGAAGCGCACGCTCGGCTACGACGACGACGCCATCGGCTCGTCGCCGACGGAGTGGCTCGAGCGCGTGCACCCCGCGGACCGCGACGAGGTGTCCACGGCGGTCGCCGCGACCCTCGCGGGCGTCGACACCACGCTCGAGCTCGAGCACCGGGTGCGCGCGGCGACGGGGGAGTACCGCTGGCTCATGTGCCGCGCCATGACGGTGCTGGACGACGCGGGCTGCCCCGCGCGGGTCGTCGGGACCATCGTGGACATCACCGAGCGCAAGCAGTCGGAGATCGCGCAGCAGCAGGACGCCCTGCGCGAGTCCGAGACGGGGCTCGCGACGCGCCTGCTGTTCCTCGACCGGCTCGGCGGCGCGGTCGTGCGGGCGCACCGCGTGCACGAGTTCGACTGCGCGCTCGTCGTCGTGCGGCTGCCCGGGATGGACGCCGTCCGCGGCGAGCCGACCCACACGGTGCGGCACATCGCCGAGCGGCTGCAGGCGGCGGTGCGCGCCGGCGACACCGCGGCGCGCATCGCGGAGGACCAGATCGCGCTGCTGCTCGAGGACACCGCGGGCGCGGGCGTGCCGATGCGCGTGCGTCGCGTGATCGACTCGCTCGAGGCCGAGCTCGGCGAGCGGGTGCGCGTGGGCGTCGTCCCCAGCGTGCGCGGCTGCGCGGACGCGGCGGCGGTGCTGCGGGAGGCGGACATCGCCCTCGCGCGGGCGGCGGCCGCACCGGTGCGCACCCACCTGTGACCCACCCGGGCCGCCCGGCCCGGACGCACGACGGCCCCGCCCGGGTCCACCGGGGTGGGGCCGTCGTCGTGAGAGGTCAGGCGCGCACGTCGCGGCCACGCGTCGGGGCGTGACCGGCGCGGCTCGCACCGTGCCCGCCGCGCGGACCGGAGTCCACGCGGATCCGCAGCGGACGGCCTGCGACCCGCGCACGGGACAGCCGGTCCACCGCCTCGGGGCTGAGCCCGCCGGGGATGTCGACGAGCGAGAAGCTCGCGAAGATGTCGATCTTGCCGACGTCGGCGCCCGTGAGCCCGCCCTCGCCGGTGAGCGCGCCGACCAGCGCGCCCGGCTGCAGGCCGTCACGGTGGCCCACCGCGACGCGCCAGCGCGGCGCCCCGCCCGCGATGTGCGTCGAGGTGCGGCGACGCTCGCGCGGCGGCATGCCGTCGCGCCCGTGGCGCTCCGGCGTGGCGGCCGCGCGGGCGAGCGCGTCGTCGAGGTCGTCCGCCGCGGCGGGGCCCTCGTCGCCGACCGCCAGCGCGAGCACGCCCGCGAGCAGCTCGGTGACGTCGGTGCCCGGCTCGTCGCGCAGCAGGTCGGCCACCGCCGTGCGGTAGACGTCCAGGCGCCCGGCGGCCGTGCGCTCCGGGACGCGGGCGAGCAGCTTCGCGACCCTGTGCGCGCTGACCTGCGCGGGCGAGGGGATGGTGACCTGCTCGAGGGACGTACGGGTCGTCCGCTCGATGGCGCGCAGGCGCGACTGCTCGGCGGGCGTCACGAACGTCAGGGCGGTGCCGTCGCGGCCTGCGCGACCCGTGCGGCCGATGCGGTGGACGTACGTCTCGGGCTCGCGCGGCACGTCGAAGTTCACGACGAGGCCGATGCGCTCGACGTCGAGCCCGCGGGCGGCGACGTCGGTCGCGACGAGCACGTCGAGGGCTCCGCTGCGCAGGCGCTCGACGATCTTCTCCCGCTCGCCCTGCGCGACGTCGCCGGAGATGTAGGCCGCGGACGCTCCGCGCTCGACGAGCGCGGAGCCGAGCTCCTCGGCGTTGCCGCGGGTGCGCACGAACACGATCGCCGCGTCGGCCTCGGTGACCGCGAGCACGCGGGCCAGGGCGCCGGCCTTGTGCCGGTGCGGGACGACCGCGTACGTCTGGCGGACGGTCGTCACGGTCGACGACTGGCGCGCGACGGTGACCTCGACCGGGTCGACCAGGTGCTGGTCGGCGACGCGGCGGATCGGCGCGGGCATCGTGGCGGAGAACAGCGCGACCTGGCGACGACGGGGCGCGCGCTCGAGGACCTTGTCGACGTCCTCGGCGAAGCCCATCCGGAGCATCTCGTCGGCCTCGTCGAGGACCATGAAGCGCACGTCGTCGAGCACGAGGGAACCGCGCTCGAGGTGGTCGATGACGCGGCCGGGGGTGCCGACGACGACCTGCGCGCCGCGCTTGAGGGCGCGCTGCTGCGGCAGGAACGGGGCGCCGCCGTACACCGGCACGACCTCGAGGCCGGGCAGGTGCGTGGCGAACGACGAGATCGCGTCCGCGACCTGCATGGCGAGCTCGCGCGTCGGGGCGAGCACGACGGCCTGCACGGCCCGCAGCGCCGGGTCGACGGCCGCGAGCAGCGGCAGGCCGAACGCGGCGGTCTTGCCGGTGCCGGTCTGGGCGACGCCGAGCAGGTCCCGGCCGGCCAGCAGCGTCGGGATGGCGCGCGCCTGGATGGCCGACGGCGTGGTGAAGCCGAGGTCCGCGACCGCGCGGTGCAGCGCGGGCGGCAGCCCGAGGTCGTCGAAGGTGGGGGCCGCGGGGGTGTCGGCCGGCGCGCTCGCGTCGGAGGCGTGCGAGGGCGCAAGGGTGCCCGAGGGCAGGGTCATGTGATGCCGTTCCGTTCGAGGGAGGACTGAACCGGCGCCCGGGTGGCGCACGGCGGTCGCAGCCCCGACACGCACCGACTGGTGCCTCACGCACACGCCGACGCCGGTGGTGCACCAGGCGTCGGTCGACTCGAAACTTCTGGGGGGACGCGACGAACTCCGCGATCTGGTCCACCTTACCGGCCGGGGCGGTCCGACCGGCCGACGGTGACCGGTGAGTTCGCCCACAGCGCCGGGTGTCGGCGGCCGGCTCCCCAGGCGCTCTCCCCAGGCGCTCAGAGGCCGCGCCGACGCCCTTCGATCGCCGGGCACGCGTCCATCACCACGTCGAGGCCCGCGTCGCGGGCACGGGCGGCCGCGGCCTCGTCGACGACGTCGAGCTGGAGCCACACGGCGCGCGCACCGCGGGCGATCGCGTCGTCCACGACGGCGCCGGCGAGGCTCGCGTTGACGAACACGTCGACCACGTCGACGTCACCGGGGACGTCCGCGAGCGTCGCGTAGCCCTGGGCGCCGTGCACGGTCGGTGCGGCCGGGTGGACGGGCACGATCTCGTGCCCGAGGTGCTGCAGGTAGGCGGCGACGCCGTACGCGGCGCGCGCGGTGTTCTGCGACAGCCCGACGACCGCCCAGCGGCCGGGGGTGCGCAGCAGTCGGTCGACGACGTCCGGGTCGTTGGTGTGCACGGCGCCAGCCTCGCACGTGGGCGCGTGGCCTGCGCGGGGCGCCGGTCCCGGCCGCATAGGATCGGCCCGCACGAGGACGAGGGAGCGGGGCACAGGTGACGGAGCAGGAGCAGGGCACCCGGGACGGTGACCGTCCCGAGGTCAGCACGCGCGTGCTCACGGTCCCCAACGCGATCAGCATGGCGCGCCTGCTGCTCGTGCCCGTCTTCGGCGTCCTCATCGCGACCGGACGCGACGGCTGGGCGGTCGTCGTCCTCGCCGTGTCGGGTGCCAGCGACTGGCTCGACGGCGTGCTCGCGCGCCGGCTCGGGCAGGTCAGCCGGCTCGGCCAGCTCCTCGACCCCGCGGCGGACCGCCTGTTCATCGCCGTCACGCTCGTCGGCCTCGTCTGGCGTGGCGTCGTACCGCTGTGGCTGCTCGTCGTGATCCTCGCGCGGGAGGTCGTCCTGGGCGGCATGCTCGTCGTCCTCGGGCGCAACGGGTACCCGCCGCCGCAGGTCCACCTCGCGGGCAAGGCCGGCACGTTCGCGCTGCTGTACGCGTTCCCGCTGCTGCTCCTCGCGTCCTGGGACTCGTGGGTGGGCACCGTGGCCGAGGTCGCCGGCTGGGCGTTCGCGCTGTGGGGCGTCGGGCTCTACTGGTTCGCCGGCGCGCTGTACCTGGGGCAGGCGTGGCGCCTCCTGCACCCGCCGGCCGTCGGGAGCACCGCGTGACGACGCGGCACTCGACGACGCCACCCGCCGGGCGCCGGCCCGACGCGTCGATGACGCTGCTCAACGAGGTCTACAGCTCCTCGCTCGACGAGGGCTACGCGCTCGCCGCCGCACGCCGTGCCGCGGGCACGGGGCCCCGCCAGTACACCGCGCGTCGGGCCGTCGTCCTCGTCGTCGCCGTCGGTGTGGGGCTCGCGAGCTCGGCCGCGGCGATCGCGCTGCACCAGCCGACCGCCGCGGCCCAGGAGGCGCGCGAGCTGCTCGAGAAGAGCATCGTCGAGCGCAACGAGGAGGCCGCGGCGCTGCAGGAGGAGGTCACGGCGCTCAGCGCGCAGCTCGCAGCGCTGCAGGCCGCGCTCGTCGGCTCGGGGAGCACCGCGCTGCGCGAGGCGGCGGCCGAAGGCGCCGTCGAGGCGGGCCAGCTCCCCGTCACCGGCCCGGGTCTGCGCGTCGAGCTCGCCGACGCGCCGGCGGCGGACCCCGACGCGGGTGACGACGACGCGCGCGTGCAGGACGTGGACCTGCAGATCGTCGTCAACGGCCTGTGGTCGTCCGGCGCGGAGGCGATCGCCATCAACGGCCAGCGCGTGACCTCGACGACCGCGATCCGCAGCGCGGGCAGCGCGGTCCTCGTCGACCTGGTCCCGCTGTCGGGCCCGTACCGGGTGGAGGCGCTCGGGAACCCGGTCGACCTGCAGACCGGCCTCGCGCGCGACACGGCGGGCCAGCTGCTGACCGCGCTGCGCACGACGTACGGGATCGGCGTGGACATCTCGCGCCAGGACTCCCTGTCCCTGCCCGGCGCCGGGCAGGTCACGCTGCGGTACGCGGTCGTACCGGAGGACGCGCTGCCGCAGGAGCTGCGCCCGACGCCCGCCGCGGAGCCGTCCACGGACGCCCCGGCAGGCGACGACGTCGGCTCCGACGACGGGACGAGCGAGTTCTCGCTCGACGCGTCCGCGCGGGTGGGCGACGCGCCGGTGGTCGCGGTTTCGTCCGGCGAGGCGCGTGTGGCAGGGTCGGCGCAGCACGCCGCAGCGGCTGCCCGGAAGCCGTCCGGCGACGTGCGCGAACCAGGGGAGGGTCGGTCGTGATCGCGGTGATCGGACTCGTGGTCGGCGTGGTCGCCGGCCTCGTCCTGCAGCCCACGGTGCCCGCCGAGCTGCAGCCGTACCTGCCGATCGCCGTGGTCGCGGCGCTCGATGCCATCTTCGGCGGCGTGCGCGCCATGCTCGACGGCATCTTCGACGACCGCGTGTTCCTCATCTCGTTCCTGTCGAACGTGATCGTCGCGGCGCTCATCGTGTTCCTCGGCGACCAGCTCGGTGTCGGCAGCCAGCTCTCGACCGCGGTCGTGGTCGTGCTGGGCATCCGGATCTTCTCCAACGCCGCCTCGATCCGCCGCCACCTGTTCAAGGCCTGACCGTGACCGACGCTCGCGACGCGACCGCCGACGGCGAGGACGACGTGCCCCGCGACGGCGAGCCGACCCCGGCGGGGACCGGGTCGGCGGACGCGGGCGCGTCCGTCGTGCCCGCGGTGTTCGACCCCGCCGCGCAGGGGTCGGGTCCCGTCGACGACGAGACGCGCGTGCTGCCGCTCGTGGCGGACGACCTCGTCGACGTCGAGACCCGGCAGCTCCCGCGTGTGCCGCTCTCCGCGCTCCTGCCGCCGACGGAGCCGCAGCCCACCGGCGACGCCGCGCCCGAGGACGGGGCGGACGTGCCGGCGGGAAGCCCCGCGGACGCCCCCGGTGCGGCCGAGGGCGAGCCGGCCGACGACGACGCGCCGGAGGACGAGGCGCCGGACGAGGCGCCCGCGCAGCCGGCTGCCGGGGGCTCGTCGGACGACGACCTGGCCCGGCCGCTGTACGACCCGCTCCCGGACCTCGACCCGCTCGAGCCGCTGGAGCTGGCTCTCGGCGGCGCGCAGGACGAGCACGACGCCGCGGACGCCGCCTGGGCGGACCCGGAGGCACCCGAGGGCCGGACCACGGACGACGGATCCGGGGACGCCGAGGGTGACGCCGGGACGGACCACGACGCCGGGACGGACCACGAGGCCGGCCCGCCCGTCGAGGGCGGGACGCCCGCCGAGCGGCCACGCAGCGGGTGGGCCGTCCTCGCCCGGGCGATGGCGCCGCGTGCGACCCGCGCCCAGGTCGCGGCGGGCGTGCTGTGCGCCCTGCTGGGGTTCGCGGTCGTCGTCCAGGTGCGGCAGAACGACGAGACCGCGCTGTCGGGCCTGCGCCAGTCGGAGCTCGTCCGCGTCCTCGACGAGACGACCGAGCGCGGCGACCAGCTCCGCCGCGAGGTGAGCGAGCTGCGCGGCGAGCGCGACCGGCTCGCGTCCGGCTCGGACGGCCAGGCCGCCGCGATCGACTCGCTGCGCCGCAGCGCGATCACGCAGGGCATCCTGTCCGGGCGGTTGCCCGCGCAGGGGCCGGGCGTGCGCGTGACGCTCGTCGACCCCGGCCGGGACCTGCAGCCGGTGACCATGCTCAACGTGCTCGAGGAGCTCCGCAACGCGGGGGCCGAGGCGATCCAGCTCAACGACCGGCGGGTCACGGCGAGCTCGGCGTTCACCGGCTCGCGCGGCGAGGTGCTGCTCGACGGCGTGCGCCTCGAGCCGCCGTACGTCTGGCTCGCGATCGGCGACCCGTCGACCCTGTCGATCGCCCTGCAGATCCCGGGCGGCGCGATGGCGACGGTCCGGGGGACGGGGGCGTCCGGGACGGTCGAGGAGCAGGACCTGGTGGCCGTGACGGCGATTCGCGCGCTGCCGGAGCCGTCGCACGCGAGCCCGGTCCCGCTCGACGCGGGCTGACTTGGGCGTTCGTGACTCGGACGGAGGGCTGCGCCGGGGTGCCGGCGTTGCATAGGGTGGACCGATCGGGGACGACGACCCGACGGCGGGTTGGACGAGACAACCGATGACGGACACGGGAGGCCAGATGACCGACGACGAGCGCACGCGCGCCGCCGGCCCGGAGACGACCGTCAACTTCGGCCAGATCGGGCCGGTCGACATCGAGCAGGGCGCGCCCGTCGGGCTCACGCCCGAGGAGTCGGCCGCCGTGCATGCGCTGCCGCCGACGTCCGCGCTGCTGGTGATGCAGCGTGGACCGAGCGCGGGCGCGCGCTTCCTGCTGGACGCGGACCGCACGGTCGCGGGCCGGTCGACGCAGGCGGACATCTTCCTGGACGACGTGACCGTCTCGCGCAAGCACGCGGAGTTCGTCCGCGAGGGGGTGCACTTCGCGGTGCGCGACATCGGCTCGCTGAACGGCACGTACGTGAACCGGCAGCGCATCGAGTCGGCCGTCCTGCGGGCGGGCGACGAGGTCCAGATCGGCAAGTACCGCATGACGTTCCACCCGAGCCCGCACCGCGAGGACGCATGACGGGGGGTCGCGCGTGACGGCGGCGACGAGCGCGCGCTCGCGCCGCCAGGAGCAGGAGGCGCGGCCGGAGGCGCCGCAGGCCGGGGAGGCCGTCGAGCACGAGCCCTGGCCGCGGGGGATCTCCCGCCGGGCGTCGATGCGCATCTCCGACGTGCTCCAGGCGCTGCAGATCGAGTTCCCGGCGGTGACGCCGTCGAAGCTGCGGTTCCTCGAGGAGCAGGGGCTGGTGGAGCCCGTCCGGACACCCGCCGGGTACCGGCAGTACTCGCCGGCCGACGTCGAGCGCCTGCGGTTCGTGCTGCGCCAGCAGCGCGACAAGTACATGCCGCTGAAGGTGATCGGCGAGCGCCTCGCCGCGCTCGACGCGGGGGAGGAGGACGAGCCCGCGCCGCGGGCCCGTCTGGCGGCGACGGACGGGGTGCTGCAGCGTCCCGACACGCGCCTGTCCGCGCAGTCGCTCGCGACCGATGCGGGCGTCGAGCCCGCGCTGGTCGCCGAGCTGGTCGAGGCCGGTGTGCTGACGCCCGGTCCGGGCGGCGGTTTCGAGCCGTGGGCGCGCGAGATCGTCGTGACCGCGGCCGCGCTCGCCGAGCACGGGATCGACGTGCGTCACCTCCGGCAGTTCCGGGCCGCGGCGGAGCGCCAGGCGGACCTCGTCGCGCAGGCCGTCGCGCCCTGGAAGGGGCAGCGCAACGCGTCCGCGCGGGCGCGGGCCGCGACGATGGCCGCGGAGCTCGGGGAGCTGTGCGCGCGCATGCACACGGCCCTCGTGCGCTCGTCGGTGGCCGACCTGCAGCCGTGACGCCCGACGCCCGGGCCGTCGCGGACCGCGTCCGCGCACGTCCGTGCGTGTCCGGCGCGCTCCGGGCCCGGGCGACGTAGCGTGGACCTCGTGGACCCGGAGCTCGTCGTCGTCGAGGTGGTCGGGGTGCGCCGTCACCCGACCGTCGACGAGAACGTCGTGCTCCTGCTCGACCCGGACTCGGAGCTCGTCGTCCCGATCCTCGTCGGGCCGCACGAGGCCGGTGCCATCGCGGCCGCGCAGGCGGGTGTCGTGCCGCCGCGGCCGATGACGCACGACCTGCTGCGCGACGTGGTCCTCGCGGAGGGCGACCAGGTGCGCCGTGCCGCGATCACCCGGCTCGAGGACGGCGTGTTCTACGCCGAGCTGACGCTGGGGAACGGCGCCCGCGTGGACTCGCGCGCGTCGGACGCGATCGCGGTGGCGCTGCGGTTCGGCATCCCCGTGCTGTGCTCCGCGGAGGTGGTCGCGGTGGCGGGCGTGGAGGTGCAGCGCGCCGACGACCCGGACGACGACGTGGAGCGGTTCCGGCAGTTCCTGGACCAGGTCACGCCGGAGGACTTCGAGACCGGCGAGGAGCCGGGGGAGCGGTGACCGCGTGCCCGGGGGTGGCACCGACCTTCACCTTGAGGTTGAACTTCAGACACGCCGACCGCGACACGCCCCGCGCGTCGTTGCGTCGGGGGCACCGGGTCCCTAGCGTTGCCCCAGGCGCGGTCGGGTGATCGCACGACCGGCTCGACAAGTGGAGGAAGCGTGGCCAACGAGAAGGCGGAGGACGTCACGAGCGTCCCGCAGCGCGCGCAGGGCCTCCTGTTCGACGACGACCTGCCCGACCTGGACGTCGCGACGGGCTACCGCGGCCCGACGGCCTGCCGGGCCGCCGGCATCACGTACCGCCAGCTCGACTACTGGGCCCGCACGGGCCTGGTCGAGCCGTCCATCCGGCCCGCGACGGGCTCGGGCACGCAGCGGCTCTACTCGTTCCGCGACATCCTCGTGCTCAAGGTCGTCAAGCGGCTCCTCGACACGGGCGTCTCGCTGCAGCAGATCCGCACCGCCGTGGGCCACCTGCGCGAGCGCGGCGTCGACGACCTGGCGCAGATCACGCTCATGTCCGACGGCGCCTCGGTGTACGAGTGCACGTCGGCCGACGAGGTGATCGACCTCGTCCAGGGCGGTCAGGGCGTCTTCGGCATCGCGGTGGGCCGCGTGTGGCGCGAGGTCGAGGGCACGCTCGCCGAGCTCCCGACGGAGCGCGCCGAGGAGGACGCCGCACCGGTCGCCGAGAGCCCGCAGGACGAGCTCGCGATGCGCCGCCGCGCCCGCAGCGCCGGCTGACCCGGACCTCGAGGCAGGCCCGTCGTCCGGCAGGACGACGGGCCTTTCTCGTTCCCGGCCGCACGGCGCCGGGGGAGTGCGGGCGTCAGCGACGCGGGGCGCGCAGGGCGCGGTCGAGCAGCGACTCGAAGATCCCCGACAGCTCCGCGGCGGCCTGCCCGGGCCACGCGTGCACCGGCTGCGCGGCGCCCTGGGCCTGCTGCAGCGCGGCGCGCTCGGGGACGGTGGGCGTCAGCAGCAGCGGGCCGTACAGCGTGCCGAGCTCCTCGAGGCGGTACGCCTGCTCGAGCGAGCGCGCCCGCACGCGGTTGACGGTGATGCCGAGCGGCTGGAGCTGCGGGGCGGGCCCGCGGCGCAGCTCGTCGATCGTGCGCATCGCGCGGCCGACCGCCATCACGGCGAACAGACCGGGCTCGGTGACGACCATCGCCCGGTCGCACGCCGTCAGGCCGGTGCGGGTGAGCGAGCCGAGCGACGGCGGGCAGTCGACGAGCACGAGGTCGTAGTCCTGGACCCAGGACAGCGCGAAGCGCAGGCGGTCGAAGTCCTCGTCGCCGAGCCGGTCGTGCTTGGCGTTGCGCTCCGAGCCGGCCAGCACGTCGAGGCCGGTCTCGGCCCAGGTGCTGGGGACGGTCGCGGCCGCCACGGACTCGGCGCTCGGCGCGTCGAGCACGTCCGAGACGTCCTGCTGCCCGGGGCGCGCGCCGAGCGACATGGTGCAGTCGCCCTGCGGGTCCATGTCGACGACGAGGGTCCGCAACCCCCGTTCGAGGGCCGCGGAGGCCAGGCCGAGCGTGACGGACGTCTTGCCGACGCCACCCTTGAGGCTGCACACACCGAGGACGAGCACGGCGTAACCGTATCTGCTCAGGCATGCCCCGTGAGAGGACGTCCGGGCGCCCGTCGGGGAACAGACCGGGACGAACCCGGGCGTGGCAGCGTGCGAACGTGCTGGTGACCGCGCAGAATCACCCCATGGCACTACGGCTGACCCGGTGGGGGCACTCCTGCGTCCGGCTCGACGACGACCAGCGCCACCTCGTGATCGACCCGGGCGCGTTCTCGAACCTCGACGCGGCGCTCGACGGCGCGCAGGCGGTCCTGGTCACGCACGAGCACGTCGACCACCTCGCGGTGGACCGCGTGGCCGAGGCGGTGCGCGGCGGCGTCCCGCTGTGGGGGCCGGAGCCCGTGCTCGCGCTGCTGCGCGGGGCCGGCGTGCCCGACGACCGCCTGCACCCGGTGCGGGCGGGCGACCGCGTGCACGCCGCGGGGTTCGACGTGCGGGTCCTGGGGGAGTGGCACGCCGTGGTCCACCCGGACATCCCGCGCATCGCGAACGTCGCGTACCTCGTCGAGGGCGTGCTCCACCCGGGTGACGCGCACGTGCAGCCGCCGGACACGCCCGACGTCGCGCTGCTGCCGATCTCCGGCCCGTGGCTCGCGCTGGCCGAGGCGGTCGACCGGGCGCGGGACGTCGGCGCCCCGCGCGTGGTGCCGGTGCACGACGGCCTGCTCAACGAGCGGGGCCTGAACCTCCTGCACGGCCTCGTCGGCCGCCTCCTGGGCGGTTCCGAGGTCGTCGTGCTGGGGGAGGGGGAGTCCATCGAGATCACCGGAGGTGCTGCCGTGACCGAGCTGCCCGCGCACACGGACGAGATCCCGCTGCTGGAGGAGGACGAGACGATCCCGCCGCGGCCCGAGGAGGAGGTGGCGGACGTCGCGCGCGCGACGCCCGACCCGCTCGGGCACGGCGGTGGCGCGTGAGCGCTCTCACGTACGGCATCCTGTGAGCGTGCAGATCACGAGAGCGACGGAGGACGACTGGGCACGCGTGCGGGACATCCGCCTGCGGGCCCTGCGGGAGGACCCGGAGGCGTTCGGCTCGTCGCTCGACCGCGAGGAGCGGTTCAAGGAGAAGCACTGGCGCATGCGCACGCGCACGGTGCCCACCTGGATCGCGGTCGACGCCGACGGCCAGGTGCGCGGTCTCGTCTCGACGCTCCTGGAGCCGGGTTCGCCGACGGACGACCGGCACATCGTCGGGCTGTGGGTCGCGCCCGAGGCACGCCGGCAGGGCATCGCGTGGGCGCTGCTCGACGCCGTGCGCCAGGCGGCGACCGGCGAGGGCGCGCGGACGCTGTCGCTGTGGCTCGTCGACGGCAACCACGCCGCGACGGACCTGTACGTGCGTGCGGGCTTCGCGCGCACCGGTGAGCGCATGGCGGTTCCGCGCGACCCGGAGCTCAAGGAGGAGCGCTACGTCCTCCAGCTCCAGCAGGGCTGACGAGCGCCCGAGGGGACCGGCCGCCCGGGAGCCACAGGCGTCCTCCGATCGTCGTTCTGACATAATGTACATTATCGGCGTTCCGCCGGGACGCGCTGGAGAGCGGTGCTCGACGCCCGCGCGGCGCCCTGGCACGCTGCGCGCATGAGCGACACCCTGCCGCCCGTCGACCACGACGCCGCCGCCGCGATGTGGGCCGCGTACGCCGCCGCGCACCCCAGCGCCGCCGCGGCGTCCGAGTACACCGTCGAGCACTTCGGCGACTCGCCCGCGCTGGCCGACGCGCTCCTGCGCGCCGTCACGCACGGCCCCAAGCGCGCGACCGCCGAGCTCGTCGACGCGTACACCGCGGCCGGCGACCCGCTGCCGCGCATCGGGAGCCACTGGATCGCCTGCGACGGCGCGGGACGCCCGGTCGTCGTCCTGCGGACGACCGAGCTGCGCCTCGCGACCTTCGACGAGGTCACCGCGGACTTCGCGTACGACGAGGGCGAGGACGACCGCACGCTCGAGTCCTGGCGCCGTGAGCACCGCCGGTACTGGACGCGCACGTGCGCGGCCCGCGGCGCGGCCTGGTCCGAGCAGGACGAGATCGTGTGCGAGCGCTTCGCGGTCGTGTGGCCGCCCGAGCTGGCCGACACCCCGGCGCCGACCTGATCCGGCGGCCACGACCGCGGTCGTTCCCGTGGCCCCGACGTCTCGGCTCTTCCCGCTCCGTCGCCGATGTCCGAAATGTGAGGCCCGGATCTCAAATGGTCGTCGCGCACGTCGGCGGGCACGTCCGCGGCAGCTCGTCGTACCGGCTCACGCGGGCGCAGCTCGAGCGGGCGGTCGCGATGCTCTCCCCGCCGAGGCGTGCGACGTCTACCAGCACCCGAACCTGTGGACCTGGCGGGACACGTACCTGCCGCGGCTCGACGTCGACCCGGCCGCGTCGCTCGTCGCGGTCTTCCTCGACGACGGCGACGACGGCCCGTCGGACGACGCCGCCGTGGCGGCGTTCCGGGCGTCCCTGACGGCCCGCGGCTGACCACGGGGCCTCTCCCCCGCCGCTCGCCGCTACGCGCCGCTCAGGGCGTCCGGACCGCCGGCCACGGGATCGTCGTGACGCCGTCCCCGAGGAAGAACCCGGGGTGCGGCGGCTGGTTGTAGGCCGTGTTCTGCCACGCGATCGCCACGCGGTAGGTCTGGTCGTGCAGGAGCGTCGGCACGCGCAGGCTCGTCGTGTACGGCGTCGCGTAGATCCGCAGCGCGGAGTCGTCGCTCGTCGGCCAGACCACCTCCTCGCGCCAGTCCCCGAGCAGGTCGCCGGACAGCGACGGCGTGGCCTTCGTGCCGTTGTTCGAGTGCACGCCCGACGCGGTGAGCAGACGCGTGTCGCCGCTCGGCCCGTACTTGTCGATGCGCGTCTGGTCGAGCAGCTCGCGGACCGGGTCGCCGTCCCACCAGGCGAGGAAGTTCGTCGACGACGGCTTGCGGCCGATCTCCCGGCCCGCGGTGTCCCGGATCTGGGAGTCCGCGGCGGACCAGGACTCCGCGCCGGGCGAGCCCGCCCACACGTCGCCCGACACGCCACGCCCGTTGTCGTTGCCGGAGCCGGTGCGCCACAGGATCTGCCCCGTGCGGGCGTCGGCCATCCAGGAGTTCGGCTGGGACTTGTCCTCGGTGACCTTGTAGTACTCGAGCCCCGAGCGGCTCGGGACCAGGTCGCCCACGTGGCCCGCGTCGCCGTGGCCCGTGCCGTTGCTCCACAGGAAGCGTCCGTCGTCATCGATCGCGGCGGCGCCGTACAGGATCTCCTGGCGCCCGTCGCCGTCGACGTCCGCCACCGACAGCGAGTGGTTGCCCTGCCCGGCCACCGACGCGTTGCCCGCGCTGGACGAGCTCGAGTCGAACGTCCACCGCCGCGTCAGGTTCCCGTCGCGGTAGTCCCAGGCGACGACGACGGCGCGCGTGTAGTAGCCCCGGGCCATGACGATCGACGGGCGCGTGCCGTCGAGGTACGCGGTGCCGGCGAGGAACCGGTCGACCCGGTTGCCGTACGAGTCGCCCCAGCTCGATACCGTCCCGCGCGGCGGCACGTACGACGTCGTCGCGCCGATGCGGCCGTCCGCACCCTCGAACACCGTCAGGTACTCCGGGCCGGAGAGCACGTAGCCCTCGGCGTTGCGGTGGTCGGCCCACGCGTCGCCGATGACCTGCCCGGTGCCGGAGCGCGTGCCGTCGGCGGTCTTCACCGCGACCTCCGCAGCCCCGTCGCCGTCGTAGTCGTACACCTGGAACTGCGTGTAGTGCGCGCCGGCGCGGATGTTGCGGCCCAGGTCGATGCGCCACAGGCGCGTGCCGTCGAGCCGGTAGGCGTCGAGGTACACGGTGCCGGTGAACCCGGACTGCGCGTTGTCCTTGGCGTCGGTCGGGTCCCACTTGAGGACGACGTCGAGGTCGCCGTCGCCGTCGAGGTCGCCGACCGACGCGTCGTTCGCCGTGTAGCTCGACCCCGGCTTCGAGATCGGCACGTCGAGGTGGCCGTCCGCGAACGTCAGGCTCGGCTCGGACGCCGCGTACTCGGTGCCGTCGACGACCGGAGCCACCGTGTAGCGGGCGGACGCGGACGCCCCGGCGTCGAGGTACGTCGTCGTGGCGGTCACGGGCGACGAGGTGAGCCGCGTGCCGTCCCGGTAGACGTGGAAGCCGATGTCGCGCGGGTCGGTGCCGAGCAGGCGCCACTGGACGAGGTTCGCGCTCCCGGACCGGACGCTGATGACGCCCCGGTCGAGGCGCTCGGCCTGCCATGCGCCGGCCGGCGGCGCGGCGGGCGGCAGCGTGGGTGCCGCGGTGGGTCCGCTCGTCGGGCCCGAGGTCGGCTCGTCCGTGGGCTCGCCGGTGGGTGCGTCGGTCGGTCCCGTGGTCGGGGTCGGCGACGGCGTGCTCGTCGGACCCACGCTGCCCGTGCAGGGCGTGCCGTCGAGGGCGATCGTCGTCGGCACGCCGTTGGCCGCCTGCCACGTGCCGACGAAGCCGAACGACGCGGTGCCGCCGGTCGCCAGGCCCGCGTTCCAGCCGACGTCGCGCGCCGTCACGGCGCTGCCCGACTGCGAGACCGTCGCGTTCCACGCCTGGGCGACGGCCTGGCCGTCGGGGAACGTCCACGTGACGGTCCAGCCGGTGCGCGGGTCCCCGAGGTTGGTGACGACGACGTCGGCGCCGAACCCGCCGCCCCACTGGCTGGTGACCGTGTACGTCGCGGAGCAGCCGGTCGCCGCGACGGCCGGGGCCGCCAGGAGACCGCCCGCGCCCAGCGCCGCGGCCGCGCCGAGCGCCGTGAGCGCCAGGACTGCCCGGTTCGTCGTCGTCCGTCGCATGTGCTGCAACGTACGCCGGGCGTCACGACCCGGCGAAGCCACCTCGGCAAGCGCGATCCGGCGTGAATCGATTCGCCGCGCGGAACACGACGGGGCGTCGCGGGCGTTGCGGCGGGAGCACGTCCCCCAGCGTGAAGGGCACCACCATGCCGGACTACGGACACGAGCTCGCCTTCGGCAGCTTCCTCACCCCCGCGGCCGCCGACCCGCAGCGCGTCGTCGACCTCGCGCGCGCGTCCGAGCACGCGGGCCTCGACCTCGTGACGTTCCAGGACCACCCGTACCAGCCCGCGTTCCTCGACGCCTGGACGCTCCTGACGTGGGTCGCGGCCGTCACCGAGCGCGTCCAGGTCGCCGGCAACGTCCTCAACCTGCCGCTGCGCCCGCCCGCCGTGCTCGCGCGCTCCGTCGCCAGCCTCGACCTGCTCTCGGGCGGCCGTGCCGCGCTGGGCCTCGGGGCGGGGGCGTTCTGGGACGCGATCGAGGCGATGGGCGGCACGCGCCTGTCCCCCGGTGAGGCGGTCGAGGCGCTGGACGAGGCCATCGACGTGATCCGCGGGCTGTGGGACGCCGACGAGCGCGGCGTGCTGCGCGCCGGCGGGCGGCACCACGCCGTCGACGGCGCCAAGCGCGGCCCTGCGCCCGCGCACGACGTGCCGATCTGGCTGGGCGCGTACAAGCCGCGGATGCTCGCGCTCGTCGGCCGGAAGGCGGACGGCTGGCTCCCGAGCCTCGGGTACCTCGACCTCGCGGACGTCCCGGCCGCGCAGGAGCGGATCGACGAGGCCGCGCTCGCGGCCGGGCGTGACCCGCGCGAGGTGCGCCGCATGCTCAACCTCGGCGGCGCCAGGTTCTCCCCCACGTCGTCCGGCTTCCTGCAGGGACCGGTCGACCAGTGGGTCGACGAGCTGCTGCCGCTGGTGCTCGAGCACGGCTTCTCGACGTTCGTCCTCGGCTCGGACGACGAGCGCGCGCTCACCGTGCTCGGCGAGGAGCTCGCCCCGGCGCTGCGGGAGGCCGTCGCGGCGGAGCGCGCGAGCGCCGGCACGGCGCAGGCCACCCCGGTCCGGTCCGCGGCCGCGCTCGCGGCCCGCTCCCCCGGCATCGCGTACGACGAGGTGCCCGCCGGCCTGCGCGCCGTCGAGCCGGGCGACCGCGGGTACCGCGCGGTGCGGTCGACGTACCTCTGGCCCGGTTCCCCGGGCCTCGTGCTGCAGCCCGCCGACGCCGCGGAGGTGGCGGCGGCCCTGACGTTCGCGCGCCGGCAGGACGTGCCGCTGGCCGTGCGGTCCGGCGGGCACGGCATCGGCGGGCGCGCCACCAACGACGGCGGGGTCGTCGTCGACGTCTCGCGCCTGTCGGAGGTGCGCGTGCTGGACGAGGAGCGCGGCCTCGTCCGCCTCGGTGCCGGTGCGCGGTGGGGCGACGTCGCGGCGGCGCTCGCCCCGCACCGGCTCGCGGTGTCCTCCGGCGACATGGGGGACGTCGGCGTCGGGGGCCTGGTCGCCGCGGGCGGGCAGGGTCTCCTGGGGCGGTACGCCGGCCTCACGCTCGACCGCGTGCGCGCCGCGGAGGTCGTCCTGACCGACGGCACGGTGGTGCGGGCCGACGACGAGCTGCACGCCGACCTGCTGTGGGCCGTGCGCGGCGCCGGGGCGAACGTCGGCGTCGTCACCGCGGTGGAGGTCGAGGCCGTGCGGCTCGACGAGGTCGTGCTCGCCGTCGTCACGTACGACGCGAGCGACCCGGAGCAGCTGCTCACGGCGTGGGCGGAGCACGTCGAGGCGGCGCCGCGCGAGCTCACGAGCTTCCTCACGCTCGCCGGTGCCGGGCCCCGACCCGTCGGGTACGCGATGACCGTCTGGGCGGGTGACGACACCCAGGCCGCGGTCCGCGCGATCGAGCCGATGCTCGCCCTCGCGCCCGTGCTGCAGCAGCAGGCGCAGCAGCTCCCCTACGCGGCCGTGGTCCCCGCGCACCACGCGCGGCACACGGGCCAGGGCGCGCCGTACGCCCGGGGCGGCCTGGTGGAGCACGTGGACGAGCGGGTGGCCGCTGCGCTCGGCGACGTCCTGCGGGCCCGCGTCGCGCCGATGGTGCAGGTCCGCGCCGTCGGCGGGGCGGTCAACGACGTACCCGCGGACGCGACGGCGTACGCGCACCGCACGCAGCAGTTCTCGCTCCTGGCGACGTCCGACGCGGCGTCGGCCACGCGGTTGGACGCGCTCTGGGCGGGCCTGGACGGGTCCGTCACCGGCGTCTACCGCAGCTTCGACACCTCACCCGGGCGGTGGGCGCTCGCGTACCCGCCGGCCACGATGGCGCGGCTGCGCGAGGTGCTGGCCGAGTACGACCCGGACCGGGTGCTCGCGGGCGACCTGCCGCTCTGAGCGGTCCCGTGCGTGGGGTACCGCCACCCGACCCCAGGGCGGGTGGCCGGCGTGCTCCTCCACAGGACGGCCGTCGTGCGGCCCGTGGCGGGTCCCGCGCGGGCACCCTGGCCGGCATGACACCACCCCACGACTCCGACGGGCATCTCGACGGGCATCCCGACGGGCACCGTGACGGGATCGCCGGGCTCGCCGGCACCCCGGTACGCACCCCGCACGACGCGGCCCGCGTCATGACGTCGCTGGTCGGACCCGAGGCGCGCGGCCCCGCGGCCCTGTGGTGCGCGCTGCTCGACCCCGCCGACCGGTTGCTGCCGTTCGCCCTGGCGATCAGCGACCGCCCGCCCGCACCGGAGCCCGGGTTCGCCGACGTGCTGTGCGACGACCTCGCGGCGCTCCTCGAGCTCCACGCGGTCGGCGGCTCGGTGGTGCTCGCCCTCGTCGGCGACGCGGACGAGGACGTCTGCGACCAGCTCGAGTGGTCGACGGCGCTCACCCGCGCCGCCGACCGTGGCGGCGTCCCCCTGGCGGCGCTCGTGGCGGTGGGGCCGCACGGCCACGCCGTCCTCGCCCCCTGGACGGACGCGGTGTGACGCTCACGACAGCCGCGCCGGCTTCGCGTGGACCCCGACGGGGCGGTTCGTCACGCTTGCGCCGGTTCGTCACGTCCTGGCGCGCGGCCCCGCGTCCTCGTCCCCCGACCCTGCGCCGTGCGCTCCGCGTGCGTTCACGAAGCCTTCACGTCACGCTGGAACACTGAAGAGCTCCCCACCGTTGACGTCGGTGGAACCCACACTCGACGGCCGCGATCCGGCACGGAGGTCAACACCCATGGCGAACAGGTCCCTGCGCGGCATGCGCATCGGGTCGCAGAGCATGGAGACCGAGGAGGGCGTCGACTTCGCCCCCCGTCTCCAGGCGCACTACGACTGCCCGAACGGCCACACGATCATCCTCCCGTTCTCGGTCGAGGCGGACGTCCCGGTCGTGTGGGAGTGCCGCTGCGGTGCCGAGGCCCTTCTCCGCGACGCGTCGAAGCCCGAGGCGAAGGCGGGCAAGCCGCCGCGCACGCACTGGGACATGCTCCTGGAGCGCCGCACGATCGGCGAGCTCGAGGAGCTGCTCGACGAGCGCCTCGGCCTGCTGCGCGCGGGCAAGCTGCGCCGCAGCGCCTGACGCGACGTCAGCGCCGGGCGGCCGTCTGCTCGCGCCGCCCCGTCACCTTCCGGAACGCTCCCGCCACACGGCGGGAGCGTTCCGTCATTCCCCAGCCGGTGACCTTGAGCAGCGCCTCGACGACGATGTCGCGGCTCATCTTCGAGACGCCGAGCTCGCGCTCGACGAACGTGATCGGCACCTCGACGACGCGCGCACCCGCCCGCAGCGACCGCAGCGTCATGTCGATCTGGAAGCAGTACCCGCGCGAGGCGACGTCGGTGAGCTGCAGCCGGCGCAGCAGGTCCGCCCGGTAGGCGCGGAAGCCGCCCGTGGCGTCGTGCACCGGGATCCCGAGCAGCAGCCGCGTGTACGTGTTCGCGCCCCGCGAGAGCCACTCGCGGTTCTTCGGCCAGTTGACGACCTCCCCGCCCGGCACCCAGCGCGAGCCCAGGACGAGGTCGGCGTCCGGCACCTTCGCCAGCAGCAGCGGGAGGTCCTGCGCGCGGTGCGAGCCGTCCGCGTCCATCTCGACGACCACGTCGTAGTCGCGCTCGAGGGCCCACCCGAAGCCCGCGACGTACGCGGCGCCGAGCCCCTGCTTGCCCGGGCGGCGCAGCACCGTCACGCTCCGCGCGACGCCCGCCGCGCGCTCGTCGGACGCGATCTGCTCGACGACCGCACCCGTGCCGTCCGGCGAGGAGTCGTCGACGACGAGGACGTCGGCCTGCGGGACGTGCTCCAGCAGGCGGGCGAGCGCGCCCGGGATCGACTCCTTCTCGTTGTACGTCGGGACGACGACGAGCACTCGAGGACTCACGCGGGCTCCCCCCGGTTCGTGCCGCGCAGCCGCGCGGCTCCTACGACGCCCGACAGCACGGCGCACAGCGCGAGGGCGTCGATGCCCCACGCCGGCCAGCCGCCGAGGCGTGTCGCCCACGTCTGCGACGTGCGCAGCGGAAGGCTAGCGACCATCTGGTCCGCCGTGAACAGCTCGGTGCGCCGGGTCACGACCCCGTTGGGTGCGATGACGGCGCTCACGCCGACGGTCGAGACCTGGACCGTGGCGCGTCCGTGCTCGACGGCCCGCACGCGGGACATCGCGAGCTGTTGCACGGACTCGTCGGACCAGCCGAACGTCGCGTTGTTGGTCTGGACGACGAGGACCTCTCCCCCGGCCTGCACGGCCGAGCGGACGAGGGCGTCGTAGGCGACCTCGAAGCAGATGACGTCCCCGATGCCGACGGTGCGGTCCAGGCGCTCGGAGTCGAGGTGCACGACACCGGGCCCCTCGCCGGGCAGCATGTCCGAGGTCACGCGGTCGACGGCGTCGGAGAAGAACCTGGCCACCGAGCGCATGGGGATGTACTCGGCGAACGGCGCCGGGTGCTGCTTCGAGTACGTGGCGGTCACGCCTTGTCCGGGCTCCCACAAGACCGAGGTGTTGTAGCGACCGCCGCTCTCGGGGTACTCGACGGTCCCGACGAGCATCGGGGCACCGACGGCCCGCGCGGCGCCGTCGATGGCGGCGGCGGCCTCGGCGTCGACCTGCGGGTCGATGTCCGTGCCGTTCTCCGGCCACAGCACGAGGTCCAGGGCACCCGGCTCCACCGCGTCGAGCAGGGCGCGCGTGCCCCGGACGTGGTTGTCGAGCACGACCGCGCGGCGGCCGAACGCGTCGAGCCCCTGGCCGGGCACGTTCCCCTGGACGGCGCCGACGCGCAGCACGCCCGCCTCGGCCGCCGTCGGAAGCGGCACGACGAGCCCGACGACGAGGAGCGCGACCGCGCCCAGGCCGGCGCTCGACGCCTGCACGAGCCGCGCGTGGCGCAGCGCGCTCGCCGCGATGCCGAGCAGCACGCCCGCCGCGCAGGTCACCGCGCTGAGCAGCGGCACGCCGCCGAGCGACGCGAACGCCACGAGCGGCGACTCGGACTGGGAGAACGCGAGGCGCCCCCACGGGAACCCGCCGAACGGCCACGCCGCCAGCGCCTCCTCGAGCGCGACCCACACCACCACGAACACCGGCATCTGCCACCAGACGCTGCGCCACACCGCCGCACCGCGCCGCGCCCACGTCCACGCCGCGCCGAACAGCGCGACGTACGCGGCGCACGCGAGCGACAGCGCGAGCCACGGAACGGGACCGACGGCGTCGTCGGCCCAGGTCAGGAGCGCGGGGTAGAACGCGAGGCCCCACACGAGGCCGACGAGCGCGTTCCACCACGCGCCGTCGCGGCGCAGCGCCAGGTAGAGCAGGGCGATGCCGCCGAAGGCCGCGGGCCAGGCTCCCGGGTCCGGGAACGCGAGGCGGTGCAGCAGACCGCCGGCCACCGCGAGGACGAGCGTCCACCAGCGGGACGGGCGGACGACGGCGGCGGGCACCGCGCCAGCCTAGGCGAGAAACCCGTGCGCACCGGCGCACGCGTCGCGGCCTCGTGGATGCGGGTCGCGACGCGTGCGCCGACCGACCGACCGGCCCGCGTGTCCTTCGTACCGGTCGTGCGCCGTGGCGCGAGGACCGTTGTCTACTGAACACGCGGGCCCGGTCGGAGTTCGGCGACCGCTTCGAGAGGCGTCACCCGGACGGGCACCGGTGCGCCGTCACGGGCGGGTTCCCCGTCTTGGGCGAGGTTCTCTCGAACAGCGGGTCACCCGGAAAACTACCCCTCTGGAGAACGGTGTCAACCCCGGCGTCGGTGCAGGCCAGCCGCCTCGTCGCAGGTCAGGACCGGCCCGACCGGGGCGCCCTGGGACCTCGGTCCCGGCGTGTCGCCCCGCGTGTCGCCCCGCTCCCGCTCAGGTGTCCACACCGTGGGCCGAACGGGTGGCACCCGGCCGGGCTGGGAGCGCGGTCACGGTCACCCGCGAAGTTCACCCGGTCGGCACCGGCGCGGTGCCCTCAGCCCAGGGCGTCGAACAGCACGACCCCGTCACGGACCGTCCGCAGGCAGCGCGGCGGTGCCTCGTCCGCGCCGAGGAGCGGCAGCAGCGGCGTGCCCGCCTGCGCGTCCGGGTTCCACGCCGACAGCCGGCCGTCCGGAGCCTGGACCGCCAGGTGCTCCGCGCGCCAGACCGCCAGGTGCGCCGGCCAGCCGACCCGGATCTCGCCCACCTGGTCGTGACCGGCCAGGCGCCAACCACCGCGCGTCGCCGCTCGGAACGCGGCCCGTGCGGACAGCCGCTGCTCGACGGCGTGGTGCTCGACCGCCGCGCGCACGCCCGCCCAGCCGTCGACCGGGGTCACCGGCGAGTCCGAGCCGAACGCGAGCGGCACCCCGGCGCTCGCGAGGTCCGCGAGCGGGTTGAGCGCCGCCGCGCGCCCCGCACCCAGACGCGCCGCGTACATGCCGTCGGGGCCGCCCCACCACGCGTCGAACGCGGGCTGGACCGACAGCCGCACCCCCAGCAGCACGAGCGCCGCGAGCGTCGGGGCGTCGACCATCTCCGCGTGCTCGACGCGCACGCCCGTGCGCGCGACCGCCGCGGCACCCTCGACGTCGACCGCCGCGCGCAGCCCGAGGAGCAGCTCGTCCATCCCGCGGTCGCCGATGACGTGGAAGCCCGCCTGCACGCCGGCACGGCACGCGGCGGTGATGTGGTTGGCGATCCGCTCGGCGGTCAGGTGCAGCACGCCGTCGGTGCCCGCGTCGGCGTACGGCGCGCGCAGGGCCGCGGTGCGCGAACCGATGGAGCCGTCGACGTTGAGGTCGCCGCCCAGGGCCGTGAGGCCGGGCACGGCGGCGAGGACCTCGCGCGCGTCGTCGACCGTCACGCAGGCCTCGCCCCGGTAGGCCACGAGGTGCGGCAGGCCGTCCGTCGCCTCGCGCGTGAGCCCGAGCAGCTCGACGAGGCCCTCGCGGGTGTCGACGTGCGGTGCGGAGTTCTCGTGCACGGACACGACACCGCGCGCCGCGGCCTCGGTCAGCGCGCGCCGGTACAGCCGCGTGCGGCGCTCCGGGTCGACGGCACGAGCCGCGTCGCGCGCGACGTGGTGCGCCTCGCCCTCGACGCGGCCACCGTCGGCCCACCCCGCCAGGCGGTCGAGCCCGAGCCGCTGCGTCAGCGCCGTCGAGACGACCGCGGAGTGCAGGTCCGCGCGCCCCAGGTACACCGGGCGCCCACCCGCCGCCGCGTCGACCTCGGCCGCCGTCGGCCCGCGGCCCTCCGGCCAGGCGGTCTCGTCCCAGCCGAACCCGAGCAGCACACCGTCGGGCGCGTCCTGCGCGGCGCGGCGCACGGCGTCGAGCGCGTCGCCGAGCGACCGCGCACCGGACAGGTCGACGGACTCGAGCGCGAGGCCGGTCTCCAGGACGTGCACGTGGGCGTCGACGAAGCCGGGCGTCACCAGCGCGCCGTCGAGGTCGACGACCTCGTCGGCCCGGTCGGCGAAGCCGTCGGCGGTGTCGTCCGCCCCCAGCCACGCGATCGTGCCGTCCTCGACGAGCACGGCCTCGGCGAACGGGTCGGCGGGCGAGTGGACGACGCCGCCGCGGTACAGGGTGGAGCTCACACGCGCACGATAGGGCACCGCGCCGACGTCAGACCGACGAGTACGCGACGACCCCGCGCCGCAGCGCGTCGACAGCCCGGTGCGCCGTGCTGCGCAGGCGCGCGTGCGGCCCGGCCTGCGCGAGCTGGTCGAGCACGTCGATCACCTGCTTGCACCACCGCACGAAGTCGCCCGCCGTGAGGTCGCCGCCGCGCAGGACCGCGTCGAGGCTGCGCCCCGCGGCCCACTTGTGCACGGCCTCGACGAGGCCCATGTCGAGCGGCTGGATCGTCTCCAACCGGTGCGCCGACTCCAGGTCCTCCAGCTCCGACCACGCCCGCACGGTCGCCTCCAGCGCCACGCCCAGGCGCGAGCGCGGCCCGCCCGGGACGTGCGGCTCGACGTCCTCGTCGCGACGCGACCGGTACACGAGCGTCGAGACGGCAGCCGCGAGGGCCGGCGGGTCGAGCTCGTCCCACACGCCGCGCCGCAGGCACTCCGCCAGCAGCAGGTCGTTCTCGGCGTACAGACGCCGCAGCCAGCGCCCGTCGGGCGTCACCCGCAGCCCCGGCCGGGTCGAGCCGGACGGGTCCGTGGAGCCGTCCTCCGCGGGCGTGAGGTACCCGAGCGTCAGGAGGACCTCGCACGTGCGGTCGAAGACCGCGGAGATCGAGCCGGTGCGCCCCTGGATGCGCCCCAGCAGCGCGTCGTGCTCGCCCTTGAGACGCCACCAGCGCTCGGCCCACCGGGCGTGGTCCTCGCGCTCCGGGCACGCGTGGCACGGGTGGGCCCGCAACCGCCGACGCAGCTCCGCCACCCGGGCGTCCTGCTCCACGGGCGAGCGGCGCGCGCGCGAGCGGCGCTCCGGGACGACGTCCGCGACCGCGGCCCGCAGGCGCGCGGCCAGGTCCCGGCGGGCGGCGGGCACCCGCACGTTGAGGTCGCGCGGCACGCGCAGCCGGCCGACGGTGCGCACCCCGGTCCCCACGTCGGCGGCGGTGAGCCGCACGACCTGCCGGTCGGTCGTGAGCACCGTCGGACGGGGTCCGTCGAACCCACCCTTCTGCCCGGGGTCGACGACCACGACGAACCCGCTGCGTCGGCCCGTCGGCACCTCGAGCAGGTCGCCCGGCCGCAGCCCCTCGAGCGACGCGACCGCGCGGGCCCGGCGCGCGCCCGCCTCCTGACGGGTGGCGTCCTTCTCCGCGCGCGAGATCTCACGCCGCAGCGCCGCGTACTCGGCGAAGTCCCCGAGGTGGCACCGCATCGCCTCGGCGTAGCCCTCGAGCGCCTCGGTGTGCGCCTGCGCCTGGCGCGCCAGGCCGACGACGCCGCGGTCGGCCTGGAACTGCGCGAACGACGTCTCCAGCACCTCGCGCGCACGCTCGCGCCCGACCTGCGCGACGAGGTTGACGGCCATGTTGTACGTCGGGCGGAAGCTCGACCGCAGCGGGTACAGGCGCTTGGACGCCAGGCCCGCGAGTTGCACCGGGTCGAGCCCCTGGTGCGCGACGACGACCGCGTGCCCCTCGACGTCGATGCCGCGCCGCCCGGCGCGCCCCGTGAGCTGCGTGTACTCCCCCGGCGTGATGTCGACGTGCCGCGAGCCGTCCCACTTCACGAGCTTCTCGAGCACGACCGACCGGGCGGGCATGTTGATGCCGAGCGCGAGCGTCTCGGTCGCGAACACGACCTTGACCAGCCCGCGCGAGAACAGCTCCTCGACGGTCTCCTTGAACAGCGGGAGCATCCCCGCGTGGTGTGCCGCGACGCCGCGCGTCAGCGCGTCCAGGAGGTGCCAGTAGCCGAGCACGTCGAGGTCCTCGGGCGGGACTGCCGCGCACCGCTCCTCGACGACCTGGCGGATCTCCGCCTGCTCGGCCGGGCTCGTGAGGCGCACGCCCGCGGCGAGGCACTGGTCGACGGCCGCCTCGCAGCCCGCGCGCGAGAAGATGAACACGATCGCGGGCAGCAGGCCCTCGCGGTCGAGCAGGTCGACCATCGCGAACCGCGGCACGGGCCGCACGCCCACGCCGACCGGACGCCCGCCCGTGGGTCGACGCCCGCCGCGACCGCGGTAGCCGCGGTCCCCCGGCCCGCGCCGCTCGTCGGAGGACCGGCTGGACAGCAGGCGCCGCAGGTCCGGGTTGATGGGCGGGTCGACGCCCGGGTCCGTGGGGTCGACGTGGCCCGCGTACAGGTCCAGCAGCTCGTCGCGGACGAGCACGTGCTGGCCGAGCGGGACCGGGCGGTGCTCGCTCACGACGACCGCGGTGTCGCCGCGCACCATCGCGAGCCAGTCCCCGAACTCCTCGGCGTTCGACACGGTCGCCGACAGCGAGACGAGCTGCACGTCGTCGGGCAGGTGGATGATGACCTCCTCCCAGACCGGTCCCCGGAACCGGTCCGCGAGGTAGTGCACCTCGTCCATGACGACGTACCCGAGGCCCGACAGCGTGGCCGAGCCCGCGTACAGCATGTTGCGCAGCACCTCTGTGGTCATGACGACCACGGGCGCCTCGGAGTTGATCGTCGTGTCGCCCGTGAGCAGCCCGACGCGCTCGGGGCCGTAGCGGCGCACGAGGTCGTTGTACTTCTGGTTCGACAGCGCCTTGATGGGCGTCGTGTAGAACGCCTTGCGCCCGGCGTCGAGCGCGAGGTGCACGGCGAACTCGCCGACGACGGTCTTGCCGGCGCCGGTGGGGGCCGCGACGAGCACGCCGCTCCCCCGCTCCAGGGCACGGCACGCCTCGACCTGGAAGTCGTCGAGCTGGAAGCCGATCAGCTCGCGGAACCGCGCGAGCTCGCTCGCCTCGTCCTGCGCACGACGGCGGGACGCGGCGTAGCGCTCGGCGGGCGACAGGTCGTCGGGGTCGCGCGGCGCGGGCGACGACGGGGCGTCCGCGGCACGCTGCCTGCGGTGACGGGAACGAGAGGGCACGCGCCCACCCTAGGCACCCGCGTCAGGTGAGCACCTTCAGCGCGCCGGGCACGACGTCGAGCCGGACCGGCAGCGGCCCCACGCGCTCGCCGTCGGCGAAGGCCGGCGGGGGCGTCGCACCCAGGTCGGTGAGCGGCTCGACGAGGAGGCTGCGCGCCTGGAACACCCGCACGCGCGGGTTCTCGAGGTGCCGCCCGCGGTAGACGGCGGGCAGGACGCGCATCACGCCGGGCCGGTCCAGCGGGTCCGCCACCACCACGTCGAGCAGCCCGTCGTCCACGCGCGCGTCCGGGGCGATCGGCACGCCGCCGCCGAACCACGGGCAGTTCGCGACCGCCACGATCGGGCTCGCGGCCTCCCACACGGTGCCGTCGTGCGTCACGCGGTACCCGAAGGGCCGGTACCGGCCGACCTCGGCGACGAGCGCGCGCACGTACCGCAGCTCGCCGCGCGGCCACGAGTACCCGTTGGCGCGCGCGTTCACGGCCGCGTCCAGCCCGCAGGACAGGACGCCCACGAACCACTCGCGCGCGGACGTGCCGGGCGTCCCCACCCGCACCGCGTCGACCGCCCGCGGCGCACGGTCCAGCGCGGCGCCGATCGCCGCGACCGACGCGGCCACGTCGCCGCGCGGCAGGCCGAGGCTGCGCGCCACGTCGTTGCCCGTGCCCGCCGCGACGATCCCGAGGGGCACGTCCGTGCCCGCCACGACGTTCGCGCCGAGGTGCACCATGCCGTCCCCGCCGACGACGACGAGCGCGTCGAGCCCGGCCACCGCGGCGGCGCGCGCCCGGTCGGACGCCTGCGCGAGCGTGGGCCCGGACAGGTCCACCACGTCGAGACCGAGCGCGACGAGCCGCTCGTGCGCGTCCCGGCCCGCGGGCGTCCCGCGGCCCTTGCCGGCCGTGGGGTTCACGACCAGCCCGACCCGCGCGCTCACGCCCGCTCCTGCGGCGGCGTGGTCCCGTCGAGCGCGGGCAGACCCGCGGCGAGGCGGCGCCGGTCGACGCGGCGGTCGTGCAGGTGGCACACGCCGAGCGCCGCGAAGTAGAGCGCGCAGATCGGCAGCGCGACGGCGATCATCGTGATCGCGTCCGGCGTCGGCGTCATGACGGCCGCGAACGTGAACGCGACGAGCACGGCCCAGCGCCAGCCGCGCTGCCAGGTCTCCGCACGGCCCGCTCCCGCGAAGTTGAGCGCGACCATGAGCACCGGCAGCAGGAACGCGAGACCGAACGCCAGCAGGAGCCGCATGACGAACCCGAGGTACAGCTGCGCGTCGATGAGGTTGGTCGCGTCGTCCGGCGTGAAGTCCGTGAGCAGCCGCACCGCCGTCGGCAGCGCCCAGAACGCGAGCGCGGCGCCCGCGAGGAACAGCGGGACCGCCGCGGCGAGGAACCCGACGGCGTAGTGCCGCTCCTTGCGCGTCAGACCGGGCGTCACGAACGCCCAGAGCTGGAACAGCCACCACGGGCTGGAGACGAAGACGCCGAGGAACAGCGAGACCTTGACCTTCATGTCGAAGGACGTGGCGACGCCCGCGAAGTTCAGCGCGACGACCTGGTCACGGTCCTGCGCGACGTCCCGCAGCGGCTGCTGCAGGAGGTCGAGCACCGGGTCGTAGAGGAACCAGCCGAGCACCGCACCGACGACGAGGCCGACCGCGGCGAGCAGGACGCGGTGGCGCAGCTCCGCCAGGTGCTGGCGCAGCGGCATGCGCGCGCCGGGCGCGGCGGCGCGTCGTCGGTCGGTGGACACGCGGCTCTCAGGCGGACGCGGTGGGCCCGCCCTCGGCGGGGCGGTCCTGCGGCGCGGGCGCCGGCTCGGCCGGCGGGGCGGCCGCGGGCGGCGGCGTCGGAGCGTCGGCCGCCGGAGGCGTGGGCGTCACCGGAGGCGTCGTGGGCGCCGCGGGCGGCGCCGTCGCGGGCTCGTCGGCCGTGAGGTCCTTGACCTCGCTCTTGAAGATCTTCATCGACTGGCCGAGGCTCTTGGCCAGGTCGGGCAGGCGCTTCGCCCCGAACAGGAGCAGGATCACCACGACCAGGACGACGATGTGCCAGCCCTGCAGTGCATTCCTACCCATGACAGCCCCTCGACGGACGATGCGCGACCAGGTGATCCTAACCGCCGCGGCCCCGTGCTCCGCGGAGGGTCAGGTCCAGTAGCGCCGCCAGGTGCGTGCCACGTCCGCGTGCCGCTGCGCCCGCTCCGCCCAGCGGCCCTCCCGCTCGCGGCGCAGGTCGCGCACGGTGTCACGCAGCTCGTCGCGGTCGGCGAACAGCGTGGGCCCCGTCGCGGGCCGCTGCTGCGCCGCGAGGTCGGCGAGCTCCGCCGCCCGGTCCGCGAGCTGCGCGGTGACCTCACCGGCGCGCGCGAGCTCGCGACCGAGCCCGACGAGCGAGCGCCACAGCCGCCGCCCCAGGAAGAAGGCGCCGACGAGCGTGCCGACGACGATCACCGACCACAGCGCGACGAGCACGTCAGGCACCCCCGCCCGTCGCGTCGGTGCCCGGAGCACCCGCGGGCGCGTCGGCGAGCGGCCCGTACGCGGCGAGCGCGGCACGCGCCACGCTCGCGACGTCGGCGGCCACGGACGCGGGCCGCACGTCGAGCACACCGCCCGCGGCCTGCAGCAGCAGGTGCCGCAGCCACGCCGGGCTCACGACCCGCAGGTCGACCTCGAACGACCCGTCGGGCAGGTTGCGCACCTCCTGGACGGGCGTGCTCTCCGCCACCCAGCGGGCGTGGCTCGTCAGGTGCAGCGTGACGAGCTCCCCGTCGTCGCCGGGCGAGAACTCGCCGCGACCGGGCGGCACGGGGTGCTGCTCGGCCGGCTCGTCGAGGACCTGGGCCGCGAGGATCCGGTCGACGCGGAACAGCCGCTCGCCGCCCACCGCGTGGCACCACCCCAGCAGGTAGGACCGGTCGGTCTCGGTGACGAGCCGGATGGGGTCCACGTCGCGCTCGGACGAGACGTCCGCGGCGTTCACGTACCGCAGGTGCAGGCGCCGGCCCTCGCGCAGCGACGTCGCGAGCGCGGTCGCGACCGCCGGTGCCGCCGCGAGCGTGAGCGACACGTCGACGGTGCCGGCCGCGTCGCCGACCGCCGCGGTCAGCTTCGCCAGCGCGGACCGCACGACCTGCGCGCGCTCGTCGTCCAGGGCGCCCCCGAGCCCCGCGTCGAGCGCGCGCAGCGCGGCGACGAGCGCCACGCCCTCGCGGGCGGACAGCCGCAGCGGCCGCGTCATGCCGCGCGACTCGGTGAGCCGCACGACGCCCCGCTCGTAGGACGAGAAGTCGAAGTCGATGAGGTCGTACGGCAGGTAGCCCGGCGTGCCGCTGACCCACAGCGTGTCGATGTCGGCCATCACCTGCTGGGTCGTGACGCCGAACTGGCGCGCGAGCTCCTCGACGGACGCGTCCTCGTGCCGGTCGAGGAACGCGATCATGCCCAGGAGCCGCACGACGCGGTCGCTCGCGCGCTCAGCCACGCCGCACCTCCGGGGCGTCGAGGGCCGTCAGGTCCTGCACGTCGCCCGGCGGGACGGCGCCACGCGCGTCCTGGGCCCCGTGGCCGTCCGGCGCGAGCGTCGCGGCCTGCCGCAGCAGCTCGACGACGTGCGCCCGGACCTCGGGCGGGTCGAGCACGAGCACCGCGTCGCCGTACCCGACGAGCTCCTCGGCGAGCTCCCACGCGTTGCGGAACTCGACGTGCACGACGTCGCGGCCCACCACGAGCGGCCCGACGACGCGGTCCTGCGACCAGTCGACGGCGTCCGGCGGCGGGTCGAGCGCGCGCACGCGGGCGGCCTCGGCGCGCTCGGGCAGCAGCGCGAGCGTCGCGACGCGCGACGGGCCGGAGCGCCACGCGGCGAGCGCCTGGTCGACGAGCGCCGGGTCGGGCGGCGGGAACGCGCCCGGCTGCCCCACCGTGCGCACCGACCCCTCGATACGGCTCAGCCGGAACGAGCGCGGCGCCTGCCGGTCCTGGTCCCAGCCGACGAGCACCCAGCCGCCGCGCCGCGCGACGAGCTGCCACGGCTCGACGCGCCGCTCGCGCACCTCGCCCGTGCTCGCCGCCCGGTAGGTCAGGCGGACCACCTGGCGCGCCTGCGCCGCGTCGAGCAGCGGCGCGAAGACGCGCCCGCCGGAGCGCACGCGCGGCGCGAGGCCCGCGACGAGGTCCGTCGCGCCGGGCCCCTGCCCGACCGCGCGCAGCTTCGTCAGGGCGCGGGCGGTGTCGCCGCGCATCGTGCGGTCCTGCCACGTCTGCGCCGCGAGCGTCAGCACGCCCAGCTCGGCCGCCGTGAGGTCGATCGGCGGCAGCGCGTACGCGTCGAGGTCGATCCGGTACCCGATGTCGTCGCCGTGCCCGGCGTCCGTCACCGTCACCAGCGGGATGCCGAGCTCGCGCAGCGTGTCCTTGTCGCGCTCGAACATCCGCTCGAAGGCGTCGTCGGAGGGCGCGTCGGCGTAGCCGGCGACGGAGGCACGCACCTGCTCCTTGGTCATGCGCCCGCGCGAGTTCACGAGGGCGATGAGGAGGTTGAGCAGGCGCTCGGCGGGGTCGATCGGACTGGGCATCGGGTCCACCGTAGTGGCCGGTAGCGTTACCGACGTGATCACGTGGCGCGTCGGTGTCGTCGAGCAGGTGCAGGGGTCGTGGCAGGGGGCGGTGGAGCTCACCGTGGCGCTCGACCAGCCGTGGGCGGACCCCACGCTCCCGGCACGGGTGAAGGCGCTCGCCTATCCCGCGCTCGTCGGGGAGGTCGAGGTGGGCCGCCGGGTGTGGCTCAACGTGTCCGCGCTCGCCCGCGGCCTCGGGACCGGCGGCTACGGGCTCGTCGTCGCTCCTGCCGACGGGCGCCCGGTCGAGCCGCCGCCCACGCGCGGCCACCTCGTCAAGGCGCGCTACACGCCGCTGCAGGCCATGGTCCTCGGCGTCGACGACCAGGAGTCCGAGCACCACGAGACGATGCGCGACGCCGACGACCTCGCCGGCCTCCCGGTGGTCGTCGCCGACCTGCACTCGGCGCTGCCCGCGGTGGTCGCGGGTGCGCGGCTCGAGGCGGAGCGGCACGGCCGGCCCGCGCCGCGGGTCGCGTACGTCATGACCGACGGCGGCGCGCTGCCCGCGTGGTTCTCGCGCTCCGTCGCGTCGCTGCGCGACGCCGGCTGGATCTCGACGTGCGTCACCGCGGGCCAGGCGTTCGGCGGCGACCTCGAGGCCGTGACGGTGCACACCGCGCTGCTCGCCGCGCGCCACGTCGCCGACGCGGATCTCGCGGTCGTCGTCCAGGGGCCGGGGAACCTCGGCACGGGTACCCGCTGGGGCTTCTCGGGCGTCGCCGCGGGCGAGGCCGTCAACGCGGCCGCGGTGCTCGGCGGCCGTCCGGTCGCCTCGCTGCGCGTGTCCGGCGCCGACCCGCGCGAGCGGCACGTCGGCATCTCCCACCACTCGCTCACGGCCTACGGGCGCGTCGCGCTGCAGCCCGCGGACGTCGTCGTGCCCGTGTTCGACGAGGCCGACCCCCGGCTCGGGCCCCTCGGTGCGCAGGTCCGCGAGCAGGCCGCCACGCTCGTCGAGCCCGTCGGGCGGCACCGGCTCGTCGAGGTCGCGGCCGACGACGCGCTGCGCCGCGCGCTCGGTGCGACGCCCGTCCGCCTGTCGACGATGGGGCGCGGCCTCGACCAGGACCCCGCGGCGTTCCTCGCGGCCGGTGTGGCCGGCGTGCACGCGGCAGCGCTGCTCTGAGCGACGCCGAGCAGGTCAGTCGTCGCGCTCGGTGCGGGTGCGGGCCGCGACGATCGTCGACAGGCGCCGCGCCTCGGCGAGCGCGCGCTCCCCGTCGGCCCGCTGGATGCCCATGACCGCGAGCGTGTCGCCGTCCGCGAGGTCCAGGTGCACCCACGGCCGGTCGCCGAACCGCACCGCCACGACCTGCGCCCACGTCAGGCGCGTCGTGATGAGCAGGTTGCGCACCGTGAGGCCGTCCTCGTCGGGCACGGCCGCGACGGACGCCTGACGCCAGCAGAACCAGACGATCGCGCCGCCGAGCAGCGCGAAGCCGCTGACGTCGAGCGCGGACAGGCCCGGCATGAGCACGACGAGCAGCACCGTCGCGAGCGTGACGACACCCGCGAGCCCCAGCGACACGATCCGCGCGAGCCGGGGCCGGAACGGGGTCAGGTCCACTAGAGCCTGCAGGCGTGGATCGACGTCACGAGGATCGCGCGGGCGCCCAGGTCGTAGAGCTGGTCCATGACGCGGTTGGTCTGGTCCCGGCGCACCATCGCGCGCACGGCCGCCCACTCGCGGTTGTGCAGCGGCGAGACCGTCGGCGACTCCAGGCCCGGCGTGATCGCGACGGCCTGGTCGACGAGCGCGATCGGGCAGTCGTAGTCCATGAGGACGTACTGGCGCGCGGTGAGCACGCCCTGCAGGCGCCGCGTGAGCACCTCGAGCCCGGCGGGCGCCTCGACGTCGGAGCGGCGCGCCAGGACGGCCTCCGAGTGCAGCAGCGCCTCGCCGAACACCTCGAGGCCCGCGGCGCGCAGCGTCGAGCCGGTCTCGACGACGTCCGCGATGACGTCCGCGACGCCGAGGCGGATGGCGCTCTCGACCGCGCCGTCGAGGCGCACGATGCTCGCGGGCTCGATGCCGCGCTCGGCGAGCGACACCCGCACGAGCTCCGGGTACGACGTGGCGACGCGCTTGCCCGCGATCTGCGCGAGGTCGGTCATGGTGCCGGCGGTCGTCGCGAACCGGAACGTCGAGCGCGCGAAGCCGAGACCGAGGTGCTCGACCGCCGCCGACGAGGAGTCGAGCAGCAGGTCACGCCCGGTGATCCCGACGTCGACGGTCCCCGCCCCGACGTACACCGCGATGTCACGCGGGCGCAGGAAGAAGAACTCGACGTCGTTGTCCGGGTCGGGCAGGACGAGCTCGCGCGAGTCGCGGCGCTGGCGGTAGCCCGCCTCGCGCAGCATCTCGACGGCGGGCTCGGACAGCGAGCCCTTGTTGGGGACGGCGATGCGCAGCACGGGGATCCTTCGGGAGGGACGGGTGGGGGCGCGGCTCAGAGGTGCGCGTAGACGTCGTCGAGCGTGAGCCCGCGCGCCACCATGAGGACCTGCAGGTGGTAGAGGAGCTGCGAGATCTCCTCCGCGGTGCGCTCGTCCCCCTCGTGCTCCGCGGCCATCCAGACCTCGGCGGCCTCCTCCACGATCTTCTTGCCGATCGCGTGCACGCCGGCGTCCAGCTCGGCGACCGTGCCCGAGCCCGCGGGCCTGGTCACCGCCTTCTCGGACAGCTCGGCGAACAGCGACTCAAACGTCTTCACGTCGGCCAAGCGTAGACGGTGCGTCCGGCGTGCTCGTCGCGGGACCGGCCGCTGGGACGACCGCGGGCTCCGGGGCGGGGACGGGTGCGGGGCCGGACGCGGCCCCGGCCACCGCCGCGTGCGGCGGCGCGACGCGCTGCGCGCGCCACCACACGACGAAGCCGTAGGCGACGACGCCGCCGTACACGAGGTACAGCGCGGCCGACGGGTAGTAGCCCGCCGAGAGGAGCAGCGGCACGCCGACGACGTCGACCGCGATCCAGATGAGCCAGAACTCGATGTACCCGCGCGCCATGCCGTACGTCGCCAGCAGCGACCCGGTGAAGATCCACGCGTCGGCGAGCGGGCCCCACGAGCCGAGCTCGCGGAACACCCACCAGCACCCGGCGGTGCCGAGGACGGCCGCCGGCCCGAGGACCGCCCAGCCGCGCACCCCCGCCCACCGCGGCTCGACCGCGGGCGCGTCTGGCATGCCCGCCGCCCGCGCGTCGCGCCGCGTGCGCCGCCAACGCGTCCAGCCGTACACGGAGACCGCGACGAAGAACACCTGACGCCCGGCCTGCCCGTACAGGTCGCGCGCCTGCGGCGTGTCGAAGACCGCACCGAGGAAGACCGTGAACAGCAGCACGTTGCCGACGATGCCCACGGGCCACGCCCACACGCGGCGGCGCAGCCCGCCCACGGCGGACGCGAGGCCGAACAGGTTGCCGACGATCTCGCGCCAGAGGACCTCCTGGCCGGCGACCGAGACGGTGGCGTCGAACAGCCACCCCAGCGGCCCGCTCACGGGCGGGACAGCCCGCGCAGCGCGGCGACCGTGGCGACGGCCGCCTGCGCGGCCTCGTAGCCCTTGTCCTCCACCGAGCCGGGCAGGCCCGCGCGGTCGAGGGCCTGCTGCTCGTCGTCGCACGTGAGCACGCCGAAGCCGACCGGCACGCCGGTGCTCACGGCCACGTCGGTGAGCCCGTTCGTCGCCCCGGCGCACACGTACTCGAAGTGCGGCGTGCCGCCCCGGATCACCACGCCGAGCGCCACCACCGCGTCCGCTCCCCCGCGCGCCGCGACGGCCGCGGCCACGGGCAGCTCGAACGTGCCCGGCACGCGCACGACCGTGACGTCCTCGACGTGCGCGTCGGCCAGCGCGCGCCGCGCGCCGTCGAGCAGGCCGTCCATGACGACCTGGTGCCAGGACGCGGCGACGACGACGACGCGCAGTCCGCTCCCGTCGACGGTGAGGGTGGGTGCTCCGGCGCCGCTCATGCGAGGTCCTCCAGGGGTGCGTAGGTGTGGTCCGTGCGGTCGGCGCCCGGGGTCGCGGGCGCGGCGTGCACGGGGTGGACGGGGATCGGGTCGCGCACGTCGGCCGGGTCGTCGAGGTGCAGGAGGTGGCCCATGGAGCGCGCCTTGGTGCGCAGGTACTCCTCGTTCTGGGGCGTGCGCCCCACCTCGAGCCCGCGGACCTCGACGACGTCGACGCCGTGCGCGCGCAGGCCCGCGACCTTGGCGGGGTTGTTGGTCAGCAGCCGGACCCGGTCGACGCCGAGGTCGAGCAGGATGGCCGCCGCGGCGCCGTACTCGCGCCGGTCGGCCGGCCAGCCGAGGTCGAGGTTCGCCTCGACGGTGTCGCGCCCGGAGTCCTGCAGCGCGTACGCGGCGACCTTCGCGAGCAGGCCGATGCCACGGCCCTCGTGCCCGCGCAGGTACACCACCGCGCCGCCCTGCTCGGCGGCGAGCTGCAGGGCCGCGTCGAGCTGCGGCCCGCAGTCGCAGCGCGCCGAGGCGAACGCGTCGCCCGTGAGGCACTCGGAGTGCACCCGGACCACGGGCACGTCCGCGAGGCCCCGCGTCGGCACCAGCGCCACGTGCTCGTCGCCCGTGCGCAGGTCCCGGTACCCGTGGATGCGGAAGTCGCCGTGCCGCGTGGGCAGGTACGCGGTGTGCGTGGCGTGCACGCGCGGGCGGCCCTCGCCGGGCTCGGGTGGCGCGACGGTGTCGTCGTGCGCGCGCCGCCAGGCGACGAGGTCGGCGATGGTGAGCAGCACGAGGCCCTCGTCCTGCGCGGTGCGCGACGCCTCGGTGAGCCGGACCATCGTGCCGTCGTCGTTGACCAGCTCGGCGATCGCTCCCACGGGCGGCAGCCCCGCGAGCCGGCACAGGTCGACGGCGGCCTCGGTGTGACCCGCGCGGTGCAGCACGCCTCCCGGGACGGCGCGCAGCGGGAGCACGTGACCGGGCCGGATGAGGTCGCCCGGGCCGCTCGCCGGGTCGGCGAGCACCCGCAGCGTGCGGGCGCGGTCCGCGGCCGAGATGCCGGTCGTCACGCCCGTCGCGGCGTCCACCGTCACGGTGTAGGCGGTGCGCCGCGGGTCCTGGCTGTGCGGGACCATGAGCGGCAGGTCGAGCGCGTCCGCCCGGGCCGCGGGCATGGGCGCGCACAGGTAGCCCGACGAGTGCCGGATCGTCCACGCGACCCACTCGGGCGTCGCGGACGACGCCGCGAGGATCACGTCGGCCTCGTTCTCCCGGTCCGGGGAGTCCGCGACGAGCACGGGCCGCCCGGCGCGCAGCGCCTCGAGCGCCTGCTCGACCGTGCCGGTCACGACGCCGCTCACCGCGCCACCGCCGTGAGCAGGCGCTCGGCGTACTTCGCGAGCACGTCCACCTCGAGGTTCACGGGCGAGCCCACGGCCAGCGTGCCCAGGGTCGTGTGCGCGAGCGTCGTCGGGATCAGCGAGACCCCGAACGACGCGTCGGACACGTGCGTGACGGTCAGCGAGACCCCGGAGACCGCGATCGACCCCTTCTCCGCGACGTACCGCGCGAGGTCGGGCGGCAGGCCGATCTCGACCTCGTCCCACCGCTCCCCCGGCTCACGGCGCAGCACCGTGCCGACGCCGTCGACGTGGCCCTGCACGACGTGCCCGCCGTACCGCCCGCCCACCGCCAGCGCGCGCTCGAGGTTGACCGGCGCACCCGGCCGCAGCGTGCCGAGGGCCGTGCGCCGCAGCGACTCCGGCATGACGTCCGCCGCGAACGTCCCGTCCCCCGGCAGGTCGCTCACGGTCAGGCACACGCCGTCGACGGCGATCGAGTCGCCCAGGTGCGCGTCGGACACGACGAGCGGGCCCCACACGACGAGCCGCGCGTCCTCCCCCCGGTCCTCGACGGCGACGACGGAGCCCAGCTCCTCGACGATCCCGGTGAACATGTCAGGCCTCCCGGACGGGTGTGGCGACGACGAGCACGTCCGGCCCGAGCGGCAGCACGCTGACCGGCTCGAGCCGCACGGCGGCGTCGATGGACGTGACGCCCAGGTCGGCCACGGCGGCCGGCCCGGAGCCGAGCAGGACGGGTGCGACGTACGCGTGCACCTCGTCGACGAGGCCCGCGCGCAGGAACGCCGCGGCGAGCGTCGGACCGCCCTCCACGAGCACGCGGCGCACGCCGCGGCCCGCGAGGTCGCGCAGCACCTGCGCCGGGTCGTGCGTGCGCACCTGGACGAGCGCGCCGCCCGGCCCGCGCAGCCGCGCCACGTCGGGTACGTCGCGGTGCCCGACGACGACGCGCAGCGGCTGCGTCGCGACGAGCGCGCCGTCGGCCGTGCGGGCGGTCAGCGACGGGTCGTCGCGCAGGGCGGTGCCGGTGCCGACGACGATCGCGTCGACCTGGGCGCGCAGCTCGTGCGCGTGACGACGGGCGACCTCGGAGGTGATCCAGCGGCTCGACCCGTCGGCCGCGGCGACGCGCCCGTCGAGCGACGTCGCGGTCTTGAGCGTGACGAACGGCCGGTCCGCTCCCACCGCCGGCAGCCAGCCCGCGAGCAGCGCACGGCCCTCGTCGACCAGCACGTCGGTGACGACGTCCACGCCCGCGGCGCGCAGGATCTCCGCGCCGCCCGCGGCGACGGGGTTCGGGTCCCGCACGGACACGACGACGCGCGCGACGCCCGCGTCGAGCAGCGCCGCGGTGCAGGGGCCGGTGCGGCCGGTGTGCGCGCAGGGCTCGAGCGTGACGACGGCGGTCGCGCCGGCCGTCTGCCCCCCGCGCTCCCGGGCGTCCAGGATGGCGGCCACCTCGGCGTGCGCCGTGCCCGCACCGCGGTGCCAGCCCTCGCCGAGGGTCGCGCCGGTGACCGGGTCCAGGAGCACGCACCCGACGCGCGGGTTCGGGTCGTGCTCGGGCCCGCGCCGCGCCAGCTCGAGGGCGCGCGTCATCGCCGCCCGCTCGTCGGCGGTGCTCGTCATGTCCACCTCCCGGCCCGTGACGGGCTCCGGGGGTGCGCGCGGGAGAACACCACGCGTCAACGGCACGCCGTCGGGCGCGCCGCCACGTACTTCCTCCCATCCGGACTTTCACCGTCGGTCCTGGAGTTCCACCAGGTCAACCGCCTCGGACGGCTCTCGCCGTCCTCCGCGGGTCGCGGACTGTCACCGCCGGCTCGGACTTTCACCGACCCCGGAGCACGTGTACTCGGCCCCGGCGGGACGCCGTGGCCTTGTCTGGATGATGCCACACCCGGCGGGGTGCTCCCGCCCGGTCCCTCGTCAGGCCCAGATCGTGGACGCCAGGTCGCGCAGCGCGTCGATCTCCGCGGCCACGTCGTCGGCGCCGTACACGGCCGAGCCCGCGACGAAGACGTCGGCGCCCGCCTGCGCCACGCGCGCGATCGTCTCGCGCGAGATCCCGCCGTCGACCTGCAGCCAGGTGTCCGTCCCGGCCCGCGTGATCGCCTCGCGCGTCCGGCGGATCTTCGGCAGCGTGCCCTCGATGAACGACTGGCCGCCGAAGCCGGGCTCGACAGTCATGACGAGCACCATGTCGAGCTCCGCGAGCAGGTCGACGAACGGCTCGACCGGGGACGCGGGGCGCAGCGCGAGCCCGGCGCGCACGCCGAGCGACCGCAGCTCGCGCGCGAGCCGCACCGGGGCCTGCGTCGCCTCCGCGTGGAACGTCACCGAGGCCGCGCCCGCCCGCGCGAACTCCGGGGCCCAGCGGTCGGCGTCCTCGATCATGAGGTGCACGTCCACCGGCACCGGGGAGATCTGGGCGATCCGCTGCACGACCGGCAGGCCGAGCGTCAGGTTCGGCACGAAGTGGTTGTCCATCACGTCGACGTGCACGAGGTCCGCGTTCGCGATGCGCCCGAGCTCGCGCTCGAGGTTGACGAAGTCGGCGGACAGGATGCTGGGGGCGATCTTCGCGGGCACGCGGCCAGCCTAGCCAGCGTCCGCGTCCGTGGCGGTGCGTCTCAGCGGCGGCGCAGCAGCGTGAGGTGCATCGCGTCCGTCCCGTGGACGTGCGGCCAGAGCTGCAGGTCCCTCCGGTCGCCGACGAGGTCCAGCGGCCCGGCCGCGACCTCACGGGCGACCGCTCGCGCGTCGAGGGTCTCGACCTCCAGGCCCGCCTTGGCCGCCGCGCGCAGCGCGTCCGTGACGACGAGCCGCGTCTCGGCGAGGTGCGGCGAGCAGGTCACGTACGCCACGACCCCGCCCGGGCGCACCGCGTGCAGCGCCGAGCCGAGCAGGTCGCGCTGCAGGGCCGCGAGGCCCGCGAGGTCCGCGGGCGTGCGCCGCCACCGGGACTCCGGCCGGCGGCGCAGCGCGCCGAGGCCCGTGCACGGCGCGTCGACCATCACCCGGTCGTACGCGCCCGGCTCCGCCTCGCCGTACGCCCGCCCGTCGCCCGTGCGCACCGCCTCGACGGCGGACGACGGCACGGCGCGCAGCGACTGCTCGACGAGGCGCGCGCGGTGCGGCTGCACCTCGTTCGCGACGAGCCGCGCGCCCCGCTGCGCCGCGAGGGCCGCGAGCAGCGCGGCCTTCCCGCCCGGGCCCGCGCACAGGTCGAGCCAGCGCTCGTCGGGTCCCTCCAGCTGCGCGGCCGCCAGCGCGAGCGCGACGAGCTGGCTGCCCTCGTCCTGCACCCCGGCGCGTCCGGTGCGGACCGCGTCGACGCCCGCGGGGTCGCCACCGCCCGGCACGACCGCGACCGGCGACACCCGTCCGGGCTCCGCGTCCGCACCCGCCTGCTCGCGCAGCTCGTCGGGCGTCACCATCCCGGGCCGCGCCACGAGCGCGACCCGCGGCGCCGCGTTGTCCGCCTCGAGGAGCGCGACGTCGTCCGCCGACCGGCCGTCGCCGACCAGCGCCTCCCGCAGCGCCCGCACGACCCACTGCGGGTGGCTCTGCGTCACCGCGAGGCGCGCGACCACGTCCGTCCCCTCGGGGTCCGCGGCGTCCCCGACGAGCGTCAGCCAGGAGTCCAGGTCCTCGCGCCCCACGGCCCGCAGCACCGCGTTGACGAACTGGGACGCCCCCGTGCCGACGCGCGAGCGCGCCAGGCCGACGGTCTGCGACACCGCCGCGTGCGGCGGGACCCGCATCCCGAGGAGCTGGTGCGCCCCGAGGCGCAGCAGGTCCAGCACGGGCGGGTCGATCGCCGACACGTCCCGCCCGGACGCCTGCTCGACGACCGCGTCGTAGCGCCCCCGCAGACGCAGGGTGCCGTAGGTCAGCTCGGTCGCGAACGCCGCGTCGCGCCCGCGCACGCCGCGCTCGCGCAGCAGCGGGGGCAGGACGAGGTTCGCGTACGAGTCGCCCTCGTCGACCGCGCGCAGCACGTCGTACGCGGTCTCCCGCGCGGCGTCCGCGGTGCGGGCGCGCTGGGAGGGCGCCTGCGCGGACCGGTGACCGCGCCCCTCGGCGCGCGCCGCGCCCCGCTGGCGGCCCTGGGCGTCGCGACGCTCGTCGCGCCGCTCCCCCGCGCCGCGCTGCCCGCCCGGACGCCCGCGCCCGTCGCCGGGCCGGCCGCCGGCACGCCGCCCGCCGTCGCCCGCGCCCCCGCTCACGCCGTGCCGCCCAGGACCGTGCCGCCCAGGACCGTGCCGGCCTCGAGGCGCGCGCCGCGCGCCCAGTCCGCGGCGGGCATCGCGCGCTTCCCCGGTGGCGTGACGTCACCGAGGCGCACGGCCTGCCCGGCCGTGCCGACCAGCACCTCGCGCTTGCCGGCGCGCACCTCGCCCGGCGCGAGGTCGTCGGCGCCCTCGACCGGGGCGACCGGCCCGAGACCGAGCCGCGTGCCGTCCGGCAGCGTCGTCCAGGCCCCCGGCGCGGGCGTGCACCCGCGCACGCGGCGGTCGACGACGTGCGCCGGGGCGTTCCACCGCACGCGCGCGTCGTCGACCTCGACCTTGGGCGCGTGGCTCACGCCGTCGAGCGGCTGCGGCACGGGCGTGAGGTCGCCGGCCTCGAGCGCGTCGAGCGTGCGCACGAGCAGCGTCGCGCCCGCGACCGCGAGCCGGTCCAGCAGGTCGCCCGACGTGTCGCGCGGCCGGATCGTCTCGGTGAGCGTGCCGAGCACGGGCCCCGTGTCGAGGCCCTCCTCGAGCACGAACGTGGTCGCGCCCGTGACCTCGTCGCCCGCCATGATCGCGTGCTGGACGGGCGCCGCGCCGCGCCAGGCGGGCAGCACCGAGAAGTGCAGGTTCACCCAGCCGTGGCGCGGCACGCCCAGCAGCGTGGGCGGCACGAGGTTGCCGTACGCGACGACGGGCGCCGCGTCGACGTCGAGCGCCCGGATCTCCTCGACGACCTCCTCGTCGCGCAGCGTCCGCGGTGTCAGGACGGGGATGCCGGCCTCGAGCGCGCGCGCCTTGACGGGGCTCGGGGCGAGCGCGCGCCCGCGGCCCGAGCGGGCGTCGGGGCGGGTGAGCACCGCGACGACCTCGTGACGGGACGCGATCAGGGCCTCCAGGCTCGCCAGCGCGGGCGACGGGGTACCGGCGAACAGCAGACGCATGGGCTCGATCCTAGGAGCGTGCGGCGCGCGCGCCCGCACGCAGCGGCCCGCACGGTGCCGTGGCGCCGTCGGCCTCGTCACGCACCGCGCACCGCGACGCCCCTCGCGACGAGCGCCGCGCGCAGGTCGTCGGCGCCGGTGAACACCACGGCGTCGTACCCGACCTCGCGCGCGGCCGCGACGTTCTCGGCCGAGTCGTCGACGAACAGCGTGCGCGCCGGGTCGAGCCCGAACCGCCGCGCCGCGAGCACGAAGACCGCCGGGTCGGGCTTGACCAGGCCGACCTCGCCCGAGACCAGCACGTCCTCGAGCAGCCCGATCGCGGGCGCCGCGGGCTCGGCGTGGTGGTACAGCTCGGCCGACCAGTTCGTCAGCCCGAGCACCCGGACGCCGGCGCCGCGCAGCTCCTCGACGAGCGCCGCCGTGCCCGGGACGGGACCGGTCAGCGCGTCGTCGAAGTGCGCGACGTACACGTCGAGCGCGGGCACGTGCCGGGGCGCGGTCGTCTCGGCCTCGGCCCGGGCGTCCGCCCACGGACGCCCGGCGTCCTGGCGCCGGTTGAGGTGCGGGAAGTCCGTGAGGAACGCCTCGACGGCGTCGTGCGGCAGCCGCCCGGCGAACGCGCGCCGCGGGTCCCAGCCGACCAGGACGTTGCCCAGGTCGAACAGCACCGTGTCGACCGCCGCCGTCGCCCGCGCCCGCCCCGATGCCGATCCCTCGTCCACGGCACCAGCCTGGCGCGCTCCGGCGCCGCCCCGCCAGCCGGGGATCAGCCGAGGCTCAGCCGAGGTCCGTCGGGTCGAGCTGCACCCGTACCGTGCCGCCCTCGCGCTTCGCCGAGCGCACCGCGAGCGAGGCCGCGACCGCGCCCGCGAGGGCCGCGCCCGCCGACCTGGGCACGCGCAGGAGCGCGCGCACGTCCGGCTCGAACGCACCACGCTCCGCGCCGGGCACGGGCACCGGTCCGAGGACGTCGACCGGCGCGGGCAGCGGCGTGGCCGTCACGCGCCCGACGAGCGCCGTGACCGCCTCGCGCGGCCCGGTCACCGACGCCATGCGCACGGACGGCGGCAGGCCGAGCTCGGAGCGCTCGTCGAGCTCGCGCGCCGCGAGCCACACGGGGTCCCAGCGCACGAGCGCCTGCGACGCGCGCGGCTCGGCGTCGCCGACGAGCAGCACGACACCGCCGTCGCCCGCGGCCCGCACCAGGGCGGCCGCCGCGAGCCAGCGACGCAGCGCGTCGGGCAGCACGCCGAGCGCGGACCCCGCGGTCGAGACCGCCGCGTCGAGCAGCACCGCCGCCGCGTAGCCACCGGGCGCGACGGGCTCCGCACCGGGTGTCGCGACGACGAGCGCCGGCCGGTCCGGCACCTGCGCGACCACCCCGGCCGCGGCGCGCGCGCCCGACACGACCACCGGCACGCCCGGGAACGCGCGCCCCAGCTCCTCGGCGGTCCGCTCGGACCCCACGCGCACCGAGCGCAGCGCGGAGGCGCCGCACTCCCCGCACCGCCAGTCCGTCGCCATCCGGCCGCACCAGCCGCACGTGGGCACGCCGTCCGCGCGGCCGAGCCCGAGCGGCCCGTGGCAGGCGGCGCACCGTGCCGCCGTCCGGCAGCGGCCGCACGCGACGGCGGGCAGGTAGCCGGCGCGCGGGACCTGCACGAGCACGGGCCCGTCGACGAGGCGGTCGCGGATCGTGCGCCACGCGGGCGTCGGCAGGCGCGCGGCGGCGGCCGCGCCCTCGCGCGCCAGCTCGGTCGACGTGAGCGCCTGCACGCGCGGGGTGCGCGCCCGCAGCCGCGGGCGGTCCGCGCTCACGTCGTGCGCCCAGCCCGCCGCCACGAGCGCCTGCGCCTCGACCGTGCGCGCGTGCCCGCCCACGAGGAGCGCGGCGCCCTCGAGGTCCGAGCGCAGGGCCAGCACCTCGCGCACGTGCGGGTACGGCGCGCGCGGCTCGGCGTGCAGCGGGTCGCCGTCGTCCCAGCAGACGACGAGCCCGAGGTCGTGCACCGGCACGAACGCGGCGGCCCGCGTCCCCACGACGACGTCCGCGCGCCCGCGCGACGCCGCGAGGAATGCCCGGTAGCGCGCCGCCGGCCCCTCCTCCGCGGTCAGCCGGACCGCTCCCCCGCGGACCGACGGGTCCCAGCGCGGGACGCCCGCCGACTCGAGCGCGGCCAGCACGCGGTCCACGTCGCGGCCGTCCGGGACGACGACGAGCGCGCCGCGCCCGCCGAGCAGCGCCGCGGCGACCGCCTGCGCGACGGCGTCCGGCCACCGCTCGCCCGGCCCGCCCGGCAGCGCGGTCCACACCGCGCGGGGCGCTCCCCCGCCCCGCACGTGCTGCACGAACGCCGGGCCGCCGCGGTAGTCCGCCCACGCGGTCGCGTCGGGCGACGGCGGCGGGAGGCGCACCGGGTCGGCGGCCTGCGGCTCGCCCTCGACGCGGGCGTGCCGCGGCGGCACCGCGAGGCGCAGCACGTCCGCGAGCGTCCCGGCCCAGCGGTCCGCGACGGTGCGCGCGAGGCGGGCGACCGCCGGCGTGAGCACCTGCTCGGGCGAGACCAGGCGACGTAGTGGCACGAGCCGCCCGTCGTGGTCCGGCTCCTCGACGCGCTCGAGCACGTAGCCGTCGACGTCCTGCGGCCCGAACCGCACCTTGACCCGTGTGCCCGGCTGCGCGTCGTCGGCCATCGTCGCCGGCACGAGGTACTCGAACGTGCGGTCCAGGTGGGCGGGCGCCAGGTCGACGCACACGCGCGCCACGGGCAGCGTGTCCGCGACCGGCGTGGCCGTGGCACGCGGACGCCGGCGCGCCCGCGGTGCGGGCACGCCCTCCAGCGTCAGCTGCTCGGGGTCCACGCGTTCATCTCACCATCACCGGACCGCACCCGGTGCCGTCGGGTCGGCGGTGTCAGCCGAGCGCCGCGCGCAGCGCGTCGACCCGGTCCGTGCGCTCCCACGTGAAGTCCGGCAGCTCGCGCCCGAAGTGCCCGTACGCCGACGTCTGCCGGTAGATCGGCCGCTGCAGGTCGAGGTCGCGGATGATCGCCGCGGGACGCAGGTCGAACACGTCGCGGATCGCCGCGATGAGCCGCGCGTCCTCCACGACGCCCGTGCCGAACGTCTCGACGTAGAGCCCGACGGGGTGCGCCTTGCCGATCGCGTACGCGACCTGCACCTCGCAGCGGCGCGCGAGGCCCGCCGCGACGACGTTCTTGGCGACCCAGCGCATCGCGTACGCGGCCGACCGGTCGACCTTCGACGGGTCCTTCCCGGAGAACGCACCGCCGCCGTGGCGGGCCCAGCCGCCGTACGTGTCGACGATGATCTTGCGGCCCGTGAGGCCGGCGTCGCCCTGCGGGCCGCCGACGACGAACTGGCCCGTCGGGTTCACGAACAGGTCGTACGACGACGTGTCGAGCTCGACCTGGTCGAGCACCGGCTGGATCACGTGCTCGAGGATCTGGGGCCGCAGCACGTCGAGCCGCACGTCGGGCTCGTGCTGCGTGGACAGCACCAGCGCGTCGAGGCGCACCGGGCGGTCGCCGTCGTAGCCGATCGTCACCTGCGTCTTGCCGTCCGGGCGCAGGCCGGGCACGACGCCCTCCTTGCGCACGCGGGCGAGGCGCTCCGACAGGCGGTGCGCGAGCCAGATGGGCAGGGGCATGAGCGTGGGCGTGTCGTCCGACGCGTACCCGAACATCAGGCCCTGGTCGCCCGCGCCCTGCAGGTCGAGCTCGTCGTGGTCGTCGGCGTCCTGCCGGACCTCGATCGACTTGTCGACGCCCATCGCGATGTCCGGCGACTGCTGGCCGATCGACACCGACACGCCGCACGACTCGCCGTCGAAGCCGATGTGCGACGAGGTGTAGCCGATGCCGCGGACGACCTGGCGGATGATCTGCGGGATCTCCACGTAGGCCTCGGTCGTGACCTCGCCCGCGACGTGCACCAGGCCGGTGGTGACCATCGTCTCCACGGCGACGCGCGCGGCCGGGTCCTGCTCGAGGATGGCGTCCAGGATCGCGTCCGAGATCTGGTCGCAGACCTTGTCCGGATGTCCCTCCGTCACCGACTCGGAGGTGAAGAGGCGCATCGCGGGATCAGTCATGGGACCAGCGTAATCGCGGTGCGGGGGCGGTCCCGCGCTCAGCCCAGCGCGCGGACGGCGTCCCACACGGCGTGCGCGACGTCGTCCTTGCTGCCGTGCGCGGACGCCACGGGCTCCCCCGCGGCGTCGAGGATCGTGACCGCGTTGTCGTCGGTCCCGAAGCCCAGGCCGTCCCCGACGGCGTTGACGGCGAGCAGGTCGGCACGCTTGCGCAGCGCCTTCGCGCGGCCGTGCTCGAGCACGCCGCCGTTCTCGTCGCCGGTCTCCGCGGCGAACCCCACGACCACCTGACCTGGGCGGACGCGGTCGCGCGCGAGCTCGGCGAGCACGTCGACGGTCTCGACGAGCTCGATCGTGGGCGCCGGTGCGCCCGCGCGCTTCTTGATCTTGGCGTCGGCCGGGCTGACCGGCCGGAAGTCCGCGACGGCCGCCGCCATGACGACGACGTCGGCGTCCTTCGCGGCGGTGCGGACCGCGTCGCGCAGCTGCGCGGCGGTCTCGACGGGCACCACGTCGGCGCCCGCGGGGGGTGCCACGGCGAGGTTGGCCGCGACGAGCGTCACACGCGCCCCGCGCTCGAGGGCCGTGCGCGCGAGGGCGACGCCCTGCCGGCCGGACGAGCGGTTGCCGAGGTACCGGACCGGGTCGAGCGGCTCGCGGGTGCCGCCTGCGGACACCACGACGTGCAGGCCCGTCAGGTCCCGCTCGCGGGCGGGCGCGCGCAGCGCGAGGGCCGCCTCCGCGATCCGCTCGGGCTCGGGCAGGCGGCCGGGCCCGGTGTCCGCGCCCGTGAGGCGGCCGGAGTCGGGGTCGAGCACGTGCACGCCGCGGGCGCGCAGCGTCGCGACGTTCGCGACCGTCGCGGGGTGCTCCCACATCTCGGTGTGCATCGCGGGCGCCAGCAGCACCGGCGCGCGCGTCACGAGCAGCGTCGCGGTGAGCAGGTCGTCGGCCTGCCCCGTGGCGGCGCGCGCGAGCAGGTCCGCGGTCGCGGGCGCCACGACGACGAGGTCCGCCCGCTGCCCGATCGCGACGTGCGCGACCTGGTCGACGTCCTCGAAGACGTCGGTGGTCACGGGCTGCCCGGACAGGGCCTCCCACGTGGGGCGGCCGACGAACTCGAGCGCCGCCCGCGTCGGGACGACGCGCACGTCGTGCCCCGCCTCCCGCAGGAGGCGCAGCAGCAGGACCGCCTTGTAGGCGGCGATGCCGCCCGCGACACCCAGGACGATGCGCACGCGCGTGATCCTCTCGCGGACGGCGGCGGGCGTCAGCCCTCGGTGGACTGGACCGTCAGCAGGCCCTTGTCGATCTCGCGCATCGCGATCGACAGCGGCTTCTCCTGCGGGCGCGTCTCGACGAGCGGGCCGACGTACTCGAGCAGGCCCTCGTTGAGCTGCGAGTAGTACGCGTTGATCTGGCGGGCGCGCTTGGCCGAGTACAGCACGAGGGCGTACTTGGAGTCCGCGCGCTCGAGGAGCTGGTCGATCGGCGGGTCGGTGATGCCCGTGGGGGCGGCGACGGTTCCGGACACGGAGGACTCCTGGTTTCCAGAGGGGTGTTCGCGCTGGGATCAGCGGACGTAGCTGGGCACAGTCTACCCGCGGGTCACGCGGGGACCACGCCCATGACGCGCACGAGCTCGTCCGTGGCACGGGTCACGTCGTCGTTCACCACGACGTGGTCGAACTCGGACTCCGCGGCCAGCTCGACCCGGGCGGTCGCGAGGCGACGCTCGCGCTCCTCCGCGTCCTCGGTCCCGCGGCCCACGAGCCGGCGCACCAGCTCGTCGAACGACGGCGGCGCCAGGAACACGAAGCGCGCGTCCGGCATGGTCTCGCGGACCTGCCGCGCGCCCTGCAGGTCGATCTCCAGCAGGGTCGGGACGCCCGCCGCCAGGCGCTCCTCCACAGGGCGGCGCGGCGTGCCGTAGCGGTTGCGCCCGTGCACCACGGCCCACTCGAGCAGCTCGCCGTCCGCGACCATGCGGTCGAACTCCTCGGCGGACACGAAGTGGTAGTGCACCCCGTCGACCTCGCCGGGGCGCGGCGCGCGCGTCGTCGCCGAGACGGACAGCCACACCTGCGGGTAGCGCGCGCGGACGTCGGCCGAGACCGTCCCCTTGCCGACCGCCGTGGGCCCCGCGAGCACGGTGAGGCGCGCGGGCGTCGTGGTCATCACGGCTGAGGACTCCTTGCTCGGGGGGACGCGACTGCGTCGTCGGACGGTCCGTGAGGACGTCCGACGACGCAGCGCGACCCTACCTCAGCCGAACCGCTTGACGAGCTCGTCGACCTGGTGCGGCCCCAGGCCGCGCACGCGACGGGTCTCGGAGATGCCGATGTCCGACATGATCGCCCGCGCCTTCACCTTGCCGACACCCGGCAGCGACTCGAGCAGGGACACGACCTTGAGCTTGCCGATCGTCTCGTCCTGCTGACCCTGGGCGATCACCTCGGAGAGGCTCCCCTGCGAGTACTTGAGGCGGTTCTTGACCTCGGCACGGGCCTGCCGGGCTGCGGCGGCCTTCTGCAGCGCTGCAGCGCGCTGTTCGGGAGTCAGCGGAGGGAGTGCCACGCGCGTCACCTTCTCATCCAGAGCTTCACCGGTCCGACTGCCTGCACCGGCCGCGGACCTGGACGGTCGCGCCGCCCCCTGACCGGACCGGCCGCCCGCGTACGCGGGCTGCACCTGTGAACCTAGCGACCACCCCAGAGGTCGGCAATGTGAACACGCGCAGACACAACGGACCGATCACCTGCAAGAACGCGCACGCCGACGAGCGGGGCGCGCACGCGCGTGCGCCGCTCCCCGCTCGCCGGCGGTCGAGCCGGTCAGCGCAGGGCGGTGGCCGCCTCCTGCGCGGCCCGCAGCGCCGCGTCCCGCAGCGCCGCGACGTCGGGTCCCGCGCGCAGCACGCCCCGCGACGAGGACGCGAGCACCCGCCGGCGCGCGTCGCCGAACACCGCCCGCAGCTCGTCGGGCCCCGCGCCCTGCGCGCCCACCCCCGGCGCGAGCAGCGGGCCGTTCACGGCCGTCAGGTCGGTGCCGGTCGCCCGGGCGGCGTCCCCCACCGTGGCGCCGACGACGAGCCCGACGGACCCCTGCGGCGTCGCCCCCGCGTTGAGGCGCGCGGCGTGCGCGGCCACGGAGGCGGCGACCGACGGCGCGTCGTCGGGCCGGGCGTGCTGCACCTCGCGTCCCTCGGGGTTCGAGGTGAGGCACAGGACGAACAGGCCGCGGCCCGTCGCCAGGGCCAGGTCCACGGCGGGCTGCAGCGAGCCGAAGCCGAGGAACGGCGAGACCGTGAGCGCGTCCGCGGCGAGCGGCGAGCCGTCCCGCAGGAACGCGTCCGCGTAGGCGCCCATCGTCGAGCCGATGTCGCCGCGCTTGGCGTCGACGACCGTGAGCGTCCCGGTCTCGCGGCCGATCGCGACGACCTCCTCGAGCACCGCCAGGCCCTGCGAGCCGTGCCGCTCGAAGAACGCCGCCTGCGGCTTGACCGCGGCGACGCGACCGGCCACGGCCTCCATGACGGTGAGCGCGAACGTGCGCAGGCCCTGCGCGTCGTCCGTCAGCCCCCACGCCTCCAGGAGGCTCGCGTGCGGGTCGATGCCCACGCACAGCGGCCCGTGCGCGTCGCTCGCCGCCGCGAGCCGCGCGCCGAACGGCGCACGCCCCGCGCTCACGCGCTCACCGCCGCGCGCCGCCCGGCCGTCGCCGACTCGTGCTCCTGCAGGCTCGTCACCGCGTACGCACCCGCCTGGGCCGCCTCGATGGCCTGCACGGCAGCGCCGAGCTGCTGCACCGTCGTCACGAGGGCCTTGTCGGCCGCGACCGTGGCCGCGCGGATCTCGTAGCCGTCGGCACGCGCGCCCTGGCCCGACGGGGTGTTGACCACCATGTCGACCTCGCCGGCGATGATGAGGTCGACGATCGTCGGCTCGCCCTGCGGCCCGCGGCCCGACGAGTGCTTGCGCACGACCGTCGAGCGGATGCCGTTGCGGCGCAGCACCGTGGCCGTGCCCTCGGTCGCGAGGATCTCGAAGCCCAGCTCGGTGAGGCGCTTGACCGGGAAGACGATCGAGCGCTTGTCGCGGTCCGCGACCGAGATGAACACGCTGCCCTCGGACGGCAGGCCGCCGAACGCCGCGTCCTGCGACTTCGCGAACGCCGTCGGGAAGTCGGTGTCGAAGCCCATGACCTCACCGGTCGAGCGCATCTCCGGCCCGAGGACCGTGTCGACCACGTGGCCGTCGGCGGTGCGGAACCGCTTGAACGGCAGCACGGCCTCCTTGACCGCGATGGGCGCCTCGAGGTCGAGCACCGAGGCGTCCGTCTCGGGGAGCAGGCCCGCGGCCTTGAGCTGCTTGATCGTCTTGCCGGTCATGACGTGCGCGGCGGCCTTCGCGAGGGAGACGCCGGTCGCCTTGGACACGAACGGCACGGTCCGCGACGCGCGCGGGTTCGCCTCCAGGACGTAGAGCACGTCGCTGACGAGCGCGAACTGGATGTTGAGCAGGCCGCGCACCCCGACGCCGCGGGCGATCGCCTCGGTCGACAGCCGGATCCGCTCGAGCTCGGCGAGCGACAGCGTCACGGGCGGCAGCACGCACGCCGAGTCGCCGGAGTGGATCCCGGCCTCCTCGATGTGCTCCATGACGCCGCCGAGGAACAGCTCCTCGCCGTCGAACAGCGCGTCGACGTCGATCTCGATCGCGTCGTCGAGGAAGCGGTCGATGAGCAGCGGCGACAGCGTGCCGGCACGGCCGCCGTCGGCGGCGTTCTCCAGCGCGCGCTCGACGTACTCCGTCAGGTGCGCCTCGTCGTACACGATCTCCATGCCGCGGCCGCCGAGCACGTACGACGGGCGCACGAGCACCGGGAAGCCGATGCGGCGCGCGGTCTCGCGGGCACCCGCGAGCGTCGTGGCCGTACCGAACGCCGGCGCGGGCAGGCCCGCGGCCTCGAGCACCTTGCCGAACTCGCCGCGGTCCTCGGCGGCGTCGATCGCGTCGGGTGCCGTGCCGAGGATCGGCAGGCCCGCGTCCTGCAGGCGCTGCGCGAGCGACAGCGGCGTCTGACCGCCGAGCGTGACGATGACGCCCGCGACGGGGCCGGCCGCGAGCTCGGCCTCGTAGACCTCGAGGACGTCCTCGAACGTCAGCGGCTCGAAGTACAGGCGGTCGGACGTGTCGTAGTCCGTCGACACGGTCTCGGGGTTGCAGTTGACCATGACGGTCTCGTACTCGCCCTTGAGCGTGAGCGCGGCGTGCACGCACGAGTAGTCGAACTCGATGCCCTGGCCGATGCGGTTCGGGCCCGAGCCGAGGATGAGGATCGCCGGGCGCTCGCGCGGGGCGACCTCCGTCTCCTCGTCGTACGTCGAGTAGTGGTACGGCGTGAGCGCGGCGAACTCCGCGGCGCACGTGTCGACCGTCTTGAACACCGGGCGCAGACCGACGGCGTGCCGGGTCTGGCGCACCGCGTCCTCGGTCGTGCCGCGCAGCTGCGCGACCTGGGCGTCGGACAGGCCGTGGCGCTTGGCGTGCGCGAGGACCTCGCGGGTCAGCGCGGGCGCGGTGCGCGTGGCCTCCGCGACCTCGTTGACCAGCACGACCTGGTCGAGGAACCACGGGTCGATGCCCGTGCGCTCGTAGACGGTCTCGACGCTCACACCCGCGCGCAGCACCTGCTGCACGTCGATGAGCCGGTGCTCGGTCGGCCGCGCGATCGACTCGACCAGCGCGTCGAGCTCGGCGCCCGACGCCGGCTCGCCCACCCAGTGGAAGACCGAGCCCTTCTTGTCGATCGAGCGCATCGCCTTCCCGAGCGCCTCGGTGAAGTTGCGCCCCAGCGCCATGGCCTCGCCGACCGACTTCATGGTCGTCGTCAGCGTGGGGTCCGCGGCCGGGAACTTCTCGAACGCGAACCGCGGGACCTTGACGACGACGTAGTCGAGCGTCGGCTCGAACGACGCGGGCGTGGAGCCGGTGATGTCGTTCGGGATCTCGTCGAGCGTGTAGCCCACCGCGAGCTTCGCGGCGATCTTCGCGATCGGGAAGCCCGTGGCCTTCGACGCGAGCGCCGACGACCGCGACACGCGCGGGTTCATCTCGATGACGACGACACGGCCCGTCGTCGGCTCGACCGCGAACTGGATGTTGCAGCCGCCGGTGTCGACGCCGACCTCGCGGATGACCGCGATGCCGATGTCGCGCAGCTTCTGGTACTCGCGGTCCGTGAGCGTCAGCGCGGGCGCGACGGTGACCGAGTCGCCCGTGTGCACGCCGACCGGGTCGACGTTCTCGATCGAGCACACGACGACGACGTTGTCGTTCTTGTCGCGCATGAGCTCGAGCTCGTACTCCTTCCAGCCGAGGATCGACTCCTCCAGGAGCACCTCGGTGGTCGGCGAGTAGTGCAGGCCCTGCCCGACGATGCGGCGCAGGTCCGCCTCGTCGAACGCGATGCCCGAGCCGAGGCCGCCCATCGTGAACGACGGGCGCACGACGACCGGGTAGCCCAGGTCCTCGACCGCGGCCAGCGCGTCGTCCATCGTGTGCACGATCGCCGAGCGCGCCGACTCCCCGCCGCACACCTCGACGACCTGCTTGAACTGCTCGCGGTCCTCGCCCTTCTGGATGGCGGGGATGTTCGCGCCGATGAGCTCGACGCCGTACTCCTCGAGGACGCCCGCCTCGTCGAGCGCGATCGCCGCGTTGAGGGCCGTCTGGCCACCCAGCGTCGGCAGGATCGCGTCCGGGCGCTCCTTGGCGATGATCGAGGTCAGCACCTCGGTGGTGATCGGCTCGACGTACGTGGCGTCCGCGAACTCGGGGTCGGTCATGATCGTGGCCGGGTTCGAGTTCACGAGGACGACCCGCAGGCCCTCCTCCTTGAGCACGCGGCAGGCCTGCGTGCCCGAGTAGTCGAACTCGCACGCCTGGCCGATGACGATCGGGCCGGACCCGATGACCAGGACGCTGGAGATGTCGGTGCGGCGAGGCATCAGGCGGCGCCCTTCGTGGTCGAGTGCATGAGGTCGAGGAAGCGGTCGAAGAGGTACGCGGCGTCGTGCGGGCCGGCCGCGGCCTCGGGGTGGTACTGGACCGAGAACGCGGGCAGGTCGAGCGCCTGCAGGCCCTCGACGACGTCGTCGTTGAGGTCGACGTGCGACACGACGACGCGCCCGTAGCGGCCGCCGTCGTGCGGCGCGACGGTCTCGCCGTCGAGCGGCGCGTCGACCGCGAAGCCGTGGTTGTGCGCGGTGATCTCGACCTTGCCCGTCGCGCGGTCCACGACCGGCTGGTTCACGCCGCGGTGGCCGTAGCCGAGCTTGTACGTGCCGAAGCCGAGCGCGCGGCCCAGGAGCTGGTTGCCGTAGCAGATGCCGAAGAACGGGATCCGCCGGTCGAGGACCTCGCGCAGGAGCTCGATCTCGTGCGTCGCCGCGCCGGGGTCACCGGGCCCGTTGGAGAAGAACACGCCGTCCGGCTCGACCGCGAGGACGTCGTCGATCGTGGACGTCGCGGGCAGCACGTGCACGCGGATGCCGCGCTCCGCCATGCGCTGCGGCGTCATCGCCTTGATGCCCAGGTCGACCGCCGCGACCACGGCGCGCGGCTGCGCGAGCGGCGAGCCGTCCGCGTCGAGCGCGTCGACCACGTAGGGCTCGCTCGTCGTGACCTCGCCGGCGAGGTCGGCGCCGACCATCGCGGGCGCCTGCAGGACCTCCTCGACCAGCTCGGAGTCGGTCTTGTCGCCCAGCGCGTCGCCCGAGAAGATCCCGGCGCGCATGACGCCGCGCTCACGCAGGTGGCGCGTCAGGGCGCGCGTGTCGATCCCGGAGATGCCGACGACGCCCTGGGCGGCGAGCTCGTCGTCGAGCGTGCGGCGCGAGCGCCAGCTCGACGGCACGCGCGCGGGGTCGCGCACCACGTAGCCGGCGACCCAGATGCGGGTCGACTCGGGGTCCTCGTCGTTGACGCCCGTGTTGCCGATGTGCGGCGCGGTCATCACGACGATCTGGCGGTGGTAGCTCGGGTCGGTGAGCGTCTCCTGGTACCCGGTCATGCCGGTGTTGAAGACGATCTCGCCGAGTGTCGTGCCGGTGGCGCCGTACGCCTGGCCCGCGAACGCGCGCCCGTCCTCGAGGACGAGGCGTGCGGGTGCCGGTGCGGCCGGGCTCGGGTGGGTGGTGTCGGTCATGGCGTCTCCTCCGTGCCGCTCGGGGCGGCGGGGGTCTGGGGTTCGGGGGCGGCGAGCGCGGCCAGCAGGGCGTCGCGGTCGGCCGCGTGGCGCGGCAGCAGTCCGGTGTCGAGGGCGTGGTCCTCCGGTGCGCCGGGAGGCAGCCAGGTCAGCACGACGATCCCGTCGCGGCCGACGACCTTCCCGGCGATGCCCGGCGCGCGTGCCGCGCCCCGCAGGGCGTCGCGCGGCACGAACACGTCGTGCGCGCCGGTACGGCGCACGAGCACGCCCGCGTCGTGGACGCTCACCTGCGCCGGGCTGCGCACGCCGAGGTCGTTCGCGACGACCCGCTCGAGCCACTGGCCGGCGAGCGTCGACGAGACGTACACCGCCTCGAGCGGTCCGACGAGCGCGGGACCGAGGTCGTCGGGCACCGCGGGGATCGTGGGGACCACGTCCTGCGTGCGTCGTCGTCGGTGCTCCCAGCCGGCGCGCATGCCCCACCACGCCAGCAGCACCACCACGAGCAGCAGGACCGCGACGACGGACTGGCGAGGGCTCACCGGGTCGCCGCCACGTCGTCGTCGCACGGCACGCCGTCGAGGACGGTCGCCCGCCCGCGCAGGAACGTCGCGACGACCGCACCGGGCAGCTCGCGGCCGCGGAACGGCGAGTTCACGGACTTCGTGGCCTGCGCCTCGGGCCGCACGACCCGGCGCGCGGCCGGGTCGACGAGCGTGAGGTTCGCCGGCTCCCCCACCGCGACGGGCCGGCCGTGCCGGTCGTCGACGCGACCGATCCGCGCCGGGGCCGTCGACAGCACGCGCGCCACGTCGGCCCACGTCATGCGGCCGGTATCGACCATCGTCTCCTGGACGACGGACAGCGCCGTCTCCAGGCCGGTCATGCCGAACGCGGCCGCAGCCCACTCGCAGTCCTTGTCCTCGCGCGGGTGCGGCGCATGGTCCGTCGCCACGATGTCGATCGTGCCGTCCGCGAGGCCCTCGCGCACGGCGTCGACGTCGGCCTGCGTGCGCAGCGGCGGGTTCACCTTGTAGATCGGGTCGTACCCGCGCGCGAGCTCGTCGGTGAGCACCAGGTGGTGCGGCGTGACCTCGGCGGTCACGTCGATCCCCCGCGACTTCGCCCAGCGGACGATCTCCACCGAGCCGGCGGTCGACAGGTGGCACACGTGCAGGCGGGAGCCCACGTGCTCCGCGAGCAGCACGTCGCGGGCGATGACCGCCTCCTCCGCGACCGCGGGCCAGCCCGCGAGCCCGAGCTCGGCGGAGACGACACCCTCGTGCATCTGCGAGCCCTCGGTCAGCCGCGGCTCCTGCGCGTGCTGGGCCACGACCCCGTCGAACGCCTTGACGTACTCCAGCGCGCGGCGCATGACCACCGGGTCGTGGACGCACTTGCCGTCGTCGGAGAAGACCCGCACCCGCGCCTCGGAGTCCGCCATCGCGCCGAGCTCGGCGAGCCGCTCCCCCGCGAGGCCGACCGTGACCGCACCGACGGGGAACACGTCGACCCAGCCGGCGCGCCGCCCCAGGTGCCACACCTGCTCGACGACCCCCGCGGTGTCCTGCGTCGGGGTGGTGTTCGCCATCGCGTGCACCGCGGTGAACCCGCCGGCGGCGGCCGCGCGCGTGCCGGACGCGATCGTCTCGGCGTCCTCGCGCCCCGGCTCGCGCAGGTGGGTGTGCAGGTCCACGAGCCCCGGCAGGAGCACCAGGCCCGCGCCCTCGACGACCACCGCGTCCTGCGGGGCCTCGAGGCCCGCGCCGATCGCCGCGATCAGGCCGTCGGCGAGCAGGACGTCGGTGCGCTCGCCGCCCAGCGGGGAGACGTCGCGCAGCAGGTACGTGGTCACTCGGCACTCCTGTTCGGGTTCGGCTGCGGCGCGACGGGCGTCTGCCCGCCCGCGAGCAGCAGGTACAGCACGGCCATGCGGACCGCGACGCCGTTGGCGACCTGCTCGACGATCACCGCGCGCGGGCTGTCCGCCGCGTCCGCCGAGATCTCCAGGCCGCGGTTCATCGGCCCCGGGTGCATGACGATCGCGTGGTCCGGCAGCGCCGCGAGGCGGCGCGCGTCGAGCCCGTAGCCGCGCGTGTACTCCAGCGGGCTCGGGAAGAAGCCGCCGCCCGCGCTGGACATCCGCTCGCGCTGGACGCGCAGCATCATCACCGCGTCGGGCTTCGTGTCGATCACGTCGTCGAGGCGGTAGCTCACGTCGCACGGCCAGGCCTCGACGCCCACCGGCACGAGCGTCGGGGGCGCGACGAGCGTGACGTGCGCCCCGAGGGTGTGCAGGAGCTGGACGTTCGAGCGCGCGACGCGCGAGTGCAGCACGTCGCCGACGATCGCGACGTGCAGGCCGTCGAGGTCGCGCCCCGACGGGTCCTGCGCGCCGCCCGCACCGACGAGGTGGCGGCGCAGCGTGTACGCGTCGAGCAGCGCCTGCGTCGGGTGCTGGTGCGTGCCGTCGCCCGCGTTGACGACCGCGCCGTGCGTCCAGCCGGACGTCGCGAGCGTGTGCGGGGCGCCGCTCGCCTGGTGCCGGATGACGACCGCGTCGGCGCCCATCGCCTGGAGCGTGAGGGCCGTGTCCTTGAGCGACTCGCCCTTGGACACGCTGGAGCCCTTGGCGGAGAAGTTGATGACGTCCGCCGACAGCCGCTTGGCGGCCGTCTCGAAGCTGATCCGCGTGCGTGTCGAGTCCTCGAAGAAGAGGTTGACGACCGTGCGGCCGCGCAGCGTCGGGAGCTTCTTGATCTCCCGCGCCTGCGTCGCGGCCATCTGCCCGGCGGTGTCGAGGATGAGGACCGCCTCGTCGCGGGTCAGGTCCCCCGTGGACAGCAGGTGCTTCACGCCGCGCCCCCCGTCGGCTCGTCGGTGCTCTCGATGAGGACCGCGTCGCGCCCGTCGCTCTCGGCGAGCAGGACGCGCACGCGCTCCGTCAGCGACGTCGGCAGGTTCTTGCCGACGAAGTCCGCGCGGATCGGCAGCTCGCGGTGACCGCGGTCGACGAGCGCCGCGAGCTGCACGGCCCGCGGGCGGCCGAGGTCGGAGATCGCGTCGAGGGCCGCGCGGATCGTGCGGCCCGAGAACAGCACGTCGTCGACGAGCACGACGACCTTGCTGTCGAGGTCGCCCGGGACGTCGGTCGTGCCGATCGAGCGGGTCGGCTGCTGGTGCAGGTCGTCGCGGTACATCGTGACGTCGAGGCTCCCGACGACGCTCTCGGCGTCGATGCCGGGCTCGACCGCCGCGATGCGCGCCGCGAGCCGGCGGGCCAGCGGGACGCCGCGGGTCGGGATGCCGAGCAGCACCACGTCCTGGCCACCCTTGTTGCGCTCGAGGATCTCGTGCGCGATACGGGTCAGGGCCCGTCCGATCTCCGCCTCGCCCAGCACGACCGTCGCGCTCGACGGCGCGGGCTGCGGGGCGGGGGTGCTGGAGGGCGAGGTCACCGGGGGAACCGAGGGGGTGCTGCCGTCGGGTCTGGGCAGGGCAGCGCTCATGAGCGACTCCTTCTCCGCCTCACGGGACGGGAGTTAAAGGAAGGTCAGCGGTCCTCGCCACCCTACCGCCTGGCCCGCGACGACCCGGGGAGCGTCCGTGCGACGTGCCTCACGCCGGGGCCGCGGTCCCGACGACCGCCGTGCCGTCGCGCTCGTCGTCGCGGCAGGTCCGGACCGCGAGCCCGCGCTCGCGCAGGAGCCGCGCGCTGGTGGCCGCCTGGGCCGGGCTCGTCTCCACGACGACCGCGCCGCCGGGCGCCAACCACCCGCGCACCTCGGCGGCGATCCGCCGCTGCACGTCGAGGCCGTCGGCGCCGCCGTCGAGCGCGACGCGCGCCTCGTGGTCGCGCGCCTCGAGCGGCATCGTCGCGATCGCGCGCGTGGGCACGTAGGGGGCGTTGGCGACGAGCACGTCGACCCGGCCCCGCAGGTCCGCCGGCAGCGCGCCGAACAGGTCGCCCTCGTGGACGCCGCCGCGCGGGACGTTGCGGCGCGCGCACGCGACCGCGGCCGGGTCGACGTCGGCGGCGTGCACCCGCGCGTCGGGCCGACGGGCCGCGACCGCGGCGGCGACCGCACCGGTCCCGCAGCACAGGTCGACGACGACCGGCTCCGCCCGCCCGCGCAGCAGGCCGTCGACGACGTCGACGAGCAGCTCGCTGCGGCGCCGCGGGACGAACACGCCCGGGGCGACCGCGACGCGCAGCCCCGCGAACGCCGCCCACCCGACGACGAGCTCGAGCGGCTCCCCCGCGACGCGCCGCCCGACCAGGGCGTCGAGCGCGGCGTCGTCGAGGCCCTCGCCCCGCGCGTGGGCCAGCAGCAGTGCCGCCTCGTCCTCGGCGAAGACGCAGCCCGCCGCGCGCAACCGGGCCGCGACCCGGACCTCGTCCGTCACGCCGCCACTCTTCCACGGCCGGCTGGGTCGTCGGGCTTCGGGGCCGCGGACGCGGACGGGCCGGGTGCCCGTGCGGCACCCGGCCCGTCCGTCGTGGCGGTCAGGTCGTCAGCCGACCTTCGTGCCCGCCGAGTACTTCGCGATCGACACGTAGCTCTTCGAGCCGACCGGCGTGACCTTCACCTTGATGACCGCGCCCTTGTCCGCCGAGTTCAGCGTGCGGGTCTTGCCCGTGGCGCCCTTGATCGCGTTGCCGTTGCGGTACCACTGGAACTTGTACCCCTCGACCTTGCCCGCGAAGTCGTACTTCGCCGTCACGGTCTGGCCGACCTTCGCGGTGCCGCTGACCTTCACGTCGCCCACCGGCGCCAGCACCTTCTGCAGGTTCAGCCAGCCCGTGCCGCAGCGCGAGGTCGTGCAGTTGTAGCTCGTGTTGGTCTGGTACTTCGGGAACGGCGAGGTCGCCTTCTTCAGCGCGGACTCCACGGCGGTGCCCTTGAGGCCCAGCGAGTACAGCATCGCGGCCGCGGCGGAGACGTGCGGGGCCGCCTGGCTGGTACCCATCATCCAGCCCCAGGTCTGGTTGCGGGGCTTGGTCGTGCCGTCGTTCCACGTCGAGAGCACCGGGCGGAAGCCCGCGTCCGGGTGGTCGCCACCGGGGGCGGCGATGTCCACGATGTTCCCGTAGTTCGAGTAGGCGGCGCGCTGGCCGAACTCGTCGGTCGCCGCGACGGTGATGACGCCCTTGCAGTTCGCGGGGCCGTAGTACGACGCGCTCTCGCCCGCGTTGCCCGCCGCGACGACGACGACGGATCCGCGCTTGCGGGCGTTGTCGATCGCGCGCTGCGTCATCTGGCCGCACGCGTGGCGGCCGCCGAGCGACAGGTTGATCACCTTCGCGGGCGTCCGGTTCTTCGAGGTGCCGGAGACCACGCCGCCCGAGGCCCACGTGATGCCCGCGGCGATGTCCGCGGACGTGCCCCCGCCGGCGGCGAGGACGCGCACGTGCTGCAGGCGCACGCCCGGTGCCACGCCGACGCCGCGCGCGCCGTCCCACTTCGCGCCGATGATGCCCGCGACGTGGGTGCCGTGCCACGAGCTCGCGTCGCCGGCGTACCAGTCGCCCTGGTCCTGCGGGTTCGCGTCGCGGCCGTCCCCGTCCCGCGCGCGGGACGCGTTGGAGACCATGTCGTAGCCCGCGACCGTGATCCCGTCGATCTGCGGGTGCGCGGTGCGGCCCGTGTCGAGGACGGCGACGACGACGTTCTTGCCCTTGGTCGCCGGCCAGAGTGCCGTGGCGTGCGTCGAGTACCCGCCGTTCGGCCAGCTCACGCCCCCGACCTTGCCGCGCTTCGAGTAGTCCCAGATGTTCCACTGGTGCTTCTTGACGTACTCGTCCTTCGGCACGACCGGCGACGCGAACGCCTGGTCGAGGTAGTTCGGCTCGACGCCCGTGATGCCCGGGACCGCCTTGACGGCGGCGACCGCCGCCTGCGCCGCGTCGACGCCGAGCGGCTCGCTGAAGTTCAGGGCCCACGTCGCGCCCGCGTCGACCGCGGCGGCCTGGCCGTCCACGGCCACGCCACGCGCCTTGAGCGACGACTGCACGGCGCTCCGCACGGACGCGTGCGTCGACGCGGACGTGCGCGCGTCACGGACCCCGGCGATCGCGGTCTTCTCGAACGTGTAGACGACGCCCGCGACGAGCGTCTCCGGACGCTCGACCGCTGCGTCGTCCTTGACCGGCAGGGTCTCGTCCGCGGCGGTCGCGCCGGGTGCCACGGCCACGGCCACCAGCGTGGCCGCGAGACCGCCGGTGGCGACCATCGCGACCGCTCGTCGTGCGCGGGTCCAGGAAGTCATCGAGTCTTTCCCCCAGTAGTCGTCAGGCCCGCGGCAGTACTCCGACGGGCCGCACGCAGCGTACGGCCTGAGTTGCCCGGCGCACAGGCGCTCTCAGGATGAGACGCACAATTCGCCCGATGGGGGCGACGTCACCCGAATGCCGGGTCATGTCACGCGCCGCGGGAGCCGAAGCAACCAACGTGCTCGGGTCGGTTCCCACGTGGGTCTGCGCCGTCCAGCTCCTGGCAGCGGGGATGGTCGCGGGCCTCCTCGTGCTGCAGTGGCTGTGGTGGCGCACGGACCGCCGCCCCGTCGGCGCGGTCTGGGCCCTCGCCTGGTCGAGCGACATCTGCCTGATGCTGCTGGTCGGCTCGGTGGCGGGGTACCTCCCCCCGGGCGACGCGCAGACCGTGCTGGCGTTCGTGCACATCCTGCTCGTCGCCGGGTTCCTGCTCCTCGCGCTGCCGACGACCCGCGCGTTCGCGCAGGGCCCGCGCGTCGCGTGGTGGGTCGTCGGTGCCGGTGTCCCCCTCGCCGGGCACGCCATCGCGTGGCTCGTGCCGGAGGTCCGGGACGCCGGCCCGCGCGCCGACCTCGCGGTGGGCGTCACGCTCGTCGTCGCGACCCTCGTCGTCCTCTCCTACGTCGTCGTGACGCTCGGCCGGCACTCCGTGACGGTGTGGGGCGCGCTCCTCGTCGCGGCGGGTCTCGAGTCGGTCTCGATGCTGGTGGCGAGCGGCTTCATGCCGGACCGCGACATCAGCGCCCTTCTCGCCGCCCTGTGGGCCGTCCCGATCGCGTTCGGCCTCGCCGCGCTCGCGCTCGTGCGCGTGCGCCAGTCGCAGGACGAGGCGAGCCGCCAGCACCGCATGCGTGACGCGATCGCCCGCGTCTCGAACGCCGCGTGGTTCGCGCGCGACGCCGACACCCTCCTGCTGCAGGCGCGCGACGAGGCGCGCACGGTCCTCGGCGACCCCGCGGTCGAGGGCACGCTGCGGCCCATCGCCCACGGCCGGTTCGTCTGCGAGCTGTACGGAGCCCACGTGCGCGACGCGCACGAGCGCGCGTTCCTCGTCGACCTCGCGCAGATCGTCTCGGCTGCGGCCGAGCGCTACGCCCTCACGCGCCAGCTCAACCGCACCGCGTTCGCCGACGCCCTCACGGGGCTGCCGAACCGGCGCGCCGTGCAGCAGCACCTGCACGAGGTGCTCGAGCGCGCCAACGTCGAGCGCACCCGGGTGTCGCTCGTGTACTGCGACCTCGACGGCTTCAAGCGCTACAACGACGTGCACGGGCACGCCGGCGGCGACGACATGCTGTGCCGCGTCGCGCAGTTCCTGCGCACCGCGATCCCCGGCGAGGAGACGTTCGTCGGGCGCCTCGGCGGCGACGAGTTCGTCGTCGTCATCTCGCGCGCGCCCGAGGACCCCGAGCTCGTCCAGATCGCGCGTTCGCTGCGCGAGGGGTTCGTCGACCGCTCCCCCGGCAACCGGCCCTCGCGCCTGTCCGTCGGCATCGCCACGTGGCAGCCCGGCGACGTCGTCGACGTCGAGTCCCTGGTCCGCCACGCGGACACCGCGATGCTGGAGGCCAAGCGCTCCCGCACCGGCTTCCGGGTGTTCGACCGGGCCCTGCGCCGCGCCGTCGAGGCAGAGCGCGTGCAGCGCACCGCGCTGGAGTCGGCCGTCACGGACGGGCTGTTCACCGCGCACTACCAGCCGATCGTCGACGCCCGCACGCTCGAGGTCCTCCAGGTCGAGGCCCTCGCGCGGTGGGACCACCACGGCCGCCTGCTGCTGCCCGTGGACTGGCTCGAGCTCGCCGAGGAGACCGGTCTGATCGTGCCGATCGGGCTGTCGATCCTCGGCCAGGCCCGGCGCGCGCTCGACCGGTTCCAGATGCCGGTGTCGGTGAACCTCGCGGCGCGCCACCTGTCCGAGCCGGACGCGCTCGAGCAGATCGAGGCCGCCTGGGGCACCACGTACTGGGAGCACCTGACGCTCGAGATCACCGAGAGCGCGCTCGTGCAGACGTCGTCCGCGGTGCCCGTGCTGTCCGAGCTGCGGGCGCGCGGCACCCGGATCGCCGTCGACGACTTCGGCACCGGGTACTCGTCCCTGGCGCGGCTCGCCCGGCTGCCGGTCGACGTCCTCAAGATCGACCGGTCGTTCGTCCGCGAGGTCGACACCGAGCGCGGCGCGTCCGTGGTGCGCGCGATCGTCGAGCTCGCGAGCGCGCACGGCCTCGACGTCGTCGCCGAGGGCGTCGAGCGCGCCGCGGACCTGGACGCCCTGGTGCACCTGGGCGTGCGGCGCGTGCAGGGCAACTTCCTCGGGCGGGCGGCGCCGACCGTCCCGGTGCGCGGCCCGCGCCCCGGCTCGCAGTGGGAGGACACCCGTCCCCTGCGCGTGGTGCCCTCGCCGCGCGCCGACGAGCGGTTCGACCTGCTGCACCGACGCGCCTGAGCCCCGGACGGCCCCGTCGCTCCGCGGTGCGCGCCGGTCCGGTCAGGGAGCCGCGACCACCTCGAGGTCGACCGACGCCGTCCCGCCGTCGGCCTGCTCCAGCACGACCCGACCGCGGCCGACGTCGCCGTCGGCCGGGAGCACGACGTCCACCAGGACCGTGCCGCCGTCCTCGATGCGCGTGGTCGCGAGGGTCCACGGGTCACGACCGGGCACACGCCAGGTCACCGTCATGTCGCGCGACCCGCCGCGCCCGTGCGCGCCGTCCCCTCGTCCATCGCCCCTGTCTAGCGGTCGGCGCGCCGGGCCGGGGCGGGTTCCCGGTCACGGTCCGGTCGCGGTTCGGGAACCCGTGGGTCACGGACGACGAGGCGCGCCGCCCCACGCGGGGACGGCGCGCCTCGTGACGCTCCGTGCGGTGCGGCTCAGGCCAGGAGCATCGGCTTGAGCTCGACGATCCGGCCCAGCAGGCCGTTGACGAACGAGGGCGACTCGTCGGTCGACAGCGCCCGGACCAGGTCGACGGCCTCGTCGACCGCGACCGCGTCCGGCACCTCGTCGTTGAACAGGACCTCCCACGTGCCGACACGCAGCACAGCGCGGTCGACCGCGGGCATGCGCTCGATCGTCCAGCCGTGCGAGTGGGACGCGAGGACCTCGTCGATGCGCGCGAGGCGCGCCACGACGCCCTCGACGATCTCCACGGCGTACTGCGGCAGCGCCGCCTCCGTGCCGGGCTCGGCGATGCGCTCCGCGAGCAGCGTCACGGGCGCGACGCCGCGCTGGTCGGCCTCGAAGAGGACGTCGACGGCCCGCTTGCGGGCCTTGGACCGGGCTCCCACGTCAGTCGTTCACGCGACCCAGGTAGGAGCCGTCGCGCGTGTCGACCTTGACCTTGGTGTTCGACTCGAGGAACAGCGGGACCTGGATCTCGTAGCCCGTCTCGAGCGTCGCGGGCTTGGTGCCGGCGCTCGAGCGGTCGCCCTGCAGGCCGGGCTCGGTGTAGGTGACCAGGAGCGTCACCGACGGCGGCAGCTCGACGTACAGCGGCACGCCGTCGTTCGTCGCGACGAGCGCGTTCTGGTTCTCGAGCATGAAGTTCGCGGCGTCGCCGACCGTCGCGGCCGGGACGTGCAGCTGGTCGTACGTGTCCGTGTCCATGAACACGAAGTCGTCGCCGTCCTTGTACAGGTACTGCATCTCGCGCTTGTCGACGTTGGCCGTCTCGACCTTCACGCCGGCGTTGAACGTCTTGTCGACGACCTTGCCGGACAGGACGTTCTTCAGCTTGGTGCGCACGAACGCGCCGCCCTTGCCGGGCTTGACGTGCTGGAACTCGATCACGGTCCAGAGCTGGCCGTCGATGCGCAGCACGGTGCCGTTCTTGAGGTCGTTGGTGGTCGCCACGGTTCGTCGCTTCCTGTCGAGGGTGGGTCGAGGGCGGCTCGCGCGCCCGGCACCCGACGTGCCCAGGGACTCGTCGGGCGCTGCGCACCGTGCGGGACCCGGCGCTCGTGCGAGCCGGGGCCGCCGGGACCGGTCGCGTCCGGCCGCAGGCCGTCGACCATCGTACCGTCCCCGCCCGCACGCGCCCCGCGTGGGCGGGCCGTCCGGGCCGTGGGCGCTCGCCGGGGACGCGCCGACCCGGGCGATTCGCCCACGCCCGGTGGTGGCCTGTGGTTCGGTAGGCGCATGCTCACGGTGCTCGTGGTCCTCGGCGCGCTCGTCGCGTCCGTCGTCGGCGGCTGGTGGTTCGTGGCGGGCGTCCTGCGGCTCGCGTCACGACCGGGTGCGGACCCCGGGACGGCGCGCGGCCCCCTCCCCGGCGACCCGGGCCCGGTGCCCCCGCCGCCCGCGCCGGTCTCCCCCGCGACGGACCCCGCGGGTCCCGACGGTCCGGCGGCCCGCGCGGCGCTGCGCGGCGGCACCTGGATCGGCCTGCTGGAACGCCTCGCGGTGACCGCGTGCGTGCTGCTCGGGCAGCCGTCGGGCGTGGCGATCGTCGTCGCGGTCAAGGGCCTGGGCCGCTACCCCGAGCTGCGCGAGAACCCGGGCGCGTCGGAGCGGTTCGTCATCGGCACGCTCGCGTCGCTCGTGTGGGCGGCCGGCTGGGGGCTGCTCGCCGCCCGCGTCCTGTGAGCCTCAGCCCGCGGCCGTCAGGAGGAGCCGTGCGGCCGCTCCCGCCGCCGCGCGCGCCTCGTCGTACAGGGCGGTGCGCAGGCGCTGGCTGACGGCCTGCTGGGAGATGCCCATGCCCGCCGCCACGTCCTCCTGACGCACGTGCGGCCCCGCGGCCTCGACGGCGTCGACGGCCTCCCAGCCGGCTGCCGAGCGGCGGGCGGCGACCGCGGCGACGAGCGTCAGGACGGCCTCGGCGTCGAGACCCGCCGCGTGGTGCGCGCCGCGCACCGCGAGGGGCACCACGCGCTGCCTGCTCTTGGCGGCCTCGACCGCGTCGCGCGCCAGCACGAACGCGGGTCCGGACGCCTCGCGCGAGGTCGCGGGCAGCGGCTCGTCGAACCGGCCGCAGCCGATCCCCACGCCCCCCCCCCCGCGCCGCAGGGGGGGCAGCGCGGCGGCCACCACGACGCCGGGGGC
>Ga0182792_1000154_pt1 | contig 67924 bp, 58 predicted proteins | sample Passage237B_FD_130497 | JGI IMG/M metagenome (GOLD analysis project Ga0182792, IMG submission 130497) | Cellulose adapted compost microbial communities from Newby Island Compost Facility, Milpitas, CA, USA - Passage2 37B (version 2) (version 2) ...
GACCCGCCGCCCCCGGTGCCGCCCCCACCCGGGCCCCCGCCCGTGCCGGGACCCCCGACGCCGCCGCGGCCGCCTGCCCCCGGGCCACCCCCGGTGCCGGGCCCACCGCCCGTTCCCGGGCCGCCCCCGGTGCCGGGCCCACCGCCCGTTCCCGGGCCGCCCCCGGTTCCCGAGCCCCCGGCGCCACCGCAGCCGCCCTCGCCCGGGCAGCCCCCGGTTCCCGGGCCACCGCCCGTGCCGGGTCCGCCGCCTGTCCCCGGACCACCCCCGGTTCCCGGTCCGGCCGAACCGCCCCCGGCGCCGATGCCCCCGCCCGAGCCGCCCCGCGCCGTCGCCGGGGTGACCGAGGTCGAGGTCGAGGCCGAGTCCGAGCGGGTGGAGCGGGCCGCGTTCCAGGTCACCGAGCAGACCCGCACCTACCCGTGCCGCCAGTGCGGCGCCCAGCTCGAGTTCAACATCACCCGCCAGAAGCTGGTGTGCCCGAGCTGCGGCTTCGAGGCCGAGATCGACACCGACGGCCTGCCCCAGCCGACCGAGCGCGACTTCCGCTCGGCGATCGGCCAGCTCCGCGCCTTCGCCACCACCGAGGCGCCGCCGACGACCGGGGAGAAGGAGATCGTCTGCCAGAACTGCGGCGGCCACACCACCTTCACCGGCACGCTCACCGCGGTGCGCTGCCCGTACTGCGCGACGCCGATCCAGCGCGACGACATCCACGACGCGCCCAGCCGGCTCGCGGTCGACGGCGTGCTGCCCTTCCAGGTGGACGAGGCGCGGGGCAAGGAGGTGCTGCACCGCTGGATCAACTCGCGGTGGTTCGCCCCCAGCGAGTTCAAGAAGTACAACCAGGCCGGCTCGTTCACCAGCGTGTACGCGGCCTACTTCACCTACGACTCCCAGACCCGGAGCCGCTACAGCGGCCAGCGCGGCGACAACTACACCGTCACGGTCGGCTCCGGCGACAACCAGCGCACCGAGACCCGCATCCGGTGGCGGTCGGTGGCCGGCGAGGTCGCCAACGCCTTCGACGACATCACCGTCCTCGCCAACGACGGGTTCGACGCGAAGCGGGTGAAGGCGCTGGAGCCCTGGCCCACCCAGCAGGCCAAGCCGTTCTCGCCCGAGTACGTGGCCGGCCACCTCTGCCGCACCTACGACCACGACGTCGAGGGCTGCTACCCGGAGGCCAGGGCCGAGATGGACGCGGCGATCGAGCAGACGATCCGCCGCGACATCGGCGGCGACCACCAGCGGATATCGAGCGTCGACACCCGCCACCTCACGCTCACCTTCAAGCACCTGCTCCTGCCCATCTGGCTCCTCACCGTGATCTACGAGGGCAAGCCCTTCCAGGTGTTCATCAACGGCATCACCGGCGAGGTGCAGGGCGACCGGCCGTGGAGCAAGGTCAAGATCGCCCTGGCGGTCATCGCCGCCGTCATCCTCATCACGGCCATCGTGATCGCCTTCAGCGCCGCCAGATCGGGGTCCGGAACATGATGTGGTTGCTCGCACTGCTCGCCATCGTGGTGATCGGGGTCGCCGTGGTCGGCGCCGCCGTCGTCATCGGCGGCAAGAAGGCCGCGGCACGGGTGCGCGCCGGCTACGAGCGCACCAACCAGGTGGTGCCCGGCATCGCCTCGGCGGCGCCGACCTCCTGGCTCGGCTCCCACGACCCGGAGGCGAAGCTGCACCGGCGCCTCATCGACGCCATCGCCGCGCTGCACACCACGCAGAGCTTCGACACCCTCGGCACCTACCTCGACCTCCGCGTCGAGATCGAGCAGCAGGCGGTGGCGATCGACAACGAGCTGGTGGCCACCTCTACGCTGCCGGTGAACCTCCGCGACGAACCGCTCGCCCGCCTCACCGCCGCGGTGGCCGGCATCGAGGAGGCCGTGGCCGAGGTGGGGCGGGCCGCGGCGAGCGGCGGCGCCGAGGGCATCGACCGCCTCCTCGACCGGGTCCGCGACCGCACCGGCTCCGGCCCCGGCTCGCTCGACCGGACCCAGGCCGCGCTGGAGGAGCTGGAGCGCCGCGACCCGGCCGCGCCGCCGGCCCCGCAGGACGAGCCCGGTACCGAGCCCGGCTCCCAGCCCGGCCAGTCCGGCGCATAGCACCGACGCGCCCGTAGCGCCCGACGCGCCCGGCCTGCCCGGGTGCCCCATCCGAACTTGGCACGGATCTGCCGCACCCGTGCGGCAAACCCGTGCCAAGTTCGCCCACCTCGGGCTGGGCTGCGTCCATCTTGACCAAGGCCCTAAATCTGACCTGATCGGTTGTATTTAGGTGGGCGAGGGCCCTAACGTCGTCCGGGCCAAGCGAAAGGACGGCGAATGCGCAAGCTCATCGTGCTCGGGATCGTGGGGCTGGTCGCCCAGCTCATCGACGGTTCCCTGGGCATGGCCTACGGCGTCACGTCGTCGTCGCTGATGCTCGCGGCCGGCCTGACCCCGGCGGCGGCCTCGGCGTCGGTCCACCTGGCCGAGATCGGCACCACGCTGGCCTCGGGGGCCGCCCACTGGCGCTTCGGCAACATCGACTGGCGCATGGTCGCCCGCCTGGGGGTGCCCGGCGCGGTGGGGGCCTTCGGCGGCGCCACGTTCCTGTCCAACCTCAGCACCGAGTCGGCCAAGCCGGTCATGGCGGTGGTGCTCGCCGGGCTCGGCCTCTACGTGCTCGTCCGCTTCACCTTCGGCCGGCTCCGGGACCACTCGGCCAAGCCGCCGCTGCGGTCGCGCTTCCTGTCGCCGCTCGGGGTGGTCGCCGGCTTCGTGGACGCCACCGGCGGCGGTGGGTGGGGGCCGGTGGCGACGCCGACGCTCCTCGTGTCGGGCCGGGTGGAGCCCCGCAAGGTGATCGGTTCGGTCGACGCCAGCGAGTTCCTGGTGGCGGTGGCGGCCAGCGTCGGCTTCCTCGTGGGCATCGGCAACGAGGGCGTGCGGCTGGGCTACGTGCTAGCCCTGCTGGCCGGCGGCCTGGTGGCGGCGCCGATCGCCGCCTACCTGGTGCGCATCGTGCCGCCGCAGCTCCTCGGGTCGCTCGTCGGCGGGTTCATCGTCCTCACGAACACCCGCACGATCCTGGCGGCGGCCGAGGTGCGCCACGGCGGCGCGGCCGCGACCTACGCGGTGATCGTCGCGGCCTGGGCGGCCGCGGTCGCCTACTCCGTCCGCCGCCACCGGGCCGGCCGGGCGGCGGAGGCCGAGGACGGGGCCGAGGGCGGGACCGGGGACGCGCCGGCGGCCACCGACGACCGGGTCGTGCTCGCCCAGAGCTGAGACCTCACCGTCGCCCGGTCGCGCCGGTCCGCCCCGGCCGGCTGCTCGACCGGTCGGTCGCGAGCGCCGGACCGCGGCGTGCGGTGACCGGCGCCAGCCCCGAGCTGAGCACCGGCGCGGACGAGCCCGGCGGCCGGGCGGACCGGTCGTCGGGCTCGTCGTCCATCCACCCATCGACCCGTGGTCCGGGTCCGGCGGGGCTGGGGTCGGTCAGGCGGTGGTGGGCAGCCAGGCCGGGCGGGTGGCCTCGTAGCCGGTGATCTCGTCCTCGTGGCGAAGGGTCAGGCCGATGTCGTCCAGGCCCTCCAGGAAGCGGTGCTGGACCGAGGCGTCGAGCGGGAACGCCACGGTGAGGCCGATGGCCGGCGCCTCCAGGGTGCGGGCCTCGACGTCGATCGTCAGCTCCAGGGTCGGGTCGGCCTCGACGGCGCGCAGGAGCTGCTCGCCGACCTCGGGGTCGACCACCACGGGCACGAGGCCGTTCTTGGTCGAGTTGTTGCGGAAGATGTCGCCGAAGCGGGGGCTGATGACGGCCCGGAAGCCGTACTGCTGGATGGCCCACACGGCGTGCTCGCGCGACGAGCCGGTGCCGAAGTTGGGGCCGGCGATCAGGATGGTGGCGCCGGCGTACTGCTCCTGGTTCAGGACGAAGTCCCGGTCGTCGCGCCACTCGGAGAAGAGGCCCTTCTCGAAGCCGGTGCGCTCGACCTGCTTGAGCCAGTCGGACGGGATGATCTGGTCGGTGTCGACGTCGGAGCGGTCGAGGGGCACCGCGGTGCCGGAGACGATGCGAACGGGTTCCATTGGGTGGCTCCTCAGAGATCCGCGGGCGTGGCGAAGTGCCCGGCGATGGCGGTGGCGGCGGCGACGGCGGGGGAGACGAGGTGGGTGCGCCCGCCCCGTCCCTGGCGGCCCTCGAAGTTGCGGTTGCTGGTGGACGCGCAGCGCTCGCCGGGGGCGAGCTTGTCGGGGTTCATGGCGAGGCACATGGAGCAGCCCGGGTCCCGCCAGTCGAAGCCGGCGTCGACGAGCACGCGGTCGATGCCCTCGGCCTCGGCCTGGGCCTTGACCGCCCACGAGCCGGGCACCACGAGGGTGCGGGTGCCCGAGGCGACGCGTCGGCCCTCGGCCACCTGGGCGACGGCCCGCAGGTCCTCGATGCGGCCGTTGGTGCAGGAGCCGATGAAGACGGTGTCGACGCCGACCTCTTTGAGCGGGGTGCCGGCGGTGAGGCCCATGTACTCCAGGGCCCGTTCGGCGGCGTGGCGCTCGGTGCTGTCCGCGAAGTCGGTCGGGTCGGGGACGCGGCCGTCGATCGGGGCGACCTGGCCGGGGTTGGTGCCCCAGGAGACGTGGGGGAAGATCTCCGCCGCGTCGAGGCGGACCTCGCGGTCGAAGGCGGCGTCCTCGTCGGTGGCGAGGGTCTGCCAGTAGGCGACGGCCTCGTCCCAGGCGGCGCCGGTGGGGGCGTGGGCCCGGCCCTGGAGGTAGTCGAAGGTCGTCCGGTCGGGGGCGATGAGGCCGGCCTTGGCCCCGGCCTCGATCGACATGTTGCAGACGGTCATGCGGCCCTCCATCGAGAGGGCGCGGATGGCCGAGCCGCGGTACTCCGCGATGTGGCCGATGCCGCCGCCGGTGCCGATGCGGCCGAGGATGGCGAGGATGACGTCCTTCGCGGTGCTGCCGGCGGGCAGGTCGCCGTCGACGGTGATCGCCAGCGTCCTGGCAGCGGGCTGGGGCAGCGTCTGGGTGGCGAGCACGTGCTCGACCTCGCTGGTGCCGATGCCGAAGGCCAGGGCGCCGAACGCGCCGTGGGTGGAGGTGTGGCTGTCGCCGCACACGATGGTCATGCCGGGCATGGTCAGGCCCTGCTCGGGGCCGATGATGTGGACGATGCCCTGGCCGGGGGTGTTCATCGGGTGGATGGTGATGCCGAACTCGGCGCAGTTGCGGCGCAGCGTCTCGACCTGCTTGCGCGAGATCGGATCGGCGATCTCGAGGTGGGTGTCGGCGGTGGGGACGTTGTGGTCCTCGGTGGCGATCGTCAGCTCGGGGTGGCGGACGGGGCGACCGTTGGCCCGGAGGCCGTCGAAGGCCTGGGGGCTCGTGACCTCGTGGACGAGGTGCAGGTCGATGAAGAGGAGGTCGGGTTCACCGGGGGACTGCGACACCACGTGGGCGTCCCAGACCTTCTGGCTCAGCGTTCTCGGCGCGGTCATCTCGGTTCCAGTCGTGGGTTCCTGCGGGGCCGTCGACTTGACCGTTCCAATATTTGAGACGATCATATCGACTGATGGAACGAATCGTAAGCGGTGTGGGCGTGCTCGACAAGTCGATGGCGGTGCTCGACGCCCTCGCCGCGGCGGGCGCGGAGGGCCTGGCGCTGGGTGAGGTCGTGGCGCGCACCGCGATCCCCAAGCCCACGGCCCACCGGCTGCTCATCGCGGTCGAGGCCCACGGCCTGGTGCGGCGCCGGGCGGACGGCCGCTGGGTGCTGGGTGGGCGGCTCGTGGAGCTGGGCCGGCGGGCCTCGGCCGCGTGGCCGGTGGCGGAGGTGGCGCGGCCGGTCCTGGAGCGGCTGCGCGACGACAGCGGCGAGAGCGTGCAGCTCTACGTCCGCGACGGCGACGAGCGGGTCTGCCTCGTCTCGCTCGAATCCCGCCACGAGCTGCGCACCATCGTGGCCGAGGGCGCCCGGCTGCCCCTGGCCGCCGGTTCGGCCGGTCGCCTCCTGCGCGGCGAGCCGGTCGACGGCTCGTGGGTGGCGAGCGTGGAGGAGCGGGCGCCCGGCGTGGCCTCGGTCAGCGCGCCGGTGCTCGTGGGCGGCGCGGTGGTGGCCGCGGTCGGCATCTCCGGGCCGGTCGAACGCCTCGGCCGCCACCCCGGCGACGACCACGGCCCCGCGGTCACCGCTGCCGCCGAGCGCATCGGCACCGCCCTCTGACCGGCAGGGTGCCGGATCAGCCCGCGCTGGCGAGGGCGAGGCCCAGGAGGGCGAGCACGATGCCCGCTCCCACCCTGAGACCCCAGACGCGCGCCCGTGCGGCCCAGATCACATCGCTCGCTTGCGCGCGCTGCGCGACGTGCAGCTTGCGTGCCGTCCGGGCCCTGGGCGGGGTGCCCGTGTGGTGCGCCTGGCAGACTGGCGGCCCGGTGATGCCGGACCTGGGACGGAGACGGAGGAGCGAGTGGCCACGACGCCCGACGCGAGCAGCGACGTGACGGCCCCGTCACCGGCCGAGGCGCCGCGCATCCCCTGGTGCCAGCCGATCGACGGGTTCCGCGCCGTCTGCGCCTGCCTCGCGGTGCTCGGCCACACGTTCCTCGCCAGCTCGATCATGCCGTTCGACGGGGTGCTCCTCGTGCTCGGCATCCTCGTCGCGCTGTTCTTCGCGATCTCCTCGTTCGTGCTGTACCAGCCGTTCATCGCCGCGGACGTGATCGGCGCGCCCCGGCCGACCGCGGCCACCTTCTACGTCCGCCGCCTCCTGCGGGTGTACCCGCTGTTCTTCCTGGCGCTCACCGCCTACCTGATCCTCCTGCCCGGGCTGCGGGCCGACACGTGGTGGGGGACCACCCGCCTCTACCTGTTCCTCCAGATTTTCGGGCGGGAGCTGAACGACCTGAAGGGCCTGCCGTCGGCCTGGTACCTCTGCAACGAGATCATCTTCTACCTGCTCATGCCGGTCATGGCGTGGGCCGCGGCCCGCTGGTCGGACCGCCGCGGCCACCGGAGCGTGCGCGAGCGGCTGCGGCCCCACCTCGCGATCGGCTGGGGGATGGTGGTGGTCGGGCCGATCGCCCGCACGCTGCTCTACGTCTTCGACGTGCCCTATCCCACGGCGCTGCCGCTCAGCCACCTGGAGTTCTTCGGGTTCGGGGTGGTCGTGGCCGCGTACGCGGTCGGGATGCGCAACGGGGTGCGGCCGCCCGAGGTGATCCTGTGGCTGCGGTCGAACACGGCCGCGTCCTACGCCCTGTTCGTGCTGCCGGTCGCGCTGCTCTGGCTGGTCGCGGCGCTGAACGGCGACGGCTCGGGGGCGTGGGTGCCGGGCGACGTGCAGGACCAGCTCCGGTTCCCGCTCTACCTCGTAGCCATCGTGCTGCTGATGGTGCCGGCGGGGCTGGGGCGGCGGCGGGACCCGGCGAACGCGTTCCTGAGCCACCCGCGGTTCCGGTTCCTCAGCTCGCTCGCGCTCCACATCTACCTGTGGCACCAGCTCGTGCTCGGCCTCCTGAACCGGGCGCTCGGCGGGCTCGACAAGGTGGACTACGGGGGCCGGTTCGCCACCGGCGTCGTGCTGTGCGCCCTGGCCCTCGGCGGCACCGTGCTCCTGTCGTGGGCGACGCTGCCGGCCACCGAGTACCTGTACCAGCGCTACCGGCGGCGCCACGGCCGCACCGCGCAGGCGCCGACGGCCGGCGACCTCGCGCCCCGGCTGGGCTGACGCCGTCCGTCGGGTCGGGCCGACGGCGGGCAACGCCGCGCCCCGGCTGGGTCGACGCCGCTCGTCCGGCTGGGCCGAGGGCGGGGCGACTTCGTGCCCCGGCCGGGCTGGACCGGCTGGACGGGCTGAGCCGGGCCGGGGAGCGTCAGGCCGAGGCGACGGCGCGGTCGAAGGCGGGGACGAGGCGGTCGAGCACGTCGAGCGGCCGGTCGTTCGCGATGACCACGATCACCTCGGTGGCGCCCGCGGTCACGAACTCGGCGAGCGCGCCGGCCACCTCGTCGGGGCTGCCCTTGTGGAGGTAGCCGAGCAGCGGCGTCGGGTCGAAGCCGAACCAGTGCGCCATCTTCGCCGCGTCCTGCTGGGCGGAGCGGACCTCGGGCAGGTCCACGAAGGTGACGACGGCCCGGGTGACCTCGCCGGGCTCGCGGCCGAGCGACGCCAGCTCCTCGTCGAGCAGGGCGCTGTGCCGGGCGAACCAGCGGGGTGAGCAGAGGTAGGGGAGCCAGCCGTCGCCGCGGGCGGCCGCCCGGTGGCGGGCCGCCTCGGCCCGGCCGCCGACCCAGATCGGGATGTCCACCGGCTCCGGGTTCATCCAGCGGGTGCCGCCCCGCTCGCCCCAGACCCGGCGGATCTCCTCGATGGAGGCGTCCATGGTGCGGCCGCGGGTGCGCAGAGACCGGCCGAGCCGCTCGTACTCCTCGACGTTCTCGCCGAGGCCCACGCCGCACACGACGCGGCCCGGGGCCATCATCTGGGTGTTCACCATCGTCTTGGCGACGGTGACGGGGTCGCGCAGCGGGAGCTGGAGCACGCAGGAGCCGATGGTGATGCGCTCGGCGTGCGAGGCGAGCGCCGGCAGGCTCGACTGGGCGTCGATGGCCTTGGAGTGCCACAGGATGTGGTCGGCGAGCCAGAGGCCCTCGGCGCCGGCGTCCTCGACCCGGCGGACGACCTCGGCCACGTTGCGCCAGCGGCCGTCCGCGTCGAGTGGGAACTCCGACAGGCAGAGGCCCAGGTTCGCCCCCCGGCGTTGGTCGCTCACCGTGGCGAGTGTACCGCCCGGCCGGCCGCCGCCCGGGAGGCGACGTGGTGGACCGGACCGCGAGGGGCGAGGCGGTCCGGTCGGGCCGAGTCGGCGGGCGGCGGGTGCTGGACGGCTCAGGCGGTGAGGAGGGCGGCGACGTGGTCGACGGGGCGGTCGCCGGCGATCATGAGCGCCACGTGCTCGGCGCCGGCCTGCTCGTAGGCGGCGATCGCCTCGAGGATGCGGGCGGCGCTGCCGTGCACGAGGACGTGGCCGAAGCGGCCGGGGTCGAGCCGGTAGAGCGAGCCGAGCCAGGCGGCGGGGTCGAGGCCCGGTTCGACGCCCTCGACCGCGGCGGCCACGAGGACGCCCCGGCGCACCTCGGCCGGGTCCCGACCGTGCTCGGCGAGGGCGCCGTCGAGCCGGGCCCGGTGCGCCGCGTACCAGTCGGGGGTGCAGAGGTGGGGGAACCAGCCGTCGCCGAGGGTGGCCGCGCGCCGCAGCGAGGCGCCGCTGCGGCCGCCGACCCAGATCGGCAGCGGCCGGGCGGGGAGCAGGGCGTAGCCGTCCTCGCCACCGGCCCACGCCTCGCGGAGCCGGGCGATGTCGCGGTCGAGCACCCGGCCGCGCCGGCCGTAGGCCGGGCCGCGGTGCGCGGCCTCGTACTCGCCGCGGTGCTCGCCGACGCCCACGCCGACCACCACCCGCCCCGGGGCGAGGCGGTCTAGGAACGCCATCGACTTGGCGACCGCGGCGGCCGAGCGCAGCGGGAGCTGGAGCACGCCGGGGCCGAGGCGGCAGCGCTCGGTGGCGTGGGCGACCAGCGCCAGCGCGCCGATCACGTCGACGGTGGGCTCGTGCCAGTACAGGTGGTCGGTGAGCCAGATCGCGTCGACGCCGAGCGCGTCGAGGGCGGCGGCGTCGTCCACCAGCGAGTCGGGCGACGGCCGGGCGAGGAGCACGCCGAGGTCGGTCACGGGGTCACCTCGGTGTTGCGGTGCGGCGGCGACGGGCGGCACGGCTGGCCCCGCAGGGTGCCGCAGGCCGCGTCGGGGACCGTCACCGCCAGGTCGGTGACCGGCAGCACGAGGCGCGACGCCTGCGCGCCGGCCTGGCCGATGCGGACGGTCGCGTCGCCGTCGGGCTGCGGGCCGAAGGACCAGTGCACCTGGTGGTCCCCGGGCGTGCCGACCTGGAGTCGGAGGCGGAACCCGGCCGGCACGACCTGCGCGAAGGACGGGATCTCGATGCGCACCGCGGTCCAGCGGTTCGGCGGCAGGTCGGCCCGGGCGCCGGGGGAGAAGTCGACGGCGGGGCGCAGCTCGGTGGTCGCCGGGGTGGAGCGGCGGTAGCCGGCCCGGAGCCAACCGTTCTGCACCTGGGTCTCGCGGCCCTGCTCGTCCACGACGTAGAGCACGGCTTGGAGGTCGACGTCGGCGGCGGTCGTGCGGACCCAGAGGTCGAGCGACGCGGTGCCGGCGAGGACGAGCGGCCGATCCAGCGGCGCCGAGGTCCAGCGGGCGGTGGCCGAGGCCGTGGGCGGGTCGAGGTCCACGAACGCGTTCGTCACCAGGTCGCTGCCCTCGCCGGACCAGGCCAGGTCGGCCCGGGCGCTGCGGGTGCGGATCGACGCGGCCGGACCGCCGTCCGTGGGCGCAGCCGAGAGGTCGCCGGCCGGCGCGAGGTACCAGGCCCGCGCCCGGGTGTCGGGGGGAGGCCAGCGGTCGAGGCCGGTGGACGCGGTCGCGGCTGCGGCGCCGGCGGGGCGCCCGGTGCCGGAGGCCCACAGCAGCTCGATCGGCGGCCGGTCGGTCCAGCGCTGCCGGCCGGTCGCGGCGTCGGGCACCTCGGTGAGGTCGGGGTCGAGGCCGACGGCCACGGGCACCAGGTCCGCGTCGAGGTCGGGCCGGATCGCCCGGAGCAGCCCGACGGGGTCGAAGGGCCGCGGCGCCCGGTCGGCCACGAACAGGTCGAGGAACGCGGCGAACCGCTCGATGACCTGCGGGGCGACGCCGTCGGCGTGGGTCCCGTTGGTGAGCACGACCCGGGTGGACGGCGACGAGGTGAACGCCCCGACGTGGGTGGCGAGGTCGGCACCCAGCGTCTCGTCCTGGAACTGGCCGCTCACGAGCACCGGCGCCGAGATGGCCGGCGCCCAGGAGTCGAGCGACAGGGCGTCGAAGCGGCCGTCGTCGGGCACGTCGGGGCCGAGGAGCCGCTCGGCGTGGTCGGCCTGGTGGCCGTGCAGCGCCTGGTTGGACGCGCAGGTGCCGTCGCCGCCCTCGATGCGCTCGCGGATCCAGTCGGCACCGGCGGGCTGGGCGTCGGCCCGCAGGTCGCGCAGCCAGCCGACCGGGAAGCCGGCGTTGTCGAGGCCGCCCGGGTGGAACGACTGCCAGGCGTCGCCCCACACGCTGAGGGCGGCCACCCCGCGCAGCGACGGCGGCCGGGTGGCCGCGGCCTGGAGCGCGGCCAGGCCGCCGTAGGAGAAGCCGACGAGGCCCACGCCGTCGCCGGCGACCCAGGGCTGCGCGGCGACGGCCTCGACCACGTCGTAGCCGTCGGCGGCCTGCGCGGCGCCGAACAGGTCGAGCACGCCGCCCGAGCAGCCGGTGCCGCGGACGTTCACGCCGACGGTCGCGTAGCCGAGGGAGCGGGCCGCGGCGGTGGCGGGCTGGGTGCCGGCGGTCTCGTTGCCGATGCCGCCGGGCGCCGCGTCGTGGTCGCCGGGGTCACCGATGCGGTAGGCGGACAGCTCGACCACGGTGGGGTAGGGGCCTGCCGAGGCCGGGCCGGGGAGGGTGACGAACGCGGAGAGGAGGGTGCCGTCGCGCATCGGGATGTAGTTGAGGCCCGGCGCCAGCCGGGGGACCGGCACCTCGCCGCGGTCGGAGGTCCCGGCCACCTCCACGTGGCGGGTGACGATCGTCTGGCCCCGCCGCTGCTGGAGGACCGTGGCCCGGCCGGGCGCGAGCCCGACCACGACCGCCCGGCCGGCCTCGTCCGCGGTGTCCTCGCCGACCGGCTCGCCGCCCTGCTCCACGACGATCGTGTCGCCGGCGCGGGCCTTCGACACGGTGACGAGCCCGACCCCGGCGCGGACCTCCACCGGCGAGCCGCCGAGGCGCCAGGCGAGGACGGCGCCGCCCGCCAGGAGCGCGGCGACGGCGGCGATCGCCAGCACGTGGCGCACCGGGGGCCGGCGCGCGCTCACGAGCGGGCGGACCCGCTCGCGCGGAGGCGACCGCGGACGTCGCCGAGGGGTCGCTCCACGAGCGTGTAGGTCACGAACGCGAGCGCGGCGGAGAGGGCGAGGGTGACCACGATGGTGGGCAGCAGCGCCAGGTCGGCGGCGTGCTCGCGCAGCACCATGAGCACCACCGGGTGCCAGAGGTACAGGCCGTAGGTGAGCAGCCCGAACTGCTGCATCCGCCGGGACGCGAGCAGCCGGTTGAACGGCCACGAGCTGCCGCCCCACAGCACGGTGCTCAGGATCACGCCGCTGAGGAGGACGAGGCCGATGACCACCGGCCAGGTGTCGGTGATGAGCGAGTCGTAGGTGCTCACGTCGATGAGGTGGGCCACGATCGGCGGGGCGAGCACGGCGACGAGGCCGCACCAGAGGGGCCAGACCCGCACGAGCGAGGTGATGTGGCGGAGCTGGTGGCCCACCCGGTCCTGCTCCGCCTCCACCACCGCGCCCCACATACCGAGGGGCAGGCAGCTCAGCGCCGCGATCGGGATCTTCACGAACGGCGCCACGAGGATCGGGATGGTGAACAGGGGGATGAGCACGGCGTGCTCCAGCCGGAACGGCGAGACGGTGCGCACCCGGCGGACGAGGGCGGTCATGACCGTGCCGTGGACGGTCACGTACAGGTAGAAGGCGATGTCGATGATGAGCGTCCACACCACGATCCCGAGGCCGAGGTCGAGGAGGTTGTCGAGCTTCGGCCACGGCGACAGGACGTACACCTGGAGGCGGTCCGCGAGCCCGAAGTCGCTCCGGGGCGACACCGCCATCGCCGCGGTGGCCACGATCCAGTAGAGCGGGTAGATGCGGATCAGGCGGCGGAGGAGGAACCGGCCCCGGTTGCCGTCGCTGCCGCCGTCGGCCGACCCGCGCGCCCCGGGCAGCGGGTCGGGGCGGGGGTCGCGCAGCGCGAGGTGCTTGCGGGCCCAGCCCCGGTAGAGCACGAAGCCCGTGATGATGAAGAACGACATGAAGAACGGGCCCGCGAACGCGCCCGTCACCACGTAGGTGGCGATCGACGCGCCGGCCTCGCTCTCGGTGTGGATGATGACGACGCCGACCGCGGCGAGCGCCCGGATGCCGTCGAGCGCGCCGACGTACTTGACGGCCTGCGCCCGCCGCCGGGCCCGCTGCTCGTCCACCTGGCTCATGGACGGACCCTAGCGGTGGGGGTCGTGGCCCTCCCGGCCCTCGCCGCCGCGCCGCGGGTCGAGCGGAGCCGCTCGATCGGCTGCTCCACCAGGCGGAACGTGACCCAGGCGAGGGCGGTGGCGGCGGCGAGCGCGACCGGCAGCAGCGCCGCGGCCGGCAGGTCCAGGTGGTCCTGCACGAAGCGGATGACCGGGTAGTGCCAGAGGTAGACGCCGAAGGTGAGCGGGCCGAGCCGCCGGCAGAGCGGGGCACCGAGCACCCGCCGGTAGCGCGAGCGGGGCGGGCCGAGCACCGCGGGGACGAACAGCACGGTGGCCACCACGACCATGGCGACGAGGCGGCCGGAGAAGTTGGCGGTGAAGAGCGCGTCGGCGGGCAGCGACCGGGCCTGGTCGTAGCCCACGGCCCAGGTGAGCCCCACGATCGGCAGCACCGCCCAGGTGGCGCCGACGGCGCGCCGCAGGCCCGGCACCCACCGCTTGACCGTTCGCTGCCAGCCGTCGACCGCCGCGGTGGCGACGCCGACGAGCAGGCACGGGTAGACGGCGAGGAACCCGAGGTCGCCCCGGGCGAAGACCGAGAAGGCCACGGCGGCGACCACGATCGGCACGCCCTGGAGCAGCCGGTACGGGATGCCGCGCCGGGCGCCGGCCAGGAGCAGCCGCCCGTAGAACGGCAGGACGAGGTACCACGCCATCTCGATCGTGAGGGTCCAGACGATGACGCCGAGCCCGTTGTCGAAGATGTTCTCGTAGCGCGGCCACGGGAACAGCGTCACCACCTGGACCCAGCCGCCGACGCCCTCGACGCTGTGCTGGTCGGCCTGGAGGAGCGCGACGCCCTGCACCACCAGGTAGAGCGGGTAGACGCGCAGGACGCGGCCGAGCACGAACCGGCCGATGCCGCCGTCGACGGGACGCTGCGGCAGCCGGCCGTCGCCATCGGTCACCCGGGCGTGGGCCAGCGCCCACGGGCGGTAGAGGACGAAGCCGGACACGGCGAAGAACACCGCGAAGACCGGGATGATGAGGGAGTTCGCGGCCCGGGTGGTCCAGTCGGGCACGTCGCTGTCGGCCAGGACGTGGAACAGGACCACGAAGCCGGCGGCCACCACCCGGAGCCCGTCGATCTGGGCGATCCAGCCGAGGCGGGGGCCCGGTGCCGTCTCGGCCGGCGGCGCCGTCGGGTCCGGGGCCGTGGCCGGGGCGGGGGACGTGCCGGGCGCTGCGTCGGGGGTCGACCCGGCCTCGGTGGGCGTCGCCCCGGCGTCGGCTGCCGAGCGGGCCGCGGCCCGCTCGGCCCGGGGCATCGCCCAGGAGCGCCGGCCGGCGAACTGGCGGTCGCGCAGCGCCATCAGCGGCCGCTCCACGACCACGAAGGTGAGCGTGGCGAGCACGAGCGACCCGAGGAAGGTGAGGTAGAGGACCGACCAGACGTTCGCGTCGCGGCCGAGGCGCTCCACGATCTCGGAGAGGACCAGGTCGTGCCAGAGGTAGATGCCGAAGGTGAGCTGGGACGCCGCCACCAGCCAGCCGACGGCCAGGCCCCGGCGGGCTACGCCGGTGGGGCGGCCGAAGGCCACGGGCACGAACCAGACGACGGCCACCACGATCCAGAACAGCAGGAGGCGCAGGTCCTGCTCCACCCACTGCACCGACAGCCCGCTGCGGTACGGGTAGATCGCCAGCAGGACCCACGCCGCGGCGGTGGCGGCGAGCGCGACCCACGGCGAGGCGAGCGCCCGCAGCACGGCGGGCAGCGGGCGACCCAGGTGGCGGCGCACGTCGAGCACCGCGAACGCCATGCCCACGAGGATGCCGAGCAGCGGCCGGAGCGGTTCGACCACCGCCGCGACCACCGCGACCGGCAGCAGCGCGCCCACCTGGAAGGCGAGCGCCGAGCGGTGCGGGGCCACCCGCCGGCGCAGGTGCGCCACCACCACGGCGTACACGGGCACGCACAGGTAGAAGAGCCACTCGACCGAGAGCGCCCAGGCCGGCCCGATCACCGCGTAGCGGATGGACGACTCGGTGATCTGGAGCAGCAGCAGCGTGAGGATCCAGTCCCGCGGGCCGTCGAGCGGGCCGGTGCCGTGCACCGCGAGGTAGGCGGCGAGCGCCACCCACCACAGCGGCAGCACCCGGAGGAGGCGGCTGCGGTAGAAGCGGCCGACGTCGGGCGTCGGCCGGCCGGTCGCGTCGGCTGCCGACCACGGCCGGTAGATCACGAAGCCCGAGATCACGAAGAAGAGGAACGCGACGGGGGGGAGGATGACGCCGACGGTCGGGTTCTCGCCGAGGACCGCCCCGAGCACGTGGTAGGTGACCACGCCCGCGGCGGCGAGGACCCGCAGCCCGTCGAGCGCGGGGATGCGCTCCAGGCGCAGGCGCCCACCCGGCCGACCCGGGGCCGGGCGCGAGGGCCGGGGGCGGCGGGCCGGGCGCGCCCGGCGGTCGGGTGCGGCGGGGCGGCCGGGCGCTCGGGCGGCGTCGGGTCCGGCCGTGCTCATGCCCCGGCGTCGACGTGTCGGAGGAGGACGGCGATGGCGTTGAGGCCCGAGCCGACGGTCACGATCGCGGCGAGGTCGCCGTCGCGCAGGTCGTCGGCGTCGGCGTCGAGCCCCTCGAACAGCGCGGACGGGCCCGCGGCCGACGCCGTGTTGCCGGCCCACGCCACGTTGGTCCGGTTGCGGTCCCGGTCGAGGCCGAGGGCGTCGCCCACCCGCTCCACGAGGCGCAGGTTCGCCTGGTGGAACGCGCAGGCCCGCAGATCCTCCACACCGGCGCCGTGGCGGTCGAGCAGCCGCCGGGCCACCTCGACCATGGCCGCCTCGACCCAGTCCCGCGTGGCCGACGCGTCGGTCCGGAACGTGCCGCCCACCGGCACCTCCACGAGGTGGTGGAGGTCGTTGGCCGCGAGCCGCTCGAAGCCGAGCACCTCCAGGCCCCGGCGGGGTCGGGTGCGCTGGACGACCGCGGACACCGAGGCGTCGCCGAAGAAGACGGCGGTGGCCCGGTCGTCCCGGTCGATGTGGCGGGCGGTGGACTCGCCGGCGGTGACGAGCGCGTAGGTCGCCCGGCCGGTGGCCAGGTAGGCGACGGCGGTGTCGAGGCCGATCACCCAGCCGGAGCACGCGGCGCGCACGTCGAAGGCGTGCGCGCCCGGCGCCAGGTCGGCCCCCACCCGGGCGGCGAGGGCGGGCATCTCCATGTCGTCGAACGCCGAGCTGCCGACGATGAGGTCGAGCCGGTCGCCGGCGATCCCCGCTCGGGCCAGGGCCGCGGCGGCCGAGGTGCGGCACAGCTCGGCCACGCTCTCGCCGTCCACGACCCGCCGCTCGCGGATGCCGAGGCGCTCGTCCAGCCACTCGTGGGAGGTGTCGAGGCGCGCCACGAGCTCGTCGTTGGGGAGGACCGCGTCGGGGTGGTGGGTGGCCCAGCCGCTGATGAACGCCGTGTGCACGTCGCTCACGTCGCCCCCTGTCGTCTGTCCTCCACGAGCGCCCGGCACCCTAGCGCGCCCCCTCGGCGCCGAGCCCGTGCGGGCCGGCGCGGCGCGCTCAGCGCCCGTCGCCGTGGAGCGGCACGAGCCGGAGCGACACGTCCCTCAGTCCCCGATGGAGACGATCTCGACCGACAGGGTGGCGCCGGTGGGCGTCTCGTAGGAGACCGTGTCGCCGGCGGCGCGGCCCAGCAGCGCCTGGCCGAGCGCGGAGCCCGGCGACATGACCTCGACGCCCTCGACCCGCTCCTCGATGGAGCCGAGCAGGTAGCGCTCGACCTCGTCGTCGCCCTCGTAGCGGATGCCGACGACCACGCCGGGCACCACCTCGTCGGCCCCGCCGGCCTCCACGATCTCGGCGTTCTCCAGGAGGTTGGCCAGGTGGGCGATGCGGCCCTCCTGCTTGCCCTGCTCCTCCTTGGCGGCGTGGTAGTCGCCGTTCTCCGACAGGTCGCCCAGCTCTCGGGCCGCCTCGATCTTGCGCGCGATGTCGAGGCGCCACGTGGTGGTCAGGTGCTCGTGCTCGGCCTTGATCCGGTCGTAGGCGGCCTGGGACAGCGGGATGCGCTCGGACATGGCGGTCAACGTTACCGCCCGGGCGCGCCGAGGGGTCGCGGAATGGTGGGCGTGTCGGAGGGCACGCGTACACTCGGCTCCGTGATGCGCAGCGGTGCGCGTGCGAGCCGTTCGCTCCGGCGGGCGGCTCTCCTGCGTGCCCGCCCCTCCCATCACCGAGCCCCCGAGCGGGGGCCGACCCGACCGAGGAAACGGAGCAAGGCAACGTGGCGCACAAGATCGCGGTGATCGGCGGCGACGGCATCGGCCCGGAGGTCGTCGCCGAGGCCCTGAAGGTCGTGGCGGCGGCGGGCGTGGCGCTCGACACCACCGACTTCGACCTGGGCGGCGCCCGCTACCTGCGCGACGGCACCGTGCTGCCCGACGAGACGCTGGAGGAGCTGCGGGGCTACGACGCCATCCTGCTGGGCGCCGTCGGCACCCCCGAGGTGGCGCCCGGGGTCATCGAGCGGGGCCTGCTGCTCAAGATGCGCTTCGCGCTCGACCAGTACGTCAACCTGCGCCCCTTCGTGCTCGCCGAGTCGGGCATCGACTTCCTCGTGGTGCGGGAGAACACCGAGGGCACCTACGCGGGCGAGGGCGGCTTCCTCCGCAAGGGCACCCCGCACGAGATCGCCACCCAGGGCTCGGTCAACACCCGCCTCGGCGTCGAGCGCATCATCCGCTACGCGTTCGACCTCGCCGGGTCCCGCCCCCGCAAGCACCTCACCCTGGTCCACAAGACCAACGTGCTCACCTTCGCCGGCGACCTCTGGCAGCGCACCTTCGACGAGGTGGCCGCCGAGCACCCCGACGTGGAGACGGCCTACAACCACGTCGACGCGGCCTGCATCCACTTCGTGACCGACCCGCGGCGCTACGACGTGATCGTGACCGACAACCTGTTCGGCGACATCCTCACCGACCTCGGCGGCGCGGTGAGCGGCGGCATCGGCTTCGCCTCCTCCGCGAACATGGACCCCACCCGCACCGCACCGTCCATGTTCGAACCCGTCCACGGCTCGGCCCCCGACATCGCCGGCCAGGCCAAGGCCAACCCCATCGCCGCCATCCTGTCGGCCGCCATGATGCTCGACCTGCTGGAGGAGCGCGACGCTGCCGAGCGCATCCGCACCGCCTGCTACGCCGTCACCGAGGTGTCCGGCTCCACCCCCGAGATCGGCGACGCCGTCGCCGCCCGCCTCTAGCCACCCGCCCACCACCGCAGCACGCTCCCGACCCGGAGGATCCCGATGCCCATCACGCCGACCCCGAAGATCTGGATGAACGGCGAGCTCGTGGACTGGGAGGACGCGAAGATCCACGTCCTCACCCACACGCTCCACTACGGCACGGGCGTGTTCGAGGGCATCCGCGCGTACGAGACCGCGGACGGGCCCGGCATCTTCCGCCTCACCGACCACATCGAGCGCCTCCACAGCTCGGCGCGCATCCTCGGCATGCCGCTGCCGTACTCGGTCCCCGAGATCGTCCAGGCCACCAAGGACGTCGTCGCGGCCAGCGGCCTGCCGTCCTGCTACATCCGCCCGATCGCCTACTACGGCTACGGCGAGATGGGCCTGTCCACCCTCCCGTGCTCGGTCGACGTCGCCATCGCCTGCTGGCCCTGGGGCGCCTACCTCGGCGAGGACGCGCTCACCGCGGGCGTGAGGCTCAAGACCTCGTCGTGGACCCGCATCGACCACAACTCGATGCCGCCGGCGTCCAAGACCACCGGCAACTACGTCAACTCCACCCTCGCCAAGGTCGAGGCGGTCAAGGCCGGCTACGACGAGGCGCTCCTGCTCTCCAACCTGGGCTTCGTGTCCGAGTGCACCGGTGAGAACGTGTTCGTCGCCCGCCACGGCAAGCTCCTCACCCCGCCGCTCGCCGCCGGCGCGCTGGAGGGCATCACCCAGAGCTCGGTGTCGGCCATCGCCGCCGACCTCGGCTTCGAGGTGGTCGTCACCAACATCGCCCGCAGCGACTGCTACATCGCCGAGGAGATGTTCCTGTGCGGCACCGCGGCCGAGGTGTCCGCCGTCAACTCCGTGGACGACCGCGAGATCCCCTGTCCCGGCCCCATGACCCAGGCGATCGGCGAGACCTACCACCGCGCCATCCGCGGCGAGGTCGACCGGTACCGGGACTGGGTCGAACATGTCTCCTGAGCAGCCGATCGCCGCGGAGCCGGTGACCGAGGAGGCGATGGCCCCCCGGGACCCCGGCCTGCCCGAAGCGGTCGAGATCTACGACACCACCCTGCGCGACGGGGCCCAGCTCGAGGGCATCTCGCTCACGGTGGAGGACAAGCTCCGCATCGCGGACGAGCTGGACGAGCTGGGCGTCACCTTCATCGAGGGCGGCTGGCCCGGCGCCAACCCGAAGGACGTGGAGTTCTTCGAGCGGGCCGCCCGGGAGCTGCGCTTCGAGCGGTCCACGCTCGTGGCCTTCGGCTCCACCCGGCGCCCCCGCGGCAAGGTCGACGAGGACCCGACGCTGCGGAACCTGCTCGACGCCGGCACCTCCGCGGTCTGCATCGTCGGCAAGTCGAGCGACTTCCAGGTGACCGAGGCGCTGCGCACGTCGCTGGCCGAGGGCGAGGCGATGGTGGCGGACTCGGTGCGCTACCTCACCGACGCCGGGGTGCGGGTGCTCTTCGACGCCGAGCACTTCTTCGACGGCTGGTTCCAGAACCCCGAGTTCAGCCTGCGGGTGCTGGAGGCCGCCGCCGAGCACGGCGCCGAGACGCTCGTGCTCTGCGACACCAACGGCGGCACGCTGCCCCACCAGGTCGAGGCCGTCGTCCGCGAGATCACCGACCACTTCCGCGACGACGTGAAGGTCGCGGTGCACCTCCACGACGACACCGGCTGCGGCGTGGCCAACGCCCTCGCCGGCGTGCGGGGCGGCGCCGTCCAGGTGCAGGGCACCATCAACGGCTACGGCGAGCGCACCGGCAACTGCAACCTCACCACGATCATCCCGAACCTGACCCTCAAGATGGGCGTGCGGACCCTGCCGCCCGGCCGGCTGTCCCGCCTCACCGCGGCGTCCAACCGGATCGCGGAGATCGTCAACATCTCGCCCAACCCGCAGGCGCCGTACGTGGGCTCGTCCGCGTTCGCGCACAAGGCCGGCCTCCACGTGTCGGCCATCGCCCGCCGCAAGGACGCCTACGAGCACGTCGACCCCGGTCTCGTGGGCAACGGCACCCGCTTCGTGGTCTCGGAGATGGCCGGCAAGGCGACGCTGGACCTGAAGGCGAAGGAGATCGGCATCGAGCTGGACCCGCCCGCCGCCGCCCGCCTGGTGGACGACCTCAAGCGCCTGGAGCACGAGGGCTACCACTTCGAGGCCGCGGACGGGTCGCTGGAGCTGCTGATGCGCCGGGCCACCGGCTGGGAGCAGGACTTCTTCGAGGTCGAGTCGTTCCGGGTGATCGTCTCCGAGGCCGAGCACGTCCGCCACGACACCGAGGCCATCATCAAGCTGAAGGTCGGCGGGGAGCGCGTCCTGCGCATCGGCGAGGGCAACGGGCCGGTCCACGCCCTCGACGCCGCGGTGCGCGCCGCCATCGGGGAGCACCACCCGCAGCTCGCGAGGATCCACCTCGTGGACTTCAAGGTGCGGGTGCTCGACACCTCCGCCGGCAGCGGCGCCGTCACCCGGGTGCTCATCGACTCCACCAACGGCGTCGACACCTGGTCGACCATCGGGGTGAGCGAGAACGTGATCCAGGCGAGCTGGCGGGCCCTGGAGGACAGCCTCGTCTACGGCCTCCTCCACACCGAGCCCTGAGGGCGTCCGCCGCCCGTCGTCGGCCCGCCGCGGTTCGGAGGGGCCGGCAGGCGAGCGGTAGCCTCGCCGCCGTGGCAGCACCCCAGTTCGTCCCCGAGAACCCCACGCACCGGCCCCGCGACTACGCGTCCCCGCCCCGGCGCATGGACCCGTGGTTCAGCGACCGGCCCGGTGACCTCGTCGGCCCCGTCGACCAGCCCGACGTCGACGCGGGTCGCATGGGCGCGCCCGGCCCCGACCAGGGCTACGCCCTCAAGCTCGTCGGGCTGCTGCGCCCCGAGCTGGTGCTGCACGAGCGGGAGGATCCGGACGACGCCGAGGCCGGCATCGTCGCCGTCGGCCTCAAGCGGGCCTCGCTCTACGGGCGGGCCCCGATCCTGGCCGACCTGCGGGTGGCCGCGACGATCTGGGGCTTCCTCGACGGGGCGGCGCCCGCCGAGCTGGTCGAGGAGCGGACCCGCCGCTTCGAGGGCATCCGCCACACCGCCCACCACTACCCGGAGCTGCGCGCCGTGGCCGACGCGGTGCCCGCCGAGGCCCTCCGCCGCAGCCCCGACGACGTGGCCGCGGCCCACCGGGCCGACTGGCGCTCGCTGCTCGACCTCTGAGCCCGGCGGAGCCGCTGTCCCGCCCGGCGTCGAGCCCGGCACCCGTGCCCGGCCGGGCCGTTCGCCGCTGCTGCCGCCGGCGGGCGAGCGGGCCGGTGCCGGCCGACCGGGGCGTTGCCGCCGACCGCCCCCGGCGTGCCACGCTGGGAACCCCGTCCGTTCACCCGAGGTCCGTGTCGCTGTGAAGTTCGATCGTGACGCCCTGCCGTTCGTCGGCATCGCCGCCCTGCCGGCGGCCGTCGCCGCGGCGCGGGGCCGGCGCCGGCTTGCCGGTGCGCTCACCGCGCTCCCGGTGGCCGTGGGCCTGTTCTTCCGCGATCCCGACCGTCGCCCCGACGCCGGCGGCGAGGTCGACCCCGACGTGGTGCTCGCCCCCGCGGACGCCAAGGTGATGCACGTCGGCCCGCCCCAGCCCGGCACCGCCCCCGACGACGGCGGCTGGCAGCAGGTCGTGCTGTTCCTGTCCGTCCTCGACGTCCACATCAACCGGGCGCCCTACGGGGGGCGGGTCGAGGCGCTCACCTACCGGCCGGGCCGGTTCCTCGCCGCGTTCACCCCCGAGAGCGGCGCCGAGAACGAGCGGAGCGAGATCCGGGTGGTCCGCGAGGTCGACGGCCGCACCCGCACCGTGGTGTTCCGCCAGATCGTGGGCGTGCTGGCCCGCCGCGTCGTCACCCGCGTCGGCGTCGGCCAGGAGCTGCGCACCGGCGAGCGGATCGGGCTCATGAAGTTCGGCTCCCGCATGGACGTCTTCGTGCCGCCGGAGGTCGAGGTGCTCGCCCGCGTGGGCGAGCGGACCACCGCCGGCGAGACCGTCATCGCCCGCTGGCCCGCCACGGTGGCGGCCGGGGCCGCTGATGCTGCTGGGGCTGCCGATGCCGATGCCGATGCCGGGGTCGCCGGGGGCGCCGCCCGTGGCTGAGCCGGCATCGGGGCGGCGCGGGGTCTTCCGGCTCACGTCGCCGTCGGGCGCACGGGTCGTGCGGCCGCAGCGGCTCTCGCCGCGCGACCGCGCCAAGGCGATGCTGCCGAGCGCCTTCACGCTCGCCAACATGCTGTGCGGGTTCAGCTCCCTCCGGGCCAGCCAGGACGGCGACTTCCGGATGGCGGCGGTGCTCATCGGCCTCGCGATCATCTTCGACATCGCGGACGGCGCCACCGCCCGGGCCGTGCGGGCCATCACCCCCTTCGGCCTCCAGTTCGACTCCCTGGCCGACCTCATCTCCTTCGGCGTCGCCCCCGCCATGCTCCTCTACACCTGGTCGCTCCAGGAGTTCGAGGGCGGCGGCTGGGTCGTCGCCTGCATCTGGCTGGCCTGCGCCGCCTACCGCCTCGGCCGCTTCAACGTCACCATCGACCCGCTCAGCGACAAGCGCTACTTCATCGGGCTGCCGAGCCCGGGCGCGGCGGGCGTCGTGATGGCCTCGGTCTTCGCGAACCCCGACGGCTTCGACAGCCGCTTCCACCTCGTGCCCATCGCCCTCGCGCTGGTCCCCGCCGTGCTCATGGCGTCGTCGTTCCGGTTCCTGTCGTTCCGCTGGCTCGTCTCGCCCCGCCGGGACCGCATCTGGGTGACGATCGTCGCGGCCGTCGTCCTCGTGGCCGGCCTCTGGTTCCGGCCCGCCGACACCGGCCTCGTCATCGCCTACGGCTACGTGGCGCTCGCCCCGCTCGGCTGGTTCACCGCGCCGCTGCGGCGGCGCTGGTTCGGCCCCGACGCGGTGGCGCCGCCCCGCAGCTACTTCCCGTCGGTGTTCTTCCTGCTGCCCACCGAGGCGGACGACGAGGACGACGACGACGACGCGGTCGCCATCCCCGCGGCCGAGGTCGACGCCGCCGAGATCCTCGTCGCCGACGACGACGCCTAGCCCCTCATCGCTTCGGTCCGAGCCGGTCGACGTCCAGCCGGCTGCTCCGCCGGTGGCGTGACCGGGTCGGGCGGGATCGTCAGGCGGAGCGCCGTTTCGCAGCGTGCGGTGGCCTGCGGCGAGGCCGGTGACGGCGCCTGAGCACTCGGTGCCCCGGTCCGAGCCGGCCGGTCGGGCGGGCCGGCCGGGCGGCGTGCACGTAGGGTGCCGGCCATGGCGTTCGAGACCCTCCGCATCCCCGTCGGCCCGCTCACCTTCGACGCGGTGGCCGCCGGTCCCGCCGACGGCGAGCCCATGCTGCTCCTGCACGGCTTCCCGCAGACCGCGTCGTGCTGGCGCCGGGTCCAGCCCGCCCTGGCCGAGGCCGGCCTGCGCACGGTGGCACCCGACCTGCGGGGCTACTCGCCCGGCGCCCGCCCGCTCGACCCCGCCGAGTACCGCATGGAGCTGCTCGTCGGCGACGTGGTCGGCCTGGCCGACGCGCTCGGCGTCGACCGCTTCCACCTCGTGGGCCACGACTGGGGCGGCGCCCTCGCCTGGCACGTGGCCGCCGCCCACCCCGACCGGGTGCGGACCCTGTCGGTCATCTCCACGCCGCACCCGGCCGCGTTCGCCGCCGCCCGCCGCTCCGGGCCGTCCGCCGACGGCGACGACCAGCGCGAGAAGTCGCGCTACATGGACAGCTTCCGCACCCCGGGCTTCGAGGACCGCCTGCTGGAGGACGACCGGGCCCTGCTGCGGCTGGTGGTCACCGGGGCCGGGATGGACGAGGAGAGCGCCGAGGCGTCCCTCGCCCGCTTCACCACCCGAGACGAGGTCGTCGGCGCCCTCAACTGGTACCGGGGCGCCGAGCCGGCCGACGCCTCCGGCATGGGCCCGATCACCGTGCCGACCCTCTACGTGTGGTCGACCGAGGACATCGCGCTGGGCCGGACCGCGGCCGAGGCGACCGAGGCGTTCGTGGCGGGCCCGTACCGCTTCGTGGTGCTCGACGGCGTCTCGCACTGGGTGCCCGAGGAGGCCGCCGACCGGGTGGTCGAGGAGCTGCTGGCCGCCGTTCGCCGCTGAAGGGCCGGCGGCACCTCGTCCCGCTCGTCCGGCCTCCCCGGGAGGTCCGGCGGTCCGAGCCCGGCCCGCCCGGTCCGGCCCGCCCGGTTCCGGCTGACCCCGTCCGAGGGGCCGAACCGCCTCTCACCCGGCCCGCCTCTCGCCCGGTCCGGTCGGTCCGCGCCGTGGCGGGCGTCGCCCGGAACGTGCCTTCGGGCCGGTGACCCACGTCGTCCGAAGGTGCTTCGGGGCAGGCGGGCGCGGTCGGTAGGGTCGGGCCGTGTCCGTTCCTGCGCGCGTCCGCTTCGCCCCCTCGCCCACCGGCTTCCTGCACGTGGGCTCGGCCCACTCCGCCCTCGCCAACTGGCTGTTCGCCCGCCACGTCGGCGGCGAGTTCCTGCTCCGCATCGAGGACACCGACACCGAGCGCAACCGGCCCGAGCTGATCGAGGACGTGCTCGACGTGCTGCGCTGGCTCGGCCTCGACTGGGACGGTGAGCCCGTGCGCCAGAGCGACCGGGCCGAGCTGTACGCGGGCGCGGTGCGCCAGCTCCTCGACGCCGGGGCCGTCTACTACTGCGACTGCACGGCGGACGACGTCCGGGCCCGCAACGAGGCGGCCGGCGGCAAGCCCGGCTACGACGGGTTCTGCCGCGACCGTGGCCTCGACGCCGCCCCCGGCCGGGCCCTGCGCTTCCGCACCCCCGACGAGGGCCGCACCGGCTGGCACGACCTCATCCGGGGCGACGTGTCCTTCGCCAACGCCGACCTGGAGGACTTCGTGGTGGTCCGCGGCAACGGGGCGCCGCTGTTCCTGCTCGCCAACGCGTTCGACGACGCGGAGATGGGCATCACCCACGTGATCCGCGGCGAGGACCACGTCAACGGCACCCCCAAGTACCTGCTGCTGCTCGACGCGTGGGGCAAGCCCCGTCCCGAGGCGTTCGCCCACATGCCGCTGCTGGTGAACGAGCAGCGCAAGAAGCTGTCCAAGCGCCGAGACGACGTGTCGGTCGCGGACTACCGCGACCGCGGCTACCTCCCCGAGGCGATGGTCAACTACCTGGCGCTCTTGGGCTGGGGCCCGCCGGACGGCGTCGAGGTCCGCCCGATCGCCGAGATCGTGGACCTCTACCGCCTGGAGGACGTGAACCCGTCGCCCGCCTTCTTCGACCCGAAGAAGCTCTCGTTCGTGAACGCCGAGACGATCCGGTCGCTCGGCACCGACGAGTTCGTCGCGCGCGCCCGTCCCTTCCTCACCCGGGGCGCGGAGGCCGAGGCCGCGCTGGCGCTGCTGGCCACCGAGACCCAGGAGCGCGTCCGCACGCTGGCCGAGGTGGAGCCGATGATCGAGTTCCTGGTCGTGGACGAACCCGCCTACGACGAGGCCGCCTGGACCAAGGCGATCGACAAGGGTCGCAACGTGACCGAGATGGTCGACGCCACCCTGGCCCGGCTCGGCGCGCTCCCCGGCGACGCCTGGGCGCCCGAGGCGATCCAGGAGGCGGTCGGCACCGCCGCGATCGACGCCGGCCTCGTCAACGCCGAGGGGCGGCCCCAGCTCTCCAAGGCCCAGGGCCCGGTGCGGGTCGCCCTCACCGGCCGCACCGTCGGCCTGCCCCTGTGGGAGTCGATCACGGTGCTCGGCCGCGACCGCACCCTCGCCCGCCTGCGACGGCTCCGAGAGCGCCTGGGATGATCGCCGCGCTGCGCCGCCTCTCCCGCACCTGGCGGATCGTGGTGGTCGCGGCGACGGTGCTCGTCCTGCTGTTCGGCTACTTCCTGGTCACCTTCGTGCAGGTCTGGGTGGCGAGCCGCTCCGACAACGCCCGCCCCTCCGAGGCCATCATCGTGCTCGGCGCCGCCCAGTACGACGGGCGCCCGTCGCCGGTGCTGCGCCAGCGCCTCGACCACGCCCTGGAGCTGTACGAGGCCGACATCGCGCCGCTGATCGTCGTCACCGGCGGCCGCCGGGAGGGCGACCGCTACACCGAGGCGACCGCCGGCTACAACTACCTGCGCGAGCACGGCGTGCCCGACGCCGCCATCCGCAAGGAGGTCCAGGGCACCTCCACCTACGAGTCCATCGCCGCCGCCGCCCGCTTCCTGCACGACGAGGGCATCCGGCGGGTGGTGCTCGTCTCCGGGCGGGCCCCGTCCAAGCGGATGCAGGGCATCTCCGCCGAGGTCGGCCTCGACGCCGTCGTCTCACCGGCCGGCGGTGCCCCGTCGATCGGCTCGCTGCTGAAGGAGGCGACCGGCGTCGGCGTCGCCCGCGTCATCGGCTACCGCCGCCTGGAGGGCATCGGCTCCTGACCGCCGGCGCCGGGCCGCCGGGTCGCTGTGGCGCGCCGTCGTGGCTGCTGCGGCGAGGGCGTCGTCGTGTCGTCGGGTCGCCGGGGTGAGCCGTCGTGGCTGCCGCGGGCCGGGTCGGTCGGCTCCTGCTCGCCGGGTCGCTGCGGCTACCGTCTCCGCCATGACCGAGACCAGCCCCGAACTCGCCGTGCGCCGCTACCTCGCCTGGCTGGACGATCCCGAGTCCGTGGTGGACCGGTCGGCGATCGAGGCGGCCCGCCGGGCGTTCCTCGACGCCGCCGACCCGCTCGACCGCCTCCACGCCGCTGCGGCCGTGGAGCGGGCGCGCACCACCGACGTCGAGCGCATCCAGGCCGACTTCGTCGCCCACGCCCGGGCCTACGCGGACGCTGAGGGCATCCCGGTGGAGGCGTTCCGGGCCCTCAAGGTGTCCGACGACGTGCTGACCCAGGCCGGCTTCCAGGTGCCGCTCACCAAGGGCGGCGGCTCGGCCCGCGCCCGCCGCGCGCCGTCGAAGCGGGGCCCGCAGGTCGGCGTCGCCCAGCTCAAGGCCGTCGCCACCGAGATGCCGAAGCGGTTCACCCTCGCCCAGCTCGCGGAGCGGGCCGGCGGTGGCTCGCCCGCCACGGTCAAGAAGGCCGTGGACGAGCTGGTGGCCGAGGGCGCCGCGACCCGCCTCGGCCCCGACCCCGACCACCAGGGCCCCGGCCGAGCGCCCACCCTCTACGAGCTGACCTGACCCGATCCACCGCCGCCGCCCGAGGTCGGTGGTGGATCAGCGCGCGAACCCCCCGAACTTGGCACGGAAAGGCCGCACCCGTGCTACGTGTCCGTGCCAAGTTCGACCGTCCTCCCCGAACTTGGCACGGGAAGGCCGCACCGGTGCTACGTGTCCGTGCCAAGTTCGACCGTCCTCCCCGAACTTGGCACGGAAAGGCCGCACCCGTGCTACGTGTCCGTGCCAAGTTCGGCGGGTCGTCGGGCGGCGGGCTCGGGCACCTTCGGGCGGTGCCGTCGGGCCACGGTCGGGCGTGACGGGGCTCAGGCGCAGGCGCCGGAGCCCTTCGGGGCGAGGCACAGCTCGTGGGCCGCGGTGTCCGGCGCGAGCGCGAGGCGCAGGGTCGAGGTGGCCTCGTCCCAGTCGAGGTCGCCCAGCTCGGTCCCGTCGATGCTCACCTCGATGCCGTCGGCGAACAGGGCGGGCGGGACCGCCAGCAGGGTGGGGGCGTCGACCTCGGCCCGGCCGGTCCAGGCCAGGGAGAAGGCGCCCGTCTCCGGATCGGTCCCGAAGGCGGTGGGCACGCCGGCGATCGCCTGCGGGTAGACCCGCTGGAGCGCCTCGCCGTTGGGGGTGAGGCCGCTCAGCTCGCCGTCGATGGGCGACCAGCCGCCCGGGTCCCAGCTCCACCACGACCAGCCGATCATGGCGTCGTCGGCCCGGTCGGCGATCTCGGTGATGTAGTCGGTCATGCGGTCCTGGTCGGGGGTGCCGCCCCACTCGCCGAACCAGAGCGCCGCGTCCAGCTCCTCCGCCTCGGCGGTGCGCAGCGAGAACCACTCGTCGACGTAGGTCGAGGACTCGGCGTAGCCGGCGCCCTCGTGCACCTCCGGCTCGTAGAGGTGGCCGGCGTAGACGATGCGGGGTGCGCCGTCGCGGGGGTCGGTGATGTCGCCGGGGATCAGGTCGCCGGCGTAGGGGAACGCGTTGAGCAGCGACGTCGGCTCGATGAACACGTACTGGTCGGCCGACGCCTCGCGCACCGCGGCGATGCCCCGGTTCATGAACTGCGTGAGGTTGGGGTTCTCGAACTCGCCGGCGGCCGCCTGCGACTGGATGGCGAGGGTGGCGTTGAGGTCGCCGTTGGCGAAGCTCGGCTCGTTCATCACGTCGTAGCCGATGACCGCCGGGTGGTCGGCGAAGCGCTCGGCGAGGTGGGTGAGGGCGGCCAGGTAGTGGTCCTGGAGCTCGGTGTCGCCGTCGGCGGGGTTCCAGAAGTTCTGCATGGCGGCCTGGACGCCGGGGTCGGCGCCGTGCAGCCACCAGGGGCCGTCGCCGCTGGGCTCGCCGACGGGGACGCCGCCGGTGTCGACCGCCCAGTCGGGCGCGCCGTTGCCGCCGATCTCCCAGGCGTAGAGGTCCTGGTGCAGGTCGAGGACGACGTGGAGGCCCCGCTCGCCGTACCAGTCGACCCACTCCTGGACCCGGTCGAGGTACGCGTCGTCGTAGACGCCCTTCTCGGGCTCGATGGCCCCCCAGAACACGAGGAACCGCACGCTGTTCCAGCCCCAGTGCTGCTGGATGAGCGCCTGGGCCTCCATCGGGGACTCGGGCAGGTGGTCCTCGTCCTGGCGGTCGCCCTTGGCGGAGGACTCGACGTTCACGCCCCGCAGGATGACCACCCGGCCGCAGCGGTCCACGATGAAGTCCGTCGACGGCGCCTCGACGGTGCCGTCGCACGCGGCCTCGTCGGTGCCGCCCTCGGGCTTGGTGGTGCCGCCCTCGGGCTTGGTGGTGTCGCCCGAGCCTCGGTCGTCGCCGTCGCTGCTGCACGCGGCCAGGAGGAGGGCGAGCACCAACAAAGTCGGAGTGAACAGTCGGTTCTTCACGGCCGCATCATGGCACGGACCGGCCGGGCCCGTCTCGTGGGCCATGTCCGGATCCGCTCCTCGGCACCGACCACCCGATGACGGCGCCGACCGGTGCCGAGGAAGAAGAATCACCCCATGAGGTTCCTGCTCTCCATCTACGGCAACGACGACGTCTGGGCCTCGGTCCCGAAGGAGGAGTGGCCGCGGATCATCGCCGAGACCGACGCCCACAACAAGGAGCTGGCCGAGGCCGGCGAGCTGCTCTTCGCCGGCGGCGTGGCCGACCAGGCGCTCGCCGAGCGGGTGCGGCGCGGCGACGACGGCGCCACCGTCGTGACCGACGGGCCCCACATCGAGACGAAGGAGTACCTGGGCAGCTTCTACATCGTCGACTGCGACTCGATCGAGCGCGCCCGGGAGATCGCCGCCGCGATGCCCTCGGCCACCTTCACCACCATCGAGATCCGCTCGATCCTCCACGGCGGCACCGCGGAGGACCTCTGAGCGACGCCGACGCCCCGGCGCCCGTCGAGGACCTGCTGGCCGAGCTGCGCCCGCAGGTCCTCGGCGCGCTGTTGCGCCGCGGCGGCGACCTCGCCCGCTGCGAGGACGCCGTGCAGGAGGCGCTCTGGCAGGCGGCCCGGTCCTGGCCGGCACAGGGCCTGCCCCGCAACCCCCGCGGGTGGCTGGTCACCGTGGCCGGGCGCCGGCTGGCCGATGAGGCCCGCAGCGACGCCGCCCGCCGTCGCCGTGAGCGGCGCGTCCACGCGGCCGCGCCGGTCGACCCGACCACGACGCCCGGGCCGGACGAGCTGGACTGGTCCGCGCTCGACGGGGTCGCCGGCGTCGGCGGTGGTAGCGGGGGAGCGGGCGGTGGTGCGAGTGGGACCGGTCGGGCGCGCGAGGACGCCGGAGCGGCTGGTCGGAGAGCCGGGGCCGGCCGGACCGAAGAGGCCGCCGGGGCGAGCGAGGTCACCCCTGTGGGTGGGCGGCAGGCTGGGGCAGGTTGGGTCGACGGGGTTGCAGGGGCGAGCGGGGTCGTTGGCGCGGCTGGTCGGGAGGCCGGGCGCGGCCGGGCCGACAGCGCTGATCGGGCCGTCAGGGCGAGCGGGGCCGGGGTCACCGGGGTCGGAAGGGCCGATGGGGTGGTCGGGTCCGCTGGGGTGGCCGGGGCCGACCCGAGCGACGACACCCTGCTGGTGCTGGCCCTGTGCGCCCACCCGGCGCTCAGCCCGTCCTCGCAGATGGCGCTGACGCTGCGCTCGGTGGGCGGCTTGTCGACCGCGGCCATCGCCCGGGCGTTCCTGGTGAGCGAGGCGTCGATGACCCGCCGCCTGAGCCGCGCCCGCGCCCGGCTCGCCGAGGTGCTGGCCGAGTCGGGCACGTTGGGCGAGGCGACGCCGGCGGTGGTGCGGGAGCGGGTGACGGTGGTGTGCGGCGTCCTCTACCTCATCTTCAACGAGGGCTACGCCGCCACGGCCGGCGAGGGCCACCAGCGCCGTGAGCTGGCGGCCGAGGCGGTGCGCCTGGCCAGGCTCCTGCACCGGGCCGTGCCGGACGACGACGAGGTGACGGGCCTGCTGGCGCTGCTCCTGCTGACCGATGCCCGCCACGCGGCCCGCACCGCACCCGACGGCTCCCTGGTGCCGCTGGCCGACCAGGACCGGTCGCTGTGGGACCGGGAGCGGATCGCCGAGGGCATCGACCTCCTCCTGCCGGTCCTGCGGAGCGGTCCCGTCGGTCGCTACCAGCTCCAGGCGGCGATCGCCGCCGCGCACGCCGAGGCAGCGAGCGCCGAGGCCACCGACTGGCGGGAGATCGTGGGCCTGTACCGGCTCCTGGAGGCGGTGGCCCCGAACCCGCTCCACACCCTGAGCCGGGCGGTGGCGGAGGTCGAGGCGTACGGGGTGGCGGTGGCGGCCGAGACGGTGGCGTCGGTGCGCGACGATCCGCGGGTGGCCGACAGCCACCGGCTCCTCGCGGTCACCGCGCTCCTGCGCGACCGGGCGGGGGACCGTGGCGGTGCTGCGGGCCTGTACCGGGAGGCGGCCCGCCGGGCCCCGAGCGTCGCCGAGCAGCGCCACCTCCGCTCCCGAGCCGACGACCTGGACGGTCCTCACGGAAGCAGCTCGTGACCCGTGCCGAAGGCCGGCGACGCCCCGGAGAGCTGGGGTCGCTCCCTCACGAGGAGGCAGTCGAGCGGGCGAGGGCGATGTCGCGAGCGCCGCATCGTCCTGCACGTGGGCGGCGTCGCCGCGACCTACGCCTTCCCGGGGCCCAGCCACGGAGCCCTCCGCACGCCTACGCTGGCGTGGCCGCCACGGGATCCCCGCTCGTGGGCCCACCGGCACCATCCCCACGCCTACGCGGGCGTGGCCGATCCGACCGGGCATCCTCGGCCACCAGGCGTGCCGTCCCCACGCGTGCTCGGGCGTCGCGGCGGATCACATCGGCCCGCCGAGAACCTGGGGTCGCCCTACACGTGCGCGGGGTCGCCGGAGCACCGCCAGGGTCGTCCCGATCCGGTTTTTGGGGCGACGGGGACCGTTGCTATGGTGGCAGTCCGCCCGATCGGGGGTGGTGTAATCGGCAACACAACTGGTTCTGGTCCAGTCATTGGGGGTTCGAGTCCTCCCCCCCGAGCCACACCGGCTACAGTCTCGCCGGTTTGACAACCGAGATCTCGCCCCCATCGTCTAGCGGCCTAGGACACCACCCTCTCAAGGTGGCGGCACGGGTTCAAATCCCGTTGGGGGTGCTCAGCACGAGCCCCTGGTGAGCGCACAGCAGTGCCGCTGACCAGGGGTTTCGTCGTTCTGGGGCGACCGTTCGAGCGATCCTGGGGTGTTGTTGAAATGCCACCCCGGTCCGCCCGTACCGCCATGTTTGTGCCCAGTTGTGCCCAGCGGGAAGGCTAGTGACAGGCACGAGCCGAACGGTCAAGGGTCTTGGCGGGCATCGCACTTCACGGCGAGATGGGACGGCTACGCGGCACGGTGGGGATGCCGACGGGGATGCGAACCCTCTGGCTCGCGACCGTCGTAGGGTCCTCTTCGCCTATCACTTCTCCGCTGAGCTCAACCGTTACAGCACCATCCACTGGATCGATGGTTGTTGAAAAGGTTCCACGTGCTGGACCACCAGCCGACGCTGTGGTGTGGTCCGTCCGGAGCGTGGTCCCTCCACCATCCATCTGGTCTAGAAAAAGGTTGCCCTCGAACACGACGGCTGTCCCGGCGATGCTCAGCCGACCATCACGGCGTTGGATCGCATGGACTTCGATCAGTGGAAGCCGGTCGGCTGCAGTGGCCGCGGATGAGGCCAGGGCGGTCGAACGACGGGGTGAATCCAGCCAGTTGTAGGCCGCCTCGATGTTCGATGCGAAGTCGGATGATGAATTATATGCCAGGGCGAACAGACGCAACCAGGTGTAGTCGCGCGACTCGTAGCCGTAACTGTCGATGGCGATCGGAACCCGCTGTCCAGCAAACCTCGTCCTAATCGCCTCTTCGATCGCTGCCTCATCACGGGCTGGCGCCATGCCTCTGACCTGGAGCGGTCCGTAGGTGGCTCCACTGAAGAGACGCCCTCCTACACGTTCCGCCCGCCGGACCCATGATGGCCGCTGCAGGTTCTCTACGAGGAGGAATGCCTGAACTAGCCGTTCCTCGGAATCGACTTCGGTCGCGGTTGCGGCTGCTAGAAACCAGAGGTGGTCGGGGATCGTGCGACGCGAGCGTTCCAGGGCGTCATATGTATCCTCGCTGTCCGTTCGTGTGACTTTTACGAGGTAGGCACCTACCACGGAGGCCATGAGTGCTGTCCACAGCGCGGTGGTGAGTTCATCGCTAGGTGGGACGGCTCCGTCGAGAGTAGCGGAAGTAGCGGCCGCGATTGCTCCAACGATGACGACACCGACGGTGATCACAAGATGGGTCGCGGCTACAAGGGGCCTGGCGCTGAATTGGCCGCTTCGTATTAGCGCGACGAACGCTCGAATGGTGGTCGCCCCTGCATGCAACAAGCACAACATGAGCATGGGCAACACCACGGGCTCTCCCGACCGCCGCAGCACCACCGAGCAGAACACGGCCGCGAGCCAGACAGGCGCGAAGCGAAAGAGGAGGTATGCCAGCGGATTGGAGCTGATTCGTCGGTCCAGGTCGCGACCGATGGCGTAATAGCTCGACGGCCATTGCACCTCTGCGGCACGGTAGAACACGTGGAGGAACAGGAGACCCAGGGCTACCACGGCGACGGCTAGTGTGCTCACGGTCAAGACTCCAGTCCGCGGTTCACGTATGCCTGACCTCGTCCTCAGGTAGTTGTCGCATTGAGTTGAACATCACGTAGATTGCCTCCGTTAGCTTGCTAGCTGAGGACGAGAGTTGGGCGGTTGTCTTCCAGAGGTCACCCCGCACCGTCGTCAGATCCTCACTCTTTACGAACCTCTCACGGGGGCGAGCCACGTCTTCATCGGGCAGTGCGCGACTGCGCGAGGGTACCTTGTCGCTCAGCACCTATAACACCACACGTATTCCTCGTGGGACGCTAGCTTCAGCGTTGTCATCCCTTGGCAGCACTATCTGTGTTGTCGACCTGGAGGCTCTGGCGGCACACGATGGCAGTGGGCCCCGCACTGAGAGTCTGCAGCCGCTGGTCTTCTGCAAGACACGCCTGATGGACCTGGTCTTCGCCTGGCCGCGAGTCCGGGGTCACGTCAGCGCTCTGCGGACGACGGTCCGTCCCGACCTCGGACCCCACGGCAGCCGAGCTCTGTCCGGCGTGCGACCGGGTTCGCCGAGCGATCGCCGTGGGCCGGCGGCCGGAGTAGGCGGGGGCGTTCGTTCGTTTGGTCGGTCGATCGGGTTGCCGCCACCCCGGGACCAGGTCGGCCCAGGGTGGACCGACCTGGCGGTCGTGGGTCTTGCCTCCCTTGCGCCCGGGGCGGGTGGCGCCCGCGGGTCGATCCCTGCCCGCTCGCAGGTCTTGCCTCCCTCGCGTCCACGTCAGATGGGGTGGAGGTCGGTACGATCCGCGCATGTCCTCTCCTCGCGGGTCTGATGGTGGTGCGGAACCGGGCTTGCCCGGCGACTCGGGGCGGGCGGGTGCCGACGCGCCAGGCGGCGATGCGTCGGGTGCCGAGGTGTCGGACGACGGCGGACCGGGCGGTGACGTACCGGGCGATGACGTGGCCGACATCGAGGTGCCGGGGATGGCGCTTGCCCGGTTCGGGCAGCGGCTGATCGGGGCGGCGCGGGTCGACCAGGTGGTGGAGGTGGTGCTCGGCTCGGCGCCGATCGTGGGCGCGGCCGAGGTGTCGCTCGCGCTGCTGAACGACCCGGCGCAGGTCGAGATACGGCGGTCGGGGCAGGCGGTCGAGCGGCGGCTCCTCGATGAGCTGCTGATCGAGCTGCCCGCGCTCGACGCGGTGATCCGCGACGGCGAGCGCCGGTTCTCGGCCTCGTCGTCCTGGCCCGGACGGACGCTCGTCCTCTCCCCGCTGCTCGATGACGAGCGGCGCACGGTGGCCGTCCTGGAGTTCGCCTGGCCGGAGGTCGTCGTGCTCGACGAGGTGGACGAGCACGTCGTGGAGACGCTCAGCCGGCTCTGCGGCCAGGCGCTGCGGCGCGCCCAGATCGCGGAGGAGACGGCCGAGCTGGCTCGCATCGCCCGGGCGTTCGCGGTCGTCCGGCGCAGCGCCGCCATCGCGGAGCGGCTCCACGAGCACGGCACCGCGGCCCTCGGCGCGGCCGCGACCTCGCTGCGCTGCTACGACGCCTCGACCGACACCCTCGTGATCGAGTCTCCGCACCTCCTGCCCAGCCGGCTCATCGACCCGTTCCCCAGCCTCGGGCTCGACGCCGACGCGCCACCGTCGCTCGCCGTCCGGACCGACGAACCGGTGTGGGTGGAGGACCTCCGAACCGAGGCAGCCCGGTTCGCCACGATCGCGGAGGTGGCCCTCGCCGGCGGGATCGTGGCCGTGGCGTCGATCCCGCTCCACAGCAGCGACGGCTCCACCATCGGCGTCGTCTCCTTCGGCTGGCCCACCCCCGTGCGCTTCGGCCGCCGCCTCCGGGACCGGCTCGTCACCCTGTGCGAGCTGGCGGCGCAGACCCTCGAACGCGTGCAGCTCCACGAGTCCGAGCACGCCGTCATCTCCGCGCTGCAACGCCAGCTCCTCCCGCCCCTGCCCGACCACGACCGGCTCCAGATCGCCGCCCACTACGAGCCCGCGTCGGTCAGCGTCGGGATGGGCGGTGACTGGTACCAGGCGTTCCGCCTGGACGACGGCTCCACGGCGGCGATCGTGGGCGACGTCGTCGGGCACGGCGTCGAGGCCGTGGCGTCCATGTCCCGCTTCCAGAACATGCTGACCGGCCTCGTGCGGGGCGGCACGCCGCTCCCCGTCCTCTTCGACACCCTCAACTCGATCGTCGCCGAGCGCGGCGAGGCGTTCGCCACCGCGGTCCTGCTCCACGTCGACCCCGCCCACGACCGGCTCGGCGTGCTGCTCGCCGGCCACCCCGCGCCGCTGCTCCGGCTGCCGGACGGGACCGTGACACCGGTCGAGGGCGGCCGCCGACCGCTGCTCGGCCTCCCCGCCGACCCCGCGGAGGACCCGACCGGCGAGGCGGGGCTCGCCTACGTCGACCTCCCGCCCGGCTCCGCCGTCCTCGCCTACACCGACGGCCTGATCGAGCGGCGCGGCGAGAGCATCGATGACGGGCTGGACCGCCTGGCCCGGCTGCTGGCCGAGCGCACCTTCGACGGCGACCTCGCGGACGAGCTGGCCCGCCTCGTGGTCGACGTGCAGCTCGCCGAGGGGGCCGCCGCGAACACCCTGGACGACGTCGCCGTCCTCGCCGTCCGCCGACCCTGAGAGCCGGTCGCCGCTGTTCGTGCAGGGGTCCGCACCGCCGATCTCCGGGCCGGCCGGCGGGTGCGTATCCTCTGCTCAGCGACCCGGCTGCCGATGCCGGGCCGAACGAAAGGCAGTGCGATGAGCACCGACATCGTTGTTGGCATCGACGGCTCCGAGGACGCCGCCGTCGCCCTCCGCTGGGCCGTCGAGGAGGCAGCCATCCGGGGGTGCCGGGTCCGAGCCGTGCTCTGCTGGTCCTACCTGGGCCTCACCGGCTCCGAGCTGGGCGTCGGCACCACCGAGGACGACGCCCGCGCCGCGCTGGAGCGCTCGATCGAGGACGCGGTCGGCGAGCAGGCGTCGCTCGTGGACGCCGTGCCGGTCAACGACCTCCCCGTCAGCGGCCTCCTCGACCAGACCCGCGATGCCGCGCTCGTCGTCGTCGGCTCCCGCGGCCGTGGCGGTGTGAAGGGGCTCGTGCTCGGCTCGGTCAGCCGCACCGTGGTCGAGCGTTCGACCGTCCCCGTGGTCGTGGTCCCTCGCCCGCACTGACCGTGGACGGCGGTCGCCCGGCGGGTGACCGCCCGTAGACCTCTCGACCCAGCCGACCGGCCGGTTGCCGGTGGTGGTCGATCTGGGTTCAGAAGCCGCGGTAGAGGGGGGCTCGGCGCTCCACGAAGGCGGCGACGCCCTCGTTGCCGTCGCGGGTGGCCATGTTGATCTCCTGCGCCATCGCCTCCTCGTTGAAGGCGGTGGCCCGGTCGCTGTCGAGGCTCCGGTTCACCAGCGCCTTGGTGAGCGCCAGGGCGCGGGTCGGCGCCGCGGCGAGGCGGGCCGCCCACTCGGCCACCGTCGCCTCCAGGTCGGCGCGGGAGACCGCCCGGTTCACGAGGCCGAGCTGCGCCGCCTCGGTGGCCGACAGGTCGTCGCCGAAGAACATCAGCTCCTTGGTGCGCTGCAACCCGATCGAGCGGGGCAGCAGGTAGGCGCCGCCGCCGTCGGGGACGAGGCCCCGGCGGGCGAACACCTCGATGAAGCGCACGTCATCCGCGGCGAGCAGCAGGTCGCAGGCGAACGCGAGGTGCGCGCCGACGCCGGCTGCGGTCCCGCCGACCGCGCCCAGCACCGGCTTCTCGCAGTCGAGGATCGCGGCGACGAGGCGCTGCATGCCGTCGCGGATCAGCTTGGCGATCTCGCCCGGCACCCGGTCGGGCGCGTCGTCGGGCCGGGGCGCCGGGGCCCGGCGGGCCCGGAGGTCGGCGCCGGTGCAGAACGCGTCCCCGGTGTGGCCGAGCACCACCGCCCGCACGCCGACGTCCGCGCTCGCCTGCTCGAACAGCTCGACCAGGCGGTCGCGCTGGTCGGGGCTGATCGCGTTCTTCACGTCGGGCCGGTCGAGCGTGATCCAGGCGACGCCCTGCCCGTCGACCGACCAGCGGACCTGTTCGTCGAGCGGCAGTTCGGACGAGGGGGTGGGCACGGGTCGGCCTCCGTGGCGAGCGAGGTGGGCGGGTTCATCCGAGCCTACGCCCACCTGACGGACCGTCAGGTCCGATCGGCCGCACCGCCCGGCCGTACCGCTGGGCCGGACCTCCGGCCCTCGGCGGTCCGGGTCGGTCGACGCCGCGGCGCTCGTTCTCCTTGACGTCTCGGCCACATGCGGTTGGGACGTCAAGGGAAACGGCGGGTGGCGGTTCTCCTCGACATCCCTGCCAGATGTGGCAGGAACGTCAAGGAAAACCCGTTCGGGGGTCGGGGTCGGCCACCAGGGCGACGAGGCGACGGCGGTCGACCTTCTGCATCGCGGTCAGGGGCAGGGCGTCGGTGACCACCAGGTCCTCGGGGAGCTTGTAGCGGGACAGGGTCTCGGCACCGAAGGCCCGCAGCTCGGCCAGGGTCGGCGGGTGGGCCGGATCGGCCGGGACGACCACCGCCACGCCGATCGCGCCGAGCACGTCGTCGGCCCGCGGCACCACCGCCAACTCGGCCACCGCGGGGTGCCGGCCCAGGCGGGCGACCACCTCGGCCGGGTGCACGTTGTAGCCACCCCGGATGAACAGGTCGCCGGCCCGCCCGGCCACCACCAGGCGGCCGGCGTCGTCCAGGTGGCCGAGGTCGCCGGTGTCCAGCCACCCGTCCACCAGCACCTCGGCGGTGGCGTCGGGATCGTCCCAGTAGCGGGCCATCGCCGCGTCGGAGCGCAGCCAGAGCCGGCCCACCTCACCGGCCGGCAGTGGTCGCCGCTCGGCGTCGCGGACCTCCAGGCCCATGCCGGGCCGGGGCCGACCCGCCGTGTGCAGCACCTCGTGGAGGTCACCGGCCGGGTCGGTGGCGGTGCCGACGCCGCCGGACTCGGTGGAGGACCAGCGGATGGAGTAGCCGGCGTCGAAGCGGCGCCGGGCCTCGCCCACCAGAGCGGGCGGCGAGGCCGCGCCGCCGACCACCAGCAGCTTCACGCACGACAGGTCCCGCTCGTCGAAGCCCGGGTCGCGCAGCAGGAGCGCCACCTGCGGGGCGACGCCGCCGATCGTGGCGATGCGCTCCCGGGCCACCAGGTCGAGCACGTCGCCGGCCCGCCAGCGCGCCAGCAGGTGCGTGGTCGTGCCGAGGCGCAGGTACCACGCCAACTTGGTGGTGAAGCCGACGTGGGCGAACTGCGTGGCGCCGTACTGGGGGATCGGGGTGCGGCCACCCCAGGCGTCGCCCACGTCGTAGCGGGTGATCGCCCGGAGCTGGGCGTCGGTGAACACCACGCCCTTCGGCAGGCCGGTGGTGCCCGAGGTGAAGACGACGGCCGCCGCCCGCTCGGGATCCGCGACCACGGCCGGGTCGAGCGGGACCGGGCGGCCGCCGGTGACCGCCAGCGCGTGCACGTCGTCGGCCGAGTCGATCACCAGCGCGGGCGCCACCCGCTCCAGGCAGGCCCGGCGCTCGTGGTCGGTGAGGCGGGGGTTGACCCCGGCCATCGCCGCACCCGCCTTCGCCGTGGCCGCGTACGCCACCACCCAGGCCGCGGTCGACGGCAGGGTGAGCGCCACGACCGCGCCCGGCCCGATGCCCCGGCGGGCGAGGCCGGCCGCCACCTCGTCGCTGCGCTCGTGGAGCCGCCGGTAGGTGAGCACGGCGCCGTCGGGGTCCACGAACGCCGGCCGGTCCCCGAACCGCCGCGCCGCCGCAGCGACCGTCCCGGCCAGGTAGGGGAGCGCGGCGGATGACGGAGCTGACACGGCGTCAGACGCTACCGGCCGGCCGCCCGCCCGGTCCGCGCCACACTGGCGGGCATGGCGAGCCCCGAACCGGTCCGGCTGAGCGACGACCAGGCGCGGCGCATCGCGCTCGGGGCGCAGGGCTTCGCGGAGCGGCGGCCGACCGGCGCGATCGACCGCCGCCACGGCCGCAAGGTGCTCGATCGGGTCGGCGTCATCCAGATCGACTCGGTGAACGTGCTCTGCCGCTCCCAGGAGCTGCCGCTGTTCGCCCGGCTCGGCCACCACCGCCGCGACCTCATCCCGACCATGACCGAGCGCCGGGACCTGTTCGAGTACTGGGCGCACGAGGCGTCGCACGTGCCCGTGGACCTCCAGCCGCTCCTGCGCTGGCGGATGGACGACGCCCGCCGCGGCGAGAACATGTGGGGCGGCATCGCCCGCATCCGCACCGAGGACCCGCGGCTCGTGGCACGGGTGCTCGACCAGGTGCGCGACGAGGGCGCCCTCACGGTCGGGATGATCCACGACCCCGGCGAGCGCGGCACCGGCATGTGGGCTCGCACGCCGGGCAAGGTCGCGATGGAGTACCTGTTCTGGAGCGGCCAGGTGACCGCCCGGCGGGGCCCCAACTTCGAGCGCTGGTACGACCTGCCCGAGCGGGTGCTGCCCGCCGACGTGCTCGACCGCCCGACCCCGAGCCCGCGGGACGCCAAGAAGGAGCTGCTGGTGGTGGCGGCTCGCAGCCACGGGGTCGGCACCGCCCGGGACCTCGTGGACTACTTCCGCCTCAACGGCCCCGAGTGCCGGCCGCTGCTCGCGGAGCTGACCGACGAGGGCCGCCTGCTGCCGGCCGCCGTCAGGGGTTGGCGCCACCCCGCCTACCTGCACCCCGATGCCCGCCGGCCGAACAACCCCCGCGGCCGGGCGCTGCTGTCGCCGTTCGACTCGCTGGTGTGGGAGCGGGACCGCACCGAGCGCCTGTTCGGCTTCCGGTACCGCATCGAGATCTACGTCCCGAAGCACCAGCGGGTCCACGGCTACTACGTGCTCCCGTTCCTCCTGGACGGCGCGCTCGTGGCCCGGGTGGACCTCAAGTCGGACCGGGCCCGGGGCGTGCTGCTCGTGCAGGCCGCCTGGGCCGAGGACGGCATCGAGGAGGAGCGGGTGAGCGCCGAGCTGGCCGCGGAGCTGGGGGAGCTGGCCGCCTTCCTCGGCCTCGACGGCGTGGAGGTCACCGGCCGGGGCGACCTCGCCGCGCCGCTCGCCGCCGCGCTGGCCTGAACCGCCCGGGCCTCAGCGGGTGCGGGGCTCGATCCGGCGGGTGCGGAAGACCTCCTGGCCCTCGGCCAACGACGCCTCGGACATGCCCAGGTTGAGGAACGTGTTGCCCAGCTCCAGGGCCTGGCGGCGGCTCAGCTCCCGGCCGGCCCAGAGCGTGCGCAGGGTCGCCTGCATCGGCTCGGCCGGCGCCGACGCGATCGCCTCGGCCACCCAGCGGGCCCGCTCGTCCAGCTCGCCGGCCGGGCAGACCTCCGACACGAGGCCGATCTCCAGCGCCCGGGCCGCGGAGAGCCGTTCGTGGTTGCCGAGCAGGGTCATCCGCAGCACCTCGCCGAACGGCATGCCCCGGTGCAGCATCAGGAGCGGTTCGTAGACGGCGGGCATGCCGTAGGTGACGTGCGGGTCGAAGAAGGTGGCGTGGTCCGCCGCGATGAGCACGTCGACCTCACCGAGCAGGTAGAAGGCGCCGCCGCAGGCCATGCCGTTCACGGCGCAGACGACCGGCTTCCACAGCTCGTTGGACTTCGGGCCGAGCAGCCGGCCGGGGTCGTCGTAGGTGTAGGGGGAGAACTCGTAGTCGGCGCCGCCCTCGGCCGGCACGAAGTCCCGGTCGATGCCGGTGCAGAAGGCGCGGTCGCCGGTGGCGGTGAGGATGACGGCGCGGACCGAGTCGTCGGTGCGCAGGGATCGCCAGAGCCCCGAAAGCTCCTCGCACATCACCCGGTCGAAGGCGTGGTAGCGGTCGGGCCGGTCGAGCGCGACGCGCACGACCGGGCCGTCCTGGGTGACGGCGAGCGTCTCGAACGACGTGAGGTCGGTCATGGCGGTGAGGCTACGGCCGGGCCGGCTCAGTCGCCGGTGCCCAGGAGGTCGAGGGCCCACGCCTTGCGGTCACCGATGGTCGTCTGCACGTCCCGGTCGAGGTCGAGGTGCAGCATCTCGATGGCGTTGCCGCGCATCGCCTTGTAGACCTGCTCGTCGCTCAGGCCCTCCACCATCTTCTCGGCCACCGTCCTGGTCTCGGGCCAGGTGGAGTCGGTGTGGGGGTAGTCGGTCTCGAAGGTGATGTTGTCCTCGCCCACCTCGTCGATGGCCACGAGGCCGTGTCGGTCCCGGAAGAAGCAGCCGTAGACGTTGCGGTAGTAGTAGGCGCTCGGTGGCTCGGGGATGAGGTCCTTCACGCCGCCCCACGCCCGGTGCTCGCGCCAGACGTCGTCCACCCGCTCCAGGATGTAGGGGAGCCAGCCGATCTGGCCCTCCGAGTAGGCGATCCGCAGCTTGGGGAACTGGACGAGCTTGCCGCTGAAGAGCCAGTCCGACAGCGAGGCCATCGAGTTGTTGAACGACAGCGACGCCGCCACCGCCACCGGGGCGTCGCCGGAGGTGGCCGGCATCCGCGACGACGAGCCGATGTGCATGTTGATGGTGGTCTCGGTCTCCTCGCAGGCCCGGATGAACGGGTCCCAGAAGCCGGAGTGGATCGACGGCAGGCCGAGGTGGGGCGGGATCTCGGAGAAGCAGACCGCGTGGACGCCCCGGGCGGCGTTGCGGTACACCTCGGCGGCGGCCAGCTCGGCGTCCCAGAGGGGGACGATGACGAGCGGGATGAGCGCGCCGTCGGCGTCGCCGCACCACTCCTCCACCATCCAGTTGTTGTACGCCTCGACGCAGGCGAGGCCCAGCTCCCGGTCGGGGTGCTCGGTGAAGGTCTGGCCGCAGAAGCGGGGGAAGGTGGGGAAGCAGAGGCTGGCCTCGACGTGGTTGAGCACCTGGTCCTCGACGCGGGCCTTCGGGTCGTAGCAGCCGGGGCGCATCTCGTCGTAGGTCATGGGCGTCATGGTCATCTCGTCCCGGCTGTAGCCGACGGCGGCGACGTGGCGCTTGTGGATGTAGACGAGGTCGCCGAAGACCCAGCAGTCGGCCGGGCGACCGTCGGGGTCGAACTCCTGCTCGTAGACGCCGCCGCCGACGTGGCGCATGCCGCCGATGCCGCGGCGCTCGACGCGGGGGCCGTCGGCCTTGAACCGCTCGGGGAGGTAGTCCTGCCACACGTGGGCCGGCTCCACGACGTGGTCGTCCACGCTGATGATCTTCGGCAGCTCGGCCATGGTGACCCCTCCTCGGGAATCTGACGGTCCGTCAGATCGTAGCTGGCGCCGGGTGCCCCGGCCACCGTCGGCCCCGCTCCCGGGCCGGATCGAGCGGGTCGGGAGCGCGCGAACCCGCAGGTCAGCGGGGTGGCTCCCCGTTTCCCGCGTTCCTCCCTCGCCGGATGCTTGCCCGGCCGGGGCGCGGCTGGTTTGGTGCTCACGACGCTGAGCAGCGGGTTACGCCGAGCACCTCGGGAGGATGTCGTGGCGGGAGTGGGCGTGGTGGTCTTCGACGAGCACGAGGTGACGGGCATCGGCCGCGCCGTGGCGCTGCGCCGACGTGGCCACCGGGCGGCGGTCGGGGACCTGCGGAGCCGGGCGGGGCGCTCGGCCGACCTCGTCCTCGGCGTGGTGCACCGGGCGGCCGATCGGTGGGACCGCTTCGAGTCGATCGAGCGGCTGGCGCCCGTGGCCGCGACCGTCGAGAGCCCCCGCCGGGTCGCGGTGGTGGACGGGGGCGGGCCGGTGGACCCGCTGGTCGCCCGGCGCCTGGCCCTGGCCGGCTTCACCGAGCTGGTGCCGCGCGAGGCCGTGCTGTCGATCGACGGCCTCGACGCCCTGGCCTCGGGCCGCCTCGCCGGTGCCGTGCTGGCCGACCCGTGCCCGTGGGGCCTGCCCTCGGCCTGCGACCCCGGGGCGGTGGTCCGCTACGTCCTCGACCGGGGCCGCGCCGAGCCCGGGCTCCTCGCGGCCTTCGACGATCCGCGGCCGCTGAAGGAGACGGGCGTCAGCCGGCGGCGCTCGTCCACGATCCGCCGCCGCATCACCGAGCTGGGTGCGCTCCACCCGAGCCTGTCCGCGTACACCGGCGGTGCGGAGCGCGACCGCTCGGTGGCCCGCTGGAGCGTGGTGGTCGACTTCGTGAACCGGTGCCGGGGCTGGCACCCCGACGACGTGGTGTCGGCGGCCCTGCCCACCGCCGCCGGGCTGCCGGCGGGCGCGGTCTGATCGGCGCCGCGGCGGGGCGGCCTCGATCGAGGTGGTCGTGGGCGGGCTCGGGGTGGGTCCCGTCCACGACCGCCACCCGCCTCGGCGGTGGCTAGGGCTTCTTCGGGCAGACGAAGCGCTCGCCGAGGGGGTACGACGAGAGCAGCGCGACATCGACCTCGTCGAGGACCAGGGCGCCCAGGTCGTACCGGGCGCAGTTCCAGTTGCCCGGGGTGGAGACCCAGTGGCGCTTCAGGTCGTGGCCCACGTAGTAGCCCCGGCCGAGGAAGCTGATGAGCGAGTTGGGCGGCGGCGGCGGGCGGCCACCGCGGGCGGCATCGAGGTCGAGCCAGCGGTACTGCTCGATCGGCGCCGCGGCCGCCTCGTAGGGCGACTTGACCCCGGGCAGCTCCAGCACCCCGTTGTCGAAGCCCTGCCGGGTGGGGATGCCCTGGTTGTCGGAGCCCCAGGGGATGGTGGACGGTGCGCCCATCGTCGCCCCGTCGCGGGCCCAGAGCGTCCAGGCGCCGGCCAGGACGGGGATCGCCGGCGAGTCCTCGCGCACCGACACCACGCCGCCGTAGGTGGTCCGGATCACCCGGAAGCCGTGGTGTTGCTCGACGTGGAGGGGGATCCCGGTGAAGTTGAACCGGTGGCTGTCGCCGTTCGCGTGCCAGTCGAACGCGGCCCAGTCGCCGTCGCCCATCCGCACCACCGGGTGGTCGGCCCCGGTGCCGGCCACGAGCCGGCCGGCGCTCTGGCCGCCGACGAGCAGCGGCTGGACCACCAGGTCCCGCCACCGCCGGAGCGCGCCGGCGCACACGAGGTGGTCCGTCGGCTCCTCGGCCTGGAGCTGCGCGGCCAACGCCCGGAAGCGGGGCGCCGCCGCGAGCAGGATCGGGTCGGCCTCGCCGTCGGCGGTGCCGCCCACGTGGTGGTAGCCGAGGTTGGCGCAGCCGACGACGTCGGGGTGCTCCTCGGCCCGGGGCCCGGGCGGCGGGGTCGGCCCGGCCGGCGGCAGGGTCGCTGGGTCCTCGGGCGGCGACGGGTCCTCGGCCGGAGGCGTCGGCCCCGGCCCCGCCGGCGGGGTGCGGTCGCCCGGCTCGGACGGCCCGGTGGTGCCTCGGCCGGCGGCGGTGGAGGACGAGCCCCGGCCGCCCGGCGCGGTCCCGGTGGCGCGGACGGTGCCGGTCGATCCCGCAGCGTCGTCGGCCCGGTCGGCGACGGGGTCCCCGCTGCCGCCGGGGTCCGCCGGCGAGGTGACGGACTCGCTGCGCGCCGCGTGCGTGGCGGTCGGGCGTGGGCGCTCGATCCGGTCGGGGCGCGCGGTCAGGCGGTCCTCGACCGGCGGGCGGTCCCGGACCGAGGCCCCCAGCAGCGCGAGCAGCGCCAGCACCGCGATCGCGGCCACGACCTTCGCCCGCCGGCCGCGAGGCGCGTCCCTGCGTCCGTCGCTCAGCACCGGACCTCCTCCCCGATCTCCAGGCCCATCACGTCTACCGCGTCCCACGTGGTCGCGTCGATCCCCTGGGCCCGCCTCACCATGTCGAAGGCGCACGAGGACGTCAGCCAGTGCCGGGTGCCGGCGGCGTCCACCCACCACGACGCGCCGTCGTCGACCCTGGCGATGACGCCGCCGAGCACCTCCGGGGGCTCCGGCGTCGGGTTCGGCCGGTTCGTCATGGTGCCGTCGAAGTCGGTCACCAGCCGGCCGTTGCGGAACACCTGCACCCGCCCGACCCCGGCCTTGCTGTAGAGGAGGCTCACCGGGGCACCGAGGCCCTCCCAGCCGCCGAGGCGCTGCCACTCCTCGTAGTGGCGGCCCAGGAGCGGGATCGGGCGCCCGCTCGGCGCCTCCCGGTAGAGGATGCCGTCGGTGAACTCGATCGCCTGCTGCGGCTCGGGGAGGTCGAGGCGGCGGAGGGGCCGGCCGAGCTGGTGCCCCTCGACGCCCGGGTCGAGGATCTTGTCGATGGCGAAGGAGTCCACGACGATGACGCCGGGGGGATCGTCCTCGACCCCGAGCAGCGCGCTCGTCCGCTGGGTGACGCCGTCGGTCACCTCCTGGAAGACGATGCGGTCGCTGCTGCTGCGCAGCGGGCCGGCGCAGCGGAAGGGCCGGGCGGCGTCGGTGCCGGCGAACGCCTCGAACCGCCGCACCCACCCGTCGGCGACCACCTGGTCGACCCCGACCTCGCCGATCCGGTAGGTGCGGGCGTCGCACGCCGGTGGCGTGGCCGTGCTGCGGCCGGTGGTGCGCCACACCACGGCCAGGGCGGCCAGGACCACGAGAGCGACGACGCCCACGAGCACCGCGCCCGCCGCCGACCCCGAGCGGCGCTCGGCCCCGCTCGGCAGGGCGCGCCGGAGGCCCCGGGCCGGTCCGCCCCCGCTGCCGTTCCCGCCGGCCCCGTCGTTCCCGCCGTGGCCGCCCGTCCCCGCTGCGGCCGTCGGCTCCCGGGCGGCGGCGGCGTCGCTCGCGCCGGCCGGCTCGGCTCCGCCGGGCGGCGTGGCCGGGTCGGCCCCGGCGGCGAGGCGGCGCAGCGAGGTGGCGACCGCGTCGATCGTGTCGGTCCGCAGGCTCGACCCGTCGGCCCGCCGGTGCCGGTAGCCCTCCCAGCTCACGTTGAAGCTGGCCGCGGCCGTCGCGCCCCGTTCCTTGAGCGTGTGCCAGCGCAGCGGGCCGGTGCCGAGGAGCACCGCGGCCGCCTGGCGGTGCGACGGGTCCGCCACCGCGGCGATCGCGGCGTCCACCAGGCGCTGGCGCTCGTGGAACCGGGTCTCCCGATCCGCGGTGGCCTCGGGGCCGAGGAGCGCGTCGAGCGCCGGCAGCGCCCGGTCACGTGCGCTCCGGCGCGACCGGATGGCGGCGAGCGCGTTCAGGTCCGCGGTCAGGTCGGGCCGCTCGGGCGCGCCGGTGCCCGGCCCCTCGTCGCCCGGTGCCTCCTCCCGGTCCACCCTCGTACCCTCCTCGTCAGCCGTCTCCCGCCGGGCATGGTAGGCGATGCCCTGAACGGCGTGAGGCGAACGGACGTCCACGCTCCAGCCGGGGCCGCCGGCGGGTCGTCGAACCGGTCCTGACGGACCGTCAGATACAGTCCGGCGCATGGCCGCACCGCCGCTCGCCACGCTCGTGGACCCCGCGCACACCGCGCTCGTCACCTCCGAGGTGCAGCACGGCGTCGTCGGCGAGGCCGGCGCGCTCCCCGCGCTGGCGGCCCTCGCCGCCCCGATGGTCGAGGTCGTGGCCGGGCTCTGCGCCGCCGCCCGCTCCGCCGGCGTGCGCGTCGTCCACGCCACCGCCGCCCGGCGCGCCGATGCCGCCGGCTCCAACGCCAACGCCCGCCTGTTCGCCGCGGTCCGCCGCTCGCCCGTGGCCATGCTGCCCGGCTCGCGCGAGGCCCGGGTGGTCGACGCGCTGGGCCCCGAGCCCGAGGACCTGGTGCTCACCCGCCTGCACGGCCTGAGCCCCATGACCGGCACCGACCTCGACCCGATCCTGCGCAACCTCGGCGTGCGCACCGTGGTGGTCACCGGCGTGTCGGTCAACGTCGCCGTCACCAACCTGGTGATGGACGCCGTGAACCGCGGCTACCAGGTGGTGGTGCCCCGCGACGCCGTGGCCGGCGTGCCCCGGGACTACGCCGAGGCCGTGATCGACCACACCCTCGCCGTGCTCGCCACCGTCACCACCGCCGACGAGCTGGCCGCCGCGTGGCGCCGCGCCCCGGGAGGACCCGCATGACCGAGCCGACCGATCCCACGAACCCGACCGGCCCGACCGACCCAGCGGACCCGACCGAGCCGGCCGACCCCCGGGCCGACCGCCGCTGGGCGTCCATCGGCCACCTGTTCGCCGACGCCGTGGCCGAGGGCGGCGACCGGGAGGCGCTGGTCGACGGCGGCGTCGTCCACACCTGGGCCGACCTCGGCACCGCGGTCCGCCGGGCCGCCGCCGCCTTCCTCGCCGCCGGCGTGGAACCGGGCGACCGGGTGGCGATCTGGGCGCCCAACTGCGTCGAGTGGCCGATCGCCCTGTTCGGCCTCCAGAGCGTCGGCGCGGTGCTCGTGCCCCTCAACACCCGCTACAAGGGCATCGAGGCCGCAGACATCCTCGACCGCAGCCGCGCCCGCGTCCTCGTGGCCGCCGACGGGTTCCTCGGCAACGACTACGTGTCCATGCTCGACGGCCACGACCTCCCGCACCTGCGCCGCCTCGTCGCCGTCCGCCCCGAGGGCGACCCGCACCCGCGGGCCCAGCCCTGGGACGACTTCCTCGCCTCGGGCGACGGGGTGGGCGACGCCGCGGTGGCCGCCCGCCTGGACGCCGTGGGGGGCGACGACACCGCGGACCTGCTGTTCACCTCCGGCACCACCGGCAAGCCGAAGGGCGTGATCTGCACCCACGCCCAGACGCTCCGCGCCGTCGGCGCCTGGGCGGCGATCAACGGCCTCCGGGCCGACGACCGCTACCTCTGCGTCAACCCGTTCTTCCACTCGTTCGGCTACAAGGCCGGCCTCGTCGCCTGGCTGGAGACCCGCTGCACCCTGCTGCCGGTGCCCGTCTTCGACGTGCCCGAGGTGATGCGCCTCATCGCCGAGCAGCGGGCCACCGTGCTCCCCGGCGCCCCCACCCTCTACCAGAGCATCCTCAACCACCCCGACCGCCACCGGCTCGACTCGTCCTCGCTGCGCCTGGCCGTCACCGGTGCCGCCGCCGTCCCGGTCAGCCTGGTGGCGCAGATGCGCGACGACCTCGGCTTCGACACCGTCGTCACCGCGTACGGGCTCACGGAGGCCAGCGGGTTCGTGTCCATCTGCCGCCCCGACGACGACGACGAGACCATCGCCGCCACCTCCGGGCGCGCCATGCCCGGCATCGAGGTCCGCATCGTGGACGGCGAGGGCCGCGACCTGCCCCCCGGCGAAGCCGGCGAGATCGTGGTCCGCGGCTACAACGTCATGCGCGGCTACGCGGAGGACCCCGAGGCCACCGCCGAGGCGATCGACGCCGAGGGCTGGCTGCACACCGGCGACGTCGGCACCCTGGACGAGCGCGGCTACCTCGACATCACCGACCGCATCAAGGACGTGTTCATCGTCGGCGGCTTCAACGCCTACCCGGCCGAGATCGAGGACCTCCTGCTCCGCCACCCCGCGATCGCCCAGGTCGCGGTGATCGGGGTGCCCGACGAGCGGCTGGGCGAGGTCGGCGCCGCCTTCGTCGTCCCCGCGGCGGGCCACGAGGTCCACGAGGCCGAGGTGGTCGCCTGGGCCCGTGCCAACATGGCCAACTTCAAGGTGCCCCGCCACGTGCGCACCGTCACCTCGCTCCCGGTCAACCCGAGTGGCAAGGTGCTCAAGTACGAACTGCGCGATGCGTTCAGGAGAACGAACCCATGCTGATCCCCCTGCTCGCCGAGATCACCCCGCCGGCCGACTGGTACGACGGCGCGTCGGCCGGCCTCCTGCTGCTGCGGGTCGTCGTCGGCGTCTCGCTCGCCGCCCACGGCTACAACAAGTTCTTCGGCGGCGGCCGCATCCCCGGCACCGCCGCCTGGTTCGACTCGATGGGCATGAAGCCGAACGGCCGCATCCACGCCCTCCTGGCCGCGTCCACCGAGCTGGGCTGCGGCCTGCTCTTCGCCGCCGGCCTCCTCACGCCCCTCGCCGCCGCCGGCTTCGTGGGGCTCATGGTGGTGGCCGCCTGGACCGTGCACCGGCCCAACGGCTTCTTCATCGTGAAGAACGGCTGGGAGTACAACCTGATCCTCGCCGCGGTGCCCGTCGGCATCGCCATGGCCGGCCCCGGCCGCTACAGCCTGGACTGGGCGCTCGGCCTGGACGTCGTCTACGAGCCCTGGCTCGCGTTCGCCCTCTCCGCCGGCCTCGGCCTCGTGGCCGGCGCCGGCCTGCTCGCCGCTTGCTACCGGCCGCCCGCCGACGAGGGCGGCTCGGACGAGGGCTGAGGGGGACTGACGGGTGGTCAGGTCCGCCGTTCTAGGGTGACCGTGTGACCGATCCGGAGCCCAGCGAAGACCTCGACGCCGACGAGCCGCGCGCCGCGGACGGCCGGGTGCCCGGGCGGCGCGGCCGCGCCACCCGCCAGCGCCTCCTCGAGTGCACCTCGGCGATGCTGCGCACCACCTCCTACCGCGACCTGAAGGTGGTGGACATCGCGAAGGAGGCCGGCACCAGCCCGGCCACCTTCTACCAGTACTTCCCCGACGTCGAGTCCGCGGTCCTCGTGCTGGCCGACGAGATGGTGAACGAGGGCGTGGAGACCTTCGCCCAGCTCGCCCACGCCATGACCTGGAAGGGCCGGTCCGGCTACGCCGGCGCCGAGGCGCTCGCGGACGGCGTGCTCACCTTCTGGGAGACCCACCAGCCGGTGCTGCGGGTGGTGGACCTCGCCACCGACGAGGGCGACCCGCGGTTCGCGAACGTCCGCACCCGCCTCCTCAACGACCTCAACAACACGCTCGCGGCGGCCGCCAAGGCCCACCAGGCGGCCGGCAAGGGCCAGCCCGACCTCGACCCGAACGCCATCGGCGGCGTCCTCGTCGCCATGCTGGCCCACGTGTCGGCCCACCGCCGGGGCTTCGAGTTCTGGGGCGTGCGCAGCGGCGACCTGCGCACCACCATGGCCCGCATCGTCTACTGGACCGTCACCGGCCAGAAGCCGCCCGCCTGAGCCGCCGGCCTGAGTCGCCGGCCTGAGTCGCCGGCCCGGGGGACGGCCGGGGCGGGCCGATCCGACCTCGACCCCTGACCGGGGTTTACGCTGCCCGTCGTGAAACTGGACGACGTCGAAGCCAGCAGCATCGAGGTCCGCAAGGGCGGCATGAAGAAGGCCGGTGCCGGCGTGGGCATCGGCGGCATCATCGCCCTCGTGGTCGGCCTGCTCCTCTCCGGCGGGGGCGGCGGGGGCGGAGCCGGCAGCCCCGACCTCGGCGCCATCCTCGGCCAGCTCCAGGGCGGCGGCGCCGTGGCCAGCGAGGACGAGGTGGTCGACGGCGCCAAGCTGGAGGGCCAGCAGGAGTTCGTCGGCAAGCTCCGCACCCTCCTTGACGAGTACTGGACGACCGAGGCGACGCGCTTGGGCGTGTCCTTCGAGGCGCCCGGCTTCGTGGTGTTCGAGAACGCGATCCAGACCGGCGGCTGCGGGGTCGGCCAACCCGAGGCCGGCCCCTTCTACTGCCCGGGCGACAGCAAGGTGTACATCGACCTCGGCTTCTACGAGAAGCTGGAGCAGCAGCTCGACTTCGACGGCGACTTCGCCCTCGCCTACGTGCTCGCCCACGAGTACGGCCACCACATCGAGAACCTCCAGGGGATGCTCGGCGGCGGCCGCAGCAACGCCGAGTCGGTGAAGGTCGAGCTCCAGGCCGACTGCTACGCCGGCGCCTGGGGCGGCTGGATCGATGAGGAGGGCCGCATCACCGCCGAGGACTTCGACGAGGCCATCCGCGCCGCCAACGCGGTCGGTGACGACGCCATCCAGGGCTCCGGCGCGAACCAGGACACCTTCACCCACGGCAGCTCGGAGCAGCGCGAGACCGCGTTCCGCACCGGCTTCGACGGCGGCCCCGCCGCCTGCCGCTACAAGAGCTGAGCCCGGCCGCGGCGTGGTCGCGGCCGTCCGGGGTCGCGGGTGCAGGCGGCGCGGCGCGGGGCGCCGCGATCTGACACAGTGTCAGGTCATGGTCACCGAGCTGCCGGACGACCGGCTGTCCGTCGGCATCCAACTGCCGATCCAGTCCACGTCGCCCTCCTTCGCCGAGGCGTGGGAGGCCGACGCGGGGCGCGACGAGCTGGCCCGGGTGGCCCGCGCCGCGGACCGGGCCGGCCTCGCCTACGTGGCGGTCTGCGACCACGTGGCGATCCCCGCCGAGCGGGCCGCCGCGATGGGCACCCGGTGGTGGGACACGGTGGCCACGCTCGGCTGGCTCGCCGGCATCACCGAGCGGGTCCGGCTGCTCAGCCACGTCTACGTGCCCGCCTACCGCCACCCGCTCCAGGTCGCCAAGGCGTTCGCCACCCTCGACGTGGTCTCCGGCGGCCGGGTGGTGCTCGGCGTCGGCGCCGGCCACGTCGAGGGCGAGTTCGACGTGCTCGGCGTGCCGTTCGCCGAGCGCGGCGCCCTGCTGGACGAGGCGATCGACGCGCTGCGGGCCGCGTTCGCCGAGGACTTCCCCACGCTGCCCGGCCCCCGCTGGCCCGCCGCGGACGTGGGCCAGCACCCCCGCCCGATCCAGGAGGACGGCCCGCCCATCTGGGTCGGCGGCTCCTCGCGGGCCGCGCTGCGCCGGGCGGCCCTGCGCGGCGACGGCTGGCTGCCCCAGGGCCGCGTCACCGCCGAGGACGTGGCGTTCCTGCACGAGCTGCGGGCCGAGGCCGGCCGCCGCGGGCGGTTCGACGTCGGGGCCCTCGTCGGCTCGGTCCACGTGGGCGAGCCGGGCTGGGACCTCGGCGGCCCCGCGCTCACGGGCCCGCCCGAGAAGGTGGCCCACGTGCTCGCCAAGCTCGCCGCCCTGGGGGTCGCGCAGGCGCAGGTGCGGCTCCGGTCCCGATCCGTCGAGGAGCTGGAGGAGCAGATCGAGCGCCTCGGCGCCGAGGTCCTCCCACTGCTGGTGCGGTCGTGACCGGCCTGCTGGCGGGCAAGGTCGCCCTCGTCTCCGGCATCGGGCCGGGCATGGGCCGGGACTGCGCCCTCGCGCTCGCCCGCGAGGGCGCGGACGTGGCGCTCGGCGGCCGCACCCCGGCCAAGCTCGACGGGGTTGCCGCCGAGGTGGAGGCCCTGGGCCGGCGGGCCCTGCCGGTGCGCTGCGACGTCTCGGACCCCGACGCCTGCGAGGCCGCGGTGGCCGAGGTCGCGGACCACCTCGGCCGGCTCGACGTGCTCGTCAACAACGCCTACGACGGCGGTGACGCGACGGCGTTCCTCGACGCCGACCTGGACGACTGGCGCCGCACGATGGACGTCAACCTCTGGGGCACCCTCACCCTGACCCGGGCCGCGGTGCCCCACCTCGCCGCCCACGGCGACGGGCGCGTCGTCATGATAAACACCATGTCCACCCAGCGCATCCAGCCCCGCTGGGGTGCCTACGCCGCCTCCAAGGCCGCGCTCGCCACCGCCACCAAGACCCTCGCCCTGGAGCTGGGGCCGCTCGGCATCCGGGTCAACGGCATCCACCCCGGCTACATCTACGGCCCCTCCGTCGAGTGGTTCCTCAACCACAAGGCCGAGCGCAACGGCACCGACTTCCGGACGGAGTACGACGCCATCGCCGCGGAGACCTGCCTCCGCTACCTCCCCACCTCGGAGGAGATCGCCGGCACCGTCGTCTACTTCGCCTCGCCCCTCGCCAAGCCGGTCACCGGCCAGATGATCGGCGTCAACGCCGGCCACGCCTTCAACGGCTGACGCCGGCCGAGCCCACCGCAGGAGGACCACGTGAAGCTGTTCGCGTTCGTGAAGCGCAAGGACGGGATGACCCGCGAGGAGTTCCTCGACCACTGGCGTAACCGGCACGGCCCGCTCATCCGCGACACCCCCGGCCTCGGGGACCGCACGATCCGCTACGTGCAGCACGCCGCCCACCCGAACGACCGGTCCGGCTTCGACGGCGTGGCCGAGCAGCAGTTCGCGTCGTGGGACGACTTCGTCGCCATGATCGGCGGCCCCGAGGGCGAGCTGATGCGGGCCGACGAGGCGAACTTCCTCGACCCCGCCGCCATCCGGGTCGTGTTCACCGACGACTCGGTGACGATGGTCGACCGCACCGGCGTCGACGGCACCGCGCTCGACCGCACCGCGGAGGCGTGACCGTGCGCTTCGACGGCCACCGGGTGCTCGTCACCGGCGGTGCCTCCGGCATCGGGGAGGCCACCTGTCGGCTCCTCGCCGCCGAGGGCGCGGCGGTGACGGTGGCCGACCGGGACGAGGCCGGCGCCCGCCGGGTGGCCGAGGCGATCGGCGGCCACGCCGCGACGGTGGACGTGCGCGACGGCGAGGCCGTCACCCGGGTCGTGCGCGCCGCGGCCGAGGCGATGGGCGGCCTCACCGACCTCGTGAACAACGCCGGCACCGGCACCGCGAAGCCGCTCGTGGACTACACCGACCGGGAGTGGGAGCTGCTGATCGGCGTGAACCTCACCGGCACCTTCAACGGCATCCGCGCCGCCGCGCCGCTGCTCGCCGAGGCCGGTGGCGGCTCGATCGTCAACAACGCGTCGCTCACCGGCCTGCGCCCCACCCGGGGCGAGGGCCCCTACTCGGCCGCGAAGGCCGGCGTGCTCGCCCTCACCCGCGGCGCCGCGCTGGAGCTGGCCCCCGCGGTGCGGGTGAACGCGGTGGCCCCCGGCATGATCGACACGCCGCTCACCCGGCTGGTCACCGAGACGCCGGCGTGGCGGGCCGCGGCCGAGGCCGGCACCCCGGCGGGGCGGATCGGCACCGCGGCGGAGGTGGCCGAGGTGATCGCCTTCCTGTGCAGCGACGCCGCCTCCTACGTCACCGGCCAGACGATCGTGGTCGACGGCGGCTCGCTCCTCCCCAGCCTCCAGTCCGACGCCCTCCTCCGAGCCGTCGCCGACACCCTCGCCCCGCCCACCTGACCCGCACGCCCGCCCCGGTGCAGGTCCGCCCGAGCGAGGGGTGATCGAGGGCGCGAGCATGGGCGGGATGGAACGCAGGATCTCGCTCGTGACGCTCGGCTACGCCGACCTCGACCGCTCGCGCCGGTTCTACGAGGCGCTGGGGTGGCGCGGGACCTCGCCCGGCGACGACGGCACCATCCGGCTGCCGGAGGCGACCCCGTGACGACCCACCCGGCCCCCGGGGGCGGCGACGGGCTGGCGGCCGATGCGCCTGACGACGGGCCGCTCGTGCGGCGGGAGGACGCGGGCGGCGTCGCCACCCTCACGCTCAACCGGCCCCGATCCCGCAACGCGCTCTCCCTCGCCATGCTGGAGGCGCTCGGGGCGCAGCTCGCCGCGGCCGAGGCCGACCCGTCCGTCCGGGTGGTGGTGCTCGCGGGGGAGGGCCCGGCCTTCTCGGCCGGCCACGACCTCCGAGAGATCGCCGCGACCGACGACGCCTCCGAGCACCTGCGGCTGTTCCGGACCTGCTCGGCGGTGATGCAGCAGGTGGTGGGCCTCCGCCAGCCGGTGATCGCCCAGGTGGGCGGCGTCGCCACCGCGGCGGGCTGCCAGCTCGTGGCGTCGTGCGACCTGGCGGTGGCCGGCGAGTCGGCCCGCTTCGCCACGCCCGGCGTGAACATCGGCCTGTTCTGCTCCACGCCCGCGGTCGCCGTCAGCCGGGCGCTCGCGCCCAAGCACACCCTGCAGCTCCTGCTCACCGGCGAGCTGATCGGTGCCGACGACGCGTTCCGCATGGGCCTCGTCAACGAGGTGGTCCCCGACGGCGAGCTGGCCGCCGCGGCCCGCCGCCTGGCCGAGCGGCTCGCGTCGAAGCCCGCCGCGGTGATCGCCGCGGGCAAGGCGGCGCTGCGCCGCCAGCTCGGCCTGTCGCTGGCCGACGCCTACGCCGACGCGTCGCAGGCGATGGCCGACGGCCTCGCCCGCCCCGACGCCGCCGAGGGCATCGGCGCCTTCCTCGACAAGCGCCCGCCCACCTGGCGCTCCTGAGCGAGCAGCCGGCTGGCGGATGACCTGCACGGACCGTGGCGGCAGGTCGAGCGCCGTCGCCGGCGTCGTCGCAGGCCACCGCACGCTGCGATGCGGCGCTCCGCCTGGAGATCGCGGTCCACGGCCTCGCTCGACCGGCGGAGCAGCCGGCCGGACGCCGATCTGCACGGACCGGCGCAGCAGGTCCTAACGTGCCAGCACCCTTGATCCGAAAGGCACCTACATGGCACAGCAACTCGACGACCTCCTGGCCGCGATCCCGGTCGACCAGCTCGCCGACCTCCTCGGCGTCGACGCCGACCAGGCCGCCGAGGCGCTCCGCCAGGCCGGGCCCGCGCTGGTCGCCGGCCTGGAGGCGAACGCCCAGGACCCCGCCGGTGCCGCCTCGCTCGCCGCCGCGCTCGACCAGCACGACGGCAGCGTCCTCGACGGCCTCGACCTGGGGTCGGTCGATCGGCAGGACGGTGCCAAGATCGTGCGCCACATCTTCGGTGCCAACGAGGACCAGGTCGTCACCCAGCTCAGCGGCGCGAACAACCTGAGCAGCGCGACCGTCGCCAAGCTGCTGCCGATCCTCGCCCCGATCATCCTCGGCTACCTCGCCAAGTCCCGCTCCGAGGAGGACACGGCCACGAGCGGCGGCGGCGGTGGTGGCCTCGGCGACCTGCTGGGCGGCCTGCTCGGCGGCTCGGGCGGCGGTGGCGGTCTCGGTGACCTCCTCGGGGGCCTGCTCGGCGGCGGCAGCAAGTAGGGCCGACCCAGGTGGCCGATCCGACCTGGATACGGGTGCTCGACCCCGACGTCGACCCGGGGGCGCAGGGCCGCGGCCTCACCCTCGCGGTGAAGGACTGCATCGACGTCGAGGGCATCCCCACCACGGCCGGCTCGGCCGCCGTCGGTGCGGGCGCTCGGCCCGCCGCCCACGACGCCGCCTGCCTGGCCGGGTTCCGGGCCGCGGATGCCCGCCTCGTGGGCAAGACCAACCTGCACGAGCTGTGCTTCGGCGCCACCGGCGTCAACCCCCACTACGGCACGCCCGTCAACCCGCTGGACCCCCGCCGCATCCCGGGCGGGTCGTCCAGCGGCTCGGCGGTGGCGGTCGCCACCGGCGAGGTGCAGGGGGCCCTCGGCACCGACACCACCGGGTCCATCCGCACCCCGGCGGCCTGCTGCGGGGTGCTGGGCCTGAAGCCCACCTACGGCGTCGTGCCCGTGGCCGGCGTCCGGCCGCTGGCGCCGTCGCTCGACACGGTGGGCGTGCTGGCCCGCAACGTCTCGGACCTCACCGTCGGCGCCACCCTCCTCGACCCGCGGCTGGTCGACGGCGAGGTCGAGCCGTCGGCCACCGTGGCCCGCCTCCGCCTGCCGGGCACCGAGCCCACCGTCGACGCCGCGATCGACTCGGCGCTGCTGGCCGCCGGCCTGGCGGTCACCGAGGTGGAGGTGCCGGGCTGGGCGGCCGCGCACGAGGCGGCGGTCACCGTGCTCCTCGGTGAGGCGATCCTCGTGAACGACGACCTCTGGCGCCACCACGCGGACCGCCTGGGTCCCGACCTCGTGGAGCGCTTCCTGTTCGCCCAGACGATCTCGGCCGGCGAGCTGGGCGAGGCCCGGGCCCGCCGGGAGCCGTGGCGGCTGGAGCTGGCCGAGGTGTTCGGTGCCCACGGGGTGCTCGTGCTGCCGGCGCTGCTCGACTACCCGCCCCGCGTCGGCGAGCACGCGGTGGCCCCCAACCCGGCCGCGCCCGCGGTGTCGCTGTCGGGCCACCCGGCGCTCGCGCTGCCCGTGCCCTCGGGCGGCCTGCTGCCGGCGAGCCTCCAGCTCGTCGCCCCCGACCACCACGAGGCCCGCCTGCTCGCCACCGCCGCCCTCATCGAGGCCGCCGTCGCCTGAGCGGGGCCCGGCGCGCGTGCGGGGGCCGGGGCCGCCGTGCCAGACTGAAACGAGAACACGTTCTCGTTTTTCAGGGGCATGCGGTGCAGGAGCTTGGCAGCGGCAAGACCACGGAGCGGCCGGTCCGGCTCGGCGGCGCGCTGGTCACCCTCGTGGACCCGCACCGCGGCCACGAGGTGGCCTACAACCGCTGGTACGAGCGCGACCACGCCCTCGCCGGCTGCATGATCGGCGCGTGGACCATCGGCATGGACCGCTTCGTGGCCACGGCCGACCTCAAGCGGCTCCGCTACCCGGCCGACTCGCCGGTGGCCCCGCACCCCGACGCCGGCACGTACCTCGCGCTCTACTGGGTGCTGGCGGGCCGCTTCGGGGAGTGGATGCGGTGGGGGAGCGAGCAGGTCCGCTGGCTCCACGAGCACGACCGGATGTTCGCCGAGCGGGACCACGTGCACACGCTCATGTACCGGTTCCGCACCGAGTACGAGGAGCCCGACGGGGTGCCGGTCGAGCTGGCGCTCGCGCACCGCTCGCCCTACGTCGTCCTGGTGATCGGCGAGCCGGCCGCCGGTCGCACCCTGGACGACGTCGACGCCTGGTTCCGGACCAACCGGCCGCCCGCGGTCGTCGGCGCCGAGCTGACCGCGATCCCGCTGCCCGACGACGCCGCGGCCGGCGTCCGGGCGGACACGGCCGAGAACCGCTTCTGCCAGCTCTGGTTCGTGGACGAGGACCTGCCCGCCGCGTGGGCCGGGAGCTGGGCCGACCTCGGGGACCGCTTCGCCGCCGCCGGCCTCGGCCGGCTCGTCCACGTCGCCCCGTTCCGCGCCACGGTGCCCGGCACCGACACCCACACCGACCGGCTGTGGACCACGTGAGGGCGCCGTCACCCGTCCCCGGCCCGTTTCTGACGGTCCGTCAGATCAAAGGTAGGATCACGCCATGACCGCCACCATCCCGGACGACTTCCCGAAGATCATCTCGGTCGACGATCACGTCATCGAGCACAGCCGGGTCTGGCTCGACCGGCTGCCGGCGCGCTACCACGACGTCGGCCCGCGCACGATCCAGGAGCGCGGCAACATGACCTTCGTCGGCGGCGTCTTCAGCTACGAGCCCGACCCCGAGGGCGAGCTGTGCGACTGGTGGCTCTACGAGGACAAGAAGATCCCCCAGACCCGCCTGTCCGCCGCCGTCGGCTTCGACCGCGACGAGGTGAAGGTCACCGGCATCACCTACGAGGAGATGCGCCGCGGCTGCTGGGACCCCAAGGCCCGCCTGGAGGACATGGACGCCAACTGGACCGACGCCCAGATGTGCTTCCCGTCGTTCCCCCGCTTCTGCGGCCAGACGTTCATGGAGGCCCAGGACAAGGAGCTGTCGGACCTCTGCGTCAAGGCGTACAACGACTGGATGGTCGAGGAGTGGTGCGGCGACTCGGACGGCCGCCTCATCCCGCTCATCATCATCCAGCTCTGGGACGCGGAGCTGGCCGCGGCGGAGATCCACCGCAACGCCGCCCGGGGCGTCCGGGCCGTCTGCTTCTCGGAGATCCCGCCCTACCTCGGCCTGCCGTCGATCCACACCGACTACTGGGAGCCGCTCATCCGGGCGTGCGCCGAGACGGGCACCGTCATCAACATGCACATCGGCTCCTCGTCGAAGATGCCCTCCACCTCGGCCGACGCGCCCGCGGCGGTCGGCTCGACGCTCACCTTCGGCAACGCCATGAGCTCCCTGACCGACTGGCTCTTCAGCGGCTGGCTCGCCAAGTACCCCACCCTCAAGCTGGCGTACTCCGAGGGCCAGATCGGCTGGATCCCCTACATCCTGGAGCGGGCCGACAACGTCTGGGAGGAGAACCGGGGCTGGGGCGGCGTCTCCGACATCGTCAAGGAGCCGCCGTCCACCTACTACTACCGCCAGGTCTACGGCTGCTTCTTCGACGACGTCTACGGCCTAGAGAACGTCGAGAAGTGCGGCGTGGACAACATCTGCTTCGAGACCGACTACCCGCACTCCGACAGCACCTGGCCCCACTCCAGGGACACGGCGTTCAAGCTCATGGGCGACCTGCCCACCGACGTCATCTACAAGCTGATGCGGGGCAACGCCATCGAGATGCTCCAGCTCGACTGGGACCGGGACCGCACCGCCCCGTGAGCAGCCCGACCTACCAGCTCCTCATCGGCGGCGAGTCGGTGGCCGGCGCCTCCGGCTACGACGTCGTCAACCCCGCCACCGAGGCCGTGGTGGGCGAGGCCCCCGACGCGTCGGTCCAGCAGGCCCAGGACGCCTGCCGGGCCGCCAGGGACGCGCAGAAGGCGTGGGCGAAGGTGCCGATGGCCGAGCGCTGCGCCCTCCTCGCCCGCTACGCGGACGTGTGGGACGCCCACCGCGACGAGCTGGTGCCGCTCGTGCAGGCCGAGACCGGCGCCACGCTGCGCGTCGCCAAGTCGATGCAGGTCCCCCAGGTGTCGGCCCGCTTCCGCCGCTACGCCCAGGCCGAGCCGAACCGGATCGGGGTGCCGCCCGCGGTCATGCCCGCCACCGCGCTCGCCCCCGGCGGCATCATCGGCGGCGTCCAGCACCGGGCCCCCGTCGGGGTCGTGGCCGCCATCTCCGCCTACAACTTCCCGGTCACCAACATGGCCGGCAAGGTCGCCCCGGCGCTCGCCATGGGCAACACCGTCGTGGTCAAGCCGCCCGTCCAGGACCCGCTCGCGGTCATCCGCATGGGCGAGCTGTTCGCCGAGGCCGGCTTCCCCGACGGCGTCGTCAACGTCGTGTCCGCCAGCACCGTCGAGGCCGCCGAGGCCATCACCTCGTCGCCCGACGTCGACATGATCTCCTTCACCGGCTCCACGCCGGTGGGCTGTCGGATCGGGGAGGTCGCCGGCAAGCAGATGAAGCGGCTCCTGCTGGAGCTGGGCGGCAAGGGCGCCGCCATCGTCTTCGGCGACGCCGACCTCGAGGCCGTCGTGTCCAACGTGTCGAGCACCTGGACGTTCCACTCCGGCCAGATCTGCACCTCACCCACCCGCATCGTCGTGCACCGCAGCGTGCACGACGAGCTGGTCGACCGGCTCGCCGGCCTGGCACCCCGCCTGAAGGTCGGGGATCCGTTGGCGCGCGACACCGTGGTCGGGCCCGTCATCTCGGGCGCGCACCGCGACCGCGTCGAGGCCCTCCTCGCCACGGTGGGCGACGAGGGCGCCACCATCGCCGCCGGCGGCACCCGGCCCGAGCACGACCGCGGCTTCTACGTGGCCCCCACCCTCGTGGTCGACGCCACCAACGAGATGACCGTCGCCCGCGAGGAGCTGTTCGCCCCGGTCATCACCGTCATCGGCTTCGAGGACGAGGACGAGGCCATCGCCATCGCGAACGACAGCCCCTACGGCCTCTACGACTACGTGTTCACCGCCGACAGCGGCCGGGCCATGGCCGTCGCCGAGCAGCTCGAAGCCGGCAACGTCGGCATCAACACGCTCCAGCGCAACCACGAGCTGGCCTTCGGCGGCTTCAAGTACAGCGGCGTCGGCCGCGACGGCGGCTCCTGGGGCCTGCACGCCTACAGCGAGCTCCAATCCATTGTCTGGGCAGGGTAAGGACAAGTGACATGAAGGCCATCGTCTGGACCGGGCAGCTCGAGGTGCGCGACGACGTGGAGGTGCGCGACCTCCGCCCGAACGAGGTGCGGGTGCGCATCGCCGCCGCCGGGCTCTGCCACTCGGACGTGAGCGTGGTGGACGGGACCATCCCGTTCCCCACCCCCGCGGTGCTCGGCCACGAGGGCGCGGGGGTGGTCGAGGCCGTCGGCGCCGCCGTGCAGAAGGTGAAGGTCGGTGACCACGTCGTGCTCACCACGCTCGGCAACTGCGGCACCTGCGACGCGTGCGACGCCGGCCGCCCCACCCACTGCCGCGACACCGCCGGCCGGCTCTCCCGACCGTTCACCGTCGGCGGCGAGAAGGCGTTCCAGTTCGCCAACGCCGGCGTGTTCGCCGAGCACACCGTCGTCAAGGAGACCCAGGCGGTGGTCATCGACCCCGACGTGCCGCTCACCTCCGCCTCGCTCATCGGCTGCGCGGTGCTCACCGGCACCGGCGCCGTGCTCAACCGGGCCAAGCCCGCCTTCGGCGACACCGCCGTGGTCATCGGCATCGGCGGCATCGGCCTCAACGTGCTCCAGGGCCTCGTGATCGCCGGCTGCTCCACGATCGTCGCCGTCGACGCCAACCCCGCCAAGGAGGCGGCCGCCCGGCTCTTCGGCGCCACCCACTTCATCGCCGCGGGCCCCGACGTCGACACCGTGGCCGCGGTGAAGGAGATCGAGCCGCACGGGGTGGACCACGCCTTCGAGTGCGTGGGCCACCCGGCGCTCATCGCCACCGCCGTCGACACGCTCGACTGGGGCGGCAACTGCGTGCTCCTCGGCGTGCCCAAGCTGGGCACCGAGGCGTCGTTCGTCGTCAACGCCCTCTACAACGACAAGTCGATCCTCGGCTGCCGGTACGGCTCCTCGCGGCCCCACCACGACATCCCCCGCTACCTCGACCTCTACCGGCAGGGCCGGTTCAAGCTGGACGAGCTGGTGTCGGCCACCTTCGCCCCCGAGGCGGTGACCGACGCGCTCGACGCGATGCAGGGCGGCGCCCTCAACCGCGCCGTCCTCACCTTCGACTGAGCGCAGGAGCGGATGGGCCGCGATCAGGTCGTTGTCAGGATCCCGGCATCCGCTCGTGCTCTCAGCGACCAGCACGGTGTGAGGAGGCGCAGCCGACGAACGGCTCGGAGGCCACGCTCGTGGTTCTCGGAGTTGGCGATCACCTCTCCGCGTGGCCTCTGAACCCGCGGCAGATCAGTCGACGGCGGCGGCGGCCTCGCCGGTCTGGACCCGCCAGAGCGCGGCGTAGAGGCCGCCGAGGTCGAGCAGGTCCTCGTGGGTGCCGGACTCGATGACCCGACCGGCCTCCATCACGTGGATGCGGTGGGCGTGGCGGATCGTGGAGAGCCGGTGGGCGATCACGATCGTGGTGCGGTCGGCCGACACCTTCTCCAGCGAGCGCTGGATGGCGGCCTCGGTCTCGTTGTCCACCGCCGAGGTGGCCTCGTCCAGGATGAGGATGGCGGGGTCGCGCAGGATGGCGCGGGCGATGGTGAGGCGCTGGCGCTGGCCGCCCGACAGCTTGATGCCGCGCTCGCCGACGAGGCTGTCGTAGCCCTCGGGCATGGCCTCGATGAACTCGGCCGCCTCGGCCAGCTCCGCGGCGCGGCGCACCTCGGCGTCGGTGGCGTCGGGTCGCCCGTAGGTCAGGTTCTCCCGGACCGAGCCGTGGAAGAGGAAGACGTCCTGGGCCACGAAGCCGGTGGCGCCGCGCAGCGACTCGAAGGTGAGCGCGTCGATCGGCACGCCGTCGACGGTGACGGTGCCGCCGGTGGGCTCGTAGAGGCGGAGCAGGAGCTTCACGACGGTGGACTTGCCGGAGCCGGTGGCGCCGACGATGGCGTGGGTCTCGCCGGCGGGCACGTCGATGCTGAGGCCCTTGAGCACCTCGGGGCCGTCGCCGTAGCGGAAGCGGACATCGTCGAAGCGGACCGCGCCGGCGACCGGGGTCGGCAGGGCGGCGGTGCCCGGCAGGATCGTGGGCTTGGACTCCAGCAGGCCGAAGATGCGGCGGCACGAGGCCATCGCCCGCTGGTAGAGGTCGAGGGTCTCGCCGAGGCGGGTGAGCGGCCACAGCAGGCGCTGGGTCATGTAGACGAGCACCGAGAACAGGCCGATCTCCAGGTCACCGCGCAGCGCAGCCCGGCCGCCGACCACGAGGGTCATGGTGAAGCCGGCGAGGATGGCCATGCGGATGAGCGGCACGAAGGCGCTGGAGAGGCGGATGGCGTCGCGGTTGACCTCGCGGTAGCTCTGGCTCTCGGCCTCCACCCGGGCGACGTCGCGGGCCTCGCCGTTGAACGCCTTGATGGTGGCGATGCCGCCGAGGCTGTTGGTGAGCGTGTCGGCGATGCGCCCGGCCGCGTTGCGGACCGCGTCGTAGCGGGACTGGAGGCGGCGTTGGTAGAGGAGCGAGCCGGCCACGATGATCGGGATCGGCAGGAACGCCAGGAGCGTGAGCTGCGGCGAGATGACGGCGAAGACCGCGCCGACCAGGATCACGTTGGCGGTGGTGACGACGATCTCGTCCGCGCCGATGTCGAGGAACCGTTCGAGCTGGTTCACGTCGTCGTTGAGGATCGCCATGAGCCCGCCGGAGGACTGGTCCTCGAAGTAGGCCATCTCCAGCGACTGGACGTGGCGGTACGCCTCCATCCGGGTGTCGTGCTCCAGCGTCTGGGCGAGGTTCCGCCAGGTGACGTGGGCGATGTACTGCGAGACGGACTCGGCGATCCAGGCGATCACGGTGATGACCGCCAGCCAGGTGAGCTGGTCGTAGCGGTCCTCGGTGCCGAAGATGCGGCCGATGAAGGAGCGGTTGCTGTTGACGACCACGTCCACCGCCGCGCCGATGAGCAGCTCCGGCATGATGTCGCAGATCTTGTTGACCACCGACATGGTGGTGGCGAACACGACCCGGCGGCGGTGGTTGCGGAAGTGGCGCCACAGGTTGCGCAGCGGTGGGGTGCTCGACACCGGGACCGTGGGGACGGCCGGGTCGAGGGCTAGGGGGTCGACCATCCGCCCGACCCTACGACCGGCCGTGGACCCGGCCCCAACGCGAAATCGGGCGGGTGGCGGTGGCGGGAGCGGCCCTAGCCCAGCAGGCCGAGCAGCTCCGCGACGTGGCCCTCGGCGGCTTCCTTGGTGAGGCCGGACCGGTGCAGGGGGCCGTCGGCGGCCTCGGCGTCGAGCAGCGCCAGGAGCAGGTGCTCGGTGCCCACGTAGTTGTGGCCGAGGCGCAGCGCCTCGCGGAAGGTGAGCTGGAGGACCTTCTTGGCCGCGTCGTCGTAGGGGACGAGGGTGGGCGGCTCGTCCACCTCGGCGGGCAGCTCGGCCTCGACCGCCGCCCGGGCCGCGTCGGTCGCGCCGAGCGCGGCGACGGTGCGGGCGGCGATGGCGTCGGGCTCCCCGAACAGGGCGAGCGCGAGGTGGGCGGGCGTGACGTGGTCGGTCCGGCCCGAGCGGGCGAGGTCGTGGGCGGCCATGACCACGTTGCGGGTGCGGGCGGTGAAGCGCTCGAAGCCCTTGTCGGGGTCGATCGCCGGGCTGCCGGGGTCCTTGGGCACGAACCGCTTGCGGGCGGCCTGCTTGGTGACGCCCATCGCGCCGCCGATCTCGGTCCAGGACGCGCCGCTGCGGCGGGCCTGGTCGACGAAGTGGCCGATGAGGTGGTCGGCCACGTCGCCGAGGTGGTCGGCGGCGAGCACGGCGTCGCTCAGCCGCTCCAGCTCGTCGTCGTGGACGGCGCAGATGGCGTCGATCAGCTCGTCCAGGCGGATGAGCCGGGTCGGGTCGGTGGGGTGCTCGGTGTCGGCCATGCGACAACCTTAGGTTGTCGACTTGCGTTCGTCAACCTCGGGTTGTCGCTGGGGTGGTGGTGGCCGTGGTGGTGGCCGGCCGGCGGGCGGGTGGATGCGGGTGGGGGTGGGGGCGGTGCGTAGAATCTGACGGGTAGTCAGATTCTTGGAGGACGGAACACCATGGGCATGCTCGACGGCAAGGTCGCGATCGTCACCGGGGCAGGTCACGGCATCGGCCGGGGCCACGCGCTGGAGCTGGCGAAGCACGGGGCGAAGGTCGTGGTGAACGACCTCGGCGGCAGCGTGACCGGCGAGGGCACCGGCCGCGACGCCGACCTCACCGTCGACCTCATCCGCGAGCGGGGCGGCGAGGCCGTCGCCAACTACGAGGACGTCGCGGACCACGAGGGCGCCGGGCGCATGATCGCCCAGGCGGTCGAGGCGTTCGGGTCGATGGACGTGCTCGTCAACAACGCCGGCATCGTCCGGGACGCCGCCATCTGGAACATGGCCGAGGCTGACTTCGACGCCGTCCTGCGGGTGCACGTGAAGGGCACCTGGTCGCCGTGCCACCACGCCGCCCGGTACTGGCGCGAGCGCTCGAAGGCGGGGGAGGCCGTCACCGGCCGCATCATCAACACCACCTCGGGCGCCGGCCTCGTCGGCAACTTCGGCCAGTCCAACTACGCCACGGCCAAGGCCGGGATCGCGGGCCTCACCCAGACGCTCAGCCTGGAGCTGTACAAGCTCGGCGTCACCGTCAACTGCGTGGGCCCGGCCGCGGCCACCCGCATCACCGGCACCATGCCGGGCGCCCCCGAGGTGATCGAGGCGAACGACGTGCCGGAGGGCGAGTGGAACCGGATGGACCCCGCGGTGTCGTCCCCGCTCGTGGCCTGGCTCGCCTCCGACGAGTCCCAGCACGTGACCGGCCAGGTCATCCGGGCCGTCGCCGAGGACATCATCCTCATGCGGGGCTGGGTCGACGGCCCGGCGATCGCCAACGGCGGCACGCGCTGGGACGCCACCACGCTCGGCACCCGGCTCGCCACCGACATCTTCGGCACCCGCGCCCCCGGTCTCCGCTACTGAGGGCACGAGCGGACGCCCCCGTACTTGACGACAGGCAAGGTGACCTTCCACGATTAGGGCGACCTAACAACCAACGTCGGCTGTCGTCGTCCCGTGGAGGGTCCCCTGTGAAGTTCGTACGATCCCGGGTCGCGGTGCTCGCCGCCGCCACCATCGCCTCGGCGCTCGCCCTCGCGGCGCCGTCGGCCGCCGATGCGCCCCCGCCCTCGGCGGGCGGACCGGCGGCCCTGCTCCGCTACCCCGGCGATCCCTCGAGCGGCACCGGCAACGCCCTCGGCCAGGGCCCCTGCGACGTGAACGGCGACGGCGCGCCCGACGCCGTGGTCGGCGCCTGGCTGTGGGACAAGACGCCCACCAACGACATCGGTGCCGCCTACGTCATCTTCGGCGGCGAGGGCCTCACCGCCGGCGCGCTGGCCAACCCGGCCGACGCCAACGCCGTCCGCATCGACGGCCCGTCCCTGGCGTCGGCCCGCCTCGGCCAGCCGGTCGCCTGCCTGGGCGACATCAACGGCGACGGCTTCGACGACCTCGCCATCGCCAACCGGGGCGGGCGGGTCTACGTCGTCTACGGCGCCGAGGACTTCACCGGCCTCTCGCTGGACTCGCTCGGTGACCGCGGGTTCGTGGTCGACGGCCCGTCGGCCAGCGTGACCTTCGGCTTCGGCGTCGGCGGGGTCGGTGACCTCGACGGCGACGGCATGGACGAGTACGCCATCAGCGGCGTCGTCGCCGACACCCGCGGCCGGACCAACAACGGCAAGGTCTGGGTGCTCGCCGGCCGGGACGAGATCTCGAACGTGGCGGTGGAGGACCCCGACCCCGGCGCCATCCTCTTCACCGTCGACGGCGCCCACAACCAGGATCGCCTGAGCGCGGTCGGGCCCGTGGGCGACGTGAACGGCGACGGCATCGACGACCTGGGCCTGGGCGCCTACACCGGCAACGCCTGGGGCCACTCCGGCATCGGCTCGACCGGCATCGCGTACGTGGTCTTCGGCGGCTCCACCGGTGAGCTGGACGCCCTGGCCCTCGGGAGCGCGGGCTTCGAGATCCGCGGCCCGATCCGCCGCAACGACATGCTCGGCGGGACCATCGCACCCGCCGGCGACGTGGACGGCGACGGCAAGGCCGACCTGCTGATCGGTGCGGCCGGCCTCGGCAGCATCAACTACGGGCCCCGCAACGGCGGTGCGGCGGTCGTGTTCGGCTCCGACGCCACCGACACCGTCTACACCGACCCGACGGCCACGCCCGGCCAGTCGGTCTTCACCTGCGCGGGGACCGTGACCGACCCGCGCACCTGCGCGACGCCCGAGCGGCGGGGCTACTGGATCGACGGCGTGGCCGACGACGACGCCACCGGCGACTCGATCGCCGGGCTGGGCGACGTGAACGGCGACGGCGTGCCCGATCACGCGCTCGGCGCCTACCTGCACGAGGCGCCTGACGAGGGCGGCCCGCTGGCCGGCGCCGGTGCGGCCTTCGTGGTCTTCGGCGACCCGGACGCGGTCGTCATCTCGCTGGCCGACCTCGACGAGACCACCGGCTTCCGCATCGACGGCACCGCAGCGGGGGAGAACCTCGGCCGCGAGGTGGCCGCCGGCGGCGACCTGGACGGCAACGGCGTGCCCGACCTCGTGATCGGCGCCGACAAGGCCGCCCGACCCACCGTCGAGAGCGGCGAGGTCACGATCGCGCTGCTGGGCCGGCTCGTCTCCTCGGTGGCCGTGGACGGCCCGACCGCGGGGGGGCCGGGTGCGGAGCTGTCCTACACGGCCTCGGTGACGGCGACCGCTGCCGATGAGGTGGTGGGGGCGGTGACCTTCGAGTTGGACGGGACGCCGATCCCCGATTGCACCGACCTGGCGCTGACCGATGGCGAGGCCACCTGCACCGCCACCTTCGGTGTGGGTGGTGCGGTGACCGC
>Ga0182792_1000155_pt1 | contig 67819 bp, 50 predicted proteins | sample Passage237B_FD_130497 | JGI IMG/M metagenome (GOLD analysis project Ga0182792, IMG submission 130497) | Cellulose adapted compost microbial communities from Newby Island Compost Facility, Milpitas, CA, USA - Passage2 37B (version 2) (version 2) ...
CCTCGCCCGGCGCGGGCGATCCCCCCGCGCCGCCGCCCCCCCGGGCCCCGCGGCCCCCGTCCCCCGCGCCCTCCCCCCCCGCGGCCCCGCCCGCCTCTCCGCCTCCCGCGACTGACCCACCCCCGCCCACCCGCACACCCCAACGCCGACCGCGCCCGTTCCAGCGCGAGCGCCCCGTTAGTACGTGCGCACTCGCGCACGAACGACCGCAGTCGACGGATGGACCAGGCGCGGCCCCCCACGACGCGCCCCGCCTCCACCACCCGGCCCCGCTCGTCGTCGCCACCCCCAACGTCGACCGCGCCCGTTCCAGCGCGAGCGCCCCGTTAGTGCGTACGCGCTCGCGCTGCGACGACCGCAGTCGACGGATGGGCCCGGCGCGGACCACCCCACGACGCGCCCCGCCTCCACCACCCGGCCCCGCTCGTCGTCGCCACCCCCGACGGCGACCGCGCTCGCTCCAGCGCGAGCGCCCCGTTAGTGCGTACGCGCTCGCGCTGCGACGACCGCAGTCGGGGGTCAGGGGCGGTGGGGGTCAGGGGGCGGTGGGGGTCAGGGGCGGGGGGTGGGTGATGCCGAAGACCTCGCGGAGGGCGCGGCGGGCCGCGAACCAGCCGCCGAGGCCGTGCACGCCCGGCCCGGGCGGGGTCGACGCCGAGCACAGGTAGACGCCCTCGCGGCCCGTCGCGTACGGGTCGGGGCGCGCCGTGGGCCGCGCGACCATCTGCCACATCGTCACCGCGCCGGACGCGATGTCCCCGCCCACGTAGTTCGCGTCGTGGTCCGCCATCCGCGCGGCGGGCACGCACCGGCTCGCGACGACGAGGTCGCGGAACCCGGGCGCGTACCGCTCGACGTGCGCGGTCACGGACTCGGTCACGTCGACGTCCGAGCCAGCGGGCACGTGCGCGTACGTCCACAGCGGTCGCAGGCCGCCGACGACACGCGTCGGGTCGACCACGGCCGGGTCGCTCAGCAGGGTCATCGGCCGCTCGGGGTGCCGGCCGCGCGCGACCTGCGCCTCCGCCTGCGCCATCTCCCGGCGCGTCCCGCCCAGGTGCACCGTGCCGGCGAGCGCGACCCGCGGGTCCTCCCAGGGCACCGGGCCCGAGAGCACGAAGTCGACCTTCGCCGCGCCGTCGCCGTACCGGAACGCGCTCAGCGCGCGCCGCGCGCGGGCGGGCAGCTCGTCGCCCAGCACCTCGACGACCGTGCGCGGGCTGGTGTCGAACAGGTACGCGTGCGCGCCCGGCAGGTCGGCGACCGAGCGCACGGGGTGGTCGGTGACGACCTGCCCGCCGTGCGCCTCGAGGTCGGCGCGCAGCGCGTCGGTGATCGCGCGGGACCCGCCGCGCGGGATCGGCCAGCCGCTGTCGGCGTGCGCGAGGGACGCGAGCAGCAGCGCGGTGGCGGCCGCGGCGAGCGACGGCAGGGGGGTGCTCGCGTGCGCCGCGACGCCCGTGAGCAGCGCGGGCGCGACGTCGCCGCGGAACCGGCGGTCCCAGGCGCGCGTGCCCTGCTCGAGGACCGCGGCCCCGAACGCCGCGGCGGTTGGCAGCCCACCCGGCAGCAGGCCCGGCGGGAGGTGCCGCTTGTCCCCCAGCGCGAGCCGCACGACGTGCGCCCAGTGCGTCGACAGCCGTCCGACGAGGTCGCGCCACGCGGGCCCGTCGCATCCGAGCGCCTCGACGGTGCGCTCGAGGTCCCGGTAGGCGATCCCGGACCGGCCGCCCGGCAGCGGCTGCGCGTAGGACACCTCGGGGGTCAGCAGCTCGACGCCGCGCGCCGCGAGGTCGAAGCCGCGGAAGAACGGGGACGCCCAGGCCATGGGCTGCACGGCGGAGCAGACGTCGTGCACCAGCCCGTCCGCGAGGCCGAGGTCGAGCGTGCGCGCCCCGCCGCCGGAGGTGGGCTGCGCCTCGAGGACCGTGACGCCGAGCCCGGCGCGCGCGCACGTCACCGCGGCGGCGAGCCCGTTGGGCCCGGAGCCGACGACGACGACCTCGGCGTGCCCCTCCCCGCGTCCGCGCACCGTTCCCCTCTCCGCGCCTCTCGTCGGGCGCCGTCCTGCGTCGGGCGCTCCTTGGTCGGGCGCCGTCGCTCGTCGGACACGGCCATCCAACCAAGGCGCACCCGGGGCGGCGACCGCGGCGGGCCGGGTGCCGCGCGACCGGCCGCGGGAGTCCCGACGAGGACGCCCAGCCGCTCGGGTGACGGCCGTTCGAGTGATCCGAGAGTGCTCCAGACCGATCCCGTGGGTTCTTAATCGATATAGTCGGACAAATCACCGCACATCCGACGCGAGGATGCCTGGCGAGCGGGTGACCGGGCCTCGGTCCCCACCAGGTCGGACTCGCCCGGCCACCCCGACGCAACGCTGCGAGGCGCCATGTCCGTCCTGACCGCCACCGACCTGGTCGCACGTACCGGGTCCCCGGCCGAGCTGCGCGGCGCCCACCTGGAGGTCCAGGAGGGTGAGGCCGTCGCCCTGCTCGGCCCCGCGCGCTCCGGCACCACGACGATGCTGCAGGCCCTCGCCGGCCTCGTGCACCCCCTGCGGGGTCGCGTCCGGCTCGACGGCCGTGACCTGTCGACGCTGCGCCCGCACGAGCTCGCGGCCACGCGCCTGCGCTTCCTGGGGCTGGTGTTCGGCGACGACGAGCTGCTCCCCGAGCTGACGCTCGTGCAGAACGTCGAGCTGCCGCTGACCCGCATGGGTGTGCCCGGCACGGAGGCGCGGCAGCGCGCCGCGGCGCTCCTCGGCCGCCTGTTCGTCGGCGCGGGTGCCGACCTGCTGCCGGAGGCGGTGTCCGTCGGTCAGCGTCAGCGTGCCGCGGTCGCCCGCGCGCTCGTGCACCGGCCGCGCGTGGTCCTCGCGGAGGACCCGACCGCCGGGCTCGACAGCTGGCACGCGCTCGCGCTGTTCGGGCTGCTCGTCACCGCCGCGCGGGACTCGGGCGCCGCGGTCGTCGTCGCCACGCAGGACCCGGAGCTCGCGCAGATCGCCGACCGCGTGCTCGAGCTGCGTGACGGCCGGCTCGTCGCGCGCCCCAACGTCGGGACGTTCTCCCGCTGACTGCCGCGCAGCGACGGGTCAGACCTCGTCGCGGGTGCGTGCCTCGCGCAGGTCGCGCGTGAGCTCGTCGGCCACCAGCAGGTCGTTGCGCACCTTGCCGGTCCGGTAGCCCGCGCGTCCCACCATGTGCGCCGCGACGGGCGCGGTCAGCAGGCCGAACACCGCGACCAGCACCAGCGCCCACACCGCCGCACCGGAGCGCAGCCGCAGCCCCAGGCCGACCAGCACCAGGATCAGCCCCAGCACCTGCGGCTTGGTCCCCGCGTGCATGCGCGCCAGCAGGTCGGGGAACCGCAGCGCCCCCACCCCGGCCGCGAGCACCAGGAACGACCCGCCCAGCAGCGCGACGACGGACACGACGTCCGCGAGCGTGTCCCAGCCGGACCCCGCCACCTCGTTCACCGGACCTCCCCCTCCGCCGGGCCGCCGTGGTGCTCCTCGGGCGCCGGGCCGGGCCGCAGCTCGGCCTCCTCGGCGGCGCGCCGCTCGGCCTCCTCCGCGGCGACCTCCTCACGCGTGCGCACGCGGCCCTCGCCCTCGGGCTCGACGGCGGCGAACCGTGCGATCGTCACCGACCCCACGAACCCGACGAGCGAGAGCACGACGAGCACGGGGACCACGTCGGTGCGGCGCTGCACGGCCGCGTACAGGGCGAACCCCGCGATGACCGCGGTGACGGTGATGTCGAGCGCGATGGTGCGGTCGAGCATCGACGGGCCGCGCTCGGCCCGCACGATCGCGAACGTCGCACCGACCGCGATCATCGTCGCGCACGCCACCACCCAGATCATGCGTGCACCTCCGCCGGTCCGAGCAGCCCCGCGGACCGCAGCTCCGCCTTCGACGCGAACGCCCGCAGCACCCGCTCCTCCTGGTCGAGCACGGCCTGCCGGGCGGCCTCGATGCCGCCCGCGGCCCCGACGTCGAGCACGTGCAGGTACAGCCGGCCGGTGAGCCGGTGCGCCTCGACGACGAGCGAGCCCGGCACGAGCGAGCACAGCTCGGCGGTGATCGTGAGGTACAGGTCGGAGTGGGAGCGCAGCTGCACGCCGATGACCGCGCCGCGCGGCGTGTACCCGGGGCGCAGCGCGATGAACGCGACCTCGAACGACGCGCGCACGAGGTCCCAGCCGAACCGCGCGAACAGCCGCACCACGCCCCACGGGTGCACGGTGCCGTGGAAGTCGACCGACGCCATGCGCAGCCCGAGCGTGACGAGCAGCGCGAGCACCACGCCCGCGACGACGTTCGCGGGGCTCAGGTCGCCCCACAGGAAGACCCACACGACCGTCAGCCAGACGATCGTCCCCCAGGGCAGGCGGCGGGCGCGCCGCGGGTGCAGGCTCACGGGTGCCCCCCGGTGCTCGCGTCGGCGTCGTCGTCGGGCTGCGCCTCACCGGCGTCGGCGGACTCGCCCTCGCCGCGCTCGCCGTCGGGCAGGACGGCGTGGATGTACGTGGTGCGCAGCGTGAACGCGTTCGCGGCGCGCTCGGTGTACGCGTACAGCGGCCCGGCCGCGAACGTGAGCCCGAGGCCGACGAGGATGAGCGCCGCGGTGGGGCCGACCATGCCGAACGGCAGGCGCACGCGGCGGGGCTCGTCGCGCGGGGTCTGCCAGAACGCCTTGTTCCACGCCTTGACGAGCGCGTACAGCGTGAGCAGCGACGTGAGGACGGACCCGCCGACGAGCAGGTACGCGATCGGGGTGCCGGCGTCGACGCCCGCCTGCAGCAGCCCGAGCTTGCCGAGGAAGCCGGACAGCGGCGGGATGCCGGCGAGGTTCATCGCGGGCACGAAGAACAGGATCGCGAGGACGGGCGCCACCTTCGCCAGGCCGCCGAGCCGGGTCAGCGACGTGGACCCGCCCACGCGCTCGACCAGGCCGACGACGAGGAACAGCGCGGTCTGCACGGTGATGTGGTGCGCCACGTAGTAGACCGCGGCGGTCCACCCGGCCTCCGTGGACAGGGCGATGCCGAAGATCATGAAGCCGATGTGGCTGACGAGCGTGAACGACAGGAGTCGCTTGATGTCGTCCTGCGCGACCGCGCCCAGGATGCCGACGACCATGGTCGCGAGCGCGGCCCACATGAGGAAGTCGTCGAGCGCGCCGCCGGGGAACAGCAGCGTCTGCGTGCGGATGATCGCGTAGACGCCGACCTTGGTGAGCAGGCCGGCGAACACGGCGGTGACGGGTGCGGGCGCGGTCGGGTAGGAGTCCGGCAGCCACGCGGACAGCGGGAACACGGCCGCCTTGACGGCGAACGCGAGCAGGAGCAGCACCTGCAGCGTGAGGCGCACGTCCGGGTCGACGTGCGGCAGCCGGAGCGACAGCTGGGCGAGGTTCACGGTGCCGGTCGCGGCGTAGATCGCGGCGAGCGCGACGAGGAACAGCACGGACGACAGCAGCGCGACGACGACGTAGATCGTGCCCGCGCGGATCCGGTCGCGCGTGCCGCCGAGCGTGATGAGCACGAACGACGCGGCGAGCAGGATCTCGAAGCCGACGTAGATGTTGAACAGGTCGCCCGAGAGGAACGCGTTCGCGACGCCGGCGGACAGCACGAGGAACGTCGGGTGGTAGATCGAGACGGGCGCGGACTCCTCGTCGTCGTCGCGGCCCTGCGCGAGCGAGTACAGCAGGACGCAGAGCGTCACGGCCGCCGAGATCGTCAGCATGAGCGAGGACAGCCGGTCGGCCACCAGGTTGATGCCCACGGGCGCGGCCCAGCCGCCGACGTCGACGACGAGCGGGCCGTCGTCCGCCGCGAACAGCAGGACGACCGCCGCGACGAGCACGAGCGCCAGCGCGGCGACCGAGACGACCGGCTGCACGCGCGGGCGCCGGTACAGCGCGAGCGTCAGCCCCGCGCTGAACAGCGGGATGACCACCGGCAGCGGCACGAGCCAGGTCAGGTCGCTCACGGTGTCACCTCCTCGTCGCGCGCGGTCGGGTGCTCGGTCGGGTCGTCGGGGCGCTCGCCCCGGTGCGGTTCGGGCTCGCGCGCGGGCGCGTCGCCCTCGTCGGTCTCGTCGCGGGCCTCCTCGGCCTCCTCGTCGAGGGACTGCGCGGTGGCCTCGGTGTCGGCGTCGGTGACGGCGCGCTCGTCGATCGCGGCGAGCCGCGCGATGCGGCGGTCCTCGACGTCGTCCTGCACCTCGTCGTGCCGCTGCAGCTGCCACGACCGGTACGCCATGGCGAGCAGGAACGCGGTCATGCCGAGCGTGATGACGATGGCGGTGAGCACCATCGCCTGCGGCAGCGGGTCGCTCATCTGCCCCTCGTCGGCGGCTCCGACGATCGGCGGGCGGCCCGCGCGGCCCCCGGCGACGAGGAACAGCAGGTTGGCGCCGTTGCCGAGCAGGATCACGCCGATGAGCACACGCGACAGGGACCGCTCGAGCAGCAGGTACACGCCCGCGGCGAACAGCACGGCGATGGTCACGACGAGCGTGAGGTTCGGGGTCATGTCGATCACCGGCGACCACCCACCTCGGTGAGCAGGTCTGTGCCCTCGGCGAACGCCGGGTCGTCGCCCGTCTCGGCGCGCCGGTCGAGCTCCGCGCCGAGCGAGCGCAGGATGTCCAGCACGAGGCCGATGACCACCAGGTACACGCCGACGTCGAAGAACAGGCTGGTCACGAGGTGCACGTCGCCGAGCACCGGCAGGTGCAGGTCGATGATCCAGGACCGCAGCACGGACCCGCCGACGACGAGCCCGACGAGCCCGACGCCCGCGGACAGGAACAGGCCCGTGCCGAGCAGCACACCGGGCTGGACGGGCGCGGCCTCACCGAGCTCGTACCTGCCGCCGGCGAGGTAGCGCACGACGAGCGCGATGCCGGTGACGAGGCCCGCGGCGAACCCGCCGCCGGGCGCGTTGTGGCCGCTGAACAGCAGGAACACCGAGTACACGACCATCGTGTGGAACAGCAGCCGCACGACGACCTCGAAGATCACCGAGCGCCGCTGCGGGGCGAGCGTGGCGACGGCGCGCAGCCACACGCGGTTCGTCGCGGGCGCGTCGACGCGCGCCTGGTCCGTGCCGCGGCGCAGCGCCGCCATGGGGTCCGTCCCGGCCCAGACCTTGTGCTCGTTGACGGCTTCCTTGGCGCGGAAGATCTGCCCGGTGCGGCGCGAGAGGAAGACGAGCGACGCGACGCCCGTCGCGGCGACCAGCAGCACCGAGATCTCGCCCATCGTGTCCCAGGCGCGGATGTCGACGAGGGTCACGTTGACGATGTTCTTGCCGCCGCCCCAGGAGACGGCCTCCTCCGCGAAGTGCTCGGTGACGGGCGCGTGCACGCGGGCCCACGGGGCGACGAGCGCGACGCCCGCGACCACGACGCCGACGGCCACGCCGATCGCGAGCCGCACCCAGCGCGACGCGGCGAGCGGCCGGTCGGAGAAGTACGGCGGGATGCGGCGCAGCACGAGCACGAACACGACGAGCGTGACGGTCTCGGTGAGCACCTGCGTGAGCGCGAGGTCCGGGGCGCCCTGCAGCAGGAACAGGCCGGCGACGGCGTAGCCGCCGATGCCGAGCAGGATGACGGCCTTGAGGCGGCGGCGGGCCCGGGCGACGAGCACCGCGGACGCGATCGCCGCGACCCCGAACAGCACCTGCGCGGGGTGGTCCCACGCGCGCACCTCGTCGGGCCACCGGCCGCCGAGCAGCAGGCTCGCGCCCACGGCGACGACGAACACGACGAGGACGATGCCGAGGTACATCGGCAGCGAACCACGCTGGGTGGTCGCGGTGACGTCGGCGGCGACGTCGTCGAGGCGGCGCATGAACCGCCGGTACAGGTGGTCGGCGTCCGGCCCGCGGTAGGTCGCCCGGCCTTGCAGGAGCTCGACGCGCTCCCGCACGACGAACAGCGCCGCGCCGGCGGCGAGGATGACGACGGTGAGCGCGAGCGTCGGCGTGAACCCGGCCCACAGCGCGAGGTGGCCGGGCTCGCCGACGTGCAGCGTCTGCGCGTACGGGTCGAGCAGGTGCTCGCCGAGCTGCGGCAGCAGCGCCGCGACCAGGCCGAGCGTGCCGAGGATCATCGCGGGCCACACGAGCAGCAGCGACGGGTGGGAGACGGCGGCGGGCTCGGCGTCGGGCTGGGTCGCCACGGAGCTCGTGGTGCCGGGGCCGCGCGCGCCGTCGGCCTGGGTCGCCGCGGCGGCGGCCGCGAGCGCCGACTCGGGGATGACGGCCTTCTTCGTCGCGAACGCGCCCCACCACAGCCGCAGGCCGTACGCGACGGTCAGCGCGGACCCGACCGCGACGGACCCGATGACGATCCACCCGACGAGGTGGTCGTCGAGGTGCTCGACCGCCTCGAGGCCGGCCTCCTTGGCGACGTACCCGGCGAACGGCGGCAGGCCGATCATGCTCGCGGTGCCGAGCGCCCCGGCGACCGCGGTGAGCTTGAGCTCGCGCCCCACGCCGGACAGGCGCCGCAGGTCGCGCGTGCCGGTCGCGGCGTCGACCACGCCGACGACGAGGAACAGCGTGGCCTTGAACATGGCGTGCGCGCCGAGCATCGCGAGGCCCGCGAGCGCGGTGGCGCGCGTGCCGAGCCCGACGAGCAGCGTGATGAGCCCGAGCTGGGACACCGTCCCGAACGCGAGGACCAGCTTGAGGTCGTGCTGCCGCAGCGCCCGGTACCCGCCGAGCAGCAGGGTCCCGCACCCGAGCACGACGACCACCCAGCGCCACAGCGCGTGCTGGGAGTACGCGGGCGCGAACCGCGCGACGAGGTAGACACCGGCTTTCACCATCGCCGCGGCGTGCAGGTACGCCGAGACGGGCGTCGGCGCGGCCATCGCGGCGGGCAGCCAGAAGTGGAAGGGGATGAGCGCGGACTTCGTCGCGGCGCCCGCGAGGAGGCAGCCGATCGCGACGGTGGCGACCGTGCCGTCCGGCGGGGACGCGACGACCTCGCTCAGGCGGTACGAGTGCGCGGCCTCGCCGAGCAGCACGACGCCGACGAGCATCGCCAGCCCGCCCGCGGTGGTGATGACGATGGCCTGCATGGCGGCGCGGCGGCTGGCCTTGCGGTCGCTGTAGTGCCCGATCAGCAGGTAGGAGGTGACGGTCGTCAGCTCCCAGAAGACGAACATGAGGATCATGTCGTCGGAGGTGACGAGCCCGAGCATCGCGCCGGCGAATGCGACGAACACGCCGCCGAACCGGCCGAGGCCCTGTGCGGACGCGGAGAAGTACGCGGCGCAGTAGACGAGCACGAGCGCGCCGACGCCGCCGACGACGAGCGTCATGAGCCAGCCGAGCGTGTCGAGCCGGAACGTCAGCCCGAGCCCGAGCTGGTGGATCCACTCGACGCTCTCGACCGGGCCGTCGCCCTTCTGCACCCGTGACGTCCAGCTGAGCGCCCACGCGGCGGCGGAGGCGGGTGCGAGGGCGAGCGCCCAGAACGCCTTGCGGCCCCAGAGCCGGACCAGCGTGGGCGCGACGAGGGCTGCTGCGAGGTGGATGGTGAGCAGCAGCAGCACGCGGTGGAGCTCCGTCCTGTCGGGGCGCAGCGCCGCCGCCCGGTGCGTCCCGGTCGACCACGTGCCTGGGCAGGGGATCGGTCAAGACTCTACCAACGCAGAGCCGCAGGTCCTGGGCGGGGCCCGCCACCGGGAGAGTGAGATCACCCGCTTTCCGCACCCTCGCCGCACCGGCCCGGCCCCGTCCGTGGGCGACGCCGTCCCGGATCGGGACGGATGGGTAGGTTGTGCGGCGTGAGCGCGGTGCAGTGGGTGGGCCTCGTGGTCGTCGTCGCGGCGACCGTCGCGGGCGTGTGGTCCTTCGTCCGGGGCGCGACGACGATCGCGCGGACGGTCGGCGTCGGGCGCCCCGCCCGGGCGCGTCTGTCCCCGGTGGGCCCGCGCCTGGCGACCCTCGCGCGCGAGGTGCTCGGCCACGGGCGCTTCCAGCACCGACCCGTCGTGCGTGTCGCGCACTGGGTGGTGATGCTCTCGTTCCCGGTGCTGTTCGTGACGGTCGCGACCGCCTACGTGCAGGTCGTCGACCCGGACGGCGCGCTCCCCCTCGTCGGGCACCTGTGGCCGCTCGAGTGGGTGGTCGAGGCGCTCGCGTGGGGGTCGATGGTCGGGATCGTCGCGCTGTTCGTCCTGCGTCTGCGCATCCGCCCCCGCGCCGCGCAGCCGGTCGAGGAGCAGCGCCGGTCGCGGTTCTTCGGCTCGACGCAGTGGCAGGCGTTCTACGTCGAGGCCACGGTGTTCGCGGTCGTCGTCGCGGTCGTCGCGCTGCGCGGACTGGAGTACGCGCTGCAGGCGCGGGCGGGCGAGGGCACCGCGAGCGCGCTGCACTTCCCGCTGACCGCGTGGCTGGGCGAGGCGTGGCAGGGCACGACGACGAGCGCGCTGGAGACCGCGGTCGTCGTGCTGGCGACCGTGAAGATCGTCGTGTCGATGGCGTGGCTGGTCGTGATCGGCCTGCAGCCCACGATGGGCGTGGCCTGGCACCGGTTCCTCGCGCTGCTCAACGTGTACGCGCGTCGCGAGCCCGACGGCTCGCCCGCGCTCGGCCCGCTGCAGCCGCTCGCGCTCGCCGACGGCACCCCGGTCGACCTGGCGGCGCTGGAGGACCTGCCCGACGACGCGCGCCTCGGCGTCGGCGCGATCGAGGACTTCACCTGGAAGGGCCTGCTCGACTTCTCCACCTGCACCGAGTGCGGCCGCTGCCAGGACCAGTGCCCCGCCTGGGCCACGGGCAAGCCGCTGTCCCCCAAGCTCGTCACGCTCGCGCTGCGCGACCACGCCGCCGCGACCGCCCCGTACCTGCGCGCCCCCGACGGCACGCGGACCACGGACGACGAGCACGCGGGCCTGGACCTGATCGGCACGGGCGTCATCGACCCCGACGCGCTGTGGGCGTGCACCACGTGCGGCGCGTGCGTGCAGCAGTGCCCGGTCGACATCGAGCACGTCGACGCGATCGTCGACATGCGCCGCTACCAGGTGCTCATGGAGTCCGCGTTCCCCAAGGAGCTCGGCGGCACGTTCACCAAGCTCGAGCGCCAGGGCAACCCGTGGGGCCTGCCGGCCCGCGCGCGCCTCGACTGGGCCAAGGGCCTGGACTTCGAGGTGCCCGTCGTCGGGGACGACGTCGAGTCCGCCGCGGACGTCGACTACCTGTTCTGGGTGGGCTGCGCCGGCGCCTACGAGGACCGCGCCAAGCGCACCACGCGCGCCGTCGTCGAGCTGCTGCACGCCGCCGGGGTGTCGTTCGCGGTGCTCGGCGACGGCGAGACCTGCACCGGCGACCCCGCCCGCCGCGCCGGCAACGAGCTGCTCTACCAGATGCTCGCCGCGCAGAACGTCGAGGTGCTCAACGAGGTCGGTGCGCAGCGCATCGTCGTGACCTGCGCCCACTGCTTCAACACCATCAGCCGCGAGTACCCGCAGCTCGGCGGCCGCTACGAGGTGATCCACCACACCGTCCTGCTGGACCAGCTCGTCAGCGACGGTCGCCTCACGCTCCTGCCCGCCGACGACGAGCGCACCGTCACCTACCACGACCCCTGCTACCTGGGCCGGCACAACCAGGTCTACTCGCCGCCGCGGGAGCTGCTCGGCGCGATCCCCGGCGTCCGGGTGACCGAGATGCCGCGCTCCGGCGCGGACTCGTTCTGCTGCGGCGCGGGTGGCGCGCGCGTGTGGATGGAGGAGTCCATCGGCACCCGCATCTCCACGGCCCGCGCGACCGAGGCCCTGGGCACCGGCGCGGAGGTCATCGCGACCGCCTGCCCGTACTGCACAGTCATGCTGAGCGACGGCGTCGCCGCGGCCCGCCCGGCGGAGTCGTCGGACGCCCCGCAGGTCGGCGTCCCGGAGGTCACCGACATCGCCGTCCTCCTCCGCGACCGCCTCGCGACCCCGACGCCCTGACACCCCGGACGCCCGCGCGACCCCGTCGTTGCTCCGGCGAGAGCCGGCCGGAGCCGGAGCGACGACGGGGTCGGCGGAGTCACCGACGACGACCCCGCGGTTGCTCCGGCTACGGGCGGCCTGAGCCGGAGGAAGGGCGGGGTCGGGGGGAGCGGGTCAGAGCTTCTTGCCAGGGTTGAGGATGTCGCGGGGGTCGAAGGCGGCCTTGATGGCGCGCTGGAGGGCGCGGACGTCGGGGCCGAGCTCGTCGTCGAGGGCCTCGAGCTTCTCGACGCCGATGCCGTGCTCGCCCGTGACCGTGCCGCCCAGCGAGCGGGCCAGGCGCAGGACGTCGCTCATCGCGGCGCGCGCGGCGGCGGTCTGCTCGGCGTCGGCGGGGTCGAACGCGACGACCGGGTGCAGGTTGCCGTCACCGACGTGGCCGCCGGTCGCGACGAGCACGCCGCGCGCGGCGGCGATGTCCGCGAGCCGCTCGATGAGCTCGCCGAGCCGCGAGCGCGGCACGGACACGTCGCCGTTCAGGGACCCGCCGCGCAGGGCGCGCATGGCGGGCTGGAACGCGCGGCGGGCGGCGAGCAGGCCCTCGAGCTCGGCGGGCGACGAGCCGACGTCGACCCGCAGCGCCCCGGCGTCGCGCATGACGGCGGCGTAGGCGTCGAGGGTCGCGGCCGCGTCGCCGCGCTCGTCGGTCACGGCCAGCAGCCACGCCCCGGCGCCCTCGGGCACGCCGGCGTCCGGCGCGTACGCGGCGACGGCCCCGGCGACGACGCCGTCGAGCAGCTCGAGCGTGGACGGGCGGTGCGGGCCGCCGACGATCGCGTCGGCCGCGGCGAGCGCGTCGGCCACGGTCGCGAACGTCGCGGAGACGCCGCGCTCGGGGCCGGGGGCGGGCAGCAGGCCGAGCGTGGCCTGGGTGACGACGGCGAGGGTGCCCTCGGACCCGACGACGAGGCCGGTGAGGTCGTACCCGGCGACGGCCTTGACGGTGCCGGGGCGGGTGTCGACGACGGTGCCGTCGGCGAGCACGACCTGCAGCGAGCGGACGAAGTCGCGGGTCACGCCGTACTTCACGCAGCGCATGCCGCCGGCGTTCGTCGCGATGGTCCCGCCGACGGTGGCACGGGACGCGGACGCCGGGTCCGGCGGGTAGAACAGCCCGTGCGCGGCGACGGCGGCCTGCAGGTCCGCGACGACGACGCCGGGCTCGACGACCGCGACCTGGTCGACGGGGTCGATGCGCAGCACGCGGTCCATGCCGGACAGGTCGAGCAGGATCGCGCCGGGCACGGCGTCGGCGGCGCCGGCCAGCCCGGACAGCGCGCCCTGGGGGACGACGGGCACGGTGTGCGCGTGCGCGACGCGCAGGGTCGCGGCGACGTCGTCGGTGGACCGCGCCCGCACGAGCGCGAGGGCAGCGCCGTCCGCGAGGGGCTCGGCCGCGGCCTCGTCGTGCGCGCGCGCCGCCACGGCGGCCGGGTCGACGACGAGCACGCCGTCCCCGAGCACCGCCGCCAGCTCGTCGAGCACCGCGCTCATCGCGCCTCCCCCTCGTACTGCAGGACGTACAGCCCCGCGTTGTAGTCCGTGACGTACGCGCGGGCCTCGGCGTCGACGAACACGTCGAAGCTCTGGATGACCCGCGGGCGGCCGGGCCGCGTGTCGACCATCCGCTCCGGGGCGGGCGGCACCCACCACGCGACCTCCTGCGGCCGGAACGGGTCGGTGAGGTCGTAGGCCCGCACGCCGGCGTTCTGGTAGGTCGCGAAGGCCAGGGTCTCGGACACGAACGAGCCGGGCCGGTTCTCGTGCAGGTTGTGCGGGCCGAAGTGGCCGCCCTTGGCGAGGTAGTCCTCGTCGGCGGGCTGCGGGAACGTCGAGATCGGCCACGGGTTGTCGGGGCGGCGGATGTCGAACACCCAGGTGCGCTTGTCGCCGTCCGCGCCGGAGTCGGCGATCGCCTCGTCGGCCACCAGCAGCAGCTCGCGGCCCGGCAGGGGCAGGGCGGTGTGCGTGCCACCGCCGAACGGGTCGGACCAGTTGCGGTGGGCGACGAGCCGCGGCGCGGTGCGGTCGGACACGTCGAGGACGCTCAGCCCGCCGTCGCGCCACGACGCGTACGCGGTGTCGCCGTGGACGATCGCGTGGTGCAGGCCGTACCGCCAGCGCGTCGTGTCCCACGTGGGGGTCTCACCGCCGGCCTCGTGCATGCCCGGCAGCCACCAGCGTCCGGCCGGGACCGGGCGGGTCGGGTCGGCCATGTCGATGGTGAGCAGGATGTAGTCGGAGAACCCGTCGAGCAGCGCCGAGGCGTACGCCCACCGCCCGCCGGTGTACCAGAGCCGGTGCAGGCCGACGCCCTCCACGGGCATGAACGCGATCTCGCGCGGCTGCCCCGGCGTGGAGATGTCGAACACCCGCAGCCCGGCGGCGTACCCGCGCTCGGCCTGCAGCGCGGGCTGCCCCACGGACCGCCGGTAGTAGTCGGTCTCGACCTGGAACTCGGTGTCGGCGAACAGGTCCTTCGCGTTGACGACGAGCAGCAGCCCGTCGGCCGCCTGCAGGTGCACGCTCCACGTGCCCGGGGGCGCGGCGACGAACCCGACGGTCCGCGGGTCGCGCGGGTCGCGCACGTCGATGACGGAGAACCCGCCGGAGAACGCGTGCGCCACGTAGGCGTACCCGTCGACGACCATCACCTGGCAGCCGTCGGGCCGCCCACCCTGGTCGCTGTGGCCCAGGAAGCTGAACCCGTGCGCGTGGTCGGGGACGTGGGTCATGTCAGGCCTCCTTGCGGCGCCAGAACGCGAACGCCAGGGCGACGACGAACACGCCGCCCTTGACGATGTCCTGGGCGTAGTACGGGACGCTCATCATCGTCAGCCCGTTGAGCAGGATCCCGATGAGCAGCGCGCCGAGCAGGGTGCCGACGACGCTCGGGCGCTTCTGCCCGAAGATCGCGTAGCCCACGTACGCGGCCGCGACCGCGTCCATGAGCATGGGGGCGCCGGCGGACACCTGCCCGGAGCCGATGCGGGACGTCAGGACGATCCCGCCGAGCGCGGCGAGCAGGCCCGACAGCACGTAGGCGAGCGTCTTGAGCCGCCCGACCGGCAGGCCGAAGTGCCGCGCCGCCTCGACGTTCCCGCCGACCATGTACATGTGGCGCCCGGTCGTCGTGCGCGTGAGGAACAGGTGCGAGACCAGGACGACGACGAGCAGCAGCACCGCCGCGAACGGCAGCCCGAGCAGCGTGCCCTGGCCGATCCTGAGGAACGACGGGATGACGATGCCGGGCGCCGGCGCCCCGTTGTGCTCCACACCCGGGTAGATCGAGTACCCCGACGTGTACGTCAGCTGGACCCCGTTGACCACGAACAGCATCGCGAGCGTCGCCAGCAGGTCCGGCAGGCGCAGCTTCACGACGAGCGCCGCGTTCACCAGCCCGACGAGCGCGCCCAGCAGCAGCGGCACGACGATCGCGACGAGCAGCTCCTGCTGGTGGTAGACCATCGCGGCGGCCGCGCCGATCGTCGCGAGCGACGCCGTCGAGCCGATCGACACGTCGAACCCGTCGACGACGAGCGAGAACGTCACCCCGAGCGCGAGGAACGCCGAGACGGACACCGACCGGAGGATGTCGGTGAAGTTCTTGAACGACAGGAAGTTGTCGTTGACGACCGAGAAGAACACGACGAGCAGCACGATGACGCCCAGCGCGGCGTACCGGCGCACGAGGTCGGAGCGGCGGCCGCCGAGGACGGGCAGGGCGGGGGTGGCGGTGGCGGTCATCGGTCGGAGGTCTCCACGGCGAGCATGAGGTCGAGGGGGGTGCAGTCGGCGGCCGGCAGGTCCGCCGTCACGCCGGAACGGGTGAGGACGACGACGCGGTCGGCGATCCGCAGCGCGTCGTCGGGCTCCGCGGTCAGGTACAGGACGCCGGCGCCCGCGTCGGCGACCCGCTCCACGGCCTGGAAGATCGCCTCCTTCGCGGCGACGTCGACGCCCTTCATCGGCTCGTCGAGGACGAGCAGGCGGCGGTCGCCCGCCCACTTCGCGACGGACACCTTCTGCTGGTTGCCGCCCGACAGGCGGCGCGCGGTGGGCCGGGTGCTCGCCGGCTGCACGTCGTACTCGGCGACGAGCGCGGCGGCGGCCCGCTCCTCCGCGCGGCGCCGCACCAGGCCGCGGCGGCTCAGCACCAGGTGCGTGCCGACCGTCTCGTCGAGCCACAGCCCGTGCCGGCGCCGCTCCTCGGGCACCAGCGCGAGGCCCGCGGCGACCGCGGCCGTCGGGGAGCCGATGCGGCGCTCGCGCCCGTCGACGCGCGCCCGGTAGGCGCCGTGCAGGCCGAACAGGCGCTCCGCGAGCGAGGACTTCCCCGCCCCGAGCAGCCCGAACACCGCCACGACCTCCCCGCGCCCGACCCGCAGGTCGACCGGCACACGGCGGCGGCCCACGGGCAGCGCCTCGACCTCGAGCACGGGCACGTCCCGCGCGGGCTCGTCCGCCGCGCGCTCGTCGGACACCACGGGCTCGTCGGACACCACGGGCTCGTCGGAGACCGCGGGCTCGTCGGAGGCTGCCCGCTGTTCGGGAGCCGTCGCGGGCGTCGGCGTGCGGTGCGACCGGCGGACGGCGACCGTGCGCTGCCCCGTCATCGCCTCCACGACCGCGTCCGGGTCGGTGTCCGCGGCGCGCGCCGCGAGGACCGTGCGCCCGTCGCGCAGGACCGTGACGTCGTCGGCGAGCTCGAACACCTCCGCGAGGCGGTGCGAGATGAACACGATGCCGATGCCGTCGGCCTGCAGCGCGCGCACGATCCGGTAGAACCGCTGCGTCTCGACCGCGTCGAACGACGCCGTCGGCTCGTCGAGCACCACGTAGCGCGCGCGGCCCGCGACCGCGCGCACCAGCGACAGCACCTGCTTCTCGTACAGGGTCAGGTCCGCGACCTGACGGTCGACGTCGAGCTCGACGTCGTAGTGCGCGAGCAGCTCGCGCGCCAGCGCCCGGTTGCGGCGCGGGTGGAACAGCGGCGTGCGGTGCTGGCGCAGGAGGCCGACCGTGAGGTTCTCGTGCACCGCGAGGTCCGGGACGAGCGCGCGGTCGACCTCCTGCGCGAGCAGCACCACCCCCGCGCGGACCGCCGCCCCGGGGTCGTCGAACCGGACCGGCTCGCCCTCGACGACGACCTGCCCCCGCGTGGGCGGGAACTGGCCGGTCGCCACGTGCACGAGCGTGCTCTTGCCGGCACCGTTCATGCCGAGCAGCGCGTGCACGCGGCCGCCGACGACGGTGAGGGACACGTCGTGCAGGACGGGTCCGTCTCCGTAGTCGTGCGTGATGCCGTCGAGGGCGAGCGTCATGGCCGGGACTCGCTCAGCCCTGCGCCTCGAGCGCGGCGACCCACTCGGGCCACTCGTGCTCGGCCTGCGACCACGCGGGCACCGCGTCGGCGAGCGCCGAGAACTCGAGCGGCGCGTCCGGCAGGTCGGTCTTGCGGACCAGCGCCGGCGCGACCTCGACCGAGGCGCCCGGGTCCTCGCCCGCGACCTTCTGGTACGCGAGGCGGACCTGCCACTGGCCGACCGTCGCCGGGTTCGTCGCGGACGCCGCGACGAAGCTCGTGCCCGCGTCCCAGAAGTACGGCAGCTCCTGGTCGGTCAGGTCGACCGAGTAGACCTGCACGTCCGTGCGGCCCGCGGCCTTGAGCGCCTCGAACGCGCCGCGCGTGAACTCGTTCCAGTGCGACCAGACGACGTCGACCTGGCCCTCCTGCGGGTACTGCTTGAGCAGCGCGTCGACCTGCGCCTGCGTGTCGAGCGCGGCGTTGCCGGACACGACGCCCGCCGTCGTCACCTTCGTGAACTGCGGGTTCGCGGCGAGGAACTCGTCGACGACCGCGAGGCGGCGGTCCAGCGGCGGGTAGCCCGCGACGGACAGCACGACGATGTTCGCGCCGTCCGGGTGGTCGGCCTTGATGGCCTCGAGGCCGTTGCCCGCGAGCGCGGCGTCGTCCTGGTTGATCGCGGTGATGCCGTCGAGCGTCAGGTCGGAGTCGTAGGTGACGACCGTGATGCCGGCGTCGAGCGCCTTCTGGACGGGGCCGTCGAGCGCCTCGGCCGTGCCGTTGTTGACGAGCAGCACGTCGACGCCCGCGTTGACGGCCGTGTCGACGTTCGACGCCATCTTCGCCAGGTCGTTGCCGGAGTCGTACACCTGCAGCGTGCCGCCGAACGCCTCGACCTGCGCCTCGACGCCGCGGGCGTAGGTCTCGTACCAGGAACCGGTGGTGATGCGGGTGACGAGCGCGACGTCGAGCGGCTCGGCGAGCGCCTCGGGGATCTCGACGTCGGGCGCGACGGCCGCGGCCGTGGTCGGCGCGGCGGCGGGGGTCGTCGTGGACGACGAGCCCGTCTGCTCGGACGTGCACGCCGCCAGCAGCAGGACGGCGGGGACGGCGAGCGCGACGGCGTTTCTCCAGCGGGACATGCGTGTCTCCTCGGGGGACGGCGACGCGGGCGTCGCCGTGACGGGGGGAAGGGGGTGGTGGTGCGCGGGCTCAGGGCAGGGCCTGGCCGTGGTCGGCCGGGGAGGCCGGAGGACGTGGTCGGGGGACACCCACGTCGTGGCCGGGCGGCGTCAGGCCGGCCGGGGTGCAGCGCGGTCGCTCAGTGGCGACAGCGGCGACATCGCGGCGCGGTGCCCGCGGCCCGGTGCGCCGCCGTGCGGCAGCCCGGGTGCGCGCACATTCGACAGGCCGGCACCCGGGGTGCCGGCGTGCGCGCCGCCGAGGGGCAGGCGGGGGCGACGGTGGCGCGCTCGGGCACGGCGGCGCTCGTCGCGCGGTGCGTGCTCGGCTGGTCCACGGTCCGTCCTGTCCTCGGGTACGAGCTCACGCTAGCGCCGCCCTGTCCACTGGATGAGCACCGGATCCACCATGCGGACACCACGATCGGGTGGTTTTCGCACCGAACCGGGGCACATCCCGCCCCAGGTCAGGCCCCGACTCCCGCCTCGGTCACCCGCCCGGGTGAACCCGAGCCCGCCCCCGAACCCCTTGCCCCCGCCCGCCGCCTCCCGTACACGGCGACCCCGCGCTCCCTCCGGCCAAGACGGTCCAGAGCCGGAGCAACCCCGGCCTCGCGCGCAGGCACGTCGCCGACCCCGCCATCGCTCCGGCCATCGCGCTCCAGAGCCGGAGCAACCCCGGCCTCGCGCGTCGGTTCGTCACCGACCCCGCCATCGCTCCGGCCATCACGCTCCAGAGCCGGAGGAAGCGCGGGGTCGGGGGGACGGGGGGTGGGCGGGCGGCGGGGTCAGAGGTCGTTCGGGTCGAGGAGGAAGTCGTCCTCGTCGGCGATCTCGCCGCCCACCGCCGCGTGCAGCGCCTTCGCGACCGCCTGCACCACCGGCGCGGAGCGCGTGCGCGCCACCCGGTGCTCGAACGACGGCTTCTCGAGCTCGAGCTCCTCGATGAGCATCGGCTCCCAGCGCACGCGGTAGGCCACCACGCCGCGCTGCGTCCACGGCAGCCCCTGCAGCAGGGGCGGGAGCTGCGTCTCCTCCGACGCCTCGACCGCGACCATCCCGTCGACGCCCAGGTCGACGAGCACGCCGAACGACTCCGCCGCGGGCGGCGCGGCGAGCATGAGCTCGTCGAACGCGGCCGCCTCCATCGCCAGGCGCCGCCGCTCGTCCGGGTCGAGCACCCCGTGCTCCAGCAGCGCGTCGCGCAGCCCGGTCCCGCCCGGCTCGGCGGTGCCGGTCAGCCCGCGCCACTCCGCGCGCCCCGCGCCCGGCATCGGGCCGTTCCACTCGCTCGTCGGGACCGACAGCCGCGCCCGCGGCGCCGCGCGCTGCACCACCGCGAGCGCCTCCGCCGGCTCGACCCAGCGGTCGGAGAACACCGTGAGGTCGATCGCGGACTCCATGTCCGGCTGCAGCACCACGCCCGTCTGCCCGGTGCGCACCACGCCGCCGAGCCGCCGCGCCGCCGCGACCAGCCACAGCAGCACCCGCTCCTCCTCGAGCGTCGGGTACGCGTCGGGGAACGCGCGCTTGAGCCCCCACCGGTCGCCGCCCGGGTAGGGCTTGGCGCCGCGGTCGCGCGGGCAGGTCACGTCGAACGCCGTCACCGTCGTGGCCGGCAGGCCGAGGGCGAGCGCGTCGGCCTGCGTCACCTCGTACGGGCCGGTGAGCGTCGAGTGCCGGTTCAGGCGCAGCACGCGGGCCTGCGGCTTGCCGCCGCCCAGCCGGATGCCGAGCGCCGCGGTCAGCGGGCGGGCGCGCTGGCCCGCCGTGTCGTCGGTCGCGTCCTCCCAGCGCGCGTTGAGGAACCGGCTCTGGGCGAGGACCTCGACCTCCTCGACCTCCACACCTTCCGGGAGACCGAGCAGGTGGCGGCTGCGCAGGCCCTCGTCGGACACGGGCAGCCGCGGCATGTCACGCGTCATCGCGTCACACCTCCGTGCGGTGGAACCCCTGCCAGGACCGGGAGGCCGTCGGGCCCCGCTGGCCCTGGTACCGCGAACCGTAGCGCTCCGAGCCGTACGGGTGGAGCGCCGCCGACGAGAGCCGGAAGAAGCAGAGCTGGCCGATCTTCATCCCGGGGTACAGGACGATCGGCAGCGTCGCGACGTTCGACAGCTCGAGCGTCACGTGCCCGGAGAACCCGGGGTCGACGAACCCGGCGGTCGAGTGCGTGAGCAGGCCCAGACGCCCGAGGGACGACTTGCCCTCGAGCCGCGCCGCGATGTCGTCGGGCAGCGTGACCTGCTCGAACGTGGACCCGAGCACGAACTCCCCCGGGTGCAGCACGAACGTCTCGTCGGCCGGCACCTCGACGAGCCGGGTGAGGTCCGGCTGCTCGGCGGCGGGGTCGATGTACGGGTACTTGTGGTTGTCGAACAACCGGAAGAACCGGTCCAGGCGCACGTCGATGCTCGACGGCTGGATCATGGCCGGGTCGTAGGGCTCGAGGGCCACGCGGCCGGCGTCGAGCTCGGCGGTGATGTCGCGGTCGGAGAGCAGCACGCGCCCACGGTAGTGGGCCGACGACGGGGCGTGGTTCCGGGCCGGTTGCGGCCCCGCTATAGTCCTGTCCCGTGAGACGCATGGGAGCGCTCTCGCACCTGGTTCGGCCCTGATCCACCCCCGCTTCACCTGACCACCCCCAGCGGTCGCGCGCCGGCCCGGCGGCACAGCAGCCCCGGCCTGCACCCGGCCCCCACGCAGCACTGCGACGAGCACGGCGAGAGGCACCTCCATGCGTTACGGGCACTTCGACGACGAGGCACGCGAGTACGTCATCACGACGCCGCACACCCCGTACCCGTGGATCAACTACCTGGGCTCGGAGCAGTTCTTCTCGCTGCTGTCGCACCAGGCCGGCGGGTACTCCTTCTACCGCGACGCCAAGATGCGGCGCCTGACGCGGTACCGCTACAACAACATCCCCGCGGACGCGGGCGGCCGCTACCTGTACGTCAACGACGGCGGCGACGTCTGGACCCCGTCGTGGCTGCCGGTCAAGGCGGACCTCGACCACTTCGAGGCGCGCCACGGCCTCGGCTACTCGACCATCACCGGCGAGCGCAACGGCGTGCGCGTCGAGACGCTGTTCTTCGTGCCCGTCGGCGAGAACGCCGAGGTCCAGAAGGTCACCGTCACCAACACGTCCGACGCCCCGAAGTCGCTGACGCTGTTCTCGTTCGTCGAGTTCTGCCTCTGGAACGCGCAGGACGACCAGACGAACTACCAGCGCAACCTGTCGATCGGCGAGGTCGAGGTCGAGCAGGAGAGCCCGCACGGCTCGGCGATCTACCACCGCACCGAGTACCGCGAGCGCCGCGACCACTACGCGGTGTTCGGCGTGAACACCCGCGCGGTCGGCTTCGACACGGACCGCGACACGTTCGTCGGCGCGTACAACTCGCTCGGCGAGGCGGCGGTGCCGCTCAAGGGCGAGTCCGCGAACTCGGTCGCGTCGGGCTGGTACCCGATCGGCTCGCACTCCGTGGCCGTCCAGCTCGCGCCCGGCGAGTCCCGCGAGCTCGTCTACGTCCTCGGCTACGTCGAGAACCCCGACGAGGAGAAGTGGGCCGACGAGGCCAAGCAGGTGATCAACAAGGAGCGCGCGCACGCGCTGCTGTCCCGCTTCGCCACCTCGGAGCAGACCGACGCGGCGTTCGCGGCCCTCAAGGACTACTGGACCGGCCTGCTGTCGACGTACTCGGTGAGCTCGACCGACGAGAAGCTCGACCGGATGGTCAACATCTGGAACCAGTACCAGTGCATGGTCACGTTCAACATGTCGCGCTCGGCGTCGTTCTTCGAGACGGGCATCGGCCGCGGCATGGGCTTCCGCGACTCGAACCAGGACCTGCTGGGCTTCGTCCACCTGATCCCGGAGCGGGCGCGCGAGCGGATCATCGACATCGCCTCGACGCAGTTCCCCGACGGCTCGGCGTACCACCAGTACCAGCCGCTCACGAAGCGCGGGAACAACGACATCGGCTCGGGCTTCAACGACGACCCGCTGTGGCTGATCGCGGGCACCGCGGCGTACGTCAAGGAGACGGGCGACTTCTCGATCCTCGACGAGCCGGTGCCGTTCGACAACGAGCCGGGCTCCGAGGTGCCGCTGTTCGAGCACCTGACCCGCTCGTTCGAGTTCACGGTCACGCACCGCGGCCCGCACGGCCTGCCGCTGATCGGCCGCGCCGACTGGAACGACTGCCTCAACCTCAACTGCTTCTCCACGACGCCCGGTGAGTCGTTCCAGACCACCGAGAACCAGGAGGGCGGGGTCGCGGAGTCCACGTTCATCGCGGCGCAGTTCGTCCTGTACGGCGAGCAGTACGCCGAGCTCGCGGAGCGCCGCGGCCTGAGCGACGTCGCGGAGCGGGCGCGCGGGCTCGTCGCCGAGATGCGCGAGGCGCTGCTCACGCACGGCTGGGACGGCCGCTGGTTCCTGCGCGCGTACGACTACTACGGCAACCCGATCGGCACCGACGCGCACGACGAGGGCAAGATCTGGATCGAGCCGCAGGGCTTCGCGGTCATGGCGGGTGTCGGCGTGGGCTCGGGCCCGGACGACGCCGAGGCGCCGGCGATCAAAGCGCTCGACGCGGTCAACGAGATGCTCGCGACCGACCACGGCATGGTCCTGCAGTACCCGGCGTACACCACGTACCAGGTGCACATGGGCGAGGTCTCCACGTACCCGCCGGGGTACAAGGAGAACGGCGGCATCTTCTGCCACAACAACCCGTGGGTGATCATCGCCGAGACGGTCGTGGGCCGCGGTGCGCGCGCGTTCGACTACTACAAGCGCATCACGCCGGCGTACCGCGAGGACATCTCCGACGTGCACCGGCTCGAGCCGTACGTGTACGCGCAGATGATCGCGGGCAAGGAGGCGGTCCGCCACGGCGAGGCCAAGAACTCCTGGCTCACCGGCACGGCCGCGTGGAACTTCGTCACCGTCTCGCAGTACCTGCTGGGCGTGCGGCCGGAGTACGACGGGCTCGTCGTCGACCCGCAGATCGGTCCCGAGGTGCCGTCGTTCACGGTCACGCGTGTCGCCCGCGGCGCCACGTACGAGATCCGCGTCACGAACTCGGGCACCGAGGGCGTGCGCGCCCGCCTCACGGTCGACGGGCAGCCGATCGAGGGCAACCTCGTGCCGTACGCCCCCGCGGGCTCCACGGTCCGCGTCGACGTGACGCTCTGACCTCCGGCGGCAGCCGCCGCCACCTGCACCGACGCCGCCGCCCGCGCCGTCCGCCCTCCTCGGGCGGGGCGCGGGCGGCGGCGTCTCGTGCGTCCGGGGGTGCCCGACGAGCCCGCGTCCGGGGGCGCCGCGGACCGGGCGGGGCGCGCGCTCGTCGTCCACAGAATGTGGACGAACCGGTCGGAGCACGCGCCCCGCGTGGCACGATGTCGCGACATTCCACGAACCCCAGGGGGATCAGACATGCGCGCCATCACCCGGATCGTCGGCGCGGGGGCAGCGACCGTGCTCGCGCTCTCGCTCGCCGCCTGCTCGTCGGACGACGGCTCGTCCGACGACGAGACGAAGGCGGCCGACGCGTCGACGTCCGCGCCGGCGACGGACGAGAAGGGCTCCGACGAGGGCGAGGAGCTCTCGGGCGCGGAGATCTACGACGCCCTGGCCTCCGCGCTGAGCGAGGACACGTCGTACCGGTCGACCGTGACGACGTCGAGCGGCTCGGTCACGAGCACGACGAACCTCGAGGTCGTCGTCACGGGCGGCGCGACGAACATGTCGATGGTGATGGACGCGGCGGGCGCCGAGTCGCGCGTGCTGCTCGTCGACGGCGCGTACTACATGGACCTCGGCGAGGCGAGCCAGAACAAGTTCCTCAAGATCGACGGCGACGACGAGTCGAGCCCGTTCGCGGGGATGTTCACGGCCCTCGAGCAGCTCACCGACCCGGCCAAGAACGCGGAGGCGTTCAAGAGCGCCGTGACGTCGGCCAAGAAGATCGGCGAGGAGGACGTCGACGGCGTGAAGGCGACGCACTACACGCTGACGATCGACGGCTCCGCGGCGCTCGAGGAGCTGGGCGCCGGCGCTTCCGCCGCGCCGGACGGCGGGTCGATGGAGTTCGAGCTGTGGCTCGACGGCGAGGACCGCCCGGTGCGGACCATCTCGACGTTCGCCGGCACGTCCACCGAGACGACGTACACCGACTGGGGCGACTCGAGCATCACGGTCGAGGCGCCGAGCGCCGACGAGATCTCCCCGCTGACGTGGGAGGAGCTCATGTCGGGTGCGGGCTCCCTCGGGGGCTGACGCCCACCACGCGCCTGAAGGGCCGGGTCGCCGCGCGCGGCCCGGCCTTTCGCGCGTCCGCGGATCGCGCCCGGGCTCGTTCATCCGGTCGGGTGAAACCCTGCCCGAGATGCCCGCGCGGGACCGCCGGCCCTGGGTTCGGCGCCGACCGGATGACAGCATCGGCGCGCCCCACCCTCACGACCCAAGGACCTCCATGCGCGCCCTCACCCGCACCCTCACCGCCGCGACCGGGGTCGCGCTCGCCCTCACGCTCGCCGCGTGCGGCACGGCGTCGACCGGCGACACCCCCGCCGGCGCCGACCCCACCGACGTCGCGACCACCGCCGCCGCCGAGCCGACGAGCCCCGAGGCCGACGCCGACGGCGCCCCGCCGGCGTACTCGTCGGCCGACCTCGTCGCGGTCCTGTCGGCCCAGGAGCCGGCGCGCTCGATCCGCATGACCACCACGACGAGCGTCAACGGCATGACCATGACGGCCGAGTCGAGCACGGTCAACGACGGCGGCACCATCTCCGTCGAGAGCGCCGTCGAGCAGAACGGCACCACCATCCGCACGGTCTTCGTCGACGGCGTGTTCTACATGAGCCTCGGCGAGATGACGCAGGACAAGTTCGTCACGATCGACCCCGCCGACACCACCAACCCGCTCGCGGGCTACGTGCCGGACATCGACGCGCTGCAGAAGCAGGGCCAGATACCCCTCACCGACGAGATGCTGATCGAGAGCGAGGACCTCGGCGTCGAGGAGGTCGAGGGCGTCGCGGCGCGCCACTACCGGCTCGTGCTGGACACCACCTCCTACATGTCCCTCATCCAGGACATCAGCGGCCCCGAGCTCGCCGAGGTCTACGAGCAGATGCCGGACACGGTCGAGATCGACTACTGGCTCGACGCGGACGACCTGCCGGTCCAGTCGGTCACCGAGGCGATGGGCGCGACCACCACGGTCGTGTTCCACGGCTGGAACGACCCCGCCATCACGGTCGCGGCGCCCGCCGCGGGCGACGTGATCTCCTGGGCCGAGTTCGAGGCGCTGGCCGAGGCCGCCGCCGGGGCCTGATCCGCGGCACCGCCCGAGGGTCCGGGACCGCGCACGCGGCCCGGCCCTTCGCGCACCCGCCCCCCTCGCGCACCCGGCAACCTTGCGCACGGGCCCCGCGAGCACGGCCCCGCGAACCCGGGCCGGCGGCTCAGAGCCGCACGGTCAGGGTGCGGCCCCACTCGTGCCGGGAGAACGTCTCGAACCCGAGCCGCTCGTAGAACGCGATCGCGCCGGTGTTGCGCTCGCTGACGCCCAGGTGCAGGCCGCGCACGCCGCGCCCGCGCAGCGCGTCGGCGAGCGTCCCGATGAGCCGGCGCCCCCACCCCTGGCCCTGCAGCCGCGGGGCCAGGTCGATGTGCAGGTGCGCGGGGAACTCCGCGAAGTACGGCTCGGGCGTGACGGTCCAGGCGTGGATCCGCTCGATCAGCGCGTGGTCCTGGGTGCCGTCGCCCGGGTCCGGGACGCGGGGGTACTGCGCGCGCAGCGTCGGCCACCAGTGCGCGTCGAGCCAGCGCCCGAGCTCCATCGAGTCGGCCGTCGCGACGACGTACCCGCCGATCCCGTGCTCGTCGGCCAGCACCCAGGTGAGCCCGGGGTCCGCGACGGGGTAGGGACCGGCGTACACGTGGCCCAGGAGGTCGGGGTTGCGGTAGAGCCGGGTCGCGTCGCCGCCCGCGTCGCCGGTGAGCAGGCAGAGCCGGTAGAGGCCCGGGAGGTCGACGGGGTGGAACGGTCGGATCGTCGGCGCCATCCTCCGATCCCACCACGCACCCCGCCTCACCCTCACCCCGCGCCCACCACCGACCCCGCCCTTCCTCCGGCCCCCGCCCCCAGACCCGGAGCGACGACGGGGTCGACGAGGACTCCTCCCACGACCCCGCGCTTCCTCCGGCCCCCCGCCCCCGGACCCGGAGCGACGACGGGGTCGCGACCCGGGTCCGTCGACCCAGCGGTTGCTCCGGCTCTCCACGGTCTGAGCCGGAGCGATGGCGGTCTCGACGACGACCTCTCCCGCGAGGCCGGGGTTGCTCCGGGTTCGGGGCGTCGTGGCCGGAGGGATGGCGGGGTCGGGGTGGAGGCGGGTCCGTCCAGGGGCCGCGTCAGTCGGGCAGAGGATCGAGGCTACGGAGATCGAGGCTACGGAGTAGTAACTTACGGTGGCGTAGGTTAGCCTGAGGCATGACCTGGAACGGGCCGGAGCCCGACCGCACGACCGAGCACCCCGCCGAGAGCCACGAGCCGACGGCCGACCAGCCCGCCCGCAGCGCCGAGCGCGCGGCGCAGGGCCCCCGCCCCGAGAGCCCCGACGAGCGCGACCGCACCCCCCGCATCGCCGCCGTCTCGCCCGTGGCCTGCCCCGACATCCCCGACGAGCCGCTGACTGCCGCGCTCGCCCGCGCCGCCGCCGACCACGGCGACCGCATCGCCCTGGACTTCCTCGGCGCGACGACGACGTACCGCGCCCTGGCCGACGAGGTCGCCCGCGCCGCCGGTGCGCTCATCGCGCTCGGCGTCCGGCCCGGCGACCGCGTCGCGATCGCGCTGCCGAACTGCCCGCAGCACCTCGTCGCGTTCTACGCCGTGCTGCGCGTCGGCGGCGTCGTCGTCGAGCACAACCCCACGTACTCCGCCGACGAGCTCGCGCACCAGCTCACGGACTCCGGCGCGAGCGTCGCGCTCACCTGGACCAAGGCCATGCCCGCGGTGCTCGACGCCCGCGAGCGCACCGCGGCCCTCGCCGACCTGCGGGTCGTCGCCGTGGACCTCGCGCACGACCTGACCGCCAAGGACCGGCTGCTGCTGCGGCTCCCCGTCGCCAAGGCCCGGCGGACCGCGGCCGCGATGCGCGGCCCCGTGCCGGCCGACGTGCCGCTGTGGCACCGGCTCGTGCGCGCCGCGGACCCGCTGCCCGCCGCGCACCCGGAGCCCGCCTCGTCGGACGTGGCCCTGCTGCAGTACACGGGCGGGACCACCGGCACCCCCAAGGCCGCGGTGCTCACGCACGCCAACCTCGTCGCGAACGCCGAGCAGGGCCACGCGTGGACCCGCCACGAGCGCGGCCGCGAGGTCGTGTACGGCGTGCTGCCGTTCTTCCACGCGTTCGGGCTGACGCTGTGCCTGTCGTACTCGACGCGGATCGCCGCGACGCTCGTCGTGCTCCCGTCGTTCGACCCCGCGCTCGTGCTCGCCGCGCAGCGCCGCCGCCCCGGCACCTTCCTCCCGGCCGTGCCGCCCATGCTCGACCGGCTCATGACCGCCGCGGAGGCCGAAGGCGTCTCGCTGCGCTCGTTCACGCGCGCGATCTCCGGCGCCATGGCGCTGCCCGCCGCGACCGCGCGGCGCTGGGAGGAGGCCACGGGCGGGCTCGTCGTCGAGGGCTACGGCATGACCGAGACCTCGCCCGTCGCGCTCGGCAACCCGTTCGACGCCTCACGGCGCCCCGGCGCGCTCGGCCTGCCGTTCCCCGGCACCGAGGTGCGCGTCGTCTCCCAGGAGGACCCCACGCTCGACGTCCCGGCCGGCGAGGCGGGCGAGCTGCTCGTGCGCGGGCCGCAGGTGTTCGCCGGGTACTGGAACCGGCCCGACGAGACCGCGGGGCAGCTCCTCGCGGACGGCTGGCTGCGCACCGGCGACGTGGTGCGCGTCGACGACGACGGGTTCGTCCTGCTCGTCGACCGCATCAAGGAGATGATCGTGACCGGCGGGTTCAAGGTGTACCCGTCGCAGGTCGAGGACCACCTGCGCAACCTGCCGGGCGTCGCCGACGTCGCGGTCGTGGGCGTGCCGGGCGGCGACCTGGGCGAGTCCGTCGTCGCGGCCCTGGTGCTGCGCGAGGGGCACGACGTCGACCTCGCGGCCGTGCGCGAGTGGTGCGGGCGCCGGCTCGCGCGGTACGCGGTGCCGCGCCGGGTCGTCGTGCTGCCCGACCTGCCGCGCTCGCAGGTCGGCAAGGTGCTGCGGCGCGTCGTGCGCGACCAGGTGCTGGCCCTGCCGAGCTGACCGGCCGTCGCCCCGTCGTCCACAGACGGGTGAACCCGCCCCCGGGCGGGCACACCAGGTGCCAGACTCGGCGCATGCTCTCGAGGACCACGGCCGTCGGCGCACTCCTGCTCGCCCTCGTCGGGACGACGCTCGCCCCCGCCTCCGCGGCGGACGGCACCGCGGACCCCGCGGGCGTCGACCTCCCCGCGCCGGGGTCCTGGTACCGCGGGCGCGTGACCGCCGCGGGCAAGGCGCTGCCGAAGCAGGTGCACGTGCGGTGGTACGAGCCGGCGAGCGGACGCAGCGGCGAGACGCTCACCGCGAAGGACGGCACGTACTCCCTCCTCGTGCCGAGCACCACGAAGGACTGGGTGCTCGTCGCGAACCCCTACGACCGCGAGGAGGCCGACCAGTACCGCTCCCCGGGCGTGCAGGACGTGCGGACGTTCGCGCCGCAGTACGTCGGCGCCGACGGTCGCACCGGCCTCGCGTGGCAGACCGTGCCGCTGCGGCCCGCCCCGAGCGGGGACACCGAGCTCGACGTCGACCTCACCCCCGCCGGGACGGTCGTCGGGACCGTCACCGGGGCCACGGCCGACACCCACGTCTCCCTGCGGCGCGCGGACGGCGCCGCGACGGACGTCACCGGCAAGCCCGTCAAGAACGGCGAGCTGCTGGTCCGGTTCCTGGTCCCCGGCCGGTACGAGCTGACCACGACGCAGCGGTACGGCGGCGTCTCGGTCACGTCGGACGTGACCGTCCTGCCCGGCACGGAGACGCGGGTGGACGTCGACCTCCCCGCCACCGGCACGGTCACCGGCAGGCTCCTGCGCGGCGGGCGTCCCGTCGCGGGCGTCGGCGTGGCCCTCGAGGGTGCGGTCGGGAAGCACGGGTTCGCCACCAGCGACGCGCAGGGCCGCTTCCGGATCGACCGCGTCGCGCCCGGCACCTACCGGCTGACGGAGAGCGGCGACAACGGCTGGACGTCCGGCACCGCCGTCCTCGCGGTCACCGCCGGCCGCACGACGACCCGCGACCTCAAGCTCGTGCGCGAGGGCTCGCTCGACATCACGGCCCGCGGCCAGCACGGCGTGGTCACGGACGCCCGCGGGAACCTCGTGACCAGGTTCGACTCGGTGACCGGCCTGCGGCTCCCGCCCGGCACGTACCAGCTCGTCTCGCGGGGCGCGAAGGGCTGGGGCAAGGCGACCGCCACGGTCCGCTCCGGCACGAGGACGCGCGTCACGCTCACCGCGAACCGGCCCTACACCACGGTCCGCGGCAAGGTCAGCGGCGGCCAGACCCCCACGGCGTCCCGCCCGCGCACGCTCAAGGCGTGCGACGTCCTGTGCGTCCTCGGTCAGCACACGTCCGTGACCGTCAAGCCGGACGGCACGTTCGTGCACACCACCGCCGTCCCCGGGCAGGTCCGGCTCACCGCGTCCCAGAAGGGCTGGAAGGACGGCGTCACGATCACGAAGGTCGGCTCGTCGACCACGACCGCGAACGTCGCGATCGGGTCGCGCAACGGCGCCCTGCGTGCGACGGTCCGGCACGCCGGCCAGCCGGTGCACGGCTGGCTCGTCCTCGAGAGCGACACCGTGACGGAGCGGTTCTGGCTGGACCGCGGCAAGGTCTCGACCTGGGACGGACGGGTCGTCGCCGGCACCTACCGCCTCTCGCTCGACGCGCCCGTCGGCTCGTGGGCCGCCGCGTCCCCGTTCTGGCTCGACCTCCGCGACGGCCCGAGGACGATCACCGTGAAGCCCGGGCAGACGCTCGACCTGGGGACCCTGGACACGGTCCTCCACGGGGCGGGCTGAGCAGCCCGCACGAAACCTCCCGGATGGCACGATCCGGAGCATGTTCTCGAGGATCGCCGTCGTCGGAGCACTCGCGCTCGCCCTCGTGGCGCCAGCCCTGACCCCGGCCACGGCCGCCGACCCCACCGTCACGGTCAGCGGTCGTGTCACGGCCGCGGGCACGACGCCGCCGCGCCCGCTGCACGTCACCTGGTGGGAGCCGAGGAGCGGGAAGGCCCTCGGCGAGGGCGTCATGACGGCGTCCGACGGCACCTACACGCTCGAGGTGCCCGCCACCGCGACGGACTGGGTCCTCGCGGCCAACCACGCCGACGGCGACCTGGGCGCGTACGCACCGGCGTTCGTCGGCGACGGCGGGCGGGCCGACTACGCCTGGCAGGGCGTGCCGCTGATCCCCGACGCCACCGCGGACGCGACCGTCGACATCGACCTCGACCGGCGCGGGTCGGTCGTCGGCACCACCGACGTCTTCACGAAGGGCCTCGCGCGGGCGTCCCTCCACTACCCGGACGGGCGCGACTTCTCGTTCGACGACAAGGAGGTCCGCGCCGACGGGACCTTCCTGTTCCGGTACCTCGTGCCCGGCCGGTACCGCGTGGCGGTCCACCCCCAGCACCCCGAGCGGGAGCCCACCACCACCTCGGGCGTGATCACCGTCCGCCCCGGCGAGGAGGTCCGCGTGGACCTGCCGACGGCGAAGGGCGGCGTCCTCACCGGGCGCCTCCTCGGCTACGGCAAGCCCGTCGCCGGGGTGCCGGTCTCGCTGTCGGCCACGGACACCGGCCGCACCGCCCGGTCCACGACCGACGCGAAGGGCCGGTACCGGTTCGCCGGCCTGCCCGTGGGCACGTACCGCGTGCGCGAGGACGGCAAGGACAACGGCTGGTCGTCGGGGACGGCACAGGTCAGGGTGACCGGCGGCGCCACGACGACCCGGGACCTGAGGCTCGACCGCGAGGGCGCGGTCGTCGTCCCGTCGTCCGACGTGCCGTACCTCTACCTGACCGACACGAGCGGCGCGAAGCTCCGCGACCTGACCGCACGGCGCTTCACGGTCGCGCCGGGCACGTACTACGTGTACACGGCGCACGCCCGGTGGGGGCGCACGCTCGTCACCGTCCGTGCCGGCAAGGTGACCACGACCGGGCACCTGCGGGCCGACAGACCGCTGGCCACGGTGCGCGGCACCGTCACGGGCGGTGACCCGAGCGGGAAGCGCCTCGTCAGCGTGTGCGACGTCGTGTGCCGGGGCACCGCCACGACCGCGTGGGCCGGTTCGGACGGTGCGTACGTCGTCCGGAACGTCGTCCCCGGCCCGGTGACGATCACGGTCGACCAGCCCGGCTGGCTCCGGCCGACGACCGCCACGCGCATCGGCACGCAGGCCACCACCACCGTGACCCTGCGCCTGCCCGCCCGGGCGAGCGGCGTCACCGGTCGGCTGACCTCCCAGGGCGCGCCCGTGGCGGGCACCGTGCTCCTCTCGCAGAAGGGCCGGGTCGTCCTCCGGCAGGCCGTCGGGTCCGACGGCCGGCTCGCCACCGGACCGCAGCTCGAGCCCGGGACCTACCGCGTCGAGGTGGAGGCGCGCGTCGGTGCGGCCGCCGCGCCCGCACCGCGCTGGTACACCATGCCGAGCGGCCTGACGACGATCACGGTCGAGCGGGGCCGGACGCTGGACCTGGGCGCCGTGGCGCTCCGGCTGAACGGCTAGAGCCCGGCGAAGGGGACCGTCCCGATGTGAGATGTGCCACACCGAGACGTACCTACACGTTCCGTACGAGTGCCACAATCGTCCGCATGCTCTCGAGGTTCGCCACCGTCGGCACTCTCGCCCTGGCCCTCGTCGCGGGGTCGCTCGCCCCCGCGTCCGCAGCGGCCGACGACACCGTGACCTACACCGGCCGCGTCACCGCGGACGGGAAGAACCCGCCACGCGCCGTCCTCGTCGAGTGGTGGGAGCCGGGTGGCGACGGCCACGGCGCGGTGAAGACCGCCGCGGACGGCACGTACTCGATCGAGGTCCCGACGACCGCCTCGCGGTGGGTCCTGTCCGCGAACACCGGCTACGACGACCCGCGCACGTTCGCCCCGGCGTACGTCGGCGCCGACGACGAGGTCGCCTACGCCTGGCAGGGCGTGCGGCTGCGCCCCGACGCGGGCGAGGACTCGACGATCGACATCGACCTCGACGCGCGCGGCTCGATCGCCGGGACGACCGAGGGCGCGACGCCCAAGCGCGCCACCGTCTACCTCGAGCGCGTCACCGGCGAGCAGATCCGCCGCGAGGGCACCAAGACCGTCGCCGCGGACGGGAGCTTCCAGTTCCGGTACCTCGTGCCCGGCAAGTACCGCGTGACGCTGTACCCCGAGGCCGCGGACCGCCTCCTGTCCACGACGTCCCAGGTGGTGACGGTCCAGCCCGGCCGTCAGGTCTCCCTGCCCGTCGTCGCCGCGACCGGCGGCGCCGTGACCGGCCGCCTGCTCGGCCACGGCAAGCCCGTGGCGGGCGCGAAGGTCTCGCTGTGGCCCGAGGGCAACGGCGACCACTACGACAGCGCCACCACGGACTCGCAGGGCCGCTACCGCTTCACCGGGGTGCCTGCCGGGAAGTACCGCGTCCAGGAGTCCGGGGACGACAACGGCTGGTCGTCCGGCGCGGGCCTCCTCGCGGTCACCGACGGCAAGACGACCACCCGGGACCTCAAGCTCGAGCGCGAGGGCGCACTCACCGTGAAGGCGCCGTCCGGTCTCGTGGTCCTCGCGGACAGCAAGGGCGCGCGGCTGCGGGACCTCACCGACCGCACGCGCATCACCGCGCCGCCGGGGACCTACTACGTCTACGTGGTGGGCACGCGCTGGGCGCGCAAGTCCGTGACCATCCGTGCCGGCAAGGCCACCGACGCGGGCACCCTGCGCGGCGACAAGGCGTACGTCACCGTGCGAGGGAAGGTCACCGGCGGCGACACGGGCTCGGACGCGAAGCCCCGCACGGTCGACCTCTGCGACGTCGCGTGCAGCGTCAGCGGCCGCCGCGCCACGGTCAAGAGCGACGGCACGTACTCCGTCAGCGGGATCGTCCCCGGTGTCGTCTCGGTGATGGCCGAGCAGCAGGGCTGGGAGCCGAGCGAGGTCAAGGCGAGCGTCGGCGGCTCTGGTGCCACGGTGGACGTGCGCCTCACGGCGCGGAAGGCCGGCGTGCGCGCCCAGCTCCGGTACCAGGGCGTCCCCGTGACCGGGAACATCCAGCTCACCCAGAACGGGTCCTCGGTGCTGTACCGCCAGCTCACCGGCGGCACGTTCGACACCGGCAAAGCCGGCCTCAAGCCCGGCAAGTACCGGGTGACGCTCCACTCGAACATCGGGCCGTTCGGGACCGACGTGCCGTACTGGCACACCATGCCCTCCGACCTGGGGGTCCTCACGGTCACCAAGGGCTCCGTGCTCGACCTCGGCACCGTGGAGGTCCAGCTCAACCGCTGACGTCCGGGAGGTCCGCCATCGGAACCGGCCCGCTCGGGCCGGTTCGGATGGGACGATCGGGGCATGTTCGCGCGGAGCACCGTCACCGGCCTCGTCACGCTCGCGCTGCTCGTCTCGGCCCTGGTGCCCGCGACGGCGGCCGAGGGCACCGTGACGTACACGGGGCGGGTGACCGCCCAGGGCGAGGCCCCACCGCGCGCGGTGCAGGTCAGCTGGCGGCAGCCCGCCACCGGGCGCTCCGGCTCGGTGAGCACCGCCGCCGACGGGACGTACGCGCTCGTCGTGCCCACGGACGTGACCGACTGGGTGCTCACCGCCAACACCGGACCCGACGACCCGCGCACGTTCGCCCCCGCGTACGTCGGGGCGGGCGGCCGCACGGACCACGGCTGGCAGGGTGTCCCGCTGCGCCCCGCGGCGACGGCCGACGCGACCGTGGACATCGACCTCGACCCGACCGGGTCGGTCGACGTCACGGTCACCGGCGCCGGCAGCCCCAGCGCCCACGCGTGGATCTCCCGGCTCGACGGGACGTCGGTCCCCGGCCAGACCGCCAAGCGGATCGACGACGGCCGGGTCCAGTTCCGGTACCTCGTCCCCGGGCGCTACCGCGTCGGGGCGTGGCTCAAGAGCGGCGTCGAGGTCACGTCGGGCGTGGTGACGGTCCGGGCGGGCGAGCGGTCCACGACGCGCGTGCCGGAGGTACCTCCGGGCACGGTCACCGGGCGCCTCGTCGGGTTCGGCAAGCCCCAGCCGGGCGTCACGGTCACCCTGCAGTCGGCCGACACCCACGGCACCTACCTCCGGAGCACGACGAGCGACGCGAACGGTCGTTACCGCTTCACCCAGGTGCCCGTCGGGACCTACCGCGTCGCCGAGGGCGCGGACGACAACGGCTGGTCGTCCGGGTCCGCGCTGATCAAGGTCACCTCGGGCGCGACCACGACGCGCCACCTGACCCTCGTGCGCGAGGGAGCGATCCACGTCCCCTCGACGGACGGGTTCGTCTTCCTGGCCGACGCGAACGGGAGGTTCCTCCGCGAGCCCCCGCCCGCCAGGCGCCGGTACACGGTCCCGCCCGGCCGGTACTACGTGTACTCGGTGGGCGAGGGCTGGGTCCGCACGCTCGTGACCGTCCGCGCGGGCAAGGTCACCAGCACCGGGCACCTGCGCGCGAGCAGGACGTTCGTGGCCCTCACCGGCACCGTGACGGGTGGCGGCGGTACGACCTGGCAGGACCCGCTGAAGAAGGTCGTCGTGTGCGACCTGGACTGCACCGACCACACCCACGGCGCCACCGTCGGGACCGACGGCACGTTCATGGTGCGGAACCTCGTGCCCGGCGCGGCGCACGTGACCGTCAAGCAGAAGGGGTGGGTCCCCACGGAGGTCGACACGCAGATCGGTGACCTGGGATCGAGGATCGCACTGCGCCTGACCGACCGGCAGCGCACCGTGCGCGCCCGCCTGCACTACCGGGGCGTCCCGTTCCGCGGCAACGTCCACCTGGTGCAGCACGGCACGGTCACGTACGCGTGGAGCCACACCGCCGACGGGATCGACAGCGGCGCCACCGTCGACCCCGGCACCTACCGCGTCGAGCTCTCGAGCACCACCGGCTCCTCCCGCGGGCTCGAGACGCCGTTCTGGTACACGCTGCCCGCCGAGCACCGCGTCATCACCGTCGAGCGGAGCAAGGACCTCGACCTCGGCACGATCGAGCTCGTGCTGAACCGCTGAGCCCCTGAACCGCTGAGCCCCTGAACCGCTGAGCCGGGCCGCGCGTCCCCCACCGGGGTGCTGCGCGAACCGGCCCGGTGCTGACAGAGTTCCGCCGTGCGGTTCCCCCTGTCGCGAGTGCCGGTGCTCGTCGCCGTCGGCGGCCTGCTCGCGGGCGCCCTCACCGGGGCGCTGACCGGGGGCGCGCTCGCCGGCGACGACGGGCCGCGCACGCTCCCGCGGGTCGCGGTGCGGTACGACACCGAGCACGTCGTCGCGGACCTCGAGCAGGCGCTCGCGGGGGCCGGTGCGTACGCGTTCGAGCTGCGCATCGACCCGCAGGCACCCGTCGTCACGGGTGGCGCCGCGCGCGACGGCGAACGGTGGGACCTCGTCGGACGCATCGACGAGGACGGCACCGTGAGCGAGCTGCGGCTCGTCGGCGACGACGCGTACGCCTCCCTGCCGGGGCTGACCGACGGCTTCACGCGCACCTCGCGCACGGAGCCCGCGGACCCGCTCGTCGCCGCGTACGTCGACTACCTCGCGGTCGTCGACCTGCCGCACCGGTTCGCCGACGTCCGCGGCGCGGTCGCGTCCGTCACGCCCGGCGGGGCGTCGATCACCGTCGACGGCGTGACCGCGCAGCCGTTCGACGTGGTCGTCGACCTGCGTCGCGCGACCGGGGCGACCGGCGAGCGGTTCACCAGCGGCGCGGTCACCAACCCGTACTGGATGCTGCGGCTGTGGATCGGCCCGGACGGGCTGGTCCGCCGCTACGCCGAGCCCGCCGGGACGGTCGAGGCGGAGTTCACGCAGTGGGGCGTCGACGTCGCCGTCGAGCGGCCGGCGGAGCTCACGGGCGCCGACGAGGCCGGCTGACGCGTCCTGCGCCCGCGGGACCGGGAACGCGGTTCGACTCGCCACGAGCGGCCGCTATGCTGTCGGGTGCAGACCGCCCCGGCACGCGCCGGAGCCGGTTCGCGCGGGTGTAGTTCAATGGTAGAACTTCAGCTTCCCAAGCTGACAGCGCGGGTTCGATTCCCGTCACCCGCTCCACTGCACGGCCCGGTCGGACGACGTCCGCACCGGGCCGTCGTCGTCTCCGGCACAGTCGCCGCGGCCCGAGGTCGCACCTCGGTCGCGAGGTCGTGCGTTTCTCGGGAGCTCGTGCGTTGCTCTGCACGACTTGGCGAGAAACGCACGACCTCGCCGGGCAGGCCACCGATCCGGGCAAGTCGTCGGAAAAAGGGCTGCACAGCGGGTGTGTAGACCCCTACAGTCCTCGACGACATCACGACGAGGACCGGGTGGGCCGGAGACGGTCGGTTACCACCGTTAATGGCCAGGTCGCGGGTTCGAGTCCCGCCGTCACCCCCGGGTGGCGTAGCTCAGCAGGTAGAGCAGGACTTCCGGCCGTCATCACCACGTCCACCCGGACCTCGTCGGAGCGGGCCGGAGTGTCTCCGGTTACCGGTTCACCAGGTTCGACCCCTGGCCGGCGCCCTCGCGGCGCCGTACCCGGAGACCGCACACACGCCCGCTCCACCCCACTCACGAGAGAGGACACCACCATGGACGTGCTGCGCACGCTCGACCAGCGGCGCACGCCGCAGGACGAGCGCGCCGACGCCCGCCAGGAGCGCAACTCCGCCGGCGGGTTCACCTTCGTGCTCGACTCCGCCGCGCGCCTGCGCCGCTTCCTGACCCTCGGGGTCGACGGCGGCACGTACTACGCGGCGCCGCGCGAGCTGGCCAAGGAGAACGCCGAGATCGTCGGCCGGATGGCGCACGAGGACCCCGAGACGCTGGTGAGCACCATCGTCGACGTGTCCGTGCGCGGTGCAGCACCCCAGCAGAACCCCGCGCTGTTCGCGCTCGCCTACGCGGCGTCCGTGCCGGAGTCGTCGCAGCTCGCGCTCGCGGCGCTGCCGCAGGTCGCGCGGACGGGGACGCACCTGTTCCTGTTCGCCGCGTACGTCGAGCTGTTCCGTGGCTGGGGCCGCGGGCTGCGGCGCGCGGTCGCGTCCTGGTACACCTCCCGGGAGGCGGACGCCCTCGCGTACCAGGTGGTCAAGTACCGCCGGCGCGAGGGGTGGTCGCACCGCGACCTGCTGCGGCTCGCGCACCCGGCCTCGTCGGTCCCGGAGGTCCGGGCGACGTTCGACTGGGTCGTGCGCGGCGCGGTCGGCGACGCGACGCCGGAGCTCGTCGAGGGCTTCGTCGCCGCGCAGACCGCGACGGACGCGGCGACGTGGGCCGCGCTGGTGCGCCGGCACCGGCTGTCCTGGGAGATGCTCCCGGACGCGGCGCTCGGCGAGACCGCCGTGTGGGACGCGCTGCTCGACGTGGGCGTGCCGCAGACGGCGCTCATGCGCCAGCTCCCGCGGCTGACCCGGCTCGGGATGCTCCCCGACCTCGGGGGGCGGACCGACGAGGTCGTCGCGCAGCTGGTCGACGAGCGTCGCCTGCGGTCGGCGCGCGTCCACCCGGTCCGCGTGCTCGTGGCCCAGCGCACCTACGCGTCGGGCCGCTCGGCGCGCGGGTCGGCCGAGTGGACGCCGACGCGCCAGGTCGTCGACGCCCTCGACGCCGCGTTCTACCGGGCCTTCGGCACGGTGGAGCCGGCCGGCACGCGCACGCTGCTCGCGGTCGACGTCTCCGGGTCGATGCAGGCACCGATCTCCGGGATGCCGGTCACGGCCCGCGAGGCGTCGGCGGCGCTGGCGCTCGTGCAGCTCGCGACGGAGCCCTCGGCGTCCGCCGTCGGGTTCACGTGCGGCCCGGACAAGGACTGGTTCGCCCCGGTCCTGGAGCCGCTCGCGATCTCGCCGCGGCAGCGGCTCGACGACGCCCTGCGCGTGGTCGACGCCATGCCGATGTCGGGAACCGACTGCGCCCTGCCGATGCTCCACGCGACGTCGGTGGGGCTCGAGGTCGACACGTTCGTCGTCTACACGGACAACGAGACGTGGGCGGGGCGGGTCCACCCGCACCAGGCCCTCGCCGAGTACCGGCGCGAGTCCGGGATCGACGCGCGGCTCGTCGTCGTCGGGATGACGGCGACGAAGTTCTCGATCGCGGACCCGTCGGACGCGGGGATGCTCGACGTCGTCGGGTTCGACGCCGCCGTGCCCTCGCTGATCACGGAGTTCTCCCGTGGACTCTGACGGCCCGAACGCGGGTCGGCCGGCCGCCGGGGGCGGCACCCGCCGTGGTGCCGCCCCTCGGCGGCGCGGGCCGCGCGACCCGCTGCGCGGCCAGGGCCACGACGAGCCGGCCGCACCGCGGGGCGGGTCCGACCCCTGGGCGGCCCGCGCCCGCGAGCTGCACCGCAAGGCGGCCGAGGCCGACGCCCTCGCCGCCCGCTACCGCGCCGAGCGCGACGCGATCGTCCACCGCCTCCGCGCGCAGGACCCCGCCCGCTGGACCTACTCGACCCTCGCCACGGCCCTGGGCTGCAGCCGCGAGCTCGTCGCCCTCATCACCCGTCGCTCCCCCCGCTGACCGCGCTCCGAGCCGAAGCAGGCCGCGGGCACAGACGTCCAGGCCGGCCGGCAGTTCGAAGTCGGACCCGGGACCGTCGTCGCCGCGCGCTACGGATTTCTGCGGCGCTACGTCACCTCGTCCATGACGGCACGTCATGCCGTTCGGCCAGGACCGTCTCGCTCGTCGACACCGACCGGAGTCGACCGCACACGGTTTCGCGGCGCGATCCTCACCGGCGGTTCCACTCAGACGAGCTTGGCACCCTTCGACCTGTTGCACTTCCAGCAGAGCGTCTGCAGGTTCTCCGGCGCGCTGAGGCCGCCCTTGGACACCGGAACGATGTGGTCGACCTCGAGAAGGAGGTGCGGTTCGGCCGCGACCGAGACGCCGCACTTCTTGCAGGCGTAGCCATCTCTCTGCTTGATCTGGCTGCGGAGCGCCGCCGTCATCAGTGCTCTCTGCCCGGCCACGGACTTCGTCCATCGGATCTTCTCGGCCAGCGTCGCAGAGAGAGCGTCGAGCGTCGGTGTGTTCAGCTGGATCGTGGTCACCTGGCTGCTGTTTCCACCGGCCGAGACGTACTGGAACTTGTACACGGGGTAAGGAACCTCGATGGGCGACAGGTGAGCCCCGACCTTCTCCCAGAACTCGTTCGCGTAGTGCTTGAGGATGAAGGCAGGAGGGTTGATCCGTGTGGCGATGTCCACCTCGCGCGCTTGGACGTTGGCGACCGCCTCCTCCAGCCGGGAGATATCGCGAGCGACGCGCTGGACATCGGCCAGCGTGCCCACGTCCGCCTTCACCGAGAAGTACTTCATCAGGTACTTGATCGGTTCTGCGCTCGCGTTCCGGACTACCTGCAACGAAGCGTTGTGCACGTGGGGTGCGTAGTCGACCACGTTCCGATCGCGACGGTAGTTCCATGCCGACGTGTTCTGGAACGACGCCAGGTGTGCGTGCTGACCAGAGGACGACGACCCGAACTCGAACGCTCCCTGCGCGCGGATCTGGGCGACGTAGTCGACGACGTCGTTGTGCTCCGCGACGAGCGAGGAGATCTCCGTCCTGAGCGCCAGAAAGTGTTCCGACGCGAAGTAGCGGTTCTTTCGGACCGTTCGGATGATCGGGTTCGCGATGAGTACCAGGGCAATGCCAAGAACCGTGGCCCAGAAGCTCTCGGTCGCTGCCGGGACACCGAACGCAACGACGATAAGCACGATCACGAGAAGGGGTGTCGGCATTGACTTCTCCTCCGAGTCGAGCGAATGCACAAAGACTAGACGCAACGGCGGCTGCGTCCAGTGCCCCTGAGTCCCTGGACGTGCAGTGAAGAAGGTGTCGCCGAAGGACGCGCGCATGCCCCGCCCGACGCACTCGTCCTCCTAGGGCACTGACGCTCTACGCCCTGGTGCACGAGTCGTGCCACGTCGTGCATTTCTCGTGGGGTCGTGCACCAAGTGGGAGGTCGTGCAGTCGTCTGCGCGACCTGGCGAGGGACGCACGACCTCGGCGGAGGGGGTGAACCGCCAGGGCCGGGCGCCCTGGTGACGGGGCGGTGACGGTCGGGTGGCGGTGGGTGGGTGCCATGGCTGTGGCAGCACGACGACGTGCGCACGGGCGAGGAGCAGGGGAGCACCGTCATGGCACGCGAGAACCAGGGGATCCGGGTCTCCATGAAACCCCAGGCGGCCGGGACCGGCCCCGAGGCGGGGCGCGAGCCGAACGACGTCCCCGGGACGCGCGACCCCGGCGCGGTCGGCGAGGGTCGGGTCCCCGTCGAGAGCCTCGACCTGGAGGACCTGGGCCTGCAGGTCGAGATCGACGGCGCGCAGGTCAAGGCGGTCCTCGAGGACCGGCTCAAGGCCACGACGCAGATCTTCTCGACGCTCGACGTGGTGCGGAAGGACCTCACGGTCTTCCTGCCGAAGGTCCCCGAGCAGCTCCCCGCGGCCGTGTACGGCCGGTTCGTGAACCCCGACGGGTCGCCGGCGTCGCTGGTCGCGGTGACCGTGCTGGCGCCGCAGGGGCCGTCGTCGTCGCCGGACGGGTCGACGTACGACGTGAAGCTGCCCTGGCCGAACCCCGGGACGCGCACGGACGCGCGCGGGGCGTTCCGGGTCGCGCTGCCGTCGCGCCCGCTGCCCGACGACGGGCTGCGGCTGCTGCTGCGCGGCGGGAACCGCATCGTGGAGTACGCGCTGCGCCGCACGGACCTCGTCGCTGGCGAGGGGAACGTCGGGGTGCTGCCGCTCGACGAGATCGTCACGCCGCTGCCGCGCAGCGTCCTGGCCCAGCTCGGTGACGTGGTCCTCCCGACCAGCGAGGACGACGTGCTCGCCGACCCGGGCGAGTTCGCGGAGCCCGTACCGACGTTCACGCTCGGGCAGGGCGACTGCGGGCAGTCGTTCCGCTCGAACGCGGGCGTCGTGGACCGGTTCCGGTACTCGATGCTCGTCCGCCTCGTCGCGCCGCAGCTGTCGAACCGGCGCCTCGCGACCCGCTTCGGGCGCGGCGACCGCCGGCACGCGACGCTCTCGGCGAGCACGGTCGGGCTGGGCCGGTACCTGGGCGCGGGGCAGATCGCGGAGGCGATGGGCGAGCTCGGCTCGTGGGAGATCGTCGAGCGGGTGCCGATCGAGCAGCCGATCGACGTGCAGGCGTTCCTCGACCGGGTGGAGACGAACCCCCGGTCGGTGCCGAAGGCCGCGAGCCTCGGCATGGGCTACATCGTCAAGATGCACCAGACGTGGATCCCGCAGGGCCTGTCGCTGAGCGACCTGGTGTACTCGCTGCCGCTCGCGCCGGGCGAGCAGCAGCGCATCGCCGTCTCGGAGGAGACCGAGACGCTGTCGGTGCGCGACGCGGAGGCGATGACGGCCGCCGAGCAGCAGTCGTACGACGAGCGCGCGGACTCCTCGACGACCGCGGTGTTCCGGTCGGCGTTCGACGAGTCGGCGGCCGGCGGCTCGAAGATGAAGGTCCGCACCGAGGCGGGCAGCTTCGGCGGCGGCCTCGGGATCGGCGCGATGTTCTCCGGCGTGGTCGCCGGCCTGGGCCTCGCGGGCGGGTACTCGGACTCGACGACGACGGGCTCGTCGTCGTCCTGGCAGACGGCGAGCCGCGACTACGTGTCGAACGCGGCGCAGGACTTCCACTCGAGCCTCGCGCGGCAGGCCGCGGCGCGGCGGCAGTCGTCGCGCACGTCGGTGCGGCTGGCGACGTCCAGCGAGAGCCGCCAGGTGGTCACGAAGGTCATCACGAACCACAACCACAACCACGCGCTCACGATGATGTACTGGGGCGTCCTGCGGCACTACGCGGTGTCCAGCCAGGTCGACGACGTGCAGCTCATGGCGTTCGTGCCGCTCGAGCTCGTGCAGTTCCTGCCGACGTACCAGCCGCGCACGCTGCCGACCGGCACGTACACGCGCGCGATGCTCATGGCGCGGTACGACGCGCTGCTGCGCCACCACGACGTCATCGAGCCGCGCATCCGGTTCAAGCCGGAGCTGACGCGCGGGCTGAAGGTGCTGCGCGCGCTCGCGGGGAACCCGACGATGACCGTGCAGGCGTCGTCCGGCAGCGCCGCGGACATCATCGACGTGCGCCTCACGGGCACGTTCCTGCCCTTCGAGGACGTGTACGTCACGGCGGTCTCGACGACGGGCGCGCGCATCGGGCCGGTGAAGATGTCCGCCGCGAGCGCGGGCGTCCCCACGGGCCTGGCGTCGAAGGCGGCGCTGCTGCAGCACCTGCGCGAGCGCCGGACGAACGCGTTCGAGGTCCGCACCGCGTCGATCACCCTGCCCGACTACCTGGCGCGCAGCGAGCTGTCGCGGTTCGAGTTCTCGCGCGGCTGGCGCACGTTCAGCTACAAGGTCGACCCGCTCCCTGGCGTCGACCTGGGCGCGCTCGAGAACGTCTTCCAGCTCCTCAGGCAGCTCGACGTGACGATGACGGCCGACGAGCTCGAGCGCGAGCTGAGCGGTCCGGTCGTGGCCGACCCGACGGCGAAGATCGGGCCCGACGACGTCATCGAGGCGTACAACGGCGCCGGCGGCACCGAGCGGATGCCCGTCGTCATGCCGGTCGCGGCCAAGCGGCTGCCGCCCGAGCTGGCGTTCGCGGACCTGCTGCGCATCGAGGCGCTGCTGCAGCACGTCGTGCAGAACACCGTCGCGTACTCCAAGGCCGTGTGGCAGTCCCTCACGCCCGAGGAGCGCGCGATCATGCTCGAGCAGTACACGATCGGCGTGCCCACGGGCGGCGTCGAGGACGCCTCGCAGCAGGTCCCGCTGCTGAACTGCGTGGCCAACGAGGTCGTCGGGTACTTCGGCAACGCGGCGCTCATGCCGTTCTTCATCCCGGCTCCGCTGGCCGAGGAGGTCGGCTTCACGTCCCGGGACATCCAGGAGGCGCTGCTGCGGTTCCACCGGCAGGCGTTCGTGCCGCCGCAGTCGTCGATCACGCTCCCGGCGCGCGGCGTGCTGGGCGAGGCGGTGCTCGGGTCGTGCGACTCGGCCGAGAAGATCGACCTCACGCGGTTCTGGAACTGGCAGGACTCGCCCGCGGACGAGGCGGAGAAGACCGCCGACGTGGCGACCGCGTTCGGCTCGTCGAACCAGCTCGTCGGCCCGAACGGTGCGCAGGGTCCGGCGTCGCTGGAGTCCAGCCCGATGATCACCATCAACCAGGGCCCGACGGCGCTGTCGCCGGCCGACCTGGCGAGCGCGCTCATCGCGTCGCAGCCCACGACGAACCTGCCGACGGACCTCACGGGGATCACGCAGCTCGGGGCGCAGATGAAGGTCCAGACGGAGACCACGGCCGAGAGCCTGAACAAGACGATCGCGGAGGCCTCGGGCCTGGCGAAGGCCGCGATGACCGCGGTGACGGGGGCGATCGGCGCGAAGAACGGCAAGGACCAGGGCGGGTCGGGCTCCGGCACGGGCGGGTCCGGCGGCGGCACCGGCGGGTCCGGTGGCGGCACCGGTGGCACCGGCGGGTCGGGCGGCGGCACCGGCGGCGGCACGGGCGGCACCGGCGGGACCGGTGGCACGGGCGGCTCCGGCGGCTCCGGCGCACCCGTCGACGGCGGTGGGGCACCCAGCCTGTGACGGCCGGGTGGGCGGCCGACCGGCCCGCACCCGACGACGAGCGCGAACGACGACGAAGACGGAGACGAGACGATGTCCGAACCGACCACCACCCCCGCGGCGAGCACCGCCGAGGACCGCGCGATCGACGCGCTCACGAGGATCCTCGACTCGGCGATCTCCCCGCAGATGCTGGAGGCGCAGCAGCTGATCCTGCGCCGCCTGGCGACCGCGGGCGACCTGTTCCCCTCGCGCGTGCCGGCCCCGCTGAACATCACGCAGATCGGCGGGTACCTCAACCTCGTCGAGGACGACCCGGTGCTGCGCGCGCAGGTCCTGGCGTCGACGCTCGGCGTGGCGGGCCCGAACCCGACGCCCGGCTTCGACCCGGTGCTGCCGCCGCTGTACCTGACGGCCCGGGTCAACGACCGCCCGGCGGGCGCCGCGCAGGCGGCGGTCCCGGTGAGCGTGCAGGTGCGCAGCGACCTGGCGCCGGCATTCGACGCGGTGCGTGCGGCGCTGCACGCGCAGGGCGCGACGCTGCCGGTGCTGAGCGCGGTGCGCCCGCTGCCGCCCGCGGGGGTCGCGCCGGCGCCCGACGACCTGCTGCCGTACCTGGGCCGGGTGCTCGAGCTCGTGCCGTCGACCGCGCTGGTCGACCCGGCCACGGACCCGCTCGCACTGGGCCAGGAGGGCGGCGCGGGCCCGCAGACCCTGGTGGCGCGCGTGCTGGACGAGGCCGCGCCGGACGCGGGGTCGGTGCCGGAGACGGCGTGGAGCCTGTGGGGCTGCGACGCGAGCGCGTGCACGCAGGTCACGGTCACGGGCCGGTTCGTGCCGCTGGCGCCGGTGCTCCAGGGCGCGGGCTGGTACGCCCCGCCCCCGGGTGCGCCGACGTCCTCGTCGGATACGGGTGCCTGGTACCGGTTCACGAACACGACGGGTCTGGTCGCGGGCGTCAGCCGGTTCGGCGACGAGCTCGCGCTGATCTGGTCGGCGGGGCAGGTCGCGGCGTCCAGCGTGCGCGAGAAGGTCGCGGCAGTGTGGGACGGCACCGCGTTCGTGGAGGCGTGAGATGAGCACGCGCGGGGGGCCGGGCCGCGACGACGAGGAGGTGCGTGACGCGGGGCGTCCGGCGCTGCGTCCGTCGCAGGTGCGCGCGGCCGACGAGGCCGCCCGGCAGGCGGCGGGCACCGGGCCGGGAGCCGACGCGCGCGCCGACGAGCCGACGACGCCCGCGGCCTGGCGCGTCCTGTTCGCCTACCGCGGCGAGCAGGTGCGGGTGGTGTCGTGCCGGCGGGTGCGGACGATGGCGCCGCCGGACGACTCGGCGCTGCTGGAGTCCGGCAGCCGCGGCTCGTGGGCGGAGGTCCGCGACGCGCAGGGCGGGGTCCTGTACGTGCAGGTGCTGCACCAGCCGGTCCGCGCGCGGCACGAGGTGCACAACCGGTACGGGACGACGCCCCGCCAGGTCGAGGCGGAGGTCGTCGAGGGCGCGTTCGACGTCGTCGTGCCGGACCTGCCGGGCGGGGTGGAGCTCGTGGTGCGGGGCCGTGCGGACGTCGTCGAGGCGGCCCGGCGGGCACCCAAGCAGCTGGTGAAGGTGCGGCTCGAGGAGAGGACGGGCTGATGGGCGCGGGCGACGGCTCGGTCGGCGCGACGACGAAGATCGTCGCCCACGGCCCCGACGCGAGCCGCTGGTGCCTGGTGATCCTCTCCGAGGGCTACCGGGCGGCGGAGCTGACGAAGTTCCACGCGGACGCCGAGGCGTTCGTCGCGCGGCTGTTCGCGACGGAGCCGTTCACGAGCATGTGGTGCGCGATCAACGTGTTCCGGGTGGACGTGACGTCGACGGACTCGGGCGCGGACGAGCCGGTGTCGTGCGCGGACGACCCCGCCCCGGGCTCCGGGTCGGGCGCCACGCCGCGGACGTTCTTCGACGCGTCGTACTGCCGGAACAACATGCGTCGCCTGCTGCACGGCGACGAGCTGCTGGCGATGACGACGGCGAGCACGGCGGTGCCGGAGGTCGACGCGACGGTCGTGATCGTGAACAACTCGATCTACGGCGGTGCGGGCGGCGCCGTGGCGTGGTTCTCCACCGCGCCGGACGCGGCGGACATCGGCATCCACGAGCTGTGCCACTCGGCGTTCCGGCTGGCCGACGAGTACGGCGGCGGCACCCCGGGCACGTGGCCGGGCGGCGAGCCGGCGGAGCCGAACGTCACGACGGTCACGGACCGGGCGACGACGAAGTGGGCGGACCTCATCGGGGCGACGACGCCGCTGCCGACGCAGCCGCGCGCCCCGCGCCCGTGCGACGGGCCGGACGTGGAGGCCCCGAGCCCGGTGGCGGCGGACGTCGTCGGGCTGTTCGAGGGCGGGTCGATCTTCAACTGCGGGATCTACCACCCGCAGCACACGTGCTGGATGCGGGTCCTGGGCAAGCCGTTCTGCCGGGTGTGCACGCGCACGATCGTCGCGGCGCTGCGCCCGCACCTGCCGGCGTTCAGCGGCCCGCACACGGGCCGGCAGTTCACCGGGGACGTGCCCGCGCGCGGGACGGTCACGTGGTTCACGTACGACTGGCCGGCGTGCTGGCACACGATCTGGACGGTCGCGCCGACGTCGCCGGTCACGCCCGTCGGCGGGGTGCGCTGGGAGGTGCGCGTGCAGCGCACGTCGCGCGAGCGGCTGCAGTACTGGCTCGCGGTCACGAACGAGACGGACCAGCCCGTCACGGTGGACGGTCGCTACGAGGTGGTCGCGACGGTCTGACCGGGCGCGCGGGAGGGGTAGTCATGCAGGTCGGTACGCAGTTCTCGGGGCCGGTGCCCGCGGGCGCCAGCAAGAGGTGGTTCACGCACTCGTGGCCCGTGGGGCAGCACGTGGTGTGGACGGTGGTCCCGACGACGATCGGCGGCAGCGGCGCGCAGGTCGCGTGGGACGTGCAGGTGCAGATGGCGGGCCCGGGCCTGCTGACGTACTGGGTCACGGTGCGCAACCTGTCCGCGGCCGAGGTCCAGGTGCAGGGGCGGTACGCGGTCCTGACCTGAGCGGGGGTATCTCACGCGCCCGGTCGCGGCACCTTCCGTCCGGTGGGGACGACGCCACCGCGGGGGGAGCGACGATGACGACGACCGTGGTGCGCACGAGCGGCCTCGTCGTGCACCTGCTCGACGGCCCGTACGTCACGCGCGACGGCGCGTACGTCGACCTGCCCGACGGGACGCGCACGCTCGTCGTGCTGCTGGCCCGCCGCGGTGCGCAGGTGGACCGGGGGCGCGCGGCGCACGAGCTGTGGCCGGACTGCGGCAGCGGGCGCGCGCACGGGAACCTGCGCACGGCGCTGTGGCGGCTCAACCGGTGCGCGCCGGGGCTCGTGGACGCGGGGCGGCGGACGCTGGCGCTGGGGCCGGGGGTGACGGTGGACGTCGCGGAGGTCGTCGCGTGGTCGCAGCGGGTCGCGGACGGCAGCGTGGGGGTCGACGAGGTGCTGGACCGGGTGCCGCACGTGGTGCGGCCGACGGTCGAGCTGCTGCCCGGCTGGGACGACGCGGCGGTGCTGCTGGACCGCGCGTGGTTGCGGCAGCAGGTGCTGCACGCGTTCGAGCGCGCGGCGACGCGCTGGCTGTCCGACGAGCCCGCGGCGGCCGCGCAGGTCGCGGCGGCGCTGGTGCACGCGGAGCCGTTGCGGGAGTCGGCGATGCGGCTGCTGCTGACGGCGCTGCTCGCGGAGGGCAACCGGGCGGAGGCGCGTCGCGCGCTGGCCGAGCACCGTCGGCTGCTGCGCCGGGAGCTGGGCGTGGACGTGGCGCCGGAGCTCGTGGCGCTGGTGCGGGTGGCGGTGCCGGCGGCGGCGCTGCGGGCGTGAGCTCGGGACGTGCGGTCCGGACGTGTGCTCCGGACGTGATGAGGGGCCGGCCCGTCCCCCGACGGCCGGCCCCACGGGGCAACACTGCTTAATCCGGACTGAATCAGTCAAGAAATAGCCCCGACACGCTCAGCATCCGAGACGCGGGCGCCCCGGCCTGCGCGTCCGTCAGACTCGACGTGTGCTCGACGTGCTCTCCTCCGCCGGTCCGCCGGGCGCGCACGCCTGGCACTGGCTGCCCGAGGGCGCCGTCGCACCCACCGACGACGACCTCACCCGCGCCCGCACGGAGGCCGACGCGCTGCTCGCCGACCACGGCGTGACCTACGGCGCCGCCGACGAGCACCAGCCCTGGCGCCTCGACCCCACGCCCGTCGTGCTCGACGAGGACGACTGGGCGCCCCTGGAGGCGGGCGTCGCCCAGCGCGCCGAGCTCCTCGACGCCGTCCTGCAGGACCTGTACGGTGCGCGCCGCCTGCTCACCGACACGCTCCTGCCGCCCACCGCGGTCGTCGCGCACCCCGGCTTCCTGCGCGCGGTCGACGGGCTGCGCCTGCCCGGCCGCCGCGAGCTCGTCCTCGCCTCCACGGACCTGGCCCGCGCCGACGACGGCACGTGGCTCGCCCTGGCCGACCGCACCCAGGCACCCTCCGGAGCCGGCTACACCATGGAGGGCCGCCGCGTCGTCGCGCAGGTCCTCGCCGGCGTGTACCGGGCGACGCCCATCCAGCGGCTCGGCCCGTTCTTCCGCGCGCTGCGGCACACGCTGCACGACGTCGCGCCCCCGTCCGCGAACCCGCCGCGCATCGCGCTGCTCACGCCCGGCCCCGGCTCGGAGACCGCGTTCGACCAGGCGTACCTCGCCTCCATGCTGGGCCTGCCGCTCGTCGAGGCGTCCGACCTGGTGGTGCGCGAGGGGCGGCTGTGGGTGCGGGCGCTCGGCGGCACCGAGCCCGTCGACGTGCTGCTGCGCCGCGTCGACGCGGACTGGTGCGACCCCCTCGACCTGCGCACCGGATCACGGCTCGGCGTGCCCGGGCTGGTGCGCGCCGTGCGCGGCGGCGCACTGTCGGTGGTGAACCCGCTCGGCTCGGGCGTGCTGGAGAACCCCGCGGTCGTCGCGGCGCTGCCCCGGCTCGCGCGCGCCGTGCTCGACCAGGACCTGCTGCTGGCGTCCGCGCCCACGTGGTGGTGCGGCGAGCCCGCGTCCCTGTCGCACGTGCTGAGCCGGCTCGACGAGCTCGTCGTGCTGCCCCTGTCCCGCGAGCAGGACGCGGTGCTCGGCTGGACCCTGACCGCCGCGGAGCGCGAGGAGCTGGCGCGGCGGGTCGCCGCCGAGCCGTGGCGGTGGGCCGGGCAGGAGCGCGTGGGCGGCGGGGCGGTCGTCGAGCCCGTCGCGCGCGGCGCCGACGAGCCCCCGGGGCCCGGTGTCGGCGTGCTGCGCACGTTCGCGGTCGCGCACCGCGGCGCGTACACCGTCATGGCGGGCGGGCTGGCGCGCGTGGCGCACGGGCCCGTCGTCTCGTCGCGCACCGGCGCGGTCGCCAAGGACGTGTGGGTGCTGTCCGGCGCGGCCACCGAGACCGTCCCCGACGAGGCGGAGGTCGTGGACGTCGCCGACGCGCACCGCACCCGGCCCGGCGTCTCCGCCAGCACCGCCGAGAACCTGTTCTGGCTCGGCCGGTACGCCGAGCGCGCCGAGGACCAGGCCCGGGACCTGCGCGTCGTCGTCGACCGGTGGGACGACTTCCACGGCCGGCCGCGCAGCGCGGGCGGGCGCGCGCTCGCCGTGCTGGTCGCCGCCCTGCACGACCCGGACGCCCCCGCCGACGAGCCGGCGCCGACGCTGCGCGAGCTCGCGCTCGACCGCGCACGGCCCGGGACCATCGCCGCCGCCGTCAAGGCGCTCGGCGGGACCGCGGCCGCCGTGCGCGACCAGCTCTCGACCGACGCGTTCGGCCCCCTCGCGCGCATCGAGCGGGCCCTGCGCGCCGAGCGCTCCCGCCAGCGCGTCCCCGAGGGCACGCCCGACCCGGCCGCGTTCGCGACCGCCGGGCTGCGGCCCGTGCTCGACCGCACCCTCGAGGGCCTGCTCGCGGTCGCGGGGATCGTCGCCGAGGGGCTCGTCCGGGACGTCGGCTGGCACCTGCTCGACGCCGGGCGGCGCCTCGAGCGCGCGCAGCACGTCGTCGCGTCGCTGCGCCGCACGCTCGTCGAGCCGCTCACCCGGACCGTCGAGGCGCACGTCGTCGACGCCGTGGTCCTCGCCCACGAGTCGTCCATCACGTTCCGCCGCCGCTACGGCGACCACACGGGCGTGCCCGCGGCGCTCGACCTGCTGCTGCTCGACGAGTCCAACCCGCGCTCGCTCGCGTCCCAGCTCGACCGCCTCGGCCACGACCTCGCCGCGGTGCCCGTGCGCGGGCGCCCCGCCGACGAGCGCGACCGCCTCCTCGCGCAGCTCCGCGACCTCGTCGCCGAGCTCGACCCCGCCACGGCCGCCGCCATCGACGCCGACGGCCGCCGCTCCCGCCTCGCCGACGTGCTCGACTCGCTGCACTGGCGCCTGCTCGCGCTGTCCGACGAGATCGAGGCCGTGCACGTGGCCCGGCCCGTCGCCGCCCGCGCGCTCGACGACCCGTGGGACGCGGCCGACGAGGAGGCCGCGCCGTGACCCGCACGTACGACCTGGTGCACCGGACCACGTACACCTACCCGGAGCCCGTCACCGACTCCTACGGCCGGACCGTCATGACGCCGCGCGACCTGCCCGGGCAGACCGTCCTGACGGGCCGCGTCGACGTGGACCCCGCGCCCGCCGACACCGCCGTCCAGCACGACTACTTCGGCAACCGCACGACCTACTACGCGGTCACCGAGCCCCACACGCGGCTCGTCGTGACCGCCCGGTCCACCATCGAGGTCACCCGCACCCGCCCCGACCCGGCCGCGCTGCCGCGGGTCGCGTGGGACGAGGCCGCGCGCGCCGTGGCGACCGGGTCCGCCGCCGCCGCGATCTCCTCCGACGTGCTCGTCCAGGTCCGCGAGATGGTCCTGCCGTCCGCGCACGTGTCCTTCGTCGACGAGGTGCGCGCCTGGGCCGCGCCCTCGTTCCCGCCCGGGCGCCCGCTCGCCGACGTCGTCGTCGACCTGTGCCACCGCATCCGCCACGAGCTGACGTACCGCACCGGGTCCACGACCGTGCACACCACGCAGCGCCAGCTCCTCGCGCAGCGCGAGGGCGTCTGCCAGGACTTCGCGCACCTCATGATCGCGGCGCTGCGGCTGCACGGCGTGCCCGCGCGGTACGTCTCCGGGTACCTCGAGACGCTGCCGCCGCCCGGGCGGGAGAAGCTGCGCGGCGCCGACGCGTCGCACGCCTGGGTGTCGGTGTGGGTGCCGGGCGCGGGGTGGGTCGACGCGGACCCGACGAACGACCAGCTCGTCGACGACCGGTACGTGGTGCTCGGCTGGGGACGCGACTACCACGACGTGCCCCCGCTGCGCGGCGTGATCTTCACCGAGGGCCGTGGGTCGCGGCTGTCCGTGCAGGTGGACCTGGTGCCCGCGGGGTCGCCGGTCTTCGAGTGACCGCCGGGCCGCGGGTCAGCGCGGCGGCACCGAGCGGCGCGTCAGCTCGTCGGACGGCACGACGAAGCCGCCCTCGTCGACGACCGTCCCGCCCGCCGCGCGCCACAGCGCGGCCGTGACCCGCGCGATCGTCGGCGCCACGCGCTGCCGGGCGATGGCCGACAGCGGCGACTCCGGGTCCTCCCCCTCGACCGGGCGCCAGCGCACCTCGTACGCCCACGGCCCGTAGTCGCGCCAGTCCAGCGCCGCCAGCACGGCCGGCACGTCGTCGCGGCGCGACGAGCGCAGCGTCACCGTGCCGTCGTAGTCGAACACCGCGGTGACGGCGCACTCCTGCGGGCCGCCGCCGGCGGGCGTCGGCAGCTCGGTGGGCGACACGCGCGCCCCCACCATCGCGGGGCGCACGAGCGGCAGCACGTCGCGCGGCGCCATCGGCACGGGCGACCACAGCGTCAGGCCGGGTGCGCCGTGCGGGTCCGGCACGACGACCTGCGCGCGCGACGCCGGCACCAGCAGGCCCCCCGCGTGCCGGGCGGCGGCCGTGGCCCACGCGGTGACCAGCTCCGACGGGGCGGACTCGAAGCCGTACAGGTCGAGCGGCCCGCCCGCGCGCAGGCCCGCCTCGCGCACCTCGTCGGCCGTCAGCGGCCGCGGCCCGACGAGCACCGCACCGCCGAGCGCGAGGCGCCCCGGCACGGGCGCGGCGGGCTCCTGCACCGCGAGGCCCCGGAACCGGGCGCCCGTCATCGGCCGCGCGACCGGCGCCGGTGCGGCGGGCTCCCGCTCCCACACGGCGTCCGGGAACCACGCGCGGGCCAGCACGAGCGCGTCGGCGCCGTGCGGCAGGGCGAGGACGTGCAGGTCCGCGAGCGCACCAGGCAGGGTGACGGTCATGGCCGCACGGTAGGGCCTTCATGCTGCGCCGATGTTTCCGCGGGGAAAAACTGGACAACTGTATCGATACGGCTGTCGTCCACCGTCCGTCCACGCCCCGCGCCGCGCCGTCCACCGCTCGTGGCCTCGTCGTCCACAGGCCTCACGCGGAGATACCCACGGGTGTGGGAAACCCTGTGGACAACGTGTGGACCTGGGGACGACGACCCCGCGACCCCGGCGCCGGGCGTCAGGCGCGCACGTCGTGCAGGTGGTGCACCACGTCGTGCAGGAAGTACTGCCCGAGCGTCCCCACCGTGAAGAACGAGCCGTTCGAGCGGCGGCCCGTGCGCTCCCACGCGTCGGCCGGCACCGCGTCGAACGCCGCGGCCGTCGCCTCACCGGCCTCGACGAGCTCGTCGGCCACCACCAGCGGGTCCTGCAGGTCGTACCGGTCCTCGACGGCCGTCGCGTCCTGGTCCCAGTTCTCGAACAACGGGTCCTCGTGCGCGAGCATCAGCTCGAGCCGCTCCCCGAACACCCGGAACACGTCCCGCACGTGCGCGCCGTACTCGAGCGCCGACCACACCGACGGCTCCGGGCGCTCGCGCGCGTCCTCGCGGTGCAGCGCCGAGACGTACCGCGGCAGCAGGTCCCGGACCGTCCCGCCGATGTGCCGCGGGTCGACGTCCGCGGCCGTGAACCCGCACTCGCCGCACCGCTCGTGCAGCACCCAGGTCCAGTCCTTCTCGTCGGGCACGATCGTTCCGGGTTCGCTCATGCCCAGACGCTAGCAACGCCGGGCACACGGGAAGAACCACTCCTCCCGTTTCGTCCCCGCGCCCGGGCCCCGCCCGTCCGGGACGCCCGCAGGCGGGGTCAGAGGACCGCCGTGGCGCGCAGCCGCGCGTACTCGTCGTCCGTCAGCAGGCGCGAGCGGATGAGGAACCGCACGCCCTCCGGCGCCTCCAGGCTGAACCCCGCGCCGCGGCCCGGCACCACGTCGATCGTCAGGTGCGTGTGCTTCCAGTACTCGTACTGCACGCGCGTCATCCACACCGGCACCGTCACCGGCCCCGACGCCTGGTCACCGACCTCCAGGTCCCCCAGGTGCACGTCCACGTCCCCCGTGAGGAAGTCGCCCGCCGGGTAGCACATCGGCGACGAGCCGTCGCAGCAGCCCCCGGACTGGTGGAACATCAGGTCCCCGTGCTGCGCGTGCAGGGACCGCAGCAGCGCCGCCGCCGCGGGCGTCACCGCCACGCGCTCGACCTCGGTCATGGTCGCCTCCCTCCGACGGGCGTGCCCGCCGCCCTCCCAGCGTGCGCCGCGCTGCCGTGCGCCGCCCGGCGAGGGACGACGCACGGCACCCCGGCTGCTCCCGGTCAGCGGCGGTCAGAAGAAGCCGAGCTTGGTGCCCGAGTAGCTGACCAGCAGGTTCTTCGTCTGCTGGTAGTGGTCGAGCATCATCTTGTGGTTCTCGCGGCCCACGCCCGAGCCCTTGTAGCCGCCGAACGCCGCGGCCGCCGGGTACGCGTGGTAGCAGTTCGTCCACACGCGGCCCGCCTGGATCTCCCGGCCCGCCCGGTAGGCGGTGGCCTGCTCACGCGACCACACGCCCGCGCCCAGCCCGTACAGGGTGTCGTTCGCGATGGTCATCGCGTCCTCGAAGTCGCTGAACGACGTCACCGCGACGACCGGCCCGAAGATCTCCTCCTGGAAGATCCGCATCGAGTTCTTGCCCTCGAACACCGTGGGCTGCACGTAGTAGCCGCCGGCCAGGTCGCCGTCGAGGTGCGCGCGCTCCCCGCCCGTGAGGACCTTCGCGCCCTCGGCCTTGCCGATGTCGATGTACGACAGGATCTTCTCGAGCTGGTCGTTCGACGCCTGCGCGCCGATCATCGTCTCCGTGTCCAGCGGGTTGCCCTGCGTGATGGCCTGCACGCGCGCGATGCCGTCCGCGAGGAAGTCGTCGTAGATCGACTCCGCGATCAGCGCCCGCGACGGGCACGTGCACACCTCGCCCTGGTTGAGGGCGAACATCGCGAAGCCCTCGAGCGCCTTGTCGTAGTAGTCGTCCTTCGCCCGCGCGACGTCGTCGAAGAAGATGTTCGGGCTCTTGCCGCCGAGCTCCAGCGTCACCGGGATGATGTTCTGGCTCGCGTACTGCATGATCAGGCGGCCCGTGGTCGTCTCGCCCGTGAACGCGATCTTGCGGATCCGCGACGACGAGGCCAGCGGTTTGCCCGCCTCGACGCCGAACCCGTTGACGACGTTGACCACGCCCGGGGGCAGCAGGTCCCCGATGAGCTCCATGAGGAACAGGATCGACGCGGGCGTCTGCTCGGCCGGCTTGAGCACCACGGTGTTGCCCGCCGCGAGCGCAGGCGCCAGCTTCCACGTCGCCATGAGCAGCGGGAAGTTCCACGGGATGATCTGCCCGACCACGCCCAGCGGCTCGTGGAAGTGGTACGCGATGGTGTCCGCGTCGATCTCCGAGATCGACCCCTCCTGCGCGCGGATCGCGCCCGCGAAGTAGCGGAAGTGGTCCACGGCCAGCGGGATGTCCGCCGCGAGGGTCTCGCGGACCGGCTTGCCGTTCTCCCACGACTCCGCGACCGCGATCGCCTCGAGGTTCTCCTCGATGCGGTCGGCGATCTTGTTGAGGATCACGGCCCGCTGCGTGGCCGACGTGCGCCCCCACGACCGGGCCGCGCCGTGCGCGGCGTCCAGGGCGCGCTCGATGTCGTCCGCGTCGCCGCGCGCCACCTCGGTGAACGTGCGGCCGTTCACGGGGCTCGGGTTCTCGAAGTACCGCCCGGCCTTCGGGGCGACGAACTCACCGCCGATCCAGTGGTCGTAGCGCTCGCGGTACGTGGCGGGGCTCCCCGCCGTGCCAGGTGCTGCGTAGACGGTCATGGCGTCTGGCTCCCTTCCGGGTGCGCGGGCGCCGCGGGGGACGGGCGCCCGGACGCGGCGCCGTTGCCGCGTCACCGCGACGCTAGGCACCCGGGGGTTGCATCACCGTTGCAGCCCCGGGCCGCTGCGGACGCACGGGTTCGCGTCCGCCACCTTCGGCTCCCCGGCTCCGCACAGGTCCGGCACCGGTGGACCGCAGGTGTCAGCCGGCGAGGGCCGCCTTCAGGAAGGCGATGTCGTCGGCCTGGCCCTCGGCGGGGGTCTCGACGACCGCGTCGCAGCCGGCCTCGCGGACGACGTGCGCGATGAGCTCCGGCGGGATCGTGCCGTGGGCGAAGTTCGCGTGCCGGTCGCGGTTGGAGCCCGCCTCGTCACGCGAGCTGTTCGCGTGGACCAGGTCGATGCGGCCGGTGATCCCGCGGATGTCGTCGACCACGGTCTCCAGGTCCAGGCCCGACGCCCACGCGTGGCACGTGTCGAGGCAGAAGCCCACGTCGTACTGGCCGATCGCGTCCCAGAGCTGCGCGATGGCCTCCAGGGTCCGGGCGCACGCGTTCTCGCCGCCGGCGGTGTTCTCGACGAGCACGCGCACCGGGAACGTCGCGCGCTCGAACGTCTTGCGCCAGTTGTCGACGCCGACGGCGAGGTCGTCGCCCGCGCCGACGTGCCCGCCGTGCACGATCAGCCCGCGCGCCCCGACCGTCTGCGCGGCCGCGGAGTGCTGGGCGATCATGTTCCGGCTCGGGATGCGGATGCGGTTGCTCGTCGACGCGACGTTCACCAGGTACGGCGCGTGCACGTACACGCCGAGGCCGCTGGCGAGGATCGCGTCGGCGTCCTCGCGCGGGACGGGCTTCTTCCAGCTCTGCGGGTCCGCCAGGAACACCTGCACCGCCTGCGCGCCGGTCTCGGCGGCGGCCGCCACCGGGTCGTCGCCGCGCGCGTGCGCACCGATCAGCACCACGTCGTCACCCTCGTCCTCGTCGTGTCGTCATCGCCGTGTCGTCATCTCCGTGTCGGCGCCGTCTCGTCCTTGCCGGTCGTCGTCGCCGCGTCGTCCAGGCTCGTCGCACCCGGCACGCCCGACGCTAGACGCGCGCACCGACACCCGCCGCCCCGTGTCCCGCCCGCGAGACGGTCGCGGGCGACGCGGGGCTGCCGGTGCTCGCCGCGCGGGTCGCGGCGGGGCAGGTCCGAGGCGTACGGGTCCTGGCTCAGCGCGGGGGCGCGCCGAGCTCGGCCTCGAGGCGCCGCAGCTGCGCGCACGCCCGCAGGTGCGTCGCGGAGCCCGCCGGGCTGCACGCCGCGAGCGCGCGCCACGCGTCGAAGTCGTCGACGCCCTCGTCGGACGCCGCCCACCGCACGACCACGCGCGGGTCGCGCGACGCGAGGACGGCCGCGCGCACCTCGTCGGACACGGCGTCCCGGACGCGCCGCACACCCGGCGACGCCGAGCGCGGCAGCACCGGGCCGGTGTAGGAGGCGACGGCCTGCGGGACGTCGCCGAGCGCGAGCGCGTCCCGCACCGCGTCGACGTCGGTCCGCACTGCGCGCGTGAGCCGGTAGGGGCGGGACTCGCTGAGCAGCGGCCCGACGGCCCGGCGCAGGCGGGAGACCTCCGCGCGCACGGTCACGGCCGACAGCTCGGACTCCGAGAGCAGGACCGCGAGCTCGTCGCCCGTCAGGCCGGCGGGGTGCTCGGCGAGCAGCAGGAGGATCTCCGCGTGCCGGCGGGACAGGCGGTGCGGGGACCCGTCGACGACGAGCGTGCCGCCCTGGCTGCCGAGCACGCGCAGCGTCGGCGCGGGCGGCCCGGCGGGGCTCGTCGGGGCCCGGCCGACCGTGGCCTCGACGGCCGTCGCGGCCGCGCGGACCAGCCGCATCGCCATGCCGGTGGCGACGACGGGCCCGCCCGTGATGTCGAGGACGCCGAGCATCCGGCCCGACGCGTCGTGCAGCGGCGCGGCCGCGCACGAGAACGCCTGCACGGGCCGCGCCCAGTGCTCCGCCGCGACGACCTGGACCTCGCGGTTCGTCGCGAGCGCCGTGCCCGGGGCGTTGGTGCCCGCGCAGTCCTCGCTCCACACCGCGCCCTCGACGAACCCGACGCCGCCGACCGCGCGCCGCACGGCCGGGTCGCCCTCGACCCACAGCAGCCGCCCGGACGGGTCGGCGAGCGCCGCGACCCACTGCGCGTCGGCGTCCAGCAGGAGCCGGCGGACCACGGGCAGCGCGTCGGCGAGCGGGGTGGCGCGGCGCAGGCTCGCGAGGTCGCCGTCGGTCACGTCGACGCGCGGCTCGGGGTGCTCGGGGTCGACGCCGCTGCGGCGGCTGCGGTGCCAGGACTCGACGACGAGCGGGCGCAGCGTCCCGGGCACGTGGCCGGTGGACAGGAACGCGTCCTGCGCGGCGCGCGCGTGGTCGGTCGTCGTCGGCACGCGCACCTCCTCGCGTCGGCGGCGCGCAGCGCGGGGGGTCGGCCGCGTCGCCGATCGCTCACGAGTGTAAGGACGAACGTCCCGCCCGGACACGCCGGGGCGGGTGTGGGGGGTGCCCGGGTGGTCCGCCTCGTCCGGATGCCGACCCGGTCGGGGGCCGGCCGGCGGCGACGCCGTTTCTGACACTCTGTGCAAGACTGTCAGCATGCCCAAGATCATCGGCGGGTCCCTCCACGAGCACCGCGAGCAGACCAGGCTGAAGCTGTTCGCCGCGCTCTCGTCGCTGATGACCGAGCGGGGGTTCGACGCCATCACCCTCGCCGAGATCGCCGCCGCCGCCGGCGTCGGGCGCACCGCGGTCTACAACCACTTCCCCGACAAGGAGGCGCTGCTCGTCGGGTTCATCACCCACGAGACCGAGGAGTACGCCGCCACCCTGCAGCGCGCGCTCGACGACCTCGACGACCCCGTCGAGCGCCTGCGCACCTACGTCTCGCAGCAGATCCAGCTCAAGCGGGTCTACCACCTCGCCCCCGGGCCCGAGCTGCGCTCCGTGCTGTCCCGCCAGACCCAGGCCCGCGTGCGCGAGCACGTCGTCGTGGTCGAGCGGATCCTGCGCGAGATCCTCTCCGACGGCATCGCCTCCGGCGTGTTCCCCGCCCAGGACCTCGACACCACCGTGCCGCTCGTCAACGCGTGCCTGTCCGGCCGCGGCGTCCCCGACGAGGGCCCCGAGCGCGAGCGGGCGATCGCCCAGACCGAGGCGTTCGTCCTGCGCGCCGTGGGCGTCACGCAGGTCGCCGGGTCCGACGAGCGCGCGGTCGCGTCCGACGCGCAGGCGTCCGACGAGCAGGCGTCCGACGAGGCCGACGAGCGAGCCGCCGCGCCCGCAGCGCTGACGGCCTGACGTGCCGCAGCAGCCTCGCCGCCCCCGCTCCTCCGGCCGCGACGCCGCCGGCCGCGGCCGCTTCGGCGACGCCCCCCGCGCGGCCCGTCCGACGGGCGACCCCGCCGGCCGTGGCGAGCGCCGCGCACCGGACGGCCAGGGCCGCCGCACCGCCGGGCGCTCGGGCGGGCGGCCTGCGCAGCGGCGCGCACGCTCGTCGGACCGGCGCGAGACGTTCCGCGCCCCGGCGACCCCGCGGCGCACGCGCGTCGAGCTGACGTTCCTCGGCGGGCTCGGGGACGTCCTCGCCGACGAGGTGCGCGAGGTCCTCGGCGTCGAGCCGCGCCCCGCGCCCGGGCGTGACGACGCGCTCGTCGTGGACCTGCCCGGTGAGCGCCTGGCCGAGGTGCGGCGCCTGCGCACGGCCGTCGCCGCGTTCGTCGTGCTGCACCACGACGTGCCGCGCCCCAAGTCCCTGCTGTCCGGCGAGCACCTGTCGCGGATCGTCGAGGCGGCGTACGCATCGCTGCGCGTCGCCGGGTCCTCGACGTTCCGGTTCGAGGCCGCGGGCGCGGACTCGTCGGTGTTCGCGCGGCTCGGCGACGAGCTCGCCCGCGCCACGGGCCTCAAGCACGACCCGGCGGACGGGCAGCTCGTCGTGAAGGTCCGCCGCGGCGTGCGGCGCGGCGACGAGGACCCCGGCTGGGACGTGCTCGTGCGCGTCGGGCCGCGGCCGCTGTCCGCGCGCACGTGGCGGGTCGCGGACTTCCCCGGCGCGGCCAACGCGACGATCGCCGCGGCGATGGTGCGCCTCGCCGGCGTGCGCGACGACGACCGCGTGCTCAACCTCATGTCCGGGTCCGGCACGCTGCTGGTCGAGCGGCTCCTCGCCGGGCCGGTCGCGGGCGCCGTGGGCGTCGACGTCGCCGACGACGCGATCGCCGCGGCGCGCGAGAACCTCGACGCGGCCGGGCTGACCCGCAAGGTCACGCTCGTGCAGGCCGACGCGCTCGACCCCGCGACCTGGCCCGCCGGCCCCGCGACCGAGCCTGCGGACCTCGTCCTCGCCGACCCGCCGTGGGGGTCGCTGCACGGCTCGCACGCCGACGCGCCGGCCGTCCACGCGGGCCTGCTGCGCGCCGCGCACGCCGCATCGGCGCCGGGCGCACGGCTCGTCGTGCTCACCCACGAGGTCAAGGTCATGGAGACCGCGGTGCGCGAGGCGGCGCCCCTGTGGCGCCCCCACCCGCCGCTGCGGGTCTACGCCAAGGGCCACCACCCCCGCATCTGGCTCCTCGACCGCATCTGACTCCCGCGACCCCGCGCTTCCTCCGGGAAAGCGGGCCCGAGGCCGGAGGAACCCCGGGGTCGACGTGCCTTTCTCCGACGAGCCCGCGGTTGCTCCGGCTTCCGGGCGGCGGAGCCGGAGGAAAGGCGGGGTCGGGGAGCGGTGAGAATGGGGCCGTGACTCACTCGACCACCGGGCGGCTGCCCCGGGTCCGCGCGTCCGAGCTCGTCGGGCGCGGCTGGCTCAACACCGGCGGGCGGGACGTGACGCTCGCGGACCTGCGCGGCAAGGTCGTCGTCCTGGACTTCTGGACGTTCTGCTGCATCAACTGCCTGCACGTGCTCGACGAGATGCGCGAGGTCGAGGCCCAGTTCTCCGACGTGCTCGTCGTGGTCGGCGTGCACTCCCCGAAGTTCGTGCACGAGGCGGACCCGGTCGCCCTCGCCGCCGCGGTCGAGCGGTACGAGGTGCACCACCCGGTCCTCGACGACCCGGACCTCCAGACCTGGCAGGCGTACGCCGCGCGGGCCTGGCCGACGCTCGTCGTCATCGACCCCGAGGGCTACGTCGTCGCGCAGATGGCCGGCGAGGGGCACCGGCACAACCTCGAGGTGCTGGTCCGCGAGCTCGTCGCGGAGCACGAGGCCAAGGGCACGCTGCACCGCGGGTCCGGCCCCTACGTGCCGCCGCCGGCGACACCCGGGACGCTGCGGTTCCCCGCCGAGGCGGTCGCGCTGCCGAACGGGAACCTGCTGGTCGCGGACGCCGGGCACCACGCGCTGACCGAGCTCGCGCCCGACGGCGAGACCCTGGTCCGGCGGATCGGCGCGGGCGAGCGCGGGTTCGTCGACGGCGGCCCGGACGAGGCGCGGTTCAGCGAGCCCAACGGCCTGTGCCTCGTGCCCGACGAGCTGCGCGGCCGGCTGGGCTACGACGTGCTGGTCGCGGACACCGTGAACCACGCGCTGCGCGGCGTGCGGCTCGCGGACGGGCAGGTGACGACGGTCGCCGGGACCGGCGAGCAGCTCATGGTCGGCGCGGCGGACAACGTGGCCGCGGACCTCGGCGGCGGCACCGGCGCGGGCTACCGCGGCCCCGCGCGGTCCGTGCGGCTCTCGTCGCCGTGGGACGTCGCGTGGTCGCCGCAGTGGGGCGCGTTCGTCGTCGCGATGGCCGGCAACCACACGCTGTGGACGTTCGACGGCGACGACGTCGCGCACGTCGGCGGGACCATGAACGAGGGCCTGACCGACGGGCCGCTGCCCGAGGCGTGGTTCGCGCAGCCGTCCGGGCTGGCCGTCGCGCCCGACGGGCGGGTCTGGCTCGCGGACTCCGAGACGTCCGCGCTGCGTGTGGTCACCCCGGCCGCCGGGACGGGCGAGGTGCGCACGGTCGTCGGCGAGGGGCTGTTCGACTTCGGGCACCGCGACGGCCCGGCCGACGAGGCGCGCCTGCAGCACCCGCTCGGCGTCGCGGTCCTGCCCGACGGCTCTGTGGCCGTCGCGGACACGTACAACGGCGCGGTCCGCCGCTACGTCCCGCCCGCCGGGTCCGGGGTCGGCGAGGTCACGACGATCGCGACGGGCCTGGCCGAGCCGAGCGGGCTCGTCGTGCTCGAGGACGGCGATGGGGCGACGCTGCTGGTCCTGGAGTCCGCGGCCCACCGCGTGACGCGCCTTCCGCTGGCCGGTGTGGTCGACGCGCGCGTCGACGGCGGCGCGCACCGCACCCGGCGCCCGGTCACGGACCTCGCGGAGCGCGTGCGGCTGGACGTGGTGTTCACCCCCGCGGCCGGGCAGAAGTACGACGACCGCTACGGCCCCTCGACGCGCCTGCAGGTCTCGTCGACCCCGCCCGGGCTGCTGCTCGAGGGCGCGGGCGACGACGTGCCGTTCGAGCGTGAGCTCGTCCTCGACCCGGCCGTCGGCGAGGGCGTCCTGCACGTCACCGCGCACGCGGCGGCGTGCGACGACGACCCCGCGGTCGAGTACCCGGCGTGCCACCTCAACGCGCAGGACTGGGGTGTGCCCGTGCGGGTCCGCGCGGACGGCGAGGCGACGCTGACGCTCCCGCTGCACGGCTGACGCGCCGGCCCGACGGGGCAGGGGTCAGGAGGCGCCCTCGATCGCGACCGCGGTCAGGGCGTGCAGCGCCGTCTCCACGGCCGGGCCCTGCGCGGCGTTCGGCGACGAGCCGATCTCGACCAGCCACAACCCGTGCACCACGGACGTGACGAGCTGCTCGTTCTCCCCGTCCGCGGGGCTGCCGCCGCGCGCGATCGCCGACGCCGCGCCGTCGCGCTGCATGAGCACCGCCCACGCGGACCCGCCGAGCGTCTCCGTGGTCGCCGCGGCCATCGCGCACAGCCGCGGCACCACGCCGGACTGCGCCGCGGTGATCGCCGCCGCGCCCGCCACGATCACGCGCTCCGCGGTCACCGCGGGATCCGCGATCGGCACCGCCGACGCCCGCGCCCGCGCCCGGGCGCGCTTCACGCGGTACTGCGCGATGTCCGCGCGGCGGAACAGGTTGCGCGCGGAGATCTCGCCCGTGATCGCCGTCGAGGCCAGGCCGTAGGAGATCGCCGCGCCGTGCGGCAGCGGGAAGTCGTTCGTCGCGGTCGACATGACCTCCGCGACCTCGGCCCGGTGGTGCCCCACCGTGACCAGGCAGAACTCGTCACCGCCGAGGCGCGCGGCCGTCGAGCCGGGCAGGCGGTCCGCGGCGCGGCGCAGCACGTCCGCCACGGCGCGCAGCAGGTCGTCGCCCGTGTCGTGGCCGAGCTCGTCGTTCACGCGCTTGAGGCCGTCCACGTCGCACATGACGATGCAGACCTCCTCGCCGGACTCCAGCGCGGCCTCCGCGGCGGTGTCCGCGACCCGGCGGTTCGCCAGGCCGGTGAGCGGGTCGTCGGCGACGAGGTGGCGGATCTGCTCCTCGAGGTCCACGCGCGCGATCGCACCGGCCGCGAGCGCCGCGATGACCTCCGCGCGCGCGACGTCGTCGATCGTGAACAGCCCGTTCTCCGGGCCGCGCATCGCGAACACCTGCCCCCACACGGCGCCGTTCACGACGATCGGCGCCCCGAGCGAGCTGGCCGCGCCGACCTGCTTGAGCAGCTCGATCTCGACCGGGTCGCCCGCGTCCGGGTCGCCGGGCTGCACCGGCGCACCCGTCACGTCCTGCGCGTGCGCGGTCCACGACTCGCGGTCGCGGATCAGCCGGCGCAGCGCGGGCCGGTCCTCCGCGCGGTACGAGCCGCGCAGGCGCCACACCTGGCGCGGGTCGCTCGCGGGCTCGTGGTGCAGGACGTGCAGCGTCTCCTGCTCGATGCGGCAGGTCGCGGCGAGCCGGGCCTGCAAGATCTCCGCGGCGACCGCGGCCGTGGTCTGCACGACCTCGTCCAGCGAGCGGGCGTGCTCCAGCCGGCGCGCGGCCATGGCGAAGCCGCGGACACCGCTGAGAGCCGCGGCGGCCCGTCGGTCCGCACGCGCTCCGGCCGTCACCCGTGGCGTCACGGAGACATCATCGCCTGCCGGGACACGTCGCGGACACCTCGGGTCCACGGAATCACTCGTTCCGCACAAATCGCCCGCGCCGGACGGCCCCGGACGGACGTCCGACGAGCGTGCGCGGCGGCTCCCGGACGCGCGCACGGCGGCGTCCACCGCAGGTCAGAGCGCCGTCGCACCCTGGCGGGTGCGGTCCGGCGCGCGCCGGGCACGCTCGTCGGACCCGATGCGGATCTCACCCGCACGTGGACGGACGGGCGGCGTCAGGCCGCGCGGAACCGCTCGCCGAGGCCCGCGAACACGGCCTGGTTGAGCCGGAACGCGACCTGCGCCTCGGCGACGGTCGCGGCGACCTGCTCGGCGTCCAGCGGCAGCGCGTCGAGCCGCTCGCGGTAGACGTCCTTGAACGGCTTGAGCTTGTGGATCTCCGGGAAGTCGTAGAACGACACGCCCGCGTCCGCGACGCCGTAGTGGCGCTGCACCATGCGCTTGATGACCTGGCCGCCGGAGAGGTCGCCGAGGTAGCGCGTGTAGGCGTGCGCCGCGTACAGCGTGATGTCCGACGAGCACGCGGCGAGCCGCTCGGCGTACGCGCGGGTCGCGGGCAGCGGCTCCGCCTTGCTCGCCCAGTCGTCGCCGAGCAGGTGCGCGAGGTCGGACTCGATCGCGGGCAGTCGCGTGAGCTCGTCGAAGACGAGCCCGTGGTCCGCGCCGACGGCGCGCAGCCCGGCCCCGGCGGCCTCGAGCGCGGCGTAGATCGTGAGCTGCTGGACGGCGAGCGCGGTGTACGCGTCCTGGCCGAGCCGGCCGCCCATGAGGGCCTCGATGAACGCCATGCCCTCGGCCTCGCCGTGCACCTCGCGCGTGCCCTCGCGCAGCGCGGCGGACAGCGGGACGGTGGCGGCGGCCGGGACGGTCGTGGTCGTCACAGGTGGTCTCTCTCGGGTCGTCGGGCACGTTCCTGACGTGCTGTCAGGAAGAGTACGCGACAAGGTAAGGATTGCCTATCCTGCGTCGGTCAGGTGTCCAGATGGCGGGCTCGGCATCCTCCGGCAACCGCACACGCACCCTCGTCGGACCGGACCTGGCGCCCCCGACCCGGGAACGGCGACGGGCGCCGCGCGACCCTGCGGTCACGCGACGCCCGTCGCTCGCTGTCACACGGTGGGCGGGGGCACGTCCCGGTGCTCGACCACCGCCGTGTGCGACGTCCTGGTGCGCTGCGCGTTCAGCACCAGCGCGAGGATGAGCATGAGCGCGCCCGCACCCATGCAGATGTACCCGATCACCGTCAGGTTGACGCCGTCGATCGCGTCCCTCACCCCGAAGGCCAGGATCGCGCCGATCACGAGCAGCCCGATGCCGCCACCGATACCCATGCGTGACTCCCTTCGTCGACGGCCGTCAGGCCGCGCCCAGGTCTGGGAGTCTCGCCCGCGCACGGCGGCACCGCTCGCCGAACGTCCCTTTCGTCCCGGTTCTCAGCCCAGGATCGCCGGGTACGGCACCGCGTCGTCACCCGTGCGAGCGAGCACGTGCTCGGCCAGGAACGCCTCCACCGTCCGGTACCAGACCACCGCGTGCTGCGGCTGCAGCACCCAGTGGTTCTCGTCCGGGAAGTACAGGAACCGGGGCGGCGAGCGACCCTCGTCGTCCGCCGGCAGCCCCGACTTCGCCAGCAGCTCCCACCACAGGCGCAGCCCCTCCCCGATCGGCACCCGGTAGTCCCGGTCGCCGTGGATCACGAGCATCGGCGTGCGGATCTCACCCACGTGCCGGTGCGGCGACGCCTCCAGCGCCATCTGCTCCGTCATCTCGCGCTGCCAGTAGAACGCCGCGTCCGTCGTCGGGCCGAACTGGTCCAGCGCCCACAGCGACGCGTGCGTCACCACGGCCTTGAACCGGTCCGTGTGCCCCGCGACCCAGTTCGCCATGTACCCGCCGAACGAGCCACCCATCGCCGCCGTGCGCGTCGCGTCGACCGCCTCGTGCTGCTCCGCGACGTCCGTGACCGCCATGAGGTCCGTGAACGGCGCCTGCCCCCACGCACCCCAGCCGGCCTGCACGAAGTCCTGCCCGTAACCCGTCGACAGCGCCGGGTCCGGCAGCAGCACCGCGTACCCGCGCGCCACCAGCAGCCACGGGTTCCACCGCCACGACCACGCGTTCCACGAGCCCAGCGGCCCGCCGTGGATCCACAGCAGCAGCGGCGCGGGGCTCGCGGCGTCCGCGCCCTCGGGCAGCGCGAGCCACGCGCGCACCCGGCGGCCGTCCTCGACGGTCGTCTCGACCTCCTCGAGGCGGCCCGGCAGCTCGGGCGTCGGCGCGGGCGAGCGCAGCGCGACCGCCTGCGTCGGGATGCTCGTCAGGTCGATCCGCACCGGGTGCGCCGGCGCCAGGTACGACGAGCGCAGCGCGTACGCCGTGCGCCCGTCCGGGCCGACCCTCACGTCGCTGAACGCGGCGTCGTCGCTGGTCACGCGCGCCACCCGGTCCGGCTCACCGTCCACGCCCAGGTCCACGCGGAACACCGGCGCACGCCCCTCGTCGTCCGCGACGACGAGCAGGCCCGACGAGTCCGGCAGCCACACCGGGCTGCCCGGCCAGCGGTCCCAGTCCGGCGCGACGACCCGCGACTCCCCGCCTGCCAGCGGCACCAGCCGCAGCCCGGCCCGCGGCGCCTCGTGCGGCGTCGAGATCGTCTCGTACCCGAACACCACCCAGCGCCCGTCCGGCGACACCACCGGGGAGAACGCGTCGAACGACTCGTCGTCGACCAGCGTCCGCCGCTCGCCCGTCGCCACGTCGATCGCGACGAGCACGCTGCGCGAGTCCCCACGCGCCCGCGCCCGGTGCCAGCCCGTGACGACCGTCGACCCGTCCGGGGAGATCGCCGCCTGCTGCTCCACCAGCGCGCCGCCCGGCGCCGGCGTGCGGTCCGTGAGCGTCAGGCGCGGCTCCTCGTCGCCCGCGAGCGCCGCATCACCGCCCGACAGCGCCGCGAGGTCCGCCGTGAACAGGTGCGGGAAGCCCGGGCCCAGGTCGTGGTCCCAGAACCGCACCGGGTAGCCCTCGTGCAGGATCGCCGCGACCTTCTTCTCCTTGCGGTCCTTGCGGAGCTGCTCGTCCTGCTCCTCGTCGGCCGCGTGCGCCAGCACGTCACCGGTGAGCAGCACGGTGTCCGCGTCCCGCGCGACCGTCGGGGCACCCAGCCCGCCACGGCGCGCCGCGACGACCCGCGCCTCCGCGCCGTCGCGCGGCAGCAGCCACAGCGCGGGCGGGTTCTCGTCGTCCTTGTCCTTGGCGTCCGGGTCCGGGCGCGCGCTCGTGAACAGCAGGTCGCCGTCCCGCGTGAACGCCGCACCGCCCTCCGACTTCGCCGACCGGGTCAGCCGCCGCGCGGGCCGCTCACCGTCCGGGTCGACCTCCCACAGCGCCGTCACGTACGCGGTCTTCTTCGCGTCGAGCGTCGAGACGCCCACCACGACCCGCCGACCGTCGGGGGACAGCACGAGCCCCCCGACCCGCGGGATCCCGACGTAGTCCTCCACCTCTGCGATCCTCATCCCCCCGTCCTACCACCCCGTCCCGACACCACCCCGCACCGCCACCACGCCACTCGGCCACCCCCTCGCCCACCACCCCGCTCGGCCGCCACTCCGCCGTCGCCGCCCCTTCCGCAACCTCACCCACGGGAACCACGGCCGACAACCCACCCGCGGCCCCGCTGTTCCTCCGGCTTCCAGCGCCCATACCCGGAGCACCCCCGGTCTCGCGTGCCCTTCTTCTCTCGACCCCGCGGTTGCTCCGGCCATAGCGACCCGGAGCCGGAGTAACCACGGGGTCGTCGGCCTCAGGTCACGGCTGGGGAGCTGCCGAGACCGTCGTTGTCCCGGGTCTGGGGGGGAGGAGCCGGAGGAAGAGCGGGGTGGGGGCGGGTGGGGTGGGGGCCGCGATGGGGCGGGACGACGAGGTAGGTGGTCGGCAG
>Ga0182792_1000156_pt1 | contig 67694 bp, 58 predicted proteins | sample Passage237B_FD_130497 | JGI IMG/M metagenome (GOLD analysis project Ga0182792, IMG submission 130497) | Cellulose adapted compost microbial communities from Newby Island Compost Facility, Milpitas, CA, USA - Passage2 37B (version 2) (version 2) ...
ATTGAACGAGGTAGCTGCTGCTCAGAACAATACCAATCTTGTTGCGGGAACTTATAAAGTAACTGTAACAGATGCCAACGGTTGTTCTATAGATTCTACTTTCACGCTTACTCAGCCGGATGCGTTAGCACTTACTGCTACTGTAACCAACCCTGACTGTAATGGAGCTAATGGTTCTATCACACTGACTGTTGCGGGGGGAACTCCTATATATAACTACACATGGAACGACGGCTCTTCCGATCAGGACAGAACGAACTTGGCTCCGGGCACTTACACCGTAACTGTTTCTGATGCTAAGGGATGTACATTAGACTCTACCTTTACCATTACCCAGCCAAATGCTTTGGTAGTAGAAAGCAAAGTAACAGATGAAACCTGTGCAGGATTAAATAATGGAAAGATTTCTATTCTATCTGTGACCGGTGGAACAGAGCCTTATTCCTACAAATGGTCTAATGGAGCAACAACTAAAGACGTAACCAATTTAAGCTCTGGCAACTACCATGTTATAATTACTGATGGAAGTGGTTGTTCTGACACTATTAAGTTCACCATTAATCCTCCTGAGCCAATGACTATTACAACCGCTATTACCTCCCCTACCTGTGTTGGCGGTAACGATGGAGCGATTGAAGTTACTTCGGTTACCGGTGGTAAGGCGCCTCTTTTATACTATTGGTCTACAGGAGAAACCACACAAAGTGTATCCGGACTAACTGCAGGAGTGTATGAATTAACTATAATGGATAATTCAGCCTGTGCAGAAACCTTTATAATTGAGGTAAATGACCCTGCTCCTATTACTGTGTTGTCAACCATTACAGACGAATCCTGTATAGGCAATGACGGAAGCATTAGCCTTGAAATTAACGGAGGCTCTGCTCCATACACCTTTAACTGGAATAATGGAGAAAAGACTCAGGCGCTCACAGGTCTTAAAGCTGGAAATTATACCGTTGAAATAGAAGATAGTAAAGGATGCAAAGAAACGTTTACCTTTACTGTAAATCATGACGTTACCTTTACTGTAGTTCCGACTATCATCGATGTGAAATGCCACGGAAGTAACGATGGAAGTATTACCTTAACTATTTCCGGAGGTATAGAACCTTATTCTGACTTTATCTGGTCTAATGGGGCAACCACCAAAGATATTTCTGACTTAGCTGCTGGAACCTATTCGGTTAAATTCAGAGACGAGCAGGGGTGTAATCATCAGTCACCGGACTTTATTGTAAATCAGCCGGATCCTTTGACTATTACTGCTGATATCAATGACCCGTCCTGTAAAGGAGCTTCTAATGGAAGTATAATAATTACTTCCGTAACAGGCGGAACTGCTCCATATTATTATCTATGGCCTGAAAACGTAACGACCAAGGATGTTACCAATCTTGGAAAAGGTATCCATCAACTGATATTAACCGATGCCAATAACTGTACTTTAGACACCAGCTTCGTAATCGGTGAACCGGATGGATTTGTAATTGATTCCAGCATTACCAATATTACCTGTTACGGTTCAAACAATGGAAGCATTACAATTGATGTTACTTCCGGAGGAACAGCTCCTTACAATTATCAGTGGAACACCGGAGACCAAACTGCTTCGATTGTAAATCTGGGTAAAGGAGTACATACTGTTGTGATTACCGATGCTGAAGGGTGTAAAGATTCATTAAGCTTTACTATTGCCGAACCTGACCCTATTCAGGCGGTTTCCCTTGTAACCAACGTTCAGTGTTACAAAGGCAGAGATGGATCAATCAAAGTAACTCCAACTGGAGGAACACCGGCATACAGTTACTTCTGGAATACTTCGGATACCTCTTCTACCTTAAGTAACCTTAAGGTAGGAACCTATACTTTAACCATTACAGACCAAAACTTCTGCACTAAAGACACAACCTTTATTATCACACAGCCTGATACATTGGTAATAGATCATGCAAGTGCGGTAAGTAATGTATCTTGTAATGGAAAATCAGACGGATACATAGAATTACTCTTAAATATTACCGGAGGAACAGCTCCATATACTAACTTCCAATGGACTCCAAATTCCTTATCAGGGCAAAACAACTATGACCTTCCTGCCGGAGTGTATATGGTGGAATTTTACGATGCAAACAACTGTATCTATAAAGATCAGTTTGAAATTACAGAGCCACAGCCTGTAACCTTCAATCCGATAGCGAATCCAAATCCAATCTGTAAAGAAAAAACCGTAACGATTACCGTTCCGGAAGTATATGTTGCTTATTCGTTTAATGGTGGTATCAGTTATCAGACCTCCAATACATTCTCAAAACCAATCTATTCCGACACGCTGATAAAAGTGACCGTAATGGATGCCAACTATTGCGAAAGCAAAATAGATTCTATAGTAATAGAATTAGAAAAACTGGAGATAGACAATTTATCCAAAGATGTATCCTGCTTTGGTTTATCCGATGGGGTTATCGCACTAGCAAACTTTAAAGGAGGATCTGGTAATTATATGTTTGGTATCGAGGGACGACCTTATCAGCTTGACTCAACATTCACAGGATTAGAGAAAGGAACCTACTTAGTTTCGATCTATGATCTTACCGGTTGTTTGTACGACTATACCGTAGAGATTAAAGAACCTGAAAAACTTGCTCTTGGTATCGATACAATTCTGGAAATTAAGCCATGCGCGAACTCCAACAACGGAGAGATACATTTAGAGGTAACCGGAGGTAACGGAGATTACAGATATTCGCTGAACAATGGTCCACTTACCACGACTCCTGTGTTCACGAACCTGTCCCAAAACAGTTATTTGGTTAAGGTCATCGATCAGAACGGATGTGCGGATTCCTTAACTGCTGCAGTCACCGCTCCTGACACTATTAATATTACCAATATGCTTGTGGACATTACAGCAGTTAAGTGTTTTGGAGATCAGAATGGAGCGATTAAGGTATCCAACATTACCGGCGGGCTTCAGCCTTATATCTTCACGTTAAATGGCATCAAGAACAATACTGGAGAATTTGAAAATCTTCCAGGAGGAAATGCTACACTGGTAATTTCCAATAAAGACGATCAGTGTCCGGTTAACTATCCATTGACTATTCCGGAGCCTGACCAATTGATTACCATCATGACTGACGTACAGCAGATCACCTGTATAGACGAAGGCAGTGTAACCCTGAATGCTGTTGGTGGTACTGCTCCATATATGTATGCCATCGATGACAACTCTTATGATACAATTAATGTATTCAGTAAGCTTAAAGTTGGCACCTACCATTTTACAATTAAAGATTTCAATAATTGTATTTCCGAAGCAGATACAACTTTAATTCATATAGGACCAATACCTTATATCAAAACACAGGATGTGCTTTGTTACAATGAAAAAACAGGTGAAATCAAAGTCGATTCCCTACAGGGAGGAACTCCTATATTCACCTATTATCTAAACAAAATTGAACAAGGTACCAACAATGTTATGAGTGAATTAAGAGCTGGTATTTATTCAATGGCTATCAAAGAAGGAAATTGTGATATTCCATATACCGTTAACAGCTACTACCTGTTCAACGGTACGGACTATGACACTATTTTCACCTCTTCTATTATCATTACAGAGCCTGAGCCTATCACAGCTGAAACCTATGTAATTAAGAGCTCAAGAGAAATCAATTCCGGAACAATATATATCTATGACATACAGGGAGGTAAACCTTTCTATCTGATCAGTAACGACGATATGGTTTATGCTCCTTATGCGCTGACCGATTCGACGCTCAACAGTTATAACAACCTTGCCCCTGGTGTTTACAAAATCTTCATCAAGGATGCTAACGGATGTAAAGTAGAAAAAGAAGTTATCGTCGGATCCGGATTCTACATCCCGAACATGTTTACACCGAATGGCGATGGCAAAAACGACCGGTTCGAAATTTTATCCATCCCGTATGGTTCTAAATTCTATGTCTTCAACAAATGGGGCAGCAGAGTTTTTGCAAGTGACAATTATGACAACAGCTGGGATGGAGAAAATCAGCCAGACGGGGTTTACTTCTATGAACTGCATTTGCCAAATGGTCAATCCTACAAAGGATGGGTTGAAATTATAAGATAAAGCAAAAAGCCCCTGACGGGGCTTTTTTTTTATAATTCCATTAAAAATTTCATGGTATCCACATTATCTGCATAATCCCAGGGGGCCGGACACTGGGCACTTCCGAATGCTACCGATCCCGTATACCAGCCATTGGCAGACAGCACTACCTGAATTTTTTCCCTACTGGCCTCCAGCTTAGCCTGCAGACCTGCCTGATCTTTATATTCTTCAAAGAATACCACTGAAATCGGAGACACGATCTGTTCATCCTGTTTCAACATCAGAAACCCATTATCCAGGTGCTCCACCTTATTAAGCAGGTAAATGGATTTATGGTAGTCATAATTATTGGCATACTTGTGGAAATTTACAATCCCCTCATATTTTGACAGACTTTTGAAAAACAGGTCAAAATTATAGCCTTCCGGAACAAACAGTTTGGATACATTTCTGCAACCCAGTCCGAAGTAGGTAAAAATATCATCCGAAAGCAATTGCAAATCACCCCCTTCTTCTTCCCCATTCAGTACAGCCACCGAAGATCTGTTTTTCCTTACGATATGAGGCACCTTGGAAAAGTAAGCTTTAAAATATTTGGCAGAATTGTCACTTCCCGAAGCAATGTAGGCATCCATATTTTTCAGCATATCCTGAAATGAAATTTTGTCCGCAAAAGCCGGTTCAATTTCAATCAGCAATCCGGAAATTTTCCGGAGGAGCACATTATCGGTAGCAGCTAACTTTCCATAAAAATGATGGCCCGTAAGCAACACACAAAAAAAATCATGAAACCCAGCCGCTGGAATGTTCCCAGCCATAACAACTCCTACATTTTTGGACCGGAAGGCAGAGGAATACGTTTCAATCCATTGCCTGATTTTCTTTTCATCAAGAAGTGTAATAATCCCGTTTATGGCCTGTCTTACATTAGCATTTGTAAACCAGCTGTTGTTGTTTTCTGCCTGCCAGGCCCACATATCAAACTCATTATCAGACAAATTACCTAAATATTTACCTAATTCGATAAATGCATGTGCTCTTTTAGAAAGTCCCGTCTCCATTACCTTAGAAATTGTAGTATTTCCGCAAAATTAGGATTTATATTGATTGAGAATCAAATTGTGATTAATTTTGTTCCTTATAACACTTTTGTAACCAATTATATTATTTAATAAAGAAGGAGTACGTCATGGCTATAATGATTACCGATGAGTGTATTAACTGTGGAGCTTGTGAGCCGGAATGCCCTAATACTGCAATTTATGAGGGTGGTGTACAGTGGAATTACTCAGGAGGCACTAAATTAAGTGAGATTGAACTGGAAGACGGGACTAAAATTGATGCAAGAAGTCCTCAGGATCCAATATCTGATGAGTTTTATTATATTGTTGCAAATAAATGTACTGAGTGTATGGGATTTCATGAAGAACCTCAGTGTGCAGCAGTTTGTCCGGTAGATTGTTGCGTTCCAGACCCTGATAATGTGGAAGAAGAAGAAACACTACTGGCTAAAAAAGCATGGCTTCATGCAGAATAGTGTAATTGTTCTATAGAATTAAAAAAGGTGATAATTCAATATCACCTTTTTTATTTTACCAAGATTTCTTTAATATTGGCCTCCTTAAAAATTTGCGATATGAAAACTGTAGACACCTTTAATTTTTCAGGTAAAAAAGCCTTGGTTAGGGTTGATTTCAATGTACCCTTAAACGATAAATACGAAATAACAGACGACACCCGTCTTAAAGCTGTAATCCCAACCGTAAATAAAATTTTAAAAGATGGAGGTAGTGCCATCCTTATGTCTCACTTAGGAAGACCAAAAGGTGGTTATGAAGAAAAATATTCTCTAAAACACCTTCTTTCTTATTTGAATAACACCTTTAATACTACTGTAAAATTCGCTACCGACTGTGTAGGAGAAGATGCGGAAAAACTTGCAGCAGAATTAAAACCAGGAGAAATCCTTTTACTAGAGAACCTTAGATTCTATAAAGAAGAAGAAAAAGGTGACGAAGGTTTTGCACAAAAGCTTTCCAAACTGGGCGACGTATACGTTAACGACGCATTTGGTACTGCACACAGAGCTCATGCTTCTACAGCTATCATTGCCAAATTCTTCAACGACAGAGTTTGCGGATACGTGATGCAGGCAGAGCTTGACAATGCCAACAAAATTCTTGAAAACGCAGACAAGCCATTTACTGCGATAATGGGAGGAGCAAAAATCTCTGACAAAATTCTTATTATCGAAAGACTTCTTGACAAGGTAGACAACCTGATCATAGGAGGAGGAATGTCGTATACATTTGCAGTAGCGCTTGGTGGAAAAATCGGGACCTCTCTATTGGAAGCTGACAAAGTTGACTTAGCCAAGTCACTGGTTGAAAAAGCACAAAGCAAAGGGGTAAATCTGATTCTTCCTATTGATACTGTAGTGGCTGATAAATTTGACAACAATGCGGCTACTCAGATTGCTCCGAACAGAAACATTCCTGATGGCTGGATGGGATTAGATATCGGACCTGAAACTCAGAAAAAATTTGCAGAAGTTATTGAGCAGTCTAAAACAGTTCTTTGGAATGGACCAATGGGTGTTTTCGAAATGCCCAACTTCGAAAAAGGAACTGTCGCCGTTGCAAAGGCAGTGGTAAGCGCTACTAAAAAAGGAGCCTTCTCTTTAATCGGAGGTGGCGATTCTGCAGCTGCAATCAACAACCTGGGCTTCGGAAACGATGTATCCTATGTTTCTACAGGTGGTGGTGCACTGCTTGAATACATGGAAGGTAAAGTACTTCCTGGAGTTGCGGCTCTTCAATAGCATTTCCACAATAGATACAAAAAAAGAGACTGATTCCCAGTCTCTTTTTTTATCTCTATACAATTACCTTTATCTCAAAGGCCCCATAGTCGTTTTTAGCTTTTAGCTTTCATTTCTTTCCACTCCTTAATATTACGGATCACTCCTTCTACCAGTCGGTTCCTCGCTTCAATACTAGCCCAGGCAATATGAGGGGTAACAACAAGACGTTCCTTGTTTTTTACTTTCAGGATCGGACTTTCCGGCTTCATCGGTTCTTTTTCAAAAACATCTACACCTGCACCTGCTATTCTGCCACTATTCAGCGCATCGATAAGAGCCTCTTCGTTAACAATTCCTCCCCGGCCCACATTAATCAGAATGGCATTCTTTTTCATCAGACGAAATTCCTTCTCCCCTATTAATCCGCGTGTCTTTTCATTCAAAGGAGCATGTATGGATACCACATCACTTTGTTTAAGCAGTTCCTCCAGCTCTACCCGCTCAAACTCCGGATCGTCATGCAATCCTGAAGTGGAATAATAGATTACCCTTGCTCCGAACGTCGTTGCGATTGTAGCCACCTTTTTACCAATTGCCCCTAGACCTATAATTCCGTAGGTCTTTCCGTTCAGTTCCCAAAAAGGCTGCTCCAACGAGGTAAAAATCCTGCTTTTGCAATACTCCCCACTGAGAACATACTTATTATAATATTCCAGCTTATTAACCAGATGCAGCAGCAGAGCAAACGTATGTTGTGCAACGCCATCCGTAGAATAACCCTTTACATTTTTAACAGGAATACCCTTTTCCATCGCAAATGCAACATCCACGTTATCGGTACCGGTGGCAGCAACGCAGATTAATTGCAAGTCCGGCAACTGAGCTATGATTTCTTTTGATAACACCACCTTATTAGTAATCGCCACAGCAACACCACGCAGGCGTTCGAGCACTTCTTCCGGTTTGGTAAACCCGTACTTTACCAAATCACCCAGTTGTTTAAGGTTATCTATTGCCGGTACCTCTCCCAGGGTATCCGCATCCAGTACTACAATTTTCATTTCTTTAAACTTTTCCATTAACTATTTTCAGCGACAGACAGGCTTCCGTCTTCAAGATAAACCAATACCCCTGAATCAACAAGACGCCTCAGGATTTTAAGAACCGTATCCTTATCCGTGGAGCTGAACGACATTACAAGATTTTCCGGAAGTACAGGCCCATTGCGCACCAGGTCTATTATTTTACCTGAAAGCTCCACCTCAATAGCATCTTTTGCTTCCTCCTTCTTTTCTTTCAGACACACATCACACAAACCGCATTTCTCACCATTTTCTTCCCCAAAGTATTCCAGCAATAATAAACTTCTGCATCTGGTCAAATTGGTTGCATACCCCACCATGGCATCTACTTTCGACTTATAAAGCTCCTTTCGCTTAGCTAGCTCTTTATAATCCAATGGTAAAGCATTGGCATCCATTCTGGGCATTACAAACTCAATCTGAGGCTTGTCTTTTTGCTTTTCATAAACCAGCAATCCCTTCTGATCCAAAAATGTAAGCTTCCGCATAACATCCGACTGGGACTTTTGAATGTAGTTCGCAATGTCCGTTTCCCTTATCGTAACATAATTGGTAAAAACCTCCCCCCCATAGAGCCTTAAAATGGACTTTATAAACACATCATCCTCCGGATTGCGCAACTGGTATTCATATAGCCTTGTCTTCTCGGTAGGAATAAAAATTTTGGAAGGGTTGTAATACGCCTCATTCATCTGAATCATCCCCTCCTGTTCCAGTCTCTTTAAGGCATAATAGATTGGAATTTTAGGTAATTTATAAGTTTTGATAAAGGTTTCCATATCAAAATCAAAACTTATAAACTGTGATGACCCTACGGCTATTTTATAAAAATTAGCCAGAGCCTGATAAACCCTTTTTATCACATCGGCACCTGGAAAATTACTTTCCACCCTGGCTTCCAGCTCCTCTACATCCTTATCATTATAAAGAAGAACGGCGTAACAGCGTTTCCCATCCCTTCCCGCTCTTCCGGCTTCCTGGTAATAATTTTCAGGATTTTCCGGAAAATCATAATGAATTACGGTTCTTACGTCCGGCTTATCGATTCCCATACCGAACGCATTGGTTGCCACCATTACCCGCGCTTTGTTAGAAATCCATAAATCCTGACTTTTTGACCTTGCTGAATAATCAAGACCTGCATGATAAAATGCTGCTGAAATCTTATTCCTGTTCAGAAAAGCAGCCAGCGCTTCGGTTTTCTTCCTGTTCCGCACATAAACAATTGCTGTCCCCGGTACATTTTTAAGGATTTGAAGAATCTTTCGCTCCTTATCTTCTTCCTTAAAACAGGAAAAAGAAAGGTTATCCCTTTTAAAAGACCTTGCTATTACATTAGACTTTTTAAACTCCAGTTTTTCCTGAATATCCTTTGTTACTGCAGGTGTAGAGGTTGCCGTGAGTGCAAGAACCGGAACCGTATTTCCGATTACACGTCTAAAATCAGCAATTTCCAGGTAGGAAGGACGAAAATCGTATCCCCATTGTGAAATACAATGCGCTTCATCAACAGCCAGGAGGTTAATGTTCATTTTCTTCACCCTTTGCATAAGCAATTCCGAAGAAAGCCTTTCAGGGGCCAGATATAAAAATTTCACCTGATCGTAAACACAGCGATCGAGTATTACATCGATTTCATTAAAGGACAATCCGGAGTGAACCGAAAAAGCAGGAATGCCTTTTTCCCTGAGTCGCTCCACCTGATCTTTCATCAATGCAATCAGAGGAGAAACCACAATACACAAACCATCCATTGCCAGACCAGGAACCTGAAAGCAAAGCGATTTTCCACCTCCGGTCGGAAGTAAGGCAAGCGTATCCTTCCCGTTCAGCACAGAGGTAATTATTTCCTCCTGTAAGGGTCTGAACTGAGAATACCCAAAATACTGAAATAATATTTTATGAATATCCTGCAAGAATACAATGACAATAACGACTACTTAAAAGTATCCTGAAGGATAAAAGTAATTTATAAGAGGGACATAAAAAAATAAAAACCCACGGCTGATTTGTTTCTCGCGCTGCAATCATTTACGAAAAATGATTAGATTTCTCAGGAATCAAAACAGTACTGAATAAAACAGCCCTGGGTTTTTACAATAAGATTAGTGGTGGTTTAATATTGGTATTCTTTCAATGACTCCATGAGGTTTTTTCTGGCTACGTGTATTCTGTTTTTTACAGTTCCCATAGGGATGTTCAGGTGATCTGCAATTTCGTTGTATTTAAACCCTTCGTAATGCATCATAAAAGGAATTCTAAAGGTTTTATCCAGCTTGTTAATCGCTTTGTAAATTTCTTTTGAAGCTATATTGCTGGCTCCCTGGTTGAATGAAATGGTACTGGAAACATTAAAATTATAACCTTCATCAATCGGATCAACCAATGTATTTCTTTTATCAATTTTATGATAGTTACTGATAAAAGTATTTTTCATAATTATATATAACCAGGCCTTAATATTCGTACCAGACTTAAATTTAGTCCTGTTTCTTAAAGCTTTAAGAATAGTATCCTGAATCAGATCATTTGCATCATTGTGATTGTGGGTAAACTTTAATGCAGGGATTTTCAATGATTTCGATGCAGTATAAACTAACTCATTAAATTCAACAGCTGTCATAAGTTCTTTTGATTAAGGTTATTAATATCTTTTGTAAGGTTATTTTTTTCTGACATGATTGTCACCGATTGCATTCGGACTAGACTAGATAATGAGATATCTTCTCCTGAAGAGTACTTCTTTCGCTTGCAGAGGACTTAGAGAGGCTTCTTTTTTTTCTTTTTCTCCGGCTTTATGTAAGCCATTTTCCTGTTTGATATTTTTCTTAAATGATCGCATCTTTCTATCATTATTATTATGTAACAAATGTACTACTTTTTACACTTTTTAAAAATTTACACTCTGATTTTATCATTTTTTTAACTCAATATTTCTCCCCATGTTATCAACAAACAGATGTTAATTTACTGTTTTTCAATATAAAAATTTAATACACTACTACATTTTTAAACTTTTTATTACAAGAAAAAACACAAACAACAACATGTAACCAATTCAACATTTTTACAAATATTAGAAATGTAATATTTAAACTTAAATTAAACAAAAAATGCCAGACTCATCAGCCTGGCACCTCTCTTCACCTTTATTTAAATTAACTTTATTTAAATCTTATAATCTTTGAGTGCACTCATCAATGTTTTTCTGGCAACGTGAATTCTATTTTTTACTGTCCCCATGGGAATTTTAAGCTTCTGAGCTATCTCCTCATACTTAAAACCTGAAAAATGCATCATAAAAGGCTCACGGAAGACCTTATCCAGCGAATTGATCGCCTTATGAATCTCCTCCATGGCAACATTGGCAGTACCATCATTATAAGTTATCGTACTGGGCACATTCAGTGTATAATCATCATCAATAGGATCCACAAGGCTATTTCTTTTATCTATCTTATGATAATTACTTATAAAAGTATTTTTCATAATAATATATAGCCACGCCTTAATATTAGTCCCCTTCTTAAATTTCGTCTTATTTTTTAACGCTTTTAATATAGTATCCTGAATAAGGTCATTCGCATCAGCCTGATTGTGAGTAAACTTTAAAGCAGGATATTTTAAAGATTTAGAGGCTGTATAAACTAGGTTATTAAATTCAATAGTATTCATCGCAGTAGTTATTAAATCAAATAAATCTCTCTTTAAATAATTTTCAAAACCCCAATTTTATTACACTCGTACCTAAAGACTAAACAGGTGTAACACAAATTTGTTATTTAAAGAGCAACCCCACCAACAAACAACTAACTACCAATAATTTAACACCCAAAAAATTACTCACAAAAAATCACACAAGCAATAAAAACCCGACCAAAAAACCTCCAAAAACACACCAAAAAATTACATCCCTTTAAACAATCTTTCCATCCCTCATTTCCAGTTTTCTATCCGCACTTTTGGCAAGCGAAAGATTATGGGTAACAATTACAAACGTAAGGTTGAATTCATCTCTCAGTTCGAAAAATAACTTATGCAACTCCTCCGCATTATTGGAATCCAGGTTCCCACTGGGCTCATCTGCAAAAACGATCGATGGAGAATTAATCAGTGCCCGGGCCACACTTGTCCGCTGCTGTTCCCCTCCGGAAAGTTCAGAGGGTTTATGATTGAGCCGCTGAGACAAACCAAGTCTGTCAAGCAAAGCTTTAGCCTTCTCTTCCACCAGCTTTCTGTCTCTCTTACCGATGTATCCCGGAAGACATACATTTTCAAAGCAGGAAAATTCAGGAAGCAAGTTGTGAAACTGAAAAACAAAACCGATATGATTGTTCCGGAACAGAGCCAGCTCCCTGTCATTAATCTGATTAATATTCACTCCATTGATAAACAACTCTCCCTTATCCTGCTTATCCAGTGTCCCGAGAATATGTAAAAGAGTGGTTTTCCCGGCCCCGGAAGCACCTACAACAGAGACAATTTCCCCCTGTTTTATCTGCAAATCAATTCCTTTTAAAACTTCCAGGTGGGGATACCCTTTATAGATATTTCTTGCTTCCAGCATCATAGTTCGACAGGTTTAATCGTAGTAAAAACAAATTTATATCTAAAAGGATTAAAAATCCCTCTTTTCTTGAAATTAAAAGGCAAAAATGATAGATTCGTGCCGTTCTTCCGATAGATGGGACTACCCTGAAAGAAAAGAACATCTGTGGTGTTAAACTTTTAACTAAAATTTACTCATGAATATACATGAATATCAAGGTAAAGAGATTCTAAAAAAATACGGTGTTCGTATACAGGAAGGAATTGTTGCAGAAACAGCTGAAGCTGCAGTAGAAGCCGCTAAACAACTTAACCAGCAAACAGGTACCGAATGGTACGTTGTTAAAGCACAAATTCATGCAGGTGGTAGAGGAAAAGGCGGTGGAGTTAAATTAGCTAAAAACCTTGATGAAGTTAAAGATCTTGCAGGGAAAATCCTTGGTATGAACCTGGTAACAAAACAAACTGGTCCTGAAGGAAAAATCGTTCACAAGGTTCTGATCTCTCAGGATGTTTATTATCCAGGAGAAAGCAAACCTAAAGAATACTATATGTCTATTCTGCTAGACAGAAATACAAGCAAAAACCTTATTATTGCAAGTACTGAGGGTGGAATGGAAATCGAAGAAGTTGCAGAAAGCACTCCTGAGAAAATTATTAAAGAATGGGTAGATCCACGTGTAGGACTTCAGCCGTTCCAGGCAAGAAAGATCGCTTTCAAACTTGGTGTTGAAGGAGAAGCTTTCAAAGAAATGGTGAATTTCATTCAGAACTTATACAAAGCTTACGAAGAGACAGACTCTTCCATGTTTGAAATCAACCCTGTATTAAAAACTTCTGACAACAAAATTCTTGCTGTTGACGCTAAAGTAAACCTTGACGACAACGCTCTATACAGACATAAAGATCTTGCTGCTTACAGAGACCTTAGTGAAGAAGATCCATTAGAAGTCGAAGCATCTAACTCCGGTCTTAATTATGTAAAACTTGACGGTAACGTTGGGTGTATGGTAAACGGTGCAGGACTTGCCATGGCTACTATGGATATCATTAAACTTTCAGGTGGTGAGCCTGCCAACTTCCTTGACGTGGGAGGTGGAGCAAATGCTCAGACTGTTGAAGCAGGTTTCAGAATTATCCTGAAAGATCCAAACGTAAAAGCAATTTTGATCAACATCTTCGGAGGTATCGTAAGATGTGACAGAGTTGCCAATGGTGTGGTAGAAGCTTACAAAAAGATCGGTGACATCAAAGTTCCAATCATTGTAAGACTACAGGGAACGAACGCTGAGGAAGGCGCTAAAATCATTGAAGAGTCAGGACTTAAAGTATATCCTGCAATTTTATTGAAAGACGCTGCAGCAAAAGTAAAAGAAGTTCTTTCTAAATAAGTAAAACATTTAATGAGGAGTGGAAACCTCCCTCCTCATTTCTTTTTTTAGCACCCGTAGTTCAACTGGATAGAATGTCAGATTCCGGTTCTGATGGTTGGGAGTTCGAGTCTCTCCGGGTGCACAATTTATTTTAAAACCATATTTATAACCTCTTATCTACTACTCTACTCTCTCATCTTTGAAGAGAGTGATAACTGATGAGTATTTTTTTTAAAATTCATCCAGGGTTATATAGTTAAGAATGTCTACAGCTCTAAGTAAACTTACTTATAACCGGAAGCATTTACTACGCATGCTGCAATTGCTTACTTAACCATTCCTCAAAATTGATTGTCCCTACTTCTGCCTTTCCTTCCGGCACAAGGGCTGTAGGATTAACCTCTCCTCCAAAGTATTCAGGTTTTCCGTCAGCTATTATTTTACGTGAATCTTTAAAAGCTTGCATATAGCGCTCTACTACTTTGTACATGTAAAATCGTTCTGGCCCTGCAATTTCTACTTTGCTATTAACTGGAGCAGCCAGGGCATATTTAACCACAAATGAAGCTACTTCATCTGCTGCGATAGGCTGAAACTGTACATCAGAAATATGTACTTCGTTTCCCTGAGTGGCCTTATTAATGATGCCTCCTATAAACTCAAAGAATTGCGTACTGCGGATAATAGTGTAAGGGACGCCCGATTGTCTGACCAGATTTTCCTGGACTGTTTTTGCACGCATATAACCTATGTTTTGCATAGCGTCCACACCCACTATTGAAAGTACTACATGGTGCTTCACTCCCGCATTGATTTCTGCAGCCAATAAGTTCTGACCAGAGGTTTGAAAAAATTCCATTACAGCATTGTCTTCAAACGACGGGGAATTGGAAAGATCAATAACACTATCTGTGTTTTCCATTGCTTCAGCCAAACCCTCTCCGGTGAGGGTATTGATACCCGTTGAAGGAGACGCAGCAATCACCTGGTGTCCCTTCTGCTTGAGTTGAGCTACGACCTTTGCTCCGATAAGGCCGGAACCGCCAATTACTAAGAACTTCATAATATTTTTTAGGCTGTAAATAATACCTATTCAAACAAGCATTTGAAGGATAATATGTTTTTGGAAAGTACAATTATTTTTAGCCATACCTAGCTTATTATTGCAGCAACAAGCCCTGTTTCCACAGCTTTTATTTTCTATGATACATTACGGACCATTCAAAGGGTGTCCATACTGCTGTTTTAATACCAGCTGCTTTAAGTCCTCTGTTCGTCCAGGTATTGCAGGTGTTAAACAAACTGTAAACACCTTTACCTTCATAAAACTCATTATTCAGGCCCGAATAGCTACAACAGGGAATTAACTCAATAGTGCCATCTGGTTTCCGGTGAAACGAATCGTTAAGATAGGTCACTAGTACACGATACTGATCAGAGGAAATATAAACAGATCGGGTACGATCATTTTGCACAGGCTTTTGAGGATAATAGGTAACATGCATAGCGGATGTACCTAACCAAAAAGCAGCTTTTATGGCTGTTGATACTTTTAAGTCTGCCCACGTGGGGGTGTTAAGATAAAACCCTTTATCTCCCCACCCAAATGCTACGTAGCTAACAGCGTTTCCCCTTTGTTGCAAGCCGTACAATTCCTGACTCCAGTCTTTAACAGAACTCTTTACCGGCACTACTATATCCGTATGTACCCCGTTGGACTTTATAAAAATCTGTATTCCTGATGCTGTGGTATCTTCTGTAAAAGTAGTATTAGCAGGTATAAAGGTGCAGAGTAAAGCAGCAAGCAGATACACCATTAAAAAAACAAATACATATTTAACAGATTTATATACTACTGAAACTGCTTTTTTCATTCTATTAAAACTTCTTTTATACTCCTATACTTTCAAAAAGCTCTTTTAATGCAACAGAACACAGGCCGATTAACAGACACATCAACTTATTTATTTGAACATCAAACTCTTTCAATACTGTATACTGGCAAAATACTCCCAACTACCTAACTTTTACAATAAAGCAGCAGATTAATAGCGATTAGTTATGCTTCTTTTATTACTCTGTGCTACAAAATTTATTTTGGACAAAGTAAAGATTTATTGTATAGGCCCTCCTACAAAATAATGGATTTTAACCGGTTATATAATATTAAATTTTCCAAGAAAAAATAAAAAAAATTATAGTTATTCACCTCGTCAACTTCCCTTAAATAGTACCCGTATAAACCCGCAGTTCCAACTTAAAACTCTTATTGCTATGGCCAAAGGAAAATTGATCAAATCTTTTGATTTAAATTCAAAAACCAACATGATTGAGTGGAATTTTGAAGAAAACCTGACAGGCAAACTTATCATAGAAAGTGAAACCTATCAGGAAGAGCTTTTACCGGCTACGTTAAAAATTATCCTTACTCCTGATGGAGAACTACGTGGCGGATATATTACCACTCCTAAAAAGCAGGCTATTGGCAATGAGAAGATGGGATTTTTCAGACAGAATATTTCCGTAAAAAATCTTTCCTTTTTAAGTGTTAAGGTGGACGATAGAAGGCTGAACTATAACATAAAAATAAACTTATATCAGGCAGGTAATTTTGATTAACATCTACTAATTATATTCCATTACTAACTTATAAGGCCCGTAGTAAAACAACGGGCCTTTTTTATGACTTATGATTTACCCTTTCATCAGATCGGTAAATGCGCTCTCTATATCACAAAATTCAAACTGAAAGCCTTCCTTTAATAACTTAGCAGGAATTACTTTTCTGCTTTTTAATACCAGCTCTGTTTCTGTGCCTATTATAATGGCACCTACGTTTAATAAATATTCAGGAGCTGGCAAGCCAATAGGAAGGTCCATAGCTTTTCTAAGCTGTGTCATCATAAAGTTATTGGTCACAGGATTGGGTGCAGTGCAATTATATATGCCGGATATCTTTTCATTATAGTACGCCCAGTCAACCAGGCGAGCAAAATCTTTCTCATGAATCCAGCTCACATATTGTTGACCATCGCCCTGGCGCCCCCCTAAGCCAAACCGTACAAGGTTTTTCAAAGCAGGCAATGCTCCTCCAGAGTTTCCCAACACAAAGCTTATTCGCAATGCTATTTTTCTAACTCCTTTTAATTCAAATTGCTCAAAAGCCTTCTCCCATTGTTTACAAACACTGACAGAAAATCCATCACCTATTTCGCCGGTATATTCGTCCATATCTCTATCTCTTGAATCCCTGTAAATCGTTGCTGAAACGCATTGTATCCATACCTTAGGGGCATTCTTTACCATCATCAAAGCCTTTCCCAATACATTGGTTGCATGCACCCTGGAATTTATGATCTCATTTTTGTTTTGTTTTGTATACCGGCAATTGACATTTTTACCTGTGAAATTGACCAGTAAATCAGCCCCATCAAGCCATTCAATCCACTGGCCTATATGCTGACCATCCCAGTGTACATATCTTACGGAGTCTCTCACCTCGCTCTTCCCTCTTGTTAAAACAATAATCTCTTTAACTTTATCCTTATAAAAATCTGCAAGTACTCTTCCCAAAAAACCAGAGCCTCCTGCTAATAGTATTCGATCCATACCAATCAATTTTAAAAAAGTATCAATAACACAATAAGACGATAACCCAACCAGCCAAAGGTGAGAACAAAAGGTAATTTCAAAAGCTTTACTCTTCTTGTATGCTCCAGTAATAAGAACCCTACGACCAGAAGGAAATAAGCAACATATCCAACATTGGACAATAGCGTTTCTGAATAAGGAAACCACAATGCCGGAAGTAACAACAATGATCCGATCAAAGAAACAGCCATAACATTTCCTATGTACTCCAATACCTTTTTTTCCTTTAATAGAATAATCAAAAGACCTTGAAAGACCAGCTGTCCTCCGCATATCATTAACTCTCTCCATAAGCTGGAAGAAGGAAGCAGTGGAACGAGACGGGCAGAATACACATTCAGAAGGAATGCTGAAATAAACCAGGCAACCACAATAAATGCGATCCGATACTTTATATTGATATCCGGAATGCAGGAGTTACTACCAGTTTCTGCTGATGGCACAAGTACTTTGCGATTATAGGAGATGAAGAAATATATTTTCTTCATAATAAAATTAAATGGCCTGAACCTGAAGAGTGGCCACAAAAAAGGCAGTGGCTGTGCAATAACTTTGTAGAGACTTTCCAGTCCATAAGTAACAGTCCCGGCTTCAGTATCCACCAAAGCGATTTCATTTCTTGCCCGATCTTTATCAATCGAATCGGCTATTTCCTTCCCCATTTGGTTATAGGCCATGCGACCATTTTCCTCCAGTATGCCGCATTGCACAAAAGCCGATGTATAGAGATTGCACATGGGGCATTCTTCATCGTAAACAATTACATGATTTCTTAAAATTTTCATACTTTCAGAATTTTTTGAAAATTACAACTAAATAAAAAAGCTTATTTTATAAGCTTTAATAACATTCCAAAAAACCAGCTCTGGTCTGAACCAATCATGATGTCAACCGATTTATCCATTTTATCTACAAATTCACCCAGTTGCTGCATCATATCCGTAAATGCTTTCACATCTTCCTTAGATTTATCACCATCTACCTTCTGTAATTGGTGCAGAACGCTTTTCACAGGTTCTATCTCTCTCCTTTTCCGCTCCTTTGATATTCTTTTAGCAATTTCCCAAATATCTTTTTCCGCAATGAAATATTCCTTTCGATCGCCCGGAATCAATTCCTTATAAATAAGATTCCAGCTAAGCAGATCCCTGATATTCATATTGGCATTACCGCGGGAAATACTTAGTTCTTCCATTATTTCTTCTGTACTTAGCGGCTTTGGAGTAATGAGTAAAAGCGCATGAACCTGAGCCATCGTTCTGTTAATCCCCCACTCCGACCCCAACTTTCCCCAGGTCTGAATAAATTGCTTTTTTCCTTCTTCAAAATTCATACAGCAAATATAAAGACATTTTCCAAACTTTCAATAATTACTGAAGATTCAAAAAAAATAATTTTCTTTTTTTTAGTAATTTACGTTTGTGTATTATACACCTGTTATGAAGTACTTTGCCCCCCTAACATTTTTTATCACCTATTTTCCCGTATACCATATACTAATCTCTTTATATACAACTTTTAACTTTGAAAACTTTTGAATTGAAATGATCTCTCATTTATTAAATCTGGGCATAAAAGCTGGAATCTTCTTATTTGGAAGTCTCTTTTTTATCATCGCTGTTCTAATATTTCTTCCAATAATTTTCCTTCTACTACCTTTTATGTATTATTCTAACATAAAAGAGAATAAAGCATATCAGAACTTCCTTCAACTTAATGATGGTAAAAAATTCTTTTGCTACACGTCAAAAAAGAAGTCTCGAACTATCATCGAAACAATCATTCTACCTCAGCTCGACCCGGATATTTCAATTATTCTGCTGGATGGGAAAAAACCTGTTTCCGATCTTCCACTGACACATATTTCCCGAATGCTGTACAACATCAATAACCTGGGCTTTCCCAATCTCATGAAGATAACCAATGGACGAGTTCTGGACATTTCATTGAAAAAAGAACTTTATAAAGAACTCATTTTAGACTCTTCGCTACCTAAATTTCAGGAATTACTCAAAGCCAAAATAAAAGAGCTTGATGAGATGTCTTAATAGTCATTATCTTTGTTTCCTATCTTTAGACACATTTTGCTGTCATTACATAAATGGGAAAAGAAATCGAACGAAAATATTTAATCAATAAAGCTGTTTGGGAGTCTGTTTCAAAAGGGCAAGGTACGTACCTTAAACAGGGCTACCTTTCTACTGACCCCGAAAAAACAATACGAGTGCGCATAACTGAGAATAAAAGTTTCTTAACAATAAAAGGAAAAACCGAAGGCATTGCGAGAACGGAATTTGAATATGAGATTCCCCGTAATGACGCACAGGAGCTGCTGGACCAGTTTGCCAACAACAGCATAGAAAAAACAAGGTACGAGCTTCTTCACAAAGGAAAACTCTGGGAAGTGGATGTTTTCAGCGGAGATAACGAAGGCCTCATTCTGGCTGAAATAGAATTGCAATCTGAAGAAGAAACATACCCACTCCCTCCATGGGTTGACAGAGAGGTCAGTGCTGATAAAAGGTACTATAACTCGAACCTTTCCAAAAATCCGTTTAAGTTGTGGGGGAAAGCGGAAAACTAATGTGCAGGCGCAAAGTAAAACTGCTATGCGCTTATGCATTCAGCGCTCCTGCTGTCCTCAAACCACTTTTAAATGCTGCTTCAACCGTTCCTCCTTCAGGACCATCATACAGCCCTTCGCCTGCAAAATAGATAACTTCTTCTACCGGCTTTAGTATCACTTGCCTGGCCTGAGGTGCTTCTACTGTAGGATAAGTATAGGCTCCTCTTGAATAAACATCTTCTGTCCAGTTAATGATCTTCCAGGCTTTAACTTTGCTTCGTAGATCCTCCACACTGTATCCGAACATATACCCTAAGGCAGATAACGCCTCCATATATTGTTCTTCTTCACTGATATGCTGATACTTTTCAGCCCTGGGACCAGCAAGCCATCCTGTTAACAAACTACTATCGGAGGGATATTGCGTCCACCAGGTAGGTATGGAAGCATCTGAGAAAAAAAATCCAAGCGTTTTAAGACCAATACCATCTTTAAAGGGATCTAACATCTCCCAGAACTTTTCATGAAATTCTATAAAGACCTTTACTACAGAACCATAGCCTAATTTCTGAATAGCCTCAAAACGATCTTTTATAGCTGGCTCAAAAACAATTGTATTTTCAGCCTGTAAAACTCCGACCGGAAGTGTAATAACCACTTTATCTGATTCATAAACAGCACCCGTTTTAGTCCGGACAACAACTTTATCGACACTCCATTGAATCGTTGTTACTTCTTCCGAAAAATAAAAACGGACACCTTTAGCCTTGCAGTCTGCTGTAAGGTACTCTAGCAATTTGGAATACCCTCCCTCTATTCTGTACTGTGCATCAAAATCTTCATTTAACCACTCATCCCTGAGTGCAAATGCACTGGCTTTGTCTACCGAAGCAGCGTCATACCCTTCCACGAAAGCAACCACTGACCTCCGGAGTGCATCATAGCGGGAACCCGAAAACTCTTTTTCCAGAAATTTTCCAATAGGAATATCATGCTTCAACGCCCTAAGACGTTGCATCAGCAAATTCCACTCTTCCATAAAATACTGAGAGGTCGACAATTGTCCGTTGTACCGGTGCCATGATTGTCCTTCTACTTTGATCAGGGCAAGTCCCGCTTCTTTTACCAGGCCTTTCGTAACAGGCAGATCTCCATGAATAAACTCGGCCCCGGTTTCCAAAGGGTACGAAAACCCTTCCGGATACACTGTATGAGCCCTTCCTCCAGCATAACTTTTCGCCTCCAGCACAGTAACCTCAAATCCCCTTTGGGCCAACTCCCGGGCACAAATAATTCCTGCTGCACCAGCTCCTATCACCAGTACGCTTTTTTTGACGATCGTCATTACACAATAAACTTACAATTCCTCTACAATCTGTACCTGCAATGCAAATATTGAAAACTTCAATATAAAAAACTTAAGTTTTTTTAATAGTGCTTTAAACGCCTTAGAAAACTTTTAGCACCGCACAGAAATAGCATTTTTATACAAACATAATTGAGTCATTTTGGTTACTATGTGCCCAACCCGAGACAATTAATTCTTGCATACCTGCTCCATGTGTAACTTTAGTGCTTGACTGGGGCTCCTTTAATAGGTAATTTGAAGAAAATAACGCATTAAAAATCTCATTGATCACCAAAAACCACTCAAATGAATAGAAAAACATCAAGAGAAAAACAATTTTCAACAGTCGCAGCCGGCTTCTTTTCGATCCTTACATTAGGAACCACCACTGCCTTTTCGCAAAACAGCACGGATGCCATCCGCCTGAATCAGGTAGGATTTTATCCCGGAGCATCGAAGGTGGCAGTTGTTGTCAACACAGAAGCTACCAAATTTTTCGTCATTGACGAAAATAAAAAGGACACTGCTTTTCAGGGAACTCTGAAAAAAGCAGGAAAATGGGAGTATTCTGATGAGGTCGCCAGCCAGGCCGATTTTTCGGGACTGAAAAAAGAAGGGACCTATCATCTGTACATCCCTGGCGTTGGAAATTCTCATTCTTTTGAAGTAAATAAAAAAGTACATCATGATCTTGGTAAAGCTTCTGTAAAAGCTTTTTATTATCAGAGAGCTTCCACTCCTATTCAGAAAAAATACGCCGGAAAATTTGCCAGAAAAGAGGGGCATCCGGATACGGTAGTATACATTCACCCTTCTGCGCAAAGTGATAAAAGACCTGCCGGATCGGTAATATCTTCTCCTGGTGGCTGGTACGATGCCGGGGATTATAATAAATACATTGTTAACTCAGGCATTTCCACCTACACCTTACTGGCTGCATACGAACATAACCCGGAATTCTTTGACACTTTAAAACTTAATATTCCAGAAAGCGGCAACAAAATACCGGATGTCCTTGATGAAGCACTATACAACATCAAATGGATGCTTACCATGCAGGATGCTGATGGCGGAGTGTACCACAAACTTACCAATCCGAACTTTGACGGATTTGTGATGCCGGATGAGGCCATTAACAAAAGATATGTGGTGCAAAAAACCACTGCTGCCACCCTTAACTTTGCTGCTGTTATGGCACAGGCTGCAAGGGTTTTCTCCAAGTATAAAAAGGACCTTCCCAAGTTTTCTGAAAAATGTCTTTATGCCAGCAAGAAAGCCATGGAATGGGCAACCAAAAATCCTTCCGTGCTGTATGATCAGGCTAAAATCAGTGAAAACGAACCCGCTATTGTAACAGGAGCTTACGACGACCAGAATGTTGCTGACGAGTTTCAGTGGGCCAATATAGAACTATTTGTCTCCACAGGAGATCTGACCTATTATAAAAATGCCAAAGTTACAGAAGACCTGTCGTCCTTCCAGCTTCCCAACTGGCAATCTGTTAACACCCTGGGACTGATTTCCCTTAGCCGCTATGCCAAAACACCGGACCATGAAGCGGTTAAAAATACGCTTATAAAACTTGCTGACAGCTATAAAAACCATGCGTTCAATGAGTCTGCATTCGGAGTTCCGATGGGACAAAACAAAGATCACTTCACCTGGGGGAGTAATTCATGTGCTGCCAATCAGGGGGTAATATTGCTACAAGCGTACAGCCTGACCAAAAACAAAGCCTATCTGAATGCTGCGATTGCTTCTCTTGACTACCTGCTTGGCAGAAATGGTACCGGATATTCTTATGTAACAGGCTTCGGAGATAAACCTACCATGCATCCACACCATCGTCCGTCTGAAGCAGATGGTATAGCTGAACCAATTCCGGGATTCCTTGCCGGAGGACCGAACCCTCAGATGCAGGATAAAAACGATTGTCCGGATGCAGAATACACTTCTACCCTTCCAGCAAAAGCGTATCTGGATCATGTATGCAGTTATGCATCCAATGAAATTGCTATCAACTGGAATGCTCCGCTGGCTTACCTAACATTATCCATCGAAGCATTGATGAATGAGAAAAACAGTATCATTTTGAATCCTGACAATGAATAAATGGTGCATCAATAATCTCACAAGGTTCATAAGTTAAGAATCTTTAAGACCTATAAGGACCCAAATCCTTATAGGTCTTTTGATTTATGAGAATTGACTATTCTTATTTACGGTATATTCTAATTTTTCCTTTCTTAGAATGTTTTTTCCCGGAACAGCGCAGACTCAGCTTTTGGGCTTTTCTGACCAAAAAAGAATATCTTAATCCCAATAACCTGAATAAGTATGAGCCATTCCATACGTCCATCAATGCTACCCTGATCAGACAGGATGCAATCATTTCTACCTGTGAAAAGAGCAAAAACCGTAACGGATATTTTGCGGCATTTTACAAAAACATTACCATAAGGATAAAAAATACGACTGACAACCAATGGTTTGAAGACAATACCCTCTTGCCGAATTTGTTCAGGCCTTTGCCAACTATTACCTGAATGCATACAAAAACTACCATTACAATGCCTTTGCCCCCGATCACCCATGGTATTTCGGTTTTGAAACAGGGAAAAAGAAACCCACCATTGTTCAGCTCCTGTTACTTGGAGTCAATGCACATATAACTTATGACCTGCCCATTACCTGCACCAGCATAGTTCAGCTGGAAAGCGATATTTTCTTTTATTCCCTGTTTGGGGAACACTTACTAAAGCAATTCCCAAACTGGAAAGAAAATTATTAAACTTCAGTATATCCGTAACAAGAAATAAAAGCTGGAAATGCACCTGCATTCAGGCCATGTCAGACGACCAGGACCCAATAAAGGTTAGAAAAAAAGCAAAGCAATGGTAAAACAAATAAGCACAAGAATTATGCAACCCGGTACATTGGCCAACCTAACCTGGTGGTATTTTTTATTAAGATTACAGAAGTAAGGGGAATGCAAAAAAATCTGGAGGTACTTGAGTTGTAAGCAGTACCTCCGGTAGTTTATTTCTTTTGGGTTAAGAAAACTGCTGAATCACCTCCAGGGTCAGTTGATCCAGATCCGAAAGAATGCTGTCTGCAATTACAAACCTTTTATCCCCTGCAAGACTTTCGTCCGGAATGGCCACCACCTTCATTCGGGCTGCTTTTCCTGCGATTACACCATTGACAGAATCTTCTACCACCAGGCAACGGTGCGGATCTATCCCCAGTTTGTCTGCCGCCGTTATAAACACTGCCGGATGAGGCTTACCAAAAGGCTCTGTCTCGGCCGAACAGATCGCGTCAAAATAGCTCCTTATTTCCAGCTTGTCTACCACCACATCAATAATCCTCATGGCCGACGAAGAGGCTAGTGCCACTTTATAGTTTTGCTCCTTTAATCGTTGCAAGGCACTCTTCACCCCTTTCAACTCCTTTCCCTTTTCCCTGATTTCATCTATCACCGTCTGAATAATATCCTCCGTTACGTCCTCTTTGGTTTTTCCTACCCAGGGCTTTCTTTCGTACCAGTACTCTGTCACTTCATTGATTCGGTACCCCATTGTCAGGTTGCACATTTCAGTTGTCATCATAAGTCCGACTTTGGCAAACGCTTTCTTTTCCGCAATTTTCCACAGAGGTTCCGAGTCTATAAGAATCCCGTCCATATCAAAGATTACACCTTCAATCATCGTCTTTTCTAAATTTTTATGGGGCACAATTTACAACTTATTTAATAGCTAAAGATTCTTATCTTTGGCAAACAGCAAATACTTCTATCGGTTGTAGTAGAATGATATTTGCCATAACCACTATTACCTTAATGAAAATCAGAGTTTTATTTTTATTATTTACAATTCTTATTTCCTGTAAGACAAAGGAAAAAACAGTTCAGGACCAGGACACTCCGGTCGAAACAGTTCTAAAACCAACACCCGCCAAACCTGCCGGGCCTATATCTGAAGACAGTCTGGACATCATGATAGGTCAGATGATCCTTGTCGGGTTAAACGACAGGACGGTATTACCGGCAAATGATTCCTTTAGGAAAGAATTAAGAGAAGGTAAAATCGGTTCTGTTATCCTTTTTGAAAAAAATATCAGCAGGACAAAGTCGGCCGAAACGCTGAAAAAACTTATTGCAGACCTTCAAAGCGAATCGCCCATTCCCCTTTTTGTCACCATTGATGAAGAAGGTGGACGAGTACACCGGTTGAAAGAAAAGTATGGATTTGTAAAAATGCCATCAGCTCAATACCTGGGCAATCTGGACAATCCCGATTCCACCCTGTACTATACCCGAAACCTGGCCAAGCAGCTTAACGATTTAGGAATAAACCTGAATTTTGCACCGGATGTAGATCTTGGCATTAACAAGGCCAATCCCGTCATCTACAAAGTTGGAAGAAGCTATTCTGCCGATCCGGAAGTGGTTACCCGACAAGCTCTGTTAAGCATAGAAGGGCATCATGATCATGGGGTAAAAACCATATTAAAGCATTTTCCAGGACACGGAAGTTCTTCTGTAGACTCTCACCTGGGCATTGTTGACGTCACCAACCAATGGAAAATTATGGAACTATGGCCCTATAGAGACATTATAAGATCCGGTAAATGCGACGCGGTAATGACGGCACATATCATCAACTGTCATCTCGATACCGCCTGCCTTCCGGCAACACTTTCCAAACCGGTTATTACTGGTATGCTGAGAAATTTACTTCAGTTTGACGGAGTAGTATTTTCCGATGACATGCAAATGAATGCCATTAGTAAAAACTTCGGACTGGAAAATGCCATTAAACTCTCCATCAACGCAGGAGTTGACATTTTACTTTTTGGTAACAATGTTCACCTTGAAGACAGAATCTCTGCCTCCCAAATACATGCTATCATCAAAAAGCTCGTCAAAAAAGGAGAAATTAAAGAAAGCAGAATTGAAGAGTCTTACAGAAGAATCATGGCACTTAAAAACAAAACCGTAACGAATGAGTAAAAAGATCCTCTTTGTAACCGGTGCCACCTCCGGCTTTGGAAAAGCAATTGCAGAAAAGTTTGCATCCGAAGGCTGGAGCTGCATTATCACAGGAAGACGCAGGGAACGGCTGCATGCTTTAAAGTCGGAATTGGAAGACAGGTATAACGCCTCTGTTCTGGCGTATGACATTGATGTCACCGATAAAGATCAGGTTGCTTATGTTGTAACTGGATTACCCGAGGAGTGGAAATCGATCGATCTGCTTGTCAACAATGCCGGAGGTGCCATAGGCAGAGATAATTTTGCCGATGCAGATGTACAGGACTTTGACATTATGATTGATACCAATGTCAAAGGATTACTATACATAACCAAAGCCATCGTTCCATATATGATCCGCAACCACAGAGGACATATAATAAACATTGGATCTATTGCAGGCAAGGAAGTTTATGAAAACGGAAACGTATACTGTGCTGCCAAACATGCTACCGATGCGATCAGTAAAGGAATGCGGATAGATCTTTTAAAACACAACATTAAAATAACCGCAATACACCCGGGAGCTGCAGAAACCGAATTTTCTCTGGTTCGCTTCAAAGGAGATGCAGACAAAGCTCAAAAAGTTTACGAAGGCTACACTCCATTACAGGCAGAAGACATCGCCGATATCGTCTACTACTGCGCTACCCTTCCGCCACACGTTTGTATCAACGACCTTGTTGTAACCCCAACCGCCCAGGCAAATTCGAATCACCTGTTTAAAAGTTGAAAGTATTAAGTGGTAAGTATTAAGTGGTAAGTATTAAGTGGTATTGAAAAGGAGAATGAGGTAAGTTGATTTCCATATAATGAGGTATAAGTTTATGAGCTTAACCACTTATTCATTCTTACAACTTAAAACCTATTACTTACAGCTTCCTAAGGTTCACATTCCACCTTATCCTTCCCATCCTTATCTCCAAAAAGAATACTCACGCCTAGTTCAAAATATAGAAGGTTTTTGAACTCTTCATGGGAATAAAAGATATAATTGAAACGGACAAAAGCTCCAACGCCTAACTCCGATTTCTTTACGGGAGCGAGAACGCCTATTTCAGGACATAACCCAGGCCGGAGTCCTTTATCCTTGAAGGAAATAGAGCCAAACCATTTCTGGTAGTCTATAAAATACCCACCCAGACTTCCACCTATATAAGGAATTACCACTTTGTCCTTCACAGGGTAATAAAAAAAATTTAAGACCACCGGGACTGTCCCCATATAGCGGGTTTGTATGGCCGAAATAGTCCCCTTGTCCGTCTGATAACTTTGCCGGTCAAGAACAGCCTTTGCCTTATTCCATCCGATACGGAATCCGTATGTATATTTTTCTTTATAAAAGTGCCTTAAATCGATATGAAAACCGTCGTAGTATTTTTTATCAACAAAATCGTTTAGAGTCCCCACTCCTATTCCTGCTGAATAATTATACAAAAACATATTTTTGTATTGAGCCTTTCCTTTTGTGTTGATCAGTAAAATCAACACAAACACCCCAAGCAGTTTTAATCTGTACCTCCTCATACTACTTTCCATCCTTTAAATAGGGAGATTGCTCAAACAATACGTTTATGCCCGTTAATACCCTCTGGGGATTGGCCACCAGTGAATCGTTGGCAGAGCCGGCAACGATGCCGTTCCATATAATATTTAGCTTCCCTGAGGATGGTGCGTTTTTCAGATCCAGCATATCAATGGAAAGACTTCCAACGTCAAATGAATACACCCCGAAATAGTCCGGTGCCGAATACTCATATCCGGGAAAGCCCAATTCACTGGAAGAGGTATATCCATATACTCCTGGACCAAATAAGGTAGGAGAATAGGACAGCGGAACGGATTCCTTAAACCTCAAAACGGATGCAACCACCGCCACATCCGGTCCCTCATTTTTGGCAACCTTTGTAAATCCATAGTTTTGAAGGTTGGAATCAATCGCCTGAATGATCAGTTGCTCTGTCAGATAGTCTTTAGATAAATTACCCGAATCCTTCGCGAGCATCTGAAGCGAATCAACAAGGAAGTAGGTTTTATAATCCGAAAAATTAACCGATGCATCCCTGTTAGACAGGTACAGATCCTTCTGGTCCGGATTCAGATCATTCACAGGATCAGGATCTTTACATGCCTTGATCATCAAAACGATCAAAATAACCATTCCTATCCAATACCCTGATAATTTGATACGCTGCATGAATTATAATGTGTAAGAACTACTACAACAGGAATAGGGTAAAAGATGTTTAATCAGTAGCAGGGCCTGACCTTATTGGTGAATACCTCTGAATAGAACGGTTCAGATCTAAAAGGCTCTTATCTTTCACTTTTATAACTCCCCTAAAGGGCCTGTCAAGATCGATGATTACCATCAGTACCAAGATCATCAGAAAAATCAGACTATATGAGAAAATAAACTTTCTATTATTCCCCAGCCCGCAACCGAATCCCAGGGTAAAAGTACTTGTAGTCGCCAGCAACATCATCAGATAAATAATAACCGAAGGCACATGGTTAAGCTGCACAGCATAACGCTCTGCAGAAAGATCGATCAACTCACTCAGAGAATTCAGAAATAAGGAAGTATTTAAGTTATCATATAATACTGCCTGCCATGAGGCTATTTTCCAGATTTTCATCTGAATCACTTCAGAGCTGCCGATAATCGCACTCCTTTTCTCCGGATCCGTCGTACGGTCGTACAGAAGTCGATAGACCACATAATCTTCCAGTAACTTGTATACATCATGTTTTACCGAGTCGGACAAAAGTGAAACTTTAAGGTAGGTGGTACCTATGGCATTGGATTCTTTCAGGAGCGCTCTATGCCGGGAATCGAACCTTGAAGCAGACATGGAAAAGGTGAAGGCAAACATAATTCCCAGCAGTCCTAATATTTCCTCCCTGAATTGCACCGATGTCCTCATCTTTTCCCCCTTTCAGAAAACAACGGTGCATCCCTAAAAAATAACCCAGCTCAAAAAAAACGATTAGAATAACGACCAGGGCCAGTGCAATGGTCCATTCGTCCATATCGTAAAGAAAATCATGTTGCATAGTCAGCCATTTGCTACTTTGCAACCAGACTTGCAACTATTTGTTTAACAAGTATTACTGACTGATAATAGTCAGCAGACTTCCATTTTGAGTCACGTTAAACTGAGGGATATTAGGACTTGGGGTTCCGTATAAAAATCTGCCATTAAGATCGAACTCAGTACCATCACAGGAACATATAAACCGGTTAGAGATAGATGAATAACTTAATCCACATCCATCGTACGTGCATGAATTGGAAAATGCAAGGTAAGAATTGGGCGTCCTGATAATAATTGCCCCATTACTCACTACCGAACCTCCCGGCATTCTCAGGGCTGCATTACTGGTTTCATTCAGATCCAGGGTGAAATTCACATAAGGATAAGCGTTGTCTCTGCCACAGGATGGCAACATACCTCCAAGGCATAAAAATATCAGTGTAAAGATTCCGGCTTTTAAAAATTTAATAGTTGTCATGTCATCTCAGTTTTGCCTGCAAAGATAACATTTAAACGAAGTTTTTATTTTATCCGTCCCTCTTCCCTTAAGTCACCAATTTACTAACATCAACGCATGGTTCACTTCGGGATCCAGGCTTTAACTTCCTAAAAGGAAAAAGAATGCGCTTAATAATCCTAATATCCCCGCTCGTCCATTACACATATATAACACCCTGTATTACAAACACATACATAAAAACTTATAAAACCACAACTACATGAGTAGTTTTATACTAATTTTGCGCCAAAATTCTTTGTTATCAGACATAAAATCATGTGCCTGAAACACTAAAAATTCTTTATTTTGCAATACCTTTGTAAAGCAAAAGTGTGCCTGTGTGGTAGGAAAACAGGGTTGAGAAGTTGCTACAAAACCTCTGGTACAATTCTGAAGCAGAGCTTTAGCTTAAATACATAAAATAAATACAAGACACATTAAAGTGAATCTATAACATTAATCTCAAAATGCTTACAGTAGAAAAAATAGGTGGAACATGTATGACTGCCCTTCATGATGTAATGAAAAACATCGTTTTATATGGCAGAGAAAAGGAAAACCTTTACAACAGAATATTTGTGGTTTCCGCTTTTTCCGGAGTAACCAACTGGCTGCTGGAAAATAAAAAGACAGGCGAACCAGGCGTTTATCATCACATTACCCAACAAAAGGACTTCCACAAACCTTTAAAGGAAACTACTGAAAAGCTTCAAGAGATCAATAAAAAATACGTTGACCTTGGTCTTGACCTTAAACTGGCAGATGAGTACATCGCCAATAAAATTTCTCAGGCAGAAAAATTCCTTGAAAACCTGGCCAACGTTCTTGCTTCCGGATACGTAAGCAGCGAAAACATTCTTCAGGCTTCCAGAGAGATTCTTGCCTCCTTAGGAGAGTCTCATTCTGCTTTCGTATTTGCCAACGTACTTCAAAACAACGGCATCAATGCAACACTGATAGATCTTGGCGGGTTTGACGACCACTATCCATTTACCATAGATCAGCGCATTGAACACTCTCTAAAAGACATTGATTTCTCTAAGACAATCTGTGTGGTTACCGGTTATACCAAAGGTACAGAAGGTATCATGAGAGAGTTTGACAGAGGATACTCTGAGGTTACGTTCAGCAAAATTGCTGTAGCTGTTAAACCTAAGGAAGCTATTATTCATAAAGAATATCATTTATCTTCTGCAGATCCTAATATTGTAGGAGTTGAAAACTGTATTCCGGTTTGTAACACCAATTACGATGTTGCGGATCAGCTTGCAGATGTTGGAATGGAAGCAATCCATCCGAAAGCCTCCAAGCCTCTTGAGATGATGGGGATTGACCTTAGAATCAAAAATACCTTTGAACCTGAACACCCAGGTACTTTAATTACCAGAGAATACGTCTCTCCAAAGAAAAAAGTAGACGTGATTACCGGTACTCCCAAAGCTGTTATCATTGAAATATTTGATCCTCTTATGGTTGGTGCCGTTGGGTCTGACCTGAGAATCATGCAAAAATTTGAAGCATATAAAGTGAGTTATATCTTCAAAGCTACAAGTGCCAACAGCATCTCAATGGTAATCTGGGAAAAAGACTTCAAACCAAAACTGGTTGAGGAGCTGGAGAAAGAATATCAGAAAGTAGCGGTAGAAAAAGTAGCTATTGTTTGTATGATCGGTTCTAACATGGATCAGCCGGGAGTTCTTGGTAAAGCTGCAACAGCACTGGCAGAGGCGAATGTAAACATTAAGAGTGCAGGATTCTCCCTAAGAAAAGTTAACCTGCAATTTATCGTAGATCGCGAAGACTTTAACAAAGCAATCATTGCATTGAACAAAACGATGTTCTTCGAAACTGTTGCGGAAAGAGTTTAAAGAAGCTTAAAGCTTAATGTACTATTTCGAAAGCACGATCTGAGACGATCGTGCTTTTTTGTTTCTGATAGTAGTAGGATTGGACGAAGCTCAATATACAGATCCATATAGATCGTGTGAGCATACATTAAGAGTGAAATACCCCATTAATGCTTCTTTCTTTTCTTCTCAAAAAATCGTTGTAAATGATGCATTACGTCAGGAGGCGTCGGCACAATAAGATCATATTTGAATGCAATAAGCTTTAATATATAGGTTGAAACAACCCCTATCGTTTCACTTAAGAATATCTCAAAACCAAACAACCTGATTAGTATTATGTAGACGATTCCACCGAAAAGAGACGCAAGGGTATGCGGATGGCCTGGCAATAAAAGGATCGGGGTTTCCCTTGACAATACATCCCTTAATAATCCCCCACCGGTAGCCGTAATAATCCCCAGAAATAGGGCAGGTAATGCGGACAAATTATTAAGAAATGCCAGCTGCATTCCTGCTATTGTAAAAAAACCAAGGGAAAAAGCATCCACATGCCAGATTACTTTTTGAAGCCGCTCTATCAGCGTCCCAAAAAACATCCCTATAAATGTTGCCGACAGAATCGTAATGAGGTAAATTTCAAACTTAATCACCAGAGGCGGTCCATTGCTAATCAGGACATCTCTCATGATACCTCCTCCAACCCCTGAAGCAATCCCAATGATCATAACCCCCACTATATCAAAATTCCTTTTGAGGGCATGCAGTACCCCGGACAAACACCCCGAGACAATCGCCAAAAACTCTATTACAATAAAGCCATCTTTCCACATCCTCTTATATGAGGTTTAAATAATATCATAAAAATCTGGATCCGTACATCCGGAATTCATCAGACAGTATTTTAACCTCTAAAGCAGGCCTTAGTTATTATTCCGACCATTAATCTTTCTTGAAGCCTTCCTTAATACCATTCGATTAACTGCCCCTCAAAGGGTAATTTATATTTCTCCTTAAAGTAATTAATCCACGCATCTACCGAAGCAAAACCTACCTTGTGGGCAACTCGCTCTACTTTTGCATGGGAAAGTGTTCGGCCATTCAGTTTAAATAAAAAAGTTCCTTTATGCTCTTCAATTCTGAGATCCCAAACATTTTTACAAACAGCATCCTTAAGTTTGATCGCATGTTTAGTCCTGAGCCCCGTATACAATTGTAACTTCTCTCCTTTATTAAAAGGATGTTTCCTCAATTTCCTTATTGTAAAGTTTTTTGAACCATCCTGCACGGACTTTACAAATTCAGATCTGGCAAAATTAATGAGTGTCATAAGCCCAGACTTTAAGGTTATATAAGGTATAACTACACACTCATCTTTATCGTTCAGCCAAACAGGAAAGGGAAGCATAAGCTCCCTCTCCTTATTTTTTTAGAATAAATAGGTTATCCCTGCCTTAATGAACAATGGTGTTCCCGGGGTAAAATGAATTTCCGTTACCGGTGCACTCTCCCCTCTCAACATGGATTCAGTGGCAAACTGCGCTTCTTTCCATTTCTGATTGAATATGTTTTCAGCCGACAGTGCAATCTGATACCTCTCCGCAGTATAATTCACAATTGCATCCATTATAAAATACCCCTGTGCTACAATGGAATTATCCTCTGCTGCAGGCCTTTCTCCAAGATAGCGGTATCTCAGGCTTGCATTAACCCCCTTTAAATTCCTGATGCTAAGTCCAGCAATACTTGAAAATTTTGGGGCTAAAGGCAGGTAACCCGTTTCATTGGAGTTATCCGTAAGTCTTGAGTTACAGTAATTAAAATCAAAATCAAAAAACAACCATTTATTCAATTGCCCTCTGGCACTGAGGTCCAGACCATATCGACGACTTCGTCCCTCGGAACCTATTGTACCATCATCTCCTGTATACGTGTATTCTGTTTCCATTGTCAGCAACCATACCGCAGCATTAAAAAGGATTCTGTTGCCGACTTTCAGGTTGGTCCCCAGATCAACTCCATAAGCAGCCGGAATTTTATTACGAACAGAATCCATTATGGCCACTCTTGTATCGTTGGAATGAAATCCTTTGCCACCACTGAGATATAGTTGAGCGCCTTGTGAAAGATTATAATACAGGTTGATTTTGGGACTGAATACATTCAGATTTCGCGTCTTACCAAGTGTATCCGAAAGCCTGTCATTGTATCGGAAAGAAAAAGCATCATATCTTACTCCCAGATTCAGGGTTACTCTGGAAGAAAGATAAAATGACTGATCGACATACACACTGGCATTTGTCTCGTCAATATCTCCCTTCTTTATATCCTCGAGTACCCTCCTTTTTGCGGTATGAGCCAGCCCAATATCTCTGATATTATCATCCCTGAATCCAACTCCTGCAATAGTGGATGCTTTTATTCCCAGCAATTCGTAGCCCTTTGAATAAGATCCGTTGTATCCAAATATCGTTCTGTCCTCATACTGAAAAATTTCATCTCCGTTTAGTGTATCATCTTTGAAGAAGGTGAAATTTGAGTACAGGTTAAACCTATAATTGATCCCATAAATCTGATTTCTAATAACAGCACCATCATTCAGTATTTTCACCAGGGAAAGATTGGCGTTGCTTCTGGATGTATTACCTCCTTCTGTGGGATCAATAGCACCATACCAGGATATTAATCCACTTTTTACAGCCCGATCAGGAATTTGTCCTGAAGCATCCCAACGGCTTGAAAAAGTAGATAGCGAAAGATTAAGACTTGTAGAACTATTCAGCTCTGCAGTATACTTACCCATGATGTTCAACCGGTCAAAATTCTGCGGATAATCAAAATATCCCTTCGTTGCCACAAACTCGGAGGCCACATAAGCATTTTGCCTGCGTGCATTTGTTGAATCCGTTTTATCCAGCAACTTAAGCATTGCCAGTCCTCTGTATGTATTAAAACTTCCTGCTTCAAACTTCATTACATTCCTTTTCAGATAATTTAAGGTCTGAAACCGGACCGATCCCGCCGTATTAAAATTACCCGTTCTGGCGTCATAGGTACCTTTCGAAAAATCCATCCCTTCCACGGTTTCAGGAATCACAAAATGCAGATCCGCATATCCCTGACCATGCGCCTGAGAAACCATATTTACAGGCATACCATCAACAGAAATAGCTACATCCGTACCATGATCCACATCAAACCCTCTGATAAATATCTGTTCTGCCTTACCACCTCCGGCATGTTGCGCAATAAACAATCCGGGCACAAGTCTTAACAAATCCTGTGTGGTTTGGGTGGGTCTTAAACGAAAGTCGATGGCATTGAAATAATTTATGTCTTTGCGGGGAGATACCGTGATCTGATCTATCTGAAGAAACCCCTCTTCCATTCGGATGGTGAGAACTTTTGTTTCATTCTCTTCTACAGACACCTCCTGAGTTTGGGATCTGAAACCCAACATATAACATTCCAGATGATATATACCCGCTTCCAGTCTTTTAAATTCAAATGCGCCACTTTCATCGCTTAACGCCATTGTATTATTCTCCCTTAGAATAATCACTGCATTATTCAAAGGCTCTCCATTTTTGGAGGTAACGACCCTGCCTTTGATACTGCTATGAGCAAAAGCAGGACAACCCAGCAAAATGAAGCATAATGCTATAAAAAACATGTACTGTTTCATTGTAATTCAATTAATGATAAGAATATAATTTTCCCTGTCTCCATTGTGAAAAATGGATAAAGCCTGATCCGATAAGATCATTGTTAAGTTCCTGGCAAATCAATAGCTGGCAGTACCCATAGCACCGCTTTGATTTAACCCTGGACAACATTTACAACAGGATATATTCCGGAGGAGGGGAAGGCGGATGTTGAGGGTAAATTACAATAAGGTTCGTATTTTCAGACAAGATTGCTATTGAAAGGCTACTCTCCGGATGAAAATCATAATGATAATAAACTCCGGGATACCATTGAAACTTGAACGTTTTCTTTTCTCTTTGTTTTCTCCCGCTCGTAGCAGAATCTTCTTTATGATCTTTTAATCCGAAATGATCCAGAACGTCATGATCGTGTGCAAGACTATCACGATCCTTTACTTCGACTTCCTTTTCATCAAAAGATGGCTGGGAGTAATGATGGTGTACTTCAGATGAAGGATGATGAGAAGAAGAATATTGCCCGGATCCGTGAACATGTTCATCCGTCGAATGATAAGCATGATCGTTATGAGTGTAATGACTGTGATGAGTGTGATGGTGATGAGTGTGAAACGGGTTAGGAATATAGTGCAGTAAACTGTGAATACTCCTAAGGGTATCCTTAAGTGAAACAACAACCAAACAATTGATGATCAACAATATAGATAATACACTCTTCAAAACACAACTACTTACGTAGTAAATATAATACTACATAAGTAATATTAAAAAAAATAAATGTAAATTTAATTCATCCCCTCTATCAACAACAGACAAACCATTATTTTTCTAACACTTATCTTACCCCTTGTATTTATCTAAACTGGGTCAACCAATCAATCGAGGATCCAGGAAAAATAGCCGGCATATTATCCTGAACGCATTCGACTGGGTAACCTTTTTTTATTAGACCATCGACATTCCCTCCTATTTTTATGGCTATTTAATCAAGTCATCAATGAAAAGCTTAATAAAAATTTTAAGAAATAAACCACTTCCTTTCCATTGAACACTTCTCTCATTTCTTTTGGTATAAGGTTAACCTATAAACTCATTATTAATCCCTTATCCTTTTATATATAAATTGAGAAAATTTGTATTTCAAAGAAACCTGAATTTTATTCAATGTAAAACTCCAGTCATCGTCATAGTTATCACGCTTTCCCCATTGATATTCTATACCCGCCATCAAATTATCTATCGGATAGAAGAGAAAGTTAACGCTTGCGTATTGCCCAACGTGAAATGCGTCATCATCCTGCTCATCTGTATTGTAAATGTATACCATGGAATAGCCAATACTTGAACTAAACTTTTCACTCCATGCATGTTCCAGATAACCAACAAGGCTTATCATTGGGACAGGCACTCCTTTAATTGGCCTTGGGGAAGGAGACAAATCATCTCTGATAGCTACATCACTGGGAGCATCGTTAATATAACTTTGTATTCCACGCCCATATACAAACTGTCCCCTGAAAATATCCTTCTTCCCAAGATTCAGATTCGTGCTTGCATTGATACCCCAACCGACTGTTCCACCAGATAAGTCAATCGAATCTTCCTTCTGATCTTCCCACATTATTCTTCTTATAATACCAGCCAGTCTCACATAGCCAAACTTGCCCATAAACCGATATTCAGCAGAGAAATCTGGAAGCGGAAATCTGGGCTTTATACTATCCAGATCTATATTGCCGGCTAGCTTTCCCGGGTCCTGAGTAGCACCTGGCCTTTCCAATGCAAAAGTCAACAGACTTTTTTCTTTTTGAATAGGCATGTACCGTATTTGCACGTTACGGAAAAAGACCATCCCATTAGGCCCCCAGTAGTCCAACACATTAGGAAACACATCTATATCCATAAAAGGGCTATGCGTCTGCCCCGCACCAAAATGCCCCAATTCTCCATAGGCATGACGCAAACGAATGGTGGTTTGACCTGCATCCACACCTACCCCAAACATATCTATCTCAAAGATTGTCTTCATTTGCCCCAAACGAGTATCAAAATAATTTTTCACCCCAAATCGTGATTGACGGACAGAGAAAAAAGTGTTACCATTCGTTTTGTACTGATTTTTGAAAGCGGGCAATTTGGTTGGTCGTACAACATCGAACCAGTCTGGATCGATTCGGTTAAAATCGTATCCGGCATCCCCCATGGCGAAGCCATATACCTGCATGCTGTCGACATGCTCCTTTTTAGAGGCTGACATGGAAGTTGGCGTTTTATCTTCCTGCGCAAAAGCAGCATTCATTAATAGAAGAAAAATCGTAACAACAATGAATGATCTTCTCATTAGTTTTTTCACGTTTACTATTCTTTAGATTAAATGATGTATGAAACAGAATAAAGATAATTGGTGGTTATGCCAGTACAACTAGGAAGTTATTTCGCTTTAGCATACAGATTCGCTTGCTCCCAGGCTCTTACACGATTTCTTGCCTCATCAAAAATTCGTACATAGTTTTCTTTGCATACTTTATCTTTTGTTTCTTTAGATAAGGCCTTCCACAAAGGATTATACTGATAATACACTTGTAAGTATTCTTTCTGATTATCGGGAGCAACCACATCCGTTCCAAAAAGAAACCTGTCCGGATACTGCTTTATAAGAGCGGCCATGGCACGAACAGTAGTTTCATTTTTTACTATGTACTTAGCTACTTCCTCCCAGGATATATCAAAATGTACATGACTTAACTTTGGATCATTTAAAATATCCTGAATTAATTGTATTTGATTTTTATTTCTTGACGATGCCTCTTCTGTCGGAGAGCTTTGAACAGGTCGAATAACTCTCCCCAAACCGATATGAGCCCATATAATTGTTACCTTAGGATGACGAGTTAGAAGAGCTTTCATTTGCTTAAAGTAAGCAGGCTCACTGTCTTCTTTAGCGAATGGTACATCAATATCATTGTGAATGATAACTGCCAATCCTACTTCTTCTGCAAAACTTAAAATACTATCCAACGCAGGATCTATTAAGCTGGCTGGATCTCCTGCCACCTTGGCTGCAACAAACTCTTTGTGAATAGTAAACTCCCCGATTCCGGAGAATACTCCCGGAAAGGTGAGTAATACCCGCTTTATATGATCTGCCGCATACATATCCGTTGGATTAAACCCTGTAATCATCGGATCAAACCGGGCTTGCTGCTCCTTGGATAAAGATTTATAGGCCATGGCGATATAGGCATCCGTAAACGAGTAGTAATACAATGGAGCATCTGTTTCCAGGTAATACTTTGGTGCATGATCGCCTGATATTCTATAAGACCATTGTTGCTGAAGAGGAATACCAAATAAGGCTACTCTTCCTACTTTATCACCCATTATATCCAAAAACTTATGTATATCAGTCCCCTTTTGGATGTAATTAGTAAGGTGAAAATGTGAATCGTTTAATTCATAACTGGAATCCTTATGATTAGCGATGGCTTCCGCTGCAACATCTTTATATTGTAAAATGGTAATAAATAGACACATTATAACCAGAGTTACTATAAAGTAAAACTTCCAGTTAGTACTATTGAGTTTGAACAAATTCATTCCGATAAATTTGAAATCAACAATTCATTTAAACAGCTTCTTATAAGTGTCCTGGTAACACAACTGCAATACAGTTAATAACACCAGGACAAGGCTTAATTGAATCCCCTATTACTTGCGTACTGCGAACAGATTTAATTTCAGTTTGTCTGCCAGAAATTCAATTGCTTTTTGTGCTTTTACACTATTCCCTGCTTTATCCAAAGGAGGAGCAAATACAGCTATCCCCATTTCTCCGGGAACGACAGAAATAATTCCTCCTCCAACGCCACTTTTTGACGGTAAGCCCACTTTAAACATCCAGTCTCCGGTAGTTTCATATAGTCCGGCTGTACTCATAATGGCTAGTATCTGTGGGACATATTTTGAATCCACTACCCTTTCCTTCGTCAAGGGATTAACGCCATCATTAGCCAGCGTGGCGGCCATTACAGCAAGATCTTTCGTATTGACACCAAATGAACATTGTTTAGTATATACATCAAGAGTGATGTTTGGATCATCATACAATTTATTGTATGATTGCAATAGTAAAGCAATCGCTTCATTATGCTGGTCTGTAGCCGCTTCAGATTTGTATAATTCATCAATAACTTTAAGTTCTCTTCCAGCAAAGCGATTAAAGTTTTTTTGCACTTTAGCCCATTTTGCCTCCTGGTTGTTTTTAGGATCCAAAAGGCTAACTGTAGCAATCGCACCCGCATTGACGAATGGATTTTGGGGTTGCTGGCCTTCTATTTCGATTGCTTGCACTGAATTGAAAGGAAGCCCTGTTGCGTTAGCACCTATACTATCCATTATTACTTTACTTCCCTTTTCCTGTAACGCCTGAGCCAGCGTAAACACTTTGGAAATGGATTCAATTCCAAATTCATACTTCGTCTCTCCTATTGGGTAAACTTTTCCATCAACAGTAACTATTACAATTCCATAAAAAGTAGAATCGACTTTTGCCAGGTAAGGTATATAATCCGCATTTTTTCCTCCCTTTAAATTTTTAAATTTATCATAGGCTTCTTTTACCGCTGCTTTGATATTTTCTTCTTTCGCTTTTTCTTTATTCCGCGTAAAAGAGAAAAATCCAATACTAATTACTAATAGACCTGTAAGCCCTAAAATTACTGACTGTTTTACGTTTGGTTTTACAATTTTCATAAGTATACAAAATAAGTTAAGATCCTTTTATTGATACATATTGCATTTATTCTCAATACATTCTATAACCAAGCTGTGATAGTGAACCAATCCATAAAGTCTTTAACACTACCAGTCATCTCATAAATTACGCTGCCATCTCCTTATTAAAATTAGTATTCTAAACACCTGCAAGACATAAGGTCTGCTCCAACAATATAACCTTATCAGCTATAGTCTAAAATTTCAAAACCAAACACACAGATTATATAAATGTTACAATAGAAATAAATATTTTTATCATTTCTCTGTGAATCCTTAGGAGGTATAAGGAAACAGTCGACTAGAATAATAAAGAGTTATTCAGTTATGTACTATTAAGTTTAACACCAAAGTCCGGAGGTTGATTCTTTATAGAAGATTAGGAAGAAGGTCTGACTGACTTAGATAAAGGACTAAAAAAAATTAATACTAACAATTAAATAAGAACATGTAAACTAAATTCAGGTTTTGTCTATGGAAGCAACGTCCTTATCTATGACAAATGCACTATTGGGCAATCCTTTTTCATTTATAGATGAATCTATATCCATAGGAATTTCATTAGCCGCCTTTATCATAGCATATCTCATAGGATTTCGTCAGGGACGAATATATTTTAATAAGAGCACAACAAACAGTAATGATTTTTTTATCATTTCTTCTATACAGGGTGGCTCATTATCTCTATTAGGAATTTTGCTTGCGTTTTCTTTCAGCATATCGTCTGCAAGATTTGAAGAAAGAAGAGAATTAATCAATGAAGAAGCAACCAGCATAGAAACAGCCTATTTCAGAGTGGGGTTGTTAAATGACAGTACCTTAAAAACCAACCTCAGAACCCTTATAAAGAAATACCTTCAAACAAAAATTCAGTATTATGATCAATATAAAATCAGGACAACACCAGAACGACAGGATGAAATACAAACTGACCTGATAAACTTACAGGTAACTATCTGGGCAAAGTCAGCCAAAATAGGAAAGCTTGAACCGAATGTCAACACGAGTCTTATCATTCAGGCCCTAAATAATATTATAGACACCAACGATAACATTTCATCAGCAATTGAGAACAGAGCCCCTGTTACCATTATATATATACTGGTGCTCATTGCTTTATTTTCTTTCTTTTCTACAGGATTCTTCCATGGTTACTCACCAATCCCTAAATTGAAATTTACCATTAGCCTTGCTACAATTATAACGTCAATAATGTTGCTTATCATAGATCTTGACAGTCCATTTACAGGGATAGTTAATCTTGATGTATCCAGCCTTAAAGTACTTCAAAAATCTTTTGACAAGTATGGAGAAATGGTTCCTATAGAAAAATACTGACAGTAAATAAAATATTTAGTACAATGCAAATTGATCACCTGAAGAACGATGAATGCAGGCCCCCCTTTAGGCATTTATGCAATGGTTCCCCCTTCTAACTAAATCGAATACAAAAAGGAAAAGCACTTGGATAAGAAAAGTAAATTCTTTAACCTGAAAAACCTGTATTATAAAAGGTAACCATCCAGCAACGTTTAACAAACAATAAATAGCAGGCAATAATGTAATCCCTAAAAGGGAACCTTGGACTATATGCGATTCTGCAATAATTCACAATCACTTCAGACCTTAGGTTTGCCACTCAGATCAATACCTTTTCTTCTTTTGAGATAAAAAATTAAAAAGGGGATACCGGTAAAAAACACCGTTCCTGAAAGCACCATCCCAACATATGTTGCAGGACTTCCGATCGGAAGCTGAGAGGGAGGTACAAATGCAAGCACAAACGAAAACAATACTGCCAGAAAACCAATACCTGCCACTACATACATACCTGTATTTCCTCCTGGAATTTTATATGAACGTGGCAGATTGGGCTGTGTATATTTCAATCTTATAGCGGCTGCATACATCAACATATACATGATCAGATAAAGACCAACCGTAAGAACGGTCAAAAGGAAAAATGCTACATTCACATCTTTCATAAAAATATATAAAGAAGCTAAAATAGTGACAACTATGCCCTGAAGGTAAAGTATACCTGACTGAATCCCCTTATTATTCGTCTTGCTCATTATATCTGGAAGTAATTTATCTTTAGCAGTAACAAGAAGTCCCTTACTAGGACCTGACAACCAGGACAGAACACTTGCAATGGCCCCAAAGGTCACTAACAATCCGGCAACATACGTCAGCCATTCCAGGTGAAACTCCTTAAATATTCTATAAAAAGCCTGCATCAATCCAGACTGAACGTTAATTTCATCTCCGGGAACCACTGCACCAACAGACAATGCACCTAAAGTAAATATGGTAAATATAATCAATGCAGCAAGCAACATAGCTTTGGGAAATTGCGTTGCCGGATTTTTCAATTCGTTTGCATGTACCGCCTGAGACTCTACTCCGGAAAAAAGCAATACTATTCCCGCGAGAAACGCCACATCCGTAATATTCCTAAAATAAGGGAGAATACGAGGTTCTGCTTTTCCATCAACATCCATGGCAATGTTGACCTCTTCAGGATTAGGATGCATAAATGCAATGTTTTCACCCATAAACAGCCAGGTTGCACCAAATCCAATAATCAACAACCCGGGAATTACCGTACCTAAAATAAATCCGTAGCTTGTAACTTTCTGAATGACCGATGCCCCTCTGAAAACAATGAAAGTAGCTACCCAATATATAGCAATTGAAAACAGCCCTACAAATATACCATTCGTTGCTAAATCCGGCCTGCCTATTGCATAGGCAAACGCGCCTGATGCAAAACCAAGTACTGTAGGATACAATACTATTGTCTGGGCCCATTCCAGCCATATGGCGACAAAACCTGTTTTCTTATTAAATGCCTCTCCTACCCATGTATATACGCCACCTGGTCTGTTACCAAATGCACCTCCCAGTTCTGCAGACACAAGAGATACAGGAATCAAAAACAATAGTGTTGAAAAACCTATATAAAAAAACATTGTTAATTCTTCCTTAGCCATCACTGGCAATCCTCTCAGACTTAACACACAGGCACAAGTCATCATGGATATTCCAAATGTAGTAATGGTACCTTGCTTAACAGGGATATCACCTAAATGAACCTTTGGTCCTTCATCCTTAAATCTGAACATATCTTTTTCTCATTGGTAAAAATCATTACACTGATTTTCATAAAAAATAAAAATCAGATAGTCAACAGGGCGTATCCAAAAATGTTTACAACCTTATAGTATTCGCTCTGCAATACAACAGAACGAATACCATAAGTTTCTAAAATTTAGGAGTGGTTGAACCCACCCGCTTCTTCCCTTGTCATCGACTTTACCACAGGATGTGCTTTAAAGAAATCTACTGCACGGTACATATCCTCGAGCAATAAATTAGCAAGGTCATGAGTAAAACCATGTCTGACCAATATTCTTTGAATCACTATATCCTGAGCATTGGCAGGCAAAGAATAGGAAGCGATCTGCCACCCTCTTGCTCTAAGCTTTTCAGAAAGATCGTACAAATTATAACTGGTATCCAGGCCATCCTTAAGCTTATAACAGCATCCCGGAAGACCTCCTCTCCCATCATAGATCATTTCTACAAGGTTCGATTTTGCTATCTCATCAGCAAGGTATATCCCTGTATCCAAACATGCCTGATGAATCCTTCTGTACCCTTCTTTCCCCAATCTGAGGAAATTATAATATTGAGCAATGACCTGCCCTCCTGGCCGGCTAAAGTTTAGAGCAAAGGTAGGCATATTACCGCCAAGGTAGTTAACGTTAAATATCAACTCTTCCGGCAAATCCTGTTTTTCTCTCCAGACTACCCATCCGACTCCTAATGGCGCTAATCCATGCTTATGTCCGGAAGCATTGATCGACTTAACCCGTGGCAATCTGAAATCCCAGAGCAAATCCTTATAGAGAAATGGAGCCACGAAGCCGCCGCTCGCCGCATCAACGTGTATCGGTATATCCAATCCCGTCTCTTTTTGCAACCGATCAAGAGCTTCACTAACACCTTGCACATCTTCAAACTGAAGTGTAAAGGTTACTCCCAATGTTGGCACAACGCCTATCGTATTTTCATCGCACCTTTTTAATACTTCTTCCGGAGTCATGAGTAATCTTCCATGCTCCATCGGTATTTCTCTTAATTCAACCTCAAAGTACCTGGCAAATTTATGCCAGCAAACCTGAACCGGACCACAGACAATATTAGGTTTATCTGTAGACTTTCCCTGTGCCTGTCTTTGGGCCTTCCACTTCCATTTCATAGCCAGCCCACCTAACATAGCCGCCTCACTCGATCCGGTAGTCGAACACCCAATCGTATTGGCTGCATCAGGAGAGTTCCACAAATCAGCGATCATAGCCACACAGCGCGACTCTATTTCTGCCGTCTGTGGATATTCATCTTTGTCAATCATATTCTTATCAGCAGATTCATCCATCAACTTATGAATTTCCGGATCCAGATATGTTTGACAAAAAGTGGCCAGATTTTGCCTTGAATTGCCATCAAGCATCAACTCATCATGCACCGCAGCATAGGCAACCCTAGGATCATGTTCCTCTTCAGGTATCCTGTATTTCGGCATAGATACACCAAGATCAGGCGACGCATAAATATCATCCAACAGGCTACTGCGATGATCATCTTTTTGATATAAAGCCATATTTTTTTTAAAGTCTTCCCTTAAAAAATTAAGACCTTTAAATAGTAAAATGTTCTGTTTAAGGGAATTCATCCATAAACAAAAACAGGTTGCTTCACTGCAACCTGTTTTCATTTTACCCAGTACCAATCAGGATTATTCTACAGGGAAATCTTTAAACCCTTTCTGAACAACCTTATTGATTTCTTTGTCCTGTTTACTAGACTTTTTCTTTACTACTCCTGCGCCGTAGACTCTGTAAACTAGGTCGCCTGAATGAGCATCTTTTACATCAATCAGCAGCGTTCCTTCATCATAGGTATTTTCCCAGAAACCATCATAAGAATCTGCCCACCAGTCGTCTGCGACATAAATACCAGGTCCGGCAACACCGGGATCAGCTGACTCCAGCTCTGTTTTTTCCTGAGCACCAGCAGTATACGTAATAATCAAATCAGGATTGGTGTCGTCTCTTCTTAATCCCTTCGAGGTTAATTCAGCTGTAACTGCATTGTCCACCTTATCATCCATGATCGTATTATTGGTTTCCTTTTGTCCCTGATTTATCACAGTGCCGGGTGTAAAACCAAAGGTTTTATACTGACTAAAATCTGCATCAGGATCCATATCTGAAGTAATCTGAGCCAGCACACTCACTGCTGTAATCAGCAGCATTCCACACAAAGCAGTAAACTTTTTAACTATATTGACCTTCTTCATATTCTTTCATCCATTTAGAGCTTTTGCTCGTTTTGAAAACTGTCGAACTATTTAAATCGTTTACAAACAATCCCGCCCAAACATTTTCCAACACTCTAAAATCTATTCAATAACCTGAAAATCAATAACTACATCCATATTCCCAATTGTTTAGGGACCTGCTATGGGCTGCAATGATCGTGTCATTGCCCAACCACCATATTTTCTCCAGCCTTTTTATTGATAGATATAAACCGGAAATAAGATCTGTATAAATGTCAGATTATAGAAAACTTCCAATTCTGCTAATTCTCCTATGGTAATTTTTCAAATAAAAAAAAATCCATAATCGTATACCGTAAATTTTAAATATAAATACTGGTCAAAACTTTACCCATAATAAAATTATCCAATCTGATCCGAATAAAAAGTGTCTTCTTTGGGAGGAAAAAATCTGACCGAACAGATTTATAATTGTTTGAACAAATTTTAAGGAATACCTTCGTCAAAATTTTCCTCAACCCCACAAAACAAACAAATACCTAACAATCAACAAAGTACATAAAAAACCAAAACGTCTAAATTTATAAATTCAGACTTCTTTACCCCTTCGGAGCGCATCAAAATACCCCTCCCTCCGTTTCAACCCTCTCATTACACAATCATTTATCCTCATTTTGGAGAAGCATTGTTATAAGAAAATTTAAACCTATTACCCCTTGGAGTTATGAAAAGAAAACTACTTTCACTGATTTTTATCACATCCGTTTTTTGGAGCATTCAGGCTGCCAATGCTCAGATGGTAAACTACAAAATTCTAAAAGACGACCCTCATGATGTTACCAACTTCTGGTTGTATTTAGATGCATTGCAGTTTGATATGGGTGCCAAAAATATGGATGGAGCCAGTTTCAACATAGGCTTGTCTTCCACGGCCAATTATAAAAAAAACCTGGGAGCAGATTTTATTTTTCATTATGGCTGGCTTACGATGGGAAAATCAAAAAACAATAGTGAATTAAACAACCATTCAAAACTGGAAGTTGGTGGTTTTTACACCATTACACTTAGAAACAAGATCGTTTCAACCAAGGTAGTACTATCATCCAGGACAACCTACAGCGGCTCTACCAGATACACGCAGACCCGTAGTATTCAGGTACCTGCTACCAAACATCTGGCCATGGGTGTACGGGGAGGCTTTTACACCAATGGAGGAGTTTTCGGAACGAAGGATATTGAAAATGTACCTAATATTCCATCTGCTATCAACTATAGAAAATCAGGTCTTTACGTTGGACTTTTAAGTGTCTCGACCAAAAACGTATTCATCAATACTGATACAGATGGTAAGGCTCACAACTCCGGAAGAATGAGACTTTATGCTGATATACTGTTTTTGCCCGTTACTTCTGCCAGTCTTAATGGCGAAAATTACAAAAGTGCGATAGGCACCGATATTTTTGGTTTTCGATTCGGAATGCAAAGCCTGCCAGTGGAGCTAAGAAAGGTTAAAGACCTGAATACCAAAACCAAAGGAATGTCATTAGGTGCAGAAGTAGGTGTACGTCCAATAGATGGCTTCTACCTTGCCTGCAATGTATCGTTCTGCCTCATGAGAAAAAAACTTTCACTACTAGGTTATGAAGCTCCTGCTTCCAGCTACAACACAAGCGAATAGAAATTTTATAAGCATATGAAGAAACGTCTAAAAACTATTGGTGGATTGCTTATAGTAATGCTATGTATTTCATCCACTGAAAAAAAAGATTCACTTATAAATCTGGGGACAAAAGTAAATTCAAAATTCAATGAACTTCATCCTTACGTGACACCTGACGGACAAAAGTTATTTTTTGTCCGTGAGGATGATCCTCAGAATTTCCTTGCGCCTCAACATACGCAAGATATATGGTATTGTAAACTTGAAAACGGTCAATGGTCGGAGGCTAAACACCTGACCAAACCATTTAACCGTTCTCATTTCAATTCTATCTTTTACCAAAGTCCTGACGGCAACCTGCGACTAATTCGCGGAGCGTATAAAAATGGTAATTTCTTAGGATCCGGATACTCCATTTGCAGACTTACCAAAAATGGCTGGAGCGATCCACAACAGATAAAGGTCAGAAAACTGGATAAATATCTGAAGAGCAAAACTTCCGGAGTCTGCATGGGAAGTGACAATAAAACCATGATTCACTACATGGACCCTTCCGGCAGAGGCATCCATGATCTTTATGTTAGTTTTCTGGAAAAAGAAGGCGTCTGGACTGAGCCAGTATCATTAGGTCCGGATGTTAATACAGAGTATAAGGAAATAGCGCCTTTCCTTGCAGCAGACGGAATTACCTTATACTTCTCAAGTAACAGGCCTGGCGGGTATGGTGACAATGATATCTACATGACCAAAAGACTTGACGACACCTGGAAAAAATGGAGCAAACCTGTAAACCTGGGACCAACCGTAAACACGCCAAACTGGGATGCTTATTATACGATACCAGCATCAGGGGACTATGCTTATGTGGTTACTACTACCAACTCATTAGGTGGATCTGATATTGCTAAAATAAAGCTGATCGAAGACATCAAGCCCAATCCGGTAGTACTTATTCGAGGGGTGGTCCGAAACGCTAAAACCAAAGAGCCTCTTGAGGCCAACATCAGTTATACAACACTGCCTAACGGTAAAGAAGCAGGTATAGCAAGCTCTAACCCTACTACAGGAGAATATCAGATCATTCTTCCATCCGGTGACTTCTATGCATACAAAGGAGAAGCTAACGGCTTCTTTGCGGTCAGTGAAAACATCGACTTAAAAGATCTGAAGGAATACAAAGAAATCGTTCAGGACTTGTACATGATCCCTGCCAAAACAGGAGAGGTTATACGACTCAACAATATTTTCTTTGAAACCGCCAAATCTGAACTAAAGCCTGAATCGTTTCCTGAGCTGGATGGAGTCGTTGACTTCTTGTCTAAAAACAGTGCAGTTGAAATATTAATCTCCGGCCATACCGATAACGTTGGTAGCGATGATGCCAATATGACCCTTTCTGAGAACAGGGCCAAAGCTGTGGTAGACTACATACTATCAAAAGGAATATCAACCAATCGCCTTTCCAGCAAAGGATTTGGCGAGTCTGTGCCTATCGCATCCAATGATACGGATGAAGGAAAAGCACAAAACCGAAGAGTAGAATTTACAATTCTAAAACAATAATCTGGGGGATTTTTTTTGAAGAGACTATTGTAGAAGTGAAGTATACATAGTCTCTTCTATTTTTTTTATAGACACCAATAAAACTATCGGTGTGAATCGTTTAAACACTGAAAATCATATAGCATTTATCCTCCGATAAATAGTAGTAACTACTGCGTGTCATACCATCTGTCTGTCAAAATCCCGGGTCCAACAACTGCGGTTAATACCTGCCGGATTGCTTTGACTACTCTAATATCCATCCTGTTTTCAATGTAAACCTGAGTAGTTTCGGTCAATATCAAAGGTCCACTGATATTCATTCTCCAACTATACATATTATAGACTATTCCGTTTATCATTGGACTAAGTATCCACCAGCTACACACAGACAAACATTCAACAGAACAGGTATCTTTCTCCCTACAGATTTATTTTTTTAAACAAAATTTAACCTGAGTTACAAGGACATAGAGCTATAGTAATACCTTACCTGCAACCCAACTATAAATTAAACGTTGTTGGGGTAATCAATAACCAGTTTTATAGCTTATGAAAAAAATTTTTACATTACTACTGCTCTGCGGTTTGTCAACAAGCCTTTTTGCTCAGGATCCATTTACCATAGACCAACTTGCTGGTAAGAACATAGGTGGAGGTAATAAAGGAATGGGTAGTTCATTTCGTACACCAACTGCAGGGAACCTTACTTACGTGACCGTAACCAATCGGTCCACTTTGGGAGATGCTGTCAATTCTACGTTGGAAATTTTCAAAGGAAATACATTAAATCCGGACAGCTTAATTTATCAGGAATCTTTTATTGTAAACTATCTTTACAGTAACAAAAGAATATCCATAAAACTAAGCCAGCCACTGGCACTTTCGGCGAACAAACCATACACTTTCTATATAAAAGGATTTGCTTTAACCTATACCATTACCAATACCTATCCGGACGGAACCTTGTGGAACGATGGCTCTGAGGATCCCAATTATGACCTGGGATTTATTCTTCACTTCAATACCCCGGAGAAAGAAATGAGCTTAAGCAATACATCTGTAAACGAAAACTCTCCTGTAGGACATGAGATAGGAACACTATCTATTTCAAATACCACCAATCCCGTAACCTATACCCTTATCAGAAATGGCAAGGACTCACAAGACACTTCCAGCTTCAGTATCGAAGGGAACAAATTGCTTGTTAAAGAAATACCTGATTACAAAGCTCAGACTTCATACAAACTTAGAATCCTGGCAATTGCCGATAATATAGCTGTCGAAAAAGAATTTGAGATAACTGTCAACAACCTGATTGAAGCTCCTACTAACTTTTCACTAAGCAAAAACACAGTATCAGAAAATAACAACATCGGAGCCATTATTGGAAACTTTTCTGCTACCGATCCGGAAAAAGAAACCTTAACCTATTCACTGGTACCTAATGCTGCCGATAACGAGTACTTCACTCTTACCAACAACCAGTTAAAAATAAATATTACTACGGACTTTGAAACCAAAAACACTTACACTGTTCGTGCAAAAGTTACCAGTCAGACAGGAGAAAGTCTTGAAAAAGATTTTATTATAAATGTTACTGACGTTAATGAAGCTCCTACTGAAATTATGTTAAGCAATACGTCCGTTGTTGAAAACAACCTTCCACCCACTGTAATCGGATTTCTTGCTGCAATCGATCCTGACCAAGCAGATAAACATACTTTTTCGTTGCCTGCCAATGAACTAGACAATGAATCCTTCTTTGTTGATGGAAGTACCTTATCTATTATAGAAGTTGCAAACTACAAACACCAAAACCAATACAATATAAAAGTAAAAGTAAGCGATCAGGGGGGCTTAAGCTATGAACAATTCTTTACCATACAAGTGCAAGAAAATCCAACTACCAATGTACTGAACAGGTCCGCTAAAACGATTCAAATGTACCCTAATCCTGCAAAAGACAACGTTAGCATAATAATAGACGAACCTGCGTTTATAAGCATTCATTCCCTTTCCGGAAATGTTGTAAAAGAGTGGTATCATAACTCGAATACAGTCTCTATAGAAGACATTCCTGCGGGATTGTATCTGGTTAAAATTACAAGAAACAACGAGGTAGAAACACTAAAACTGACCATTGAATAATCTTCAAAATCTGTCATAAAAAAGGCCTGACTTATTGTTCAGGCCTTTTTTATGACTAAAAAATACTATAGACTACTATCCTTCCTATTCAAAGATTAGCATAAAGACTTTTTACCCATCAATTTAAAAAACAAATATCCGTCTGCAACAATTAGAGTGTTAATATGCAATCTGGTATAACATAATAGGTAGTTTCTGAAGTAAGAGTAGTAAAAGTATTCTTTGAGCAACATATCCATAATGAATATCGGGCGCCAGCTTAATGGTCGAGAATGAGTTGGTAGCATCATCCACCGCAAGTAAGACTGCAGGACAGAACAATTTTTACAGTTTGTTCCGAGAACTGTTGCCTGTGTCGTTCCACTGCCACATGGAACGTTTGATTCTGCGTTTGTTGCAACTGTAACAAATGTGATAAGGCTGGCCAATACCAATTGACTCCCATCTTCTTTCTTCATAGTGTTGTGGGTTAAAAGTTTTGATATATAGATTAATCCTTTTCAAAAAAAATCAATTGAATGAATGGTATTCGAGAACAGACAAATGGGTAACTACTACCACACTTAACCATTGATACTAAACATCATAACCACTAATTATTCCGTAAAAGAAGCATACCATTTAGGATAAAATTGATTAGATTCTTATAAAAATTCTTTTTCAGATTCGCCTTAGTAGCGTTTTTTTCCATATGTGCGCATTACTCCATTCATTTTTCGTAAAGAAATTTGGAAGAATCGCCCAAAAACTTAAAATTGACCATTCGGACAAATACCATAAATCATTATGATACAAGAAGCTGAACTTTTCAATCTTAAATTCCCTATTGGTCCTTTTGTTGCCCCACAGGACCTGAGTGCAGAAGAACTTGAAGCATTAACAAAAACCATTGAAGAAGCACCGGCAAAATATCGTGCGCTGGCCAAACGTTTCTCACCTTCGGATCTGACCAAAACCTATCGCGAAGGTTCATGGAATGTACAACAACTCTACAATCATGTTGCCGATATCCAGCTGGTACATTATTTCAGAATGAAGAAAGCTATTACAGAAAATGATTATAAAGAGATAACCTTAATCAACATGGATGCATGGGCTGTAACCCACGACGGTATACATTCCTCCATTGAAGATTCCCTGCTGATGTTTGAAGGAATAGCCAACAGGTTTGCGTTATTGATACGTTCCTTAACACCTGAACAACTTGAACGGTCTTATTACCATCCTGTCCGCAAGATCACGCTCAATCAGAAGCAGGCAATTGCCATGGCAGCATGGCATGTAAAGCATCATTATCAACATCTTTTAATTGCAACAGGACTAAAAGATTCTGAATAAAATCTGCTTTGGGGAATGACCTGTTTATCCCTCAAAGCTTTTTCAAATAAAAAATAATTGCCACTTACCTTCCGGCTTTAACAGTACTTTTAAAGGCAGAGGAGATCATGTTTGCCATTATTTCCGGATTATCGGAAGAAAACAATACCTGTCTGGGTTTCATCAAATGTGCAGAATATTCCACCGACTGATCTTCCAGCTTATCTACCATCCCCACACTCATATTCCTGATCAGATGATAGTGCTGATCCCTGAAATCATAAACAATTACAGGATTGATAACCTCCGGTACAAATTCAAGGCAGTACACGAACATAGGATAATCAAACAGATTATAGCCATTAAAATCAGCTACAAGGTTGGCATCAAAATACCTGTAATTTAATAATCTTGCTTCTACATCTGCTTCATTAAGATAGCCGACAAGGGTAGTAAGTTTTTCTTTCATTTCACTTACCGAGCCCGCTACAGGATCAAAGGTATTGATATGCAACCATTGCTCACCGGCTAAATCATAATATTCCAGGGCTACTTTGCCGATATCCAGCTTATAGTCGAATGCAGGATACCCGGGGGCAAAATAACCTGGATAGAAGTATTGTAATCCAAGGCTTTTACAATACATCATTTTACTGTATATGATGTACCGTCCAAGACTGTATTTTTTATATTCGTGATTATAAAAGCTGTTGATACCTGCAGCGCTGTCTTTTCCCATGTCAAAAAAACCACAGGCTATGAGCTTGTCATCATCATAGATGCACACTTCACGGGTATCATAAATTCTTTTGGTATCTGTTCCAAAAAGCAGAGCTTCAAGCGATTCGGACACCTTAAACGATATCCCCTTTTTATACACCTGAAAAAGCTCCTCTTTTTCGCTTGTAACAGAAGCTTTTTGTATTTCTACCCTGAAGCGCGCGTTGATCTTCTGAAGCTTTTTATAGATCTTATCGTCATTTAACTCGGAAAGCACCACTCTTAGCCAGATCGCCCTGTAAAACTGACTGTTAAAATTCAGGTAACTGGTCGTAAATATGGATTGCCCCCAACGAAACCAACCGTCAGCAAGATAGAGGTCCAGATCTTCCGGCAATAATATATCAGGATAGTGCGCTTTGGAAAACATCAATTGTTCAGCTGTCGAAGCATACTAATATACTATTTTTTTCAGGTATTTTTATCACAAATCTGAATCAGGCCTACTCACACTGCTGACATGCAAAAACAAGCTTCTGATTACAAATAATTTAACCTGCGCTGGTCCTGAAAAATAATTTTACCACATCACTATCAGAAAAACTGAGTACTAGCACTGAGTACCGACTACCCCTTAAACGTAGGACATGGAAGCTTTCTGTAGGGTTTTCGCCTTTTAGGAGGCCATTGATATAGATAGGTAATGTTAAGTTCATGAGCCCCTCTGGTTCCGGCTCTTGTTAGTTCGGAGACGGTGGTGTCGTAACTGTAAGAGATGCTGATCGGATGTACCTTATAACCAACCAGAAATACCACCGACTCATTGTTTTGTATACCAGGACGATAATGTTTTAACAGAGGGATACCTCTGTACCATCCGCCTATTAGTAACCTGTGGTACAATCCATAAACACCAACATCCAGCTGATCGGATTTTCCCTGAGATTTATAATGAACTGTCGGTGTAACATAAACATCCTCATCTGAAGGCTTGTCTCCTGTCGTTTTTCCCTTGCGAATCATGAATTTATATCCACCTATAAAAGAAAATTTAGCGGGTAATTTGGAGCCACTTCCGTAAAACGACTGATCCGGAGTATTAATATGATGCGTTGCAAACCCCACCCAGAAATATTCTGAATACAACATCCCTCCTGCTCCTATATCCATAAAACTCTTTTGGGATGTACCAAAAGGTTCTTTGGTCTGAGTATTCGTAAATCCGTCGTCATTAAACTGATCCGGAAAGGTGAGATAAGAATAATTAAGATATCTGTTGATATAATTAAGTTCCGCACCAACCCTGGCAGAAAGAGCAGGCGTCAAATGAATCTCATGCGCATATTGCATTCGAATTTCCGTAGAGCTGATTCGTTTCGTCCCCTGCCAGTCTTTCAACACCATCAGTCCTACCCCGCCTCCCATTTTATTAAAATAGTTATCAATAGACACACCGGAAGTAGTATATCTTGCCTCCAGGCCTGGCCACTGAAGTCTCTGATGTGCTATGGCTCTGGCACTGTGTGCACTTCCTGCAAAAGCAGGATTAAGGTACAGAACATTGGCATAAAACTGAGAAAACTGAATATCCTGAGCGTAAGAATTTCTTACAACTGAAAACAGTAGAATCCCTAAAACAATTTTATATAAAAATCTTCCGTACTTCATAAACTAATACAGATTAAATCTGCCTGTATGCCTTCTGGTTGTTCTCACAACCTTTTTAGGAGCATTCAGCTCATTAAGCTGTTCCTGAATTTTCTCTTTCCGTTTATTCGTCTTTCGTTCTGTTTTCTCCTTGCGGTCCAGATTTCTCTGAGTAAAATTGATAGCCTGCTTTGCATGAAAATCATTCGCCAGTGCTGCTTTATCAGACATGCGGTTAGCCTTATCTTTCCTGTACCTTTCAGGGGCACAGGACACCATAAGCATTCCTGCAACGAAGATTAAAACAATTAAACGCATACCATTTATCGCACTACGGTCACACTGCCCGTCATTGTATAAGGGCCCTTGTATTCTTCAGAGTCTCCTTCATAAATAATCGTCCACGGATAGACCCCTTCTACCATTGGCTCTCCCTTATATATGCCATCCCAGACTATACTCTTGTCATTACTTTCGAAAATCACCTCTCCCCATCTGTTGAATATCAGCATTCGGAATTTTCCGATATGTGCACCGAACACATCATACTGGTCATTGATATTATCATTATTAGGACTAAAAGAATTGGAAATAAAAAGTCTCGGAGGACACACGGCAACAACCTCCACCTGATCTGTTCCGGGACAATTATATTCATTGGTAAGCACTACACTATACTCTCCGGGCATAGTCACCAGTATCTTTTGAGTGGTTTCCCCTGAAGGACTCCAAAGATAGGTGTACCCGTTACCGGCATTCAGCTCCAGTTCATTTTCTGTTTCAAAACAATGTTTAATCTTATCCGGCAAAACGCCTTCAGGTACAGGATAATTCCGGACAAGAGCCTGAGCTGAGCCGGAACAGCTTCCCTGACGCACCGTTACTGCATACATTCCGGGTTCTGTTACCGTAAGCAATGAACTTCCTTTATCCTGAATAACAGTCCCATCCTTGTGCCAGGTAAAAATAACGGGAAGCGAATTAGAAGCCACTTCTATCACAGACTTTGAATCCAGAACTACTGCATTACCCGAACACATGGCTGTGTCTGAAAGACTAACCTGTGGTTCTGGTATGCCTATAATATCAATGGTATCTTTTGCTTCACAACCATAGCTGTCCGTTCCTGTTACCACATAACTCAGGGTATCGTCTTTGACAACTACAGAGATCTCTTCAGATGTTTCGGAAAGTGGTAATCCACCTTCCTCCCAGGTATAGTGGAGCGCTCTTGATCCTGAAGCTGTAACAGACAATACAGTACCAACACATCCCATCAGATCGTCACCCAGATTTACTGAAGGCAGTGGTTCGATTATGACTTTCATGGTATCCGATACAGGAAGACATTTTCCATTCTGATCAGAGGTTAAGACCAGAATAGCATAGCCTAAAGCCAGCTCTTCATTGGTAGGTGTGTAATATAGTGAAGAAGCTCCGGCCCCAAATGTACCATTTCCGGACCATATGGCGGTTCCTGTGGAAGACATCCCTCTTAGGTCAACCTGAGGCAGTCCTATACAGACGGTATCGTCCGGACCTGCATCCACCACAGGTGCAGGCAGTATTGTTATCTGTACCTGATCGCTTACAGGAGGACATACCGTGGTGCCTTCCGTAGTTATTGTAAGAAACAATTTACCTTCATCAATTTCTTCCTGTGTCGGCTGGTAGGTTACCTCAAGGTCCTTTTCCGAGGGAGTATAAACACCATTGCCACCGCTCCATATACCACCTGTAGCATTACCTACAACTGCATGAAGTACAATGGAACTATTGTTTTCACATACACTGATATCAGGCCCCGCATCCACAAATGGCACTTTTTCAAACGTATAAACCACGCTACTCTGTGAGGGCGGACAAACCAACGTTCCGGTACTGGTTAATATCAATGTAACCGACCCTTCGTTTATTTCAGCAACTGTAGGGAGGTATTCCGTACCAAGACTTGTTGGGGATACGAAGCCACTGGCAGTACCTCCACTCCAGCTTACACCCGGGCTATTAGAAGAGGTACCATTAAGCTTAATGAGAGGATTACTTTCACATAAAACACCTCCTGTACCGGCATCAACCAAAGGTATTTTTTCGAGGGTAATGAGCACTTCATCTTTCACAGAAGGACAAATCCCCTCAGGACTTGATAGGGTAAAAAGGATAGAACCGGCATTTCTGTCTTCTGCCGTTACAAAATAAGAAGTAACGATCTCATCTGTACTAAAGCTGCCACCAGCACCACCTGTCCACTTTGCACCTACAGCATTGGTAACAGCATCATTCAAATTAATGGTAGTAACATCTTCGCACAACATCTGAGGAGGCCCAGCTTCTACATCAGGTAATGGAACCACTTCTACAGACCTGGCAACAGAAGCACTACAACCGTTCAGGTCCGTATATTCATAAAGGATATCAAAACTTCCTGCTGTTGCAGGAGTAAATACCCCATCTGTATTGATACCTGTACCAGAAAACACACCCCCTTCCGGAAGTACTCCTGGAATTTTATATGCAGGGCTTCCCTCACATACCGCATCGATTGGAGGAAAGGTAATTTCCGGCAGAGCGTTAATGGTGAAAGTAATAGCAACCGTATCTGTCCTCTCTGGCAGAACTGTTATCGCATAATATTTGGCAGCGTCTGTAATGGTAATATCGTTCACTAAGGACATTGCATAGCTATTGGATGCTGTTGGTCTCATGGAATGCCATGATTGAACTGTACCCCAGAGTCCGTCTTCAGTCACTATTGTATTAAAAGTACTAAGGTCTACATGCTCTGCCATGCCTGAACCTTTCTCCGATTCACAGAGGCTGGCAGTATACTCCCTCGCATCGCACTGGTCTGTTACGGTATAAGTTAAATTAACAACGCAGGAATTATCCGAAATCGTTGTTAGTTTTAAAGTATAGACACCTGCATTGTTAATGGTAACAGACTGATTGTTGGATGGTCCTACAATGCCCTCTGCCGGCCCCCATTCATAGGATTTAAAACCGGGAGGTCCTGTGAGTACCTTTGTTTCTTTATAAGAACAGATAGTTGTATCCTTTGCTACACTTAAAGAATTACATTCGGTATCTATGTAAGCGTATCCAAAATGTCCGCTCGGTTCACAGTCTGAAGCAAGGAACTCCACCGTTACCTGTTGCCCTATATAATCCTGCAAAGCAATCGCAACTGTCGTCCAGTCTCTGTAGTACAAATCCCTTCTGTTGTTGGGACATTTATCATTGTCATTCGGAGCGGAAACAGCATTAGCAGCTGGAGGCCTGGTATTACCACAACCTGAGTTGGTGTTGATCTGAACTCTACTGGAGCTGCCCGATACACACAGATGCGTATAAGATGAAAGATTGGAGCCTAATACCGAAACAGTGTATTCTCCACATGAAATTTGATTTCCATTCTGATCGTATAACCTGGTGAGAAAATGAGGACTACTCATCCCCTGATGCTGTTCATCATCTTCAGGAGATTCAAGCACCACCGCATAACGATAGATAAGGATAGCATTACTGGAATCTACAATGAAAGACTGAGTGAGTTTGGCTGTATGTCCACCGGCTTCAGTATTGCCTAACCGTACCGAATAATTGCCACCGGGAGCCACAACAGAAAGATCCGGGATATATGGATCTCTTTGGGTTTTGGTCATAATACAATGCTGCCCAAATCCATTTCGTGTTTCAATGAACCCCGTACCTCCTCTACCTCCTCTGCTTTGCACCTGCCCTTCCCATCCATTAAAGTTTCCATCCTCAAAATCCATATTCACACACTTACCTGCAGCATCCATGACGCGATTCTCAATGGCGGCAATATCCCTGGCAAATTCTTCTTTAACCAGTACAAACGACGGGTAAGATGCTACATAACGATTTTTTACATCTGTGAGGAACTGATCAAGGTTTAAGTAATTGAGCTCACCGGCATAGACCATCCGGAAAAACGTATTTCTGTCTTTGTCCCATTCCGGTGCCAGGTAGCGAAAAAATAAGTCTACATCTCCCTTCCTAATTCCGGCCTCTGAAACTATTTCATCTTTCAACCGATTAACATCAATAGATAACCACAATCGCTCCGCCTCACGTACAAGTTCTTTGCTGGTCTCTACAGGATGCTGCGCAATTGCAGTTTTAATAAGCGGGATGAATATTACTGAAATGAACAACAAACCACTGATGGATGCTTTTAATACCCTAAGTGCAATTGTAATCAGTTTCATAATAACAAATTTACAAGATTACCCCACTTTGCAAAATTATATTTTTTCCAACATAAATACTATTGCTATTTCAAAGCAGGTTTTCTGTTTTATCAAAAGACTTAAATAATCCTCAAACCGATGCTTTACTGCTACGACCGTGGATAACTTTTCCAAGTTAACAGACTGCAGACAATCCAACCGTAAAAAATGAACTTTATCAATAAATATAACCAATTATATCTAAAAAATTCAGATAAAATTGCACTCCAACCAGAAGTATTTTAACCAAATTTACCTAATGTCCTTATGATTATTCTTATTTTGGCAGCTATCTAAACAGAAGTGCTTGCACATACGAGCAACCTGACCTTAAAAATTTTTTAAAAAATCATTTTACCTTTAAAGCACTACTCAATCATTTTTTTTAAGATACCGCTCCCAATTGAATCGCTCCTTTCGTCGATGAAAAATTCCTGGCGCTGTACACAATTGGGAGATTAACATTTCCATTTTCCTCATGTTTAAACACGATAACGTTGTCCGGATACCGTGAACCTGATTTATCTATGTTATTATATACTACCACTCCTAATGGGGCTATGTATCGTGCAGTACAGCATTGCACAGGATAAGCAACAACCTGCAGGGATTTTGGTCACAACAATTCCCAACAAAAACTATAAAGCAGGACTTGCCAAAAGAATATTCCTGGGGACACATTACAGAAAAGAATGGACAACCCCCATACAGGCAAAAGTATTTAAAGCGGATACTGCTTATGGAGGCCTTACTCCGATAAAGCAGGGAGGCAACAGACAAACTACCACGCTACATCTTAAAGACTCAATCGGAAGACAATATGTAATTCGATCCATTAACAAAACGCCGACACGAGTACTGGATGAAGCATTAAAGAAAACGTTGATTGCTAAAATCCTGCAGGATCAGGCTTCTTCAGAAAACCCTTACGGACAACTGGTCATTCCTCCACTTGCCAGAGCAGCTCACGTATTTTATACAAGTCCAAAACTTATCTATATTCCTTACGATTCATCTCTGGGAGACTACGCCCATACCTTTGCCAATATGCTTGCATTCATTGAAGAAAGGCCCGATGAAGACATGTCTCATCTCGCCAGTTCAGGAAATTCGAAAAATGTCGTCAGCACAAAAAAGATGTTTGAGAAAAAATTTGAAGACAATGCCAACACGATAGACTATCGATTACTGGCAAGAACCAGACTCTTTGACATGCTCATAGGCGACTGGGGAAGACATGAAAACCAATGGAGATGGGCTACTTATGAAAACGGTAAGGGAACCGTCTTTAAACCCATTCCCAGAGACCGGGACCAGGTGTTTTACAAGGCAGACGGAGTGCTACCATTTATTTTCAGTCAGAAATGGGCAATACGAAACAATGAAAATTTCACCTACAGGTACAATGACATCGTAGGGCTAAATCTTAGAGCTACCTCTCTGGACCGCCCTCTTCTGGCAGCATTGACCAGACAAGACTGGCTTGATATAGCCGACAGTTTGAAAATGGAATTAACAGACGACGTCATCGAAGATGCGGTTAAGCACATGCCTGAAACCATCTTTCCTCTTCATGGCTGTGAGATTATCTCCAAGTTGAAATCAAGAAGGGACAAGCTCGGTAGTGCAGCTAAAAAATATTATAAGCTTCTTGCAAAAGATATTGACATAACTGGTTCTGCACAAAAAGAAATCTTTATCGTCAACAGACTAAAAGACCAGGTTACGGAAGTAACAGTATTAAATGACAATTTCGATACACTTTTTTACCGGCTTATATTTGGAAAAGAAACCAGGGAAATACGGCTGTATGGCTTAGGGGGAGATGATGTTTTTAACATCACAGGAAAATATAAAAGACATTCGCAGGTGCGAATTATAAAAGCCGGGTTTGTAAAAGAAGTGAACGACAGCATCGATCATGCAAGCTTCTTTAATCAGTTTTCTTATGTGACAGGAAATCTGGGCAACCAATTAATGAGTCCCACAAAGATCATCTACATGAGAGCAGGTGCGGACGTTGCAGAATCAGAAGATTATGACCGATCAGATTACGATCACAATCTTACAACCATTCGTCCATCCTTTCAATTCAATGTGGATGACGGCTTATTTCTTGGTATCGGAATCTTAAGAAAATCCTTTGGCTTTCGAAAATACCCCTATGCGGCTTACCATTCCGGAAGTGTTAATTATTCCACCCGTACACAGGCGTTTTCAGTCAACTATTTCGGAGATTTTAAAAAAATCGCTGGCAAATGGAATCTCCTGCTGGACGCTTTGTTTTTCGGACCTAAATATGCCCTCAACTATTTCGGTATGGGGAACGAAACAGAAATGCTGAATGGCACTTCTATCGATTACTACAGGGTGAAGGCGCATAATTTCAGGTTTACACCATTGTTTTACAACAATGTAACCCCCAGAATGCTGATAGGTGCAGGACCGCTTTTCCAGTATGTGGAAATTGAAGATACACCTGACCGTTTTATTTCAACCCCTGAAGCAGCAACCATCCCTTCTGATTTTGACAGAAATTATTACGGAGGGGTAAAACTGTTTTACCAGTACAATACGCTGGACAATAATATCTTCCCCACAAAAGGCATTCGATTCAATACCCAGGTGACCTGGTACAAAGAACTAACCAATACCCAGCAATTTGTCAACATTGCTCCCGATATCTCTTTGTTTTATACTCCTCCATCTTTCAGGATTATTACATTCGCCACCCGGATCGGAGGCGGTACCAATCTGGGCTCCTTTAAGTTTTTTCAGGCCAACACGCTGGGAGGTACCACCAACCTGAGAGGCTACCGAAGAACACGATACTATGGACGATCATGTTTCTTTCAAAACACAGAAGCGCGGATAAAAATAGCTGATGTAAATTTCTACCTCTTCCCGGGCAGGATCGGATTACTATTATTCTTTGATTACGGCCGTGTATGGGCAGACCATGAGAAATCCCGCCAGTTGCATTACGGATTTGGGCCAGGACTTTACCTACAGATTCACAACCGGTTAGCCATTACCACCACATATGGATTGGGAAAAGACAAAAACTATTTTAACCTACAAATTGGATTTTTATTTTAAAAATTTGTATTATTTGTAAAAATACCAATTTACGGTATTGAAAAGTGATAAAATAAATTGGAATATTGCAACGTTATAAGATAAAACCAAGTAAAAGAGGCTGTTAACCTTCTAACTCTTTCAATTATGGCTAAATTATTTATGGAACTTAAAAGTCACAAAGAAAATTACCAGGCGGTCAATAACGATGCTTCTGATCTTGGAATTTTAGAGTTTTATGGAAGTCATACTGGTTTAGCGAAGCCATACTATATACAAATCAGGTCTGTTAAAAATCCTGTCGTAAAAGGGGAGTTTATAAAAAACGACAATCAGGCCGATACAGAAGGAAAAGTTTTCCTGTATTTTGATGAGTTTACTTTTGGGAAAATCTGGACCATCGTAAGCAGTAATTCCACCATCTATCTTGACCTCTTTATTAGTGAAAGCGAAAGTTTCCGTTTTGACCGACACGGAGAACTTATATATTCCAAAAAATACACCTTCAAAGATGCTTCTTTAAAGCTCAATTCGTTTCATCAGAAAGAATGGGTGTATTAAAACATAAAAAAGCTTAAAAATAATCCGGCCAGAACTGTTATTTTCTGGCCCAATTAGCCATACTGATTTTTCCCATAGGCTGCCTCAAAAGGGCAGCCTTTCTTTTCACCAACCATAGCGTTCAATCTAACATGATGTTTTTACGAGCTTCTAAAGACAGCACTTTAAGCCTTAAGTTTTCAACTTTCTAGCTTTTCACCCGCACAACACACCGGAAGCCAATATGACAAGAGCCCGAATCAATCATTTGAGGAGACCTGGCAGCAGGTCTGAAACGAAAACAATAATTTGGAGCACACAGATAACTCCCACCTTTCAGTACCTTTCTGGGAATCCTTATATCAGGCTGATTTGGGTCATAACTTTCTTCTTTGTTTCCTCCACGGGGATTAAAAGGCGTACAACAAGGTTTTGATTTATCTACCTTATGCCGGAATACAAACCAGTCCTGTGTCCACTCCCATACGTTCCCACACATATCAAACAAACCATAACCGTTGGGTGGAAATGCTCCTACAGGAGAGGTTCTTTCATATCCATCCAGCGTAAGATTTTGCCAGGGAAATTCCCCCTGCCAGAAGTTAGCTAACATCTTTTTGTTAGGAGCCATTTCATCTCCCCATTCAAACACTTTTCCTTCCTGGCCACCTCTGCATGCAAACTCCCATTCTGCTTCGGTGGGAAGATCTTTCCCGATCCATCTGGCATAAGCGTCCACATCTTCCCAGGCAACATGCGTTACCGGATGATCCCACCTGCCCTCCAGATTACTTTTGGGCCCCTCCGGATGCCTCCAGCATGCTCCATGCACAAAAGCCCACCAGTTTCGGAAATTATTCAGATCTACTCTTTTGTTCGGTTTTTGAAATACAAGTGACCCGGGTTGAAGCATGTCAGGATCTGCTCCAGGGTAGTCTTCTGCCTTCAACGGTCTTTCAGCAACGGTAACATAAGCGGTTTCCTGTACAAACCTGGCAAACTCCTGATTGGTCACGTTAAACTTATCCATCCAGAACCCTTCTACCTGAACTTTATGAGCAGGCCCCTCTTCAGGATAATGCTTATCCGACCCCATCATAAATGTACCTCCCGGAATCCACACCATGCAGGGATCCGGTGCAGTAGTAGTAGTAGTAGTAGTAGTAGTAGTTACTCCCAACCTTCCAGACGAATTAGTTTTATTATTCATATGTAAGCAGGAATCTTTTATGTAATCATTGATACAAACAGCAGGCAAACCTTTATGTTTGATGTACTCGTATTCAACCCTGTTGAAACAGGGCTTAAACAATTCACCAGGTTCATCACCCGACGATCGCATAATAAATAGTATCTAGACCTATGTAAAGAAATCCTCAACAGGTAAAAAAGCTTTTTCGTTATGCCTCTCCAGGTACATTACGTTTTGGGATAAGATGATTTCAGACGTTCCAGTGAGGTGTTTCTCTTGTTAAACACATACACTTTCGAAAACTGTGCTGAGTAGATAAGTACGATGTTGCTGTAATAAAACCAGATCTGAAAGGACAATAACGAGGCAGTAATATCAGTATCACCTTCTTTTCCCACAATGATAATCATAATGATCCTTCCGATTTCCTGAAAGATCCCACCAAGAATTCCTGCCGGAATCGCTTCCTTAAAACGTACAGGATAAGGAGCCATTGACTTGAAGTAAAATGTATACAAAACTGTTGTAAAAAACAGTTGTACAATCACTTTTAGCAGATCAATCTTTATATCACCATCAATTGAAAAGACCATCGCATGGTTGACAGACCGGTGAGGCAGGATGCCATTCAGCAAAACAAAAAAAGTGTATACCAGCAAAACCGACAAGGTAATTTTAATATTGTTATATTTTCTTTTGACCTCCTCCCAAAAGCCGAATTTATCTCTGGTTTCACCCCAGATGTGTTCAATGGAATCTTTAAGCTGGGCATAATAATTAACGGTACCCAATATAAAAGTAATCATGGTAACCCCTATAAAAGTGGAATCTTCCGACGGAGGAAATTTTTTTTCTCTTGTCAGAAGAAACTTTATCACATCAATAAACTTCGGGGGGAAAAAATCAGTGATCGTCGGTATTATAACGTCTTTTGTTTTTTGTATGCCAAAGGTTTTAAGAGAAAGAAAGTACACGTAAGCTACCAAAGGAGCGATTGCCAACGTCTGATAAAACGCCAGCCCTGTGGCAAGGTTCCCCCCTCTATCGCTTACCCATTCCTTATAAGCTTCAAAGCATAATTTTGCCCAATTGGAAATTTTTTTTGAGCTCCACACCAAAAGGTTCCGGACTGCTGAGATCATTCCATACTAAACTGGTACACGTATCATAAAAGGAATTTACTCTTTTTGTTTTAAAAACAGTCAGGAAAGAAACAATTTGACTGGTATAAAATTTATTCCAAAATTAAGGATACATTTGTCTCCTTATGTTCCCTGGCTAAATCATGTAGAAAACGTATGAAAAATATACAGATAGTTACCAAAAGAGTTGAATTAAAATTTGATGCAAACGGAGTTGCCATAACAGATATTGACCCGCTAATAGAAGAATTTTCTAAAGACTATTCCATCATCGACCATTATCCTTCTGTAAGCATTCAGGACAAGTACCTGTACATAACATTTAAAGCATCCAGAAAAGACACCTCCAAAACGTCGATCGGATTCAGTATCGGGACAAAGACAAAATAGATCATTCTTTATCCAACTGAGGAGAGCATGCGCTGCATTCTTTTACTGAGAAGCAACATGTTCTACCTGTTTGTGAACAGCCAGAATAGGCAATTGAGGATTGTATACGATCTCTTTTGTCTGACTGCGTGTAAACAATTTTTTCAGGAACCCTCTTTCCTGGGTTGCCATTACCAGAATATCCGCATTTTTGCTTTTAGCATAAGCATTGATACCAGATTCTATATCCTCCCCTTCGTTCAGATCGAAACTCATATTAGGATAAGAATGCCTGAAAAGAATATTTTCCATAGCATACTTTATAAACTCCTGTTCTTCCTTATAATTATGTGTTTTCTGAATACTAAAGAAAGAAATTTTGGCATCAAACACCTGTGCCAGGTTTATTACAAAAGAAATTCCATCCGATTCGTCCCCCTTAAGATCTGTAGCATAAACAATCTGCTTTATCGGACGGTATTCTACATTGGCTGGTACCACCAATACAGGACAGCCCGACTCTTCTACTACTGTGGCAGTAACGGAACCAACAAAAATTTTCTTTAATCCTTCTGCCCCTTCTGTTCCCATCACAATCAAATCTACATTCTCTACCCTGGCAAAATGTGGTACTTCATCTTCAGGAATACCATATTTGACAACATACTCATAGACGACATTATCCCCCTTGGATAATCCGTTGATGATGTCCTGCAGCCCTTTTCTTGCCATATCCTCTGATTCTGTAATGATATCACTTGAAAGGTAACTTGCTGTCCCGGGCTCAATAGGTGTGATATGATACAGGTTCATTAAAATGAGTGTCCCTCCGGTAACTTTAATCAATTCGTTGGCAAAATTTACTCCTCTGTAAGAAACTTCAGAGAAATCGACCGGGCAAAGAATTTTTTTCATAAGCAGACTAATTTTAACTACCTCTTATTATAACTCAACATTCAAACACCCATATAGTTTACCTGGCTATGTGGAACAACTGTTGCAGTACATGAAATTGAAAACCCGCAGTGAGTTCACTGGAAGGATTGGCATTCATAACGATCAGATAGGTTGCAAGTCTTGATATTTTGTAATCTTTAAGAATCGTGTGTCCATCATAAGACCTGAATATTTTCCTGATGTTGAGTTCTACCGGAATGTGTAAAGCCTTCAATATCCTTTGAGCTCTGCTGACAGCTTCTTCATAGTCATCTTCCTGATGCCCGATCCGTCTCCATATATGACTCAGGTATTCCGAAGGTTCTGGTAAAAAAGCTATAATATTGTTCAGGTTTGTTGTATCATTCTCTACCGGAGAATTATACTTATATAATTGAATTTCAAATGCCATAACTATTAAACATTAGCATATTGTCGTAAAGAAGCCAGTTCTTTAAATAACGCTTCTTCTTTTGCTGATAAATTTTTAGGTATCTGCACCTGTACCTTTGCATAAAGATCCCCAAACTTTCCTGGCTCATTGTACACGGGCATTCCAAGGCCTTTCAACCTTAATACTTTACCATTATCCGTTCCTTTGGGGATATCTACCTTTATCATTCCTTTCAAGGTATGCACTTCCGTCTTTCCGCCCAATATAAGGGTATACAGATTTACCGGGACATCCACATAAAAATTATCTCCTATGCGTTCGTATTTATAATGTTTTGCCACCCTTATGGTAATGTACAGGTCTCCAGGTTTGCCTCCCCTTGAGCCAGGTGCTCCTTTCTCCTTAAGTTTAATAACCTGTTCATCTGCAATACCAGGCTTTAGTTTGATCCTTAAAGGCTGTCCGTTTACGTTGATAATTTTCTCCGTACCATTGTATGCCTCTTCCAGTGTTATTTCCAGCTCAGCCTGATAATCGCTTCCCTTATAATAACGGCCTCCCGCAGTATAACCACCGGCACCTCTCCGGTTGAAGATACTTTCAAAAAAATCAGCAAAACTATCTGCATCAAATTCCTCCGTACCTCCAAAGCTATACCTTCCGCCACCACCAAATGGATTATAGGTGGAACCTCCACCCTGGTTACGCATTTGCTCATAATAGCGCCAGTTCTCACCCATCTCATCATATTGCTTCCTTTTTTCAGGATCGCTGAGAACGCTATTGGCTTCGTTGAGTTCCTTAAACTTCACTTCCGCTTCTTTATCCCCTGGATTTTTATCCGGATGATATTTCTTGGCAAGCTTTTTATAAGCTTTTTTAATCTCATCCTGCGAAGCAGTTTTGGGAACTCCTAGTACCTTATAATAATCTTTATACTCCATATGCCATGATCCTACCTGATAAACAAGCGGGGTATTAAGCTTGTTCTTTTGAAAAGGTAAAGCTCACAAAGTTGAAAGTTTAAAGTTTAAGGTGAATAAAGATGCAGGACAGTAATGGTTCCAATTATA
>Ga0182792_1000157_pt1 | contig 67406 bp, 59 predicted proteins | sample Passage237B_FD_130497 | JGI IMG/M metagenome (GOLD analysis project Ga0182792, IMG submission 130497) | Cellulose adapted compost microbial communities from Newby Island Compost Facility, Milpitas, CA, USA - Passage2 37B (version 2) (version 2) ...
GCGGGGTTGCACGCTTTCCCCGGGAAAGGCCCCGGGGGGGCTCCCGCCGCCGCGCCGGGTTTGGGGCGCCCGCCTGCGCAAGCCATGGCCCTGCCGCGATCCACTGCGCGAGCGCCGCCATCAGGTTGCGATAGCGCGCCGACCGCAGCGCCGTCGCAAGGCGCCGGTGGTGGCGTACCTCGTCGAGGCTGCCCTCGATGCCGGCCCGCGCCGCCCAGTCGCGAAAAGCCTTGCGCCGGGCATAGCCGCGCATCACGTCGCCGTCGCGCACTGCACCCAGCCGGCGGTTGAGCCAGTGGATCTCCTTCTTCAGGTCCCGCCAGGCGGCATCGGTCGTCATCGCGGCAAAGAACGCGCGCGCCGCGCGCAGCCGCGTCAGGGCGACGCGGATCTGATGGATGGCTTCGGCGTTGCCGACGCAGGCTTTCGCATGCCGCGTTCGGACGGCAGCGAGCGCGTCGTCCGCGATCCGCCGGAATGTAGTCTCGCAATTAAGGGCCGTGCCCGGACCGACGGCATCGTCCGGGTGTGCGCAAGCGATGGCATTGCGACGCGGCATCATGACAGGCGGCCCTGCCGGTTCCGGTTCTCACCATAGCACAGCCACGCCGCGGGCGAGGCGCCGCTCAGGCGGGTTGCAGCACCGCGGCACCGACGAGCGCGCCGCGACGCAGATCGGCCAGCGCCTCGTTGGCCCGTTCCAGCGGGTAGGTCGTCGTTCGCGTGACGATGCCGGCCTGTCGCGCGATGGCAAAGAAGTTGGCCGCATCCCGCCGCGTCAGATTGGCGACCGAGACGAGTTGCCGTTCCTCCCACAGGATGCGGTAAGGGAACGACGGAATATCCGACATATGGATTCCGGCGCAGACCACCCGGCCACCCTTGCGCACCGCCTGCAACGCCAGCGGCACCAGGTCGCCGACCGGCGCATAGATGATCGCCGCATCGAGCGGATGCGGCGGCGCCGCGTCGGAACTCCCCGCCCAGCAGGCGCCGAGCGCGAGCGCCAGGTCCTGCGCCGCGCGGTCGTCGCGGCGCGTGAAGGCATAGACCGAACGGCCCTGCCAGCGTGCGACCTGGGCGACGATATGGCCGGCCGCGCCGAACCCGTAGATGCCGAGATGCAGGCCCTCGCCGGCTATCGCCAGCGAGCGCCAGCCGATCAGCCCGGCGCACAACAATGGCGCCAGCGCCACGTCGTCCTCGGTCTCGCCGAGCGGAAAACAGAACCGCGCATCGGCGATCAGGTGCGAGGCAAAGCCGCCGTCGCGCGTATATCCGGTGAACTGCGGCCGGTCGCAGAGGTTTTCCGATCCGTTGCGGCAGTAGAAGCACACGCCGCAGGTCGCGGCGAGCCACGGCACCCCGACCCTGTCGCCGACGCGCAGGTTCAGAACGCCTATCCCCAGCCTGTCGACGCGGCCCACCACCTCGTGACCTGGTACGATCGGATAAACGAGATCCGGCAATTCGCCATCGACGACATGAAGGTCGGTACGGCACACTCCGCATGCCGACACCTTCACGCGAACCATTCCGGCGCCGGGAACGGGATCGGGTCGCTCGCGCAGAACGAGCGGCGCGCCGGCCCGTTCGAGAACCATGGCTTGCATGGCACGATCCTTTCGCAACGCTGCCCTGACGCTACGTCAGGCTAGCCAGCGCTGTTTGATCTTCATCAACGCCTCCCGGCCTGGCCCTTTCTAAAGTCCGGGCGAGCCAACTGAGCTCAACAGGAGACAGGCCATGATGAGCAAATCCCCGATATCGGTCGGAACCGAACCCGTAACCCGCCGCAGCCTCAATCCATTCTCGGTGCTGCAACAGGAGATCGACCGCCTGTTCGACGGCTTCACGCGCAACCTGCCGGCACTGTCGGCGGGGCCGCTCAACCTGCCGAGCATGGACGTTGGCGAGACCGACACGACGATCGAGATCAGCGCCGAACTGCCGGGCCTGGAGCAGAAGGATGTCGAACTCAACCTGTCCGACAATATCCTGACCATCCGCGGCGAAAAGAAGAACGAGCGCGAGGAAAAGAACAAGGACTACCACTTGGTCGAGCGCTCGTTCGGCTCCTTTGCGCGCGCGGTCGAACTGCCGGCCGGCGTCAAGCCCGAAGACATCTCGGCGGAGATCGCCAAAGGCGTGCTGCGCGTGACGGTGCGGAAACCGGCACCGAAGCAGGCCAAGCAGATCGAGGTCAAGTCGGCCGCATGATGCGACAGGCGCCGCGCACGGTGCGCGGCGCGTTGCAGCATTTAGTACAAGCTATCTGACGCAAGACCTCTGACAGGAGCGGCGCAGCGTGTCGGTCTATCGCCTCGATCACCTCCTCGCGCCGCAATCGGTGGCACTCGTCGGCGGCAGCCCGCGACCAGGCTCGCTCGGCGCGGCCGTGCTGCACAACATCCGCAGCGCCGGCTTTGCCGGCCCGATCGGCATCGTGCATCCGCGCCACGCCGAGATCGCCGGCCTGCGCACGCATCGCCGCATCGCCGATCTTTCCTTTGTGCCCGACGTCATCGTCGTCACCACGCCGGCGGCGGCGATTCCGGACATCGTCGCCGAGGCGGGGGCCGCCGGCGTCGCCGGCGCCATCATCATCAGTGCCGGGCTCGGGCGCGGCGCCGGCTCGATCGCGGAAGCAACCAACCGCAACGCGCGGGCGCACGGGCTGCGCCTGATCGGCCCCAACTGCCTCGGCGTCATGGTGCCGCGCGCGCGGCTCAACGCCGGCTTCGCCGCCCACATGCCCGGCGACGGCCATCTCGCGCTAATCTCGCAATCGGGCGCCATCGCCGCGGCGATGGTCGAATGGGCGGCACCGAAGCGGATCGGGTTCTCCGGCATCGTCTCGGTCGGCGACCAGCTCGACGTCGACATCGCCGACCTGCTCGACTTCTACGCGCTCGACGGGCGCACCCGCGCCATCCTGCTCTATGCCGAGCAGGTCAAGGACGCGCGCAAGTTCATGTCGGCGGCGCGCGCGGCGGCGCGCGTCAAGCCGGTGGTCGTGGTCAAGTCGGGACGGATGGCGCAAGGCGCCAAGGCCGCGGCCACCCATACGGGCGCGCTGGCCGGGGCCGATGCGGTCTACGACGCGGCGTTCCGGCGCGCCGGCCTGCTGCGCGTCATCGGCTTGCAGGACCTGTTCGACTGCGCCTCGATCCTGGGCCAGAGCCACCCGCCGGAAGGGCCGCGGCTTGCCATCCTCACCAACGGCGGCGGCCTCGGCATCCTCGCCATCGATCGGCTTGTCGAACTCGGCGGCACGCCGGCTGACCTGTTGCCGGAGACCGCCGCACACCTCGACCGCGTGCTGCCGCCGACCTGGTCGAAAGCCAACCCCGTCGATATCGTCGGCGACGCCGACGGCGCGCGCTATGCCGCCGCACTCGACGCCCTGCTCGCCGACCCGGCAAGCGACGCCGTGCTGGTGATGAACGTCGAGACTGCCGTTGCCGACGCCGCCGCCATTGCCGCAACCGTGGCAACACGCGTCGCCGCGCACCGCGAGGACGCTGCACCCAAGCCGGTGCTGGCCGCCTGGATTGGCGCCGACCACGACGCCATCGCCGCCTTCGAAAGCGCCGCCGTGCCGCACTTCGCCACCGACGACGAGGCGGTGCGCGCGTTCATGCACCTCGCTCACCACCGCGAGGCACTGTCGGCGCTGAGCGCCGTGCCGCCGGCCATCGCCGAGACGTTCACACCCGACGCGGCGGCGGGCCGGCGCATCGTCGAGGCGGCGCTGGCCGACGGACGGACGTGGCTCGACCCGCTCGACGCCGCGGCACTCCTTGCGGCCTATCGCATCCCGACAGTGCCGACCCTTGCCGCGCAGGACGCGGACGAGGCGGTGCAGCAGGCCGAGCCTTTCTTTGCGCAGAAGCTGCCGGTTGCGGCAAAAATCCTGTCACGCGACATCGTTCACAAGTCGGACATCGGCGGCGTGGTGCTCGGTATCACCGATGCGCCGGCGCTGCGCGAAGCCGTTGCCGGCATCCTGGAGCGGGCGCAGCGGCACCGCCCCGACGCCCGCATCGACGGCGTGTTGATCCAGCCGATGATCGTGCGGCCCAAGGCGCGTGAGGTCATCCTCGGCATCGCCGACGATCCGACCTTCGGCCCGGTCATGGTGTTCGGCCACGGCGGCATCGCGGTCGAAGTCATCGACGACAAGGCGCTGGCGTTGCCGCCGCTGGACCTCGCGCTCGCCCGCGACCTGATCGAGCGCACCCGCGTGGCAAAATTGTTGGGCGCCTATCGCGACGTGCCGGCGGTCAAGCCCGACGAGGTGGCACTGACGCTGGTGAAGCTGTCGCAGATGGCGGTCGATCTTCCGGAAATCCGCGAACTCGACATCAACCCGTTGATCGCCGACGAGACCGGCGTGCTGGCGCTCGACGCGCGGTTCGCCATCGCGCCGCCGCAGACGGTGTTCGCCGGGCAGACGCGGCTTGCCATCCGCCCCTATCCGTCGGCCTGGCAGGGCGACCTCGACGTCAAGGGTATGCGCGTCACCTTCCGCCCGATCCGCCCGGAGGACGAACCGGCGCTGCGCAGCTTCCTCGATGCGGTCGATGCCGCCGATCTCAGGCTGCGCTTTCTCGGAACGCTGAAGGAATTCACCCATCCGTTCATTGCCCGCCTGACGCAGCTCGACTATGCGCGCTCCATGGCGTTCGTGGCGTACGAGGCGGCGACGCAGGCGATCGCCGGCGTGGTCCGCCTGCACTCCGACTCGCTGTACGAGACCGCGGAATATGCCGTGCTGGTGCGCTCCGACCTCAAGGGCCGGGGGCTGGGCTTCGCCCTGATGCAGTTGCTGATCCGCTACGCCCGCGCCGAAGGGCTGACGGCGCTGACAGGACAGGTGCTGAACGACAACGCCGCCATGCTGCAGATGTGCCGCGAGCTCGGCTTCACGGTCTCCACCAATGCCGACGATCCGAGCGTCACCGAGGTCAGGCTCAGTCTTGCTCCTGATTAGCCGCGGGCATCGGCCGCGATCATGTCGGCGGCCTTTTCGGCGATCATCAGCACCGCGGCCTGCGTGTTGGCGGAGACGATGTTCGGCATGATCGAGGCATCGACCACGCGCAGACCGGCAACGCCGTGGACCAGAAGCCGCTCATCGACCACCGCCATCGGATCACGGCCCATCCGGCAGGTGCCGCAGGCGTGATAGATCGTCTGGCCGTTCTCGCGGGCGAAGTCGAGCCAGTCGTCGTCGCTGGCGCAGGCCGTGCCCGGGCTCATTTCCTCGCCGCGATAGGGCGCCATCGCCGGCTGGTTGACGATGTGGCGGGCGATCCGCATGCCCTCGATCATGCACAATTGATCGGTGCGGGCGGCGAGGAAGTTGGGGCGGATCGCCGGCGGCGCAAATGGATCGGGCGAGCGCGCATGAATGGTGCCGCGCGATTCAGGGCGCATCTGCGCCACGCCGATGGTCATGCCGGGCTGATGGTCGAGCTTGCGCTCGGCGGCGTTGGCGTAGCTTGCGTGCATGAAGAAATACTGCACGTCCGGGTCGGCAAGGTCCGGCCGCGAGCGCACGAAGCCGAAGGCAAGGCCGGTGCCGAGCGTGAGGATGCCGCGCCGCGCCGCAAAGTATTGCAGCACCGCCGCCGCCAGCCTCACGCCGCGCGTCGCCTCGTTGAGCGTCACCGGCTGCAGTCCCCGCCAGTTCATCCGCGTGCAGAAATGATCGATATAGTTGGCGCCGACACCGGGCAGCGCATGCCGCACCGCGAGGCCGGCGCCCGCGAGCACGGCGGGGTCGCCGATGCCGGAGAGTTCGAGAAGCTGCGGCGACTGGAAGGCGCCGGCCGCAAGAACGATCTCGCGGCGCGCGCGCACCACATGCTCCTCGCCGCCACGCCGGTAACGCACCGCGACCGCCCTGCCCGCTTTAAGCTCGATCCGCGTGACATGGGTCTCGGTGCGGATATCAAGGTTGGCGCGGCCGCGCACTGGGTCGAGATAGGCTTTTTCCGCGCTGACGCGGCGGCCGTTGCGCTGATTGACCTGGTAATAGCCAAAGCCGTCCTGGCGCCGCCCATTGTAATCGGGATTGCGGGGAAAGCCGGCCTCGCCGGCAGCGGCGATGAACGCTTCGGCCAGCGCCGGCCGCTCGGCGACCTCGGTGACGGGCAGCGGCCCGCCCTGCCCGCGCAGCGGATCGGGGCGCCCGCGAAAATCTTCAAGCTTGCGGAAATACGGCAGCACATCGTCAAAGCTCCAGCCGGCGCAGCCCGCCTGCGCCCACTGGTCGTAGTCGCGCGGCTGACCGCGCACATAGATCATGCCGTTGATCAGCGACGAGCCGCCGAGCCCTTTGCCGCGCGGAATGGCGATCACGCGCCCCTTGGTATTGGCCTCGGGCTCGGTCTGGAAGCGCCAGTTGTAGCGGTCGTCCACCAGCAGTTTGGTAAAGCCGGCTGGAATGTCGATCCATGGGCTGGTGGGACGACGCCCGGCCTCCAGCACCAGCACCGAATGCTGCCCGTCCGCGGTGAGGCGGTTGGCGAGCACGCAGCCGGCGGTGCCACCGCCGACGATCACATAGTCGAAGGTCTCATCTTCCGTCATCGTCATCGCATTGCGCCCATATGCGCCATCATCAGCGTCAACTGCTCGGCCAGCATCGGATAGCCGGGATGAACGCGGCAGCCGGCGGCGCGCGCGGCGGCAAGCAGCGGCGTGGTCTCCGGGTCCATGATCACCTCCGCGACGATCTGGCCGGCGTTGAGCTGGTTCGCATCGATCGGCAGCGGATCGCCCTCGCGCAGCCCGAGTGAGGTGGCATTGACGACGAGGTCGTGTCCCGCAGGCGACGCCGGCGCGATAGTGACAGACAGCTTCGGATAGAGCCGGCCGAGCCGCTCGGCGAGCGCGGCGGCGCGGGGACGCGTACGGTTGGCGATGGTCAGCGCCACGATCCCGGCTTCCGCCAGCGCAAAGGCGATCGCGGCTGCGGCCCCTCCCGCGCCGGCCAGATAGACGCGCATCCCCGCCGGATCGATCGACGCACTCAATAGCCCCTGCACAAAACCGCGACCGTCGAGCATGGTGCCGATCAGCCGCCCGTCGGGATCGCGGCGGATGCAGTTGACGGCGCCGATCAGGCGCGAGGCCGCATCGACCTCGTCGCACAGCGTCACCATCGCCGACTTGTGCGGCACCGTGGCGATGAAGCCGCCGAAATTCCGCAAGCGCCGCAGCCCCGCCATGAAATCGGAGAGGCCATCGGGCGCGACATGGAACGGCACCAGCACGCCGTCAAACCCTTGCGCCCGCATGCGCGCGTTGATCGCCTGCGGGGTTTTGACCTGATGGACGGGGTCGGCAACGATGCCGAACAGCCGCGTGCGGCCGGTGATCTCGTAAGGCTCGGTCATGGCAATTCGTCCGGTTATGGCGCGCCTCGTCGCGCGCATCGTCGCCTGGCCGTCCGCGCCATCGCCTCAGATCCCGAGATAGGCGGCGCGCACGCGCGGCGCGGCCAGCAGACCCTCGCCGGTGTCGGACATGGCAATGCGGCCGTTTTCGATGACGTAGGCACGCTGAGCGATCTTCAGCGCATGATAGGCTTTCTGCTCCACCAGCAGCACCGTGGTGCCCATGGCGCAGATGCGGTTGATGACGTCGAACACCTGCTGGACGATGATCGGCGCCAGCCCCAGCGACGGCTCGTCGAGCATCAACAGGCGCGGCTTGGCCATCAGGCCGCGCGCCAGCGCCACCATCTGCTGCTCGCCGCCGGACAGCGAGCCGGCAAGCTGGCCGAGCCGCTCGCGCACCCGCGGGAAGATGTCGAGCACCTCGTCGAGGCGCTGCGTCGCCCCCTCGCGGGCGTTGGGGTGATAGCAGCCCATCATCACGTTGTCGCGCACGGTCATCACCGGGAACAACTGCCGTGCCTCCGGCACCATGACGACGCCGCGGCCGACGATCTCGGCGGGCGTCAGCGTCGAGATGGTCTCGTCGCCGAAGGTGATGGTGCCGGCGCTCGGCTTGATCAGCCCGGAAATCGTGCGCAGCAGCGTGGTCTTGCCGGCGCCGTTGGCGCCGATGATGGTCACCACCTCGCCGGCGCCGACGGTGATCGAGACGCCCTGCAGGATCACCGTGCGGCCGTATCCGGCAACGATGTCAGAGACCCTGAGCATTGACGAATTCCTCTCCCAGATACGCCTTGATCACGCGCGGGTCGCGCACCACGGCGGACGGCTCGCCCTCGGCGATCACCTTGCCGGAATCGAGCACGACGATGCGGTCGGACAGGCTCATGATCGCCTGCATGTTGTGCTCGATGGCAACCACCGTGACCCCCGTGTCGCGGATCGCGCGGATGATCTCGACCATCTTGTTGGTGTCGGACGGACTCTGGCCCGCCATCACCTCGTCGAGCAGCAGGATGCGCGGCTCCAGCGCCAGCGTGCGCGCCACTTCCAGCCGCTTCAGGTCGCTGACCGGCAGGTTGCCGGCTTCGGCATCCTTGAGGTCGTGCAGGCCGACAAGGCGGGCGATGCGCAGTGCCGCCGCGCGGGCGTCGTCGAGGTGGGCGTGCCGCATCATGGCACCGATCATGATGTTCTCGGCCACGGTGAGCTTGCCGAACGGCTGGGTGATCTGGAACGTGCGGCCGACGCCCACGCGCGCGAACTCGTCGGGCGCGCGCGGCGTCAGCATCCGGCCATCGTCGTCGTAGATCCGGGTCACGCCCGAGGTCGGCTTGAGGAAGCCGGAGATCTGGTTGAACAGCGTGGTCTTGCCGGCGCCGTTGGGGCCGATGATGCCAAGGATCTCGCCACGGCGCAGCGTGACCGAGACGTTGTCGGTGGCCATCAGGCCGCCGAAGCGCATCACCAGGTTTTCGGCTTCGAGGATCGGCTCGCCGGGCGTGCCGCCGATATGCGGCAGCGCCGGCGCCTCCCGCTCCGGGCGCGGCCGCGCGCCGGGCAGCCGGTCAACCAATTCGCCGACGCGGCGTCCGAAGGTCGAGACCAGCCCGCCCGGCAGCGTCAGCGTGATCAGCACCAGCACGCTGCCGTAGACGAAGCCGTGCAGGCCGCTCGCCGAGGCGCCGAGCCAGCCGCGCGAGGCTTCGGCGATCGGCACGACGAGGATGGTGCCGAGCAGCGGACCGGCCACCGTGCCGAGCCCGCCGATCAGCGCATACATCGCGATCTCGATGGCTGTCGTCAGCGAGAACATCGTTGCCGGCTCGAGGAAGGTGAGATACATGGCGTGGAACGAGCCGATCAGGCTGGTCAGCACCGCCGAGATCACCACCGCCTGCAGCTTGACGCGGGTGTTGTTGATACCGGCGGCGGACGCCGCATCCTCGCGCTCGCGCACCGCCGTCAAGTAGTAGCCGAGCCGCGAGTGGCGCACCCACAGCGACACACCGAGACACAACAGCAGCAGCCCGAAGGCGATGAAAAGATAGTTGATCTTGTCGTGGAAGATCATCCAGGCCCAGCCGAGCTTGAGCGGCACGATGAGGCCCGCCGAACCGCCGGTCACGGTGTGGAAGTGCGTGGCGAGCAAACGGATCACTTCGAGGAACGCGATCGTCGCCAGCGCGAAATAAGGGCCGCGCAGCCGGAAGCACGGATAGCCGATGCCGACCGCGACCGCGGCCGAGACCAGCGCGCCGCCCCACATGCCGAGCCATGGCGTCAGGCCAAAGTGCTGGATCATCAGCGCGGCGGTGTAGGCGCCGATGCCGTAGAAGATGGTGTGGCCGAGCGAAAGCTGGCCGGCATAACCGCCGACGATGTTCCAGGCGGTGGACAGGCCGGCGAACACGCAGATCGTCACGAAAATGTGGACGATGAAGGCCGACCCGCTGAGCGCCGGAATGATCAGCAACAGCGACAGCGCCAGCAGCGACATGTAGACGCGCGGCTGGGTCAGATAGCTCCATGGCGCCATACGGGAGGCGGCGGCGCGCGAAGAGGCGGAAGCCGTCGGGGCACTCATGATGTCACTCCGTCCCGCGTCCGAAGCCGAACAGGCCGGTCGGCTTGAAGATCAAAATCAGAATGAAGATGATGAAGTAGACGACTTCCTTGAGGTCGGGCGCGATGTAGTAGCCGGACAGGCTGTCGACGATGCCGATGATCATCGCGCCGAAGAACGCCCCGTAGATGCTGCGCATGCCGCCGAGCACCACGACGACGAAGGCGGTCAGCACGAAATAGGTGCCGATGGTCGGCGTCACAGGATAGAGCGGCACGATCAGCGCGCTGGCAAGGCCGACGCAGGCCGCGCCGAGGCCGAAGGTGATGATGTAGATGCGCTCGACCGGCACGCCCATCAACAGCGCCGCGTTGCGGTTCTGCGCGGTGGCGCGGATGGCGCGGCCGAGCGGCGTGCGGTTGAGGAAGACGTGCAATCCGGCCACCAGCAGGATGGCGCAGACGAAGATCACGACATGGCCGACCAGCAGGCTGTAGCCGCCGAACGGCACCGGCGCGCGCAACTCCGGCGTGTTGACCGCGTAGAGATCGGCGCCGAATAACAGCAGCGCCAGGTTGATCAGCGCGATCGACATGCCGACGGTGGCGAAAATCTGGATGTACTCGTCGGCGCTGAGCAGCTTCTGGATGATCAACCGCTGGGTCAGCGCGCCGATCACGAACAACAGCACCACGATCGGCAGCGCCGAGACATACGGGTGCAGGCCGAGGTGGTGCCACAGCAGGTAGACCGCATACATCCCGATCATGAGAAATTCGCCATGGGCGAAATTCACCACGCGGACGATGCCGAAGATCAGCGTCAGTCCGACCGAGATGATGGCATACATGCTGCCGATCATGATGCCGTTGAGGATCAGTTGGGCGAGAACGTCCATCGTTCGATCTTCCAAGGCGGAGGATGCTCAGGCGGAGGGTGCTCAGCGCAAGGACTGCGGCACGGCGCGATCCACGGGCGGGCGGCGGCGGAGGCGCGGGCAATCCGCGTCTCCGCCGCTCGCGCGGAGAGGTCAAGGCTAATTGGCGCCGACCCCGAGCTTGAGCTTGGCGACCGCGGCTTCCGGCGGATACACCGTCACCAGTTCGCCGCCCTGCCACTGCATCAGGAACGGCGCGACGCGGGTGTTCTGGCCGTCCTCGCCGAACTTGGCGCCCCAGCCCGTCGCGGTGGCGCCCGCCGGCACGTCGACCTTCATCATCGCCTCGCGGATCGAAGCGCTCGACAGATCCTTGGCCGCCGCCATGGCGTCGAACACCACCTTGGCGCCCATGTAGTTGGCGAGGCTGTGGCCGGAGCGCGGCGCGGTGCCGTACTTGGCCTGATACTTCTTGACGAACTCCTCGAGGCCCGGCGCCGCCTTGGTATTGGTGCGGTACTGGGTGAAATCGACGTTCAGCGCCCCTTCCATGTTCTCGGCGCCGACCGCCGTCATGGTATCGCGCAGCGAGTAGCCGCCGCCGGCGCCCATCACCGCCTTGAGCTTGAGGCCCTGCTCCTTCATCTGGCGGAAGAACAGCACCGTGTCGTTCTGGTAGGAGGTCTGCAGCACTACATCGACGCCGGCCGACTTCAGGCGCAGGATCACCGGCGTCAGATCGACCGACTTGGCAGAATAGGGCAACGTCTCGACGAGATTGACGCCCTTCTCCTTGGCGCGCGCGCTCTGATAGCCGGCGACCGTCTGGCCGTAGAGCGAGTCCTCGTGGATGATCGCGACCTTGAGCGTCTTGTAATCGACCTTCAACGCCGGCGCGATAACGTCGATGACGGCATCGACCATCTTGCTGGCAAACACCTTTGCCGTCGGGTTGGTACGGTAGACGTTCTTGAAGTTGCGTTCGGTGATCGGGTCGGAGATCGCACCCAGTTCGAAATAGGGGACGCCGGCGAGTTCGGCGACCTGCGTGGCGGCGAGCGACAGCGACGACGAATAGGTGCCGAAGATCACCGGCACTTTTTCCACCGAAGTGAGGCGCCGTGCTTCGCCTACCGCCTGGTTGGGATCGACGGCATCGCCACGAACAATCTGCAACGTCTTGCCGTTTAACCCACCGGCGGCGTTGCGCTCCTCGATGGCGATCTCAAGACCGCGGAAACTCTCGTCGCCGAGCAGGGCGAGCCCACCCGAGAACGGATACAGCGCACCGACCTTGATGGCCGATTGCGACCACGCCGCCGACGCCGGCAGGACCGACAGCATCAGCCCCGCCACAAACGATGCACGCAGCAGTTTCCTCATCATTTCCTCCATGAACCACCCCACTTTATTGTCCGTGCGATCCGCGCTGCCCCACGCGGCATTTGCGGATTGCCCTGATATTATGGTAATCAGGTCGTCTGACAAGCAAAACCTGCTGGTATCGCAACTCACAGGCGATTTTTCGTCGGTGGGGTCGGCGGGCCGGTCATGGCAGCGTCGTCAACGGCCGCCCGTGGCCTTTGCCTATGACGCCCACACCGCCTGGCGCGGGGAAAGCGAGTCGAAACAGGAGGGCTGGCGGCCGGCCGATAAGCCTTGCAACCCGAACCCGCCCAGCGCAGAACGCATCGCTCCACGATGATCAGAACTCCATCGAAAACAAAGCTCCAGAGGCACCGGAGGATAACGCGATGACCATTCCCTCAACCATGCGCCAGGTTCGCTTCAACGGCGCGGGCGGCCCCGAGGTGATCGGTCTCGAAACGGCAGCCGTGCCGCAGCCCGGCCCCGGGCAGGTGCTGGTCGAAGTGGCGGCCGCCGGCGTCAACCGTCCCGACTGCCTGCAACGCGCGGGCAACTATCCGCCGCCGCCCGGCGCCACCGACATTCCCGGCCTCGAAATCTCGGGCCGCATCGTTGCCGTCGGCGATGGCGTGCCGCAAAGCGCGGTCGGTACCGACATCTGCGCGCTGGTGGTGAGCGGCGGCTATGCCGAATACGCGATCGCCGATTATCCGCTCTGCCTTCCCGTTCCAAAACCATTGTCGCTGCTCGAGGCCGCCGGCGTGCCCGAAACCTATTTCACCGTGTACGACAACATGATCACGCGCGGGCGGCTCGCGCGCGGCGAAAGCGTGCTCATTCACGGCGGCTCGTCAGGGATCGGCTCGACGGCGATCCAGCTCGCCAAACAGCTCGGCGCGACCGTCTACGCCACCGCCGGCTCGGACGACAAATGCGAGTTCTGCCGGTCGCTCGGTGCAGACGCCGCCATCAACTACCGCACGCAGAACTTCGTGCAGGAAGTTGCCCGCCTCACCGACGGCAACGGCGTCAACGTCATCCTCGACATGGTGGGCGGCGATTACATCCAGAAGAATTTTGCGGCACTGGCGATGGAAGGGCGGCTGGTGCAGATCGCCTTCCTGCAAGGCAGCCGCGCCAACCTCGACCTGATGCCACTGATGCTGCGGCGGCTGACCTTCACCGGCTCGACACTGCGCGCCCGCTCCGTTGCGCTGAAGCGCCTGGTGGCCGATGCCTTGCGCGAGAACATCTGGCCGCTGCTGGAGAGCGGCGCGGTGAAGCCGATCATCCACAAGGTGTTTCCGCTGGAGGAGGCCGGCGCGGCGCACGCCTTGATGGAATCCAGCGCCCATGTCGGCAAGATCATGCTCGAGGTGCGTTCGCGATGACGCAACCCTCCCACGCCGACAGCGTCGTGCTGGTCACCGGCGCCGGCCGCGGCATCGGCCGGGCGATCGCCGATGCCCATGCCGCCACCGGGGCCAAAGTGATCTATCTCGATCAGGACGCGGAGCTTGCCGCGGACGCGGCCAAGGCCGCAACGGCACGGGGCGCCGCGACGCTGGGGTTCGCCGCCGACGTCACCGACGAGGCCGCGGTGCGGGCGGCAGTCGCCCGTGGCGTCGAGGCGTTCGGCCCGATCACCGCGCTCGTCAACAATGCCGGCATTTCACCGAAGAGCGGCGCGGACGGGCGCAAGGCACCGATCTGGGAGATGGGCGCCGACGAATGGCGGCGCGTCGTCGAGGTCAACCTGACCGGGGCGTTTCTCTGCGCCGCGGCGGTGGCGCCGATGATGCGCGCGGCCCGGCGCGGCGCCATCGTCAGCCTGTCGTCGGTCGCCGGCCGCACCTTTCTTGACCTCGTCGGCGTGCATTATGCCGCAACCAAGGCCGGGCTGATCGGCTTCACCAAGCATCTGGCCGGCGAACTCGGACCGTACAACGTCACCGTCAACGCGCTCGCGCCCGGCCGCATCGATACGCCCTTGATGCGCGGTACCGCCGCCTCCGTCAACGAGGCGGCGCGTCTTGCCACGCCGCTTCAGCGGCTCGGACAGCCGGAGGACGTTAGCGCCGTCTGCCTGTTCCTGACATCCAGCGCGGCACGGTTCGTCACCGGTCAGGTGATCGACGTGTCCGGCGGCTGGCTGATGACCTGATGCCGGTCGCGGCATCAGGCCGGCTGGCCGTGGGTGGCGCGAGCGCGATACAAAGCCGGATAGCGGCAAACGGAACGATACGACCTTCAACCGCACGGCGACGACGAAAGCCCGGACAACGATTGTGAACAAGAACAGCCTCGCCCAATCCCGTGACCTTCTCCGGCGGCCGCCGTCGCTCGCCGATACGCTTGCCGCGAAGCTGCGCCGCGAGATCGTTGCCGGCGATCTCGGGCCGGGCGAGAAGCTGCCGACCGAGCAGCAGTTGTCGGAAATCTACGGCGTCAGTCGCCCGACGGTGCGCGAGGCGATCCGCTGCCTGAAGCAGGACGGCATCGTCGTGACCCGGCAGGGCGCCGGCGCCTTCGTCGCCGATCCGGAAACGGTGTCGGTGTTCCGGCTCGACATCAAGGATTTTTCCGACAGCAGCGAAATCTTCCACATCGTCGAACTGCTGATGGCGGTCGAGGCGGCGGCGACCGAGCACGCGGCCCGGCGCCGCACCAGCGCCGACCTGCGCGCCATCGAAGCCCAGCTCAAGGCCATGCAGGCCGCAATCGACCGCAACGAGCCGGGCGTCGACGAGGACGTCGAGTTTCACCGCGCCATCCTCGCCGCCACCAAGAATCCGTTCTTCCGCGACCTTTCGGGCTTTCTCGACCACCGCGTGCGCAATTTCATCCGCACCGCGCGCGCCAACTCGGCGCAATGGGCGGGCATGAGCCAGACGGTGCAGACGGAGCACGAGCGCATCTTCGATGCGATCGTCAAACAGGATGCGGCGGCCGCGCACGAGGCGGCCGCATCCCACCTCAAGAACGCCGCCGCGCGGCTTGCACGCTATCTCAAACCGGCGAAAAAGGCTTAGCGCCCGCTACTGCTACTTCCGGCAGCGCCTTGGTCAAAATGGCGCGGACCGCCGCCAATGTCGGATCGTCGGCACGGTTCATGATGCCGATCAGTTGCAGCCACACGTCGTCGGATGCCGTCTCGACGAAGGTCCGCACCAGCGACGCCGTGACCTCCGCCGGCGCGCGGCCGAGCGAACCGGCTGCCGCCTCGAGCCGCGCCGCGAGCTCCGGATCGTCGAGCAGCGCGAGCATGCGCGTCGTCACCTGAGGATCGTCCAACGAAGCGATCAGCGTGCCCAGCATGATGCGAACCTATTGCACGAGCGGCGTGTCGGCGCCGCCGAGCGCAATGCCGCGGATATCGGCACGGCCGATCAACAGCGCGATGTACTGCGCGGCCGCCTGCCGGCGTACATGCTCCTCGAGATAGACGCGGATGCGCTCGCGCACCATGTCGAACGGCAGCAGCTCGCCGTCGATGCGCCGGTTGAGGCGGATCAGGTGGACGCCGTAGCGCGCCTCGACCGGCCCGGAGATATCGCCTGGGGCCAGCCGTTCGAGCGCACGCTCGAAATCGGCGGTGGTATCGCCTGGCCCGATCTGGCCGAGGCTGCCGCCGAGCGCCGACGACGGGCAGGCCGAATGCGCGCGCGCCAGGTCGGCGAACCGCTCCGGCTGCTCAGCCAGCAGCGCCGCCAATACCGCAGCCTGTTCGCGCGCGGCGGCAAAGGCGGCCGCGTCATCCTGCCGCGCCGCGATCAGAATATGGTCGGCCTCATAGAGCGGCGGCGTGGTGAAGCGCGCCGGATTGGCGGCGTAGAACCGCCGCAACGTGGCCTCGTCGGCCAGCGGCACCGCGACCTCCTGCGCGATCAGGGCGCGCACCAGTGCATCCTCCTCGGTTTCCTTGCGTCCGTCGGGATCGACCTCCTGCACCGCGGCGATTTGCAGACGACGCGCCTCCTGCAACAACAATTCGCGGACCACCAGCGCGCGGGTCGCCGCGCGCCAGCCCTCCCCCGGATTGGCCGCCGGACAATTCTGCACTTCGGCGGCGATCGCCTTGCGCGAAATGACAATGCCGTTGACGCTGACCTGTGGCATTGCGATCTGTTCGGCGGGCGGTGCGGCAGCACCATCCCCGGGCGCCGCTGGCGAGCGGCGCTTGGCACCATGATCGATGACCAGTGTGACCATGGCTGTTACTCCGCGGGCTGCGGCGCCTTGCGCGCCAGCGACGCACCGGGACGCGGCGCTGTTTTGGCAAAACGCGTGCGCACGATCTGGTAGCCGGGCCGGCCGAGATACCAGATCGGCGCGCTCCAGATGTGGACGAGACGCGTGAACGGAAACACCAGGAAGATGGTCATGCCGAGCACGATGTGCGCGCGGAACAACGGATGCACGTCGGCGACATAGGACGCCGCGTCCGGCCGCAGCAGCACGATGCCCTGCGCCCAGTTCATGAATTTCACCATCTCGTGGCCGTCCATATGCTGGAGCGACACGAAAATGGTGGCCAACCCGAGCACGAGCTGCGCCCATAGCAGCAGCAGCACCGCGGTATCGCCAAAACTCGACGTGGCGCGGATACGCGGATCGAACAGGCGGCGATGCGCCAAAAGCGCGATGCCAACGAAACAGGCGATGCCGGCGACGCCGCCGATGACGATCGCCATGCCCTGCTTGAACGAATGGCTGATGCCGAGCATGTCGAACACCCAGATCGGCGTCAGCAGACCGCCGGCGTGGCCGACGAAAATCACCAGAATGCCGACATGGAACAGGTTCGACCCCCAGCGCAACTGGCGCCGCCGCAGCAACTGCGACGAGCCGGATTTCCAGGTGTACTGCTCGCGGTCGAAGCGCAGCAGGCTGCCGAGCAGGAACACGGTCAGGCAGAGGTAGGGATACCAGCCGAACACGATGGCATTGACGGTCTCGAACATCGTCATCCCTCCCTATGGCTGCATCTGGCGCGCATCGCGCCGCGCGGCCCGCATCTGCGTGCGCAGCCGGTCCACCGAACAGCCGTCCAGCGCATCGCCGGGCCCGAAGGTGACGGCGGTTTCCTCCCAGTCGGCATCGAGCACGGCGAGATCGTCGGGCTCGTCGGCGACGCCGGCGGGCTTGGCCTGCATCGCCGCGCCGGCGGTGGCACGGATCGCCGTGAACACGGCGGCATAGGGCGAGCCGCGCGCGATGAGCCGCTCCTCGAGCGGCGCGAGGATGTGGTCGATCTCGGCGATCAGCGCTTTTGCCTCCGCGCGCGGCCGCGTCGCGAGATATTCGAGGAACAACGGCAGATAGTCGGGCAGTTCGCTGGCCGCCAGCATCAGCCCGCCGCGCTCGTAGAGATTGGCGAGATCGACCATGGCCTGGCCGCGGTCGCGGCTTTCGCCGTGGACGTGCTCGAACAGATGCAGCGACAGCCGCCGCGTCTTGTCGAACAGATCGACGTAGCGCTCCTGCATCTCGTAGATGTCGCTCGTCGCAAGCTCGTCGAGCAGCGGCACCAGCGCACCGCGCCGGGCCTCCGGCACCGCATCATCGCCCGCCAGCGCCGCCGCGATCTCGCCGCCGGCGGCGAGAAGCTCCGGCGTCGGATAGGTGAGCAGCGCCGACAGCGCCTTGAAGCTCGGGGTGACAAGCACGGTCATCACGCGATCTCCATCGGGTTGGACGGCTTCTTCGCGCGGGCGGAGCCGAACAGGTCGGGCTCCGAGGTGCCGCCCGAACAGCCGTTGCCGAACGAGAAGCCGCACGAGCCGCGCAGGTCGTAGGCATCCTCGCTCCATTCGCGATGCGCGGTCGGGATGACGAAGCGATCCTCGTAATTGGCGATCGCCATCACCTGGTACATGTCCTCGATCGCCGCGCCGGTGAGGCCGACACGGCTGGCGATGCGCTCGTCGAGCCGCCCGTCCACGGTCTTGGCGCGCATGTAGCCGCGCATCGCCAGCATCCGTTCCAGCGCCAGCGCCACCGGCTCCTCGTCGCCGGCGGTGAGGAGGTTGGCGAGATACTTCAGCGGAATCCGCAAGGAGCGCACGTCGGGCATGTCGCCATCGACACCCATCTTACCGGCGGCGGCGGCCGACTGGATCGGCGACAGCGGCGGCACGTACCACACCATCGGCAGCGTGCGGTATTCGGGATGCAGCGGGAACGCCACCTTCCACTCCATCGCCATCTTCCACACCGGCGAATGGCGCGCCGCCTCGATCCACGCCTCCGGCACACCGTCGGCGCGCGCCCGCGCGATCACCGCCGGATCGTTGGGATCGAGGAACAGGTCGAGCTGCGCCTGATACAGGTCCTTCTCGTCGGGCACGCTGGCCGCCGCCTCGATGCCGTCGGCATCGTAAAGCACGACGCCAAGATAGCGGATGCGCCCGACGCAGGTTTCCGAGCACACCGTCGGCTGCCCCGCCTCGATGCGCGGATAGCAGAAGATGCACTTTTCGGACTTGCCCGACGACCAGTTGTAGTAAATCTTCTTGTAGGGGCAACCGGACACGCACATGCGCCAGCCGCGGCACTTGTCCTGATCGATGAGGACAATGCCGTCTTCCTCGCGCTTGTAGATCGCCCCCGACGGACACACCGCGACGCAGGCCGGGTTGAGGCAGTGTTCGCACAGCCGCGGCAGGTACATCATGAAGGTGTTCTCGAACTGGCCGTAGATCTCCTTCTGCACGCCCTCGAAATTGACATCGTACGCGCGCTTTGCGAACTCGCCGCCGAGGATTTCCTCCCAGTTCGGTCCCCACTGGATCTTTTCGATACGCTCGCCCGAGACCAGCGAGCGCGGCCGCGCGGTCGGGAACGCGCGCGATTCCTTCGCCGTATGCAGATGCTCGTAGTCGAAGGTGAACGGCTCGTAATAGTCGTCGATCTCCGGCAGGTCGGGATTGGCGAAGATGTTGGCGAGGATGCGCCACTTCGCGCCCATCTTCGGCTCGATGCGGCCGTTCTTGCGCCGCCGCCAGCCGCCGTTCCACTTCGACTGATTCTCCCACTCGCGCGGATAGCCGAGGCCGGGCTTGGTTTCGACATTGTTGAACCAGGCGTATTCGACGCCTTCGCGGTTGGTCCAGACGTTCTTGCAGGTCACCGAGCAGGTGTGGCAGCCGATGCACTTGTCGAGGTTCAACACCATCGCGATCTGAGCGCGAACAGTCATTCCGCAGCCTCCTTCGGCGTGTCCGTGAGCGGGCCTTCGAGCCAGTCGACCTCGGCCATCTTGCGCACGATGATGAACTCGTCGCGGTTGGCGCCGACCGTGCCGTAGTAGTTGAAGCCGTAGGCCTGATGCGCGTAGCCGCCGATCATGTGGGTCGGCTTGAGCACGGTGCGCGTCACCGAGTTATGAATGCCGCCGCGCTGGCGGGTCATCTCGGAGCCTGGCGTGTTGATGATTTTCTCCTGCGCATGATACATCAGCATCATGCCGTCCTTGATGCGCTGCGACACCACCGCGCGCGCGGTCAGCGCGCCGTTGGCGTTGAACACCTCGACCCAGTCGTTATCGACGATGCTGGCGGTGCGCGCATCGTTCTCGGAAATCCACACCACCGGGCCGCCGCGGTTGAGCGTCAGCATCATCAGGTTGTCGGTGTAGGTGGAGTGGATGCCCCACTTCTGGTGCGGCGTAATGAAGTTGAGCACGATCTCCGGGTTGCCGTTCGGCTTGCGGCCGCGCATCGCGGGCGTGGTCTTGAGATCGACCGGCGGCTTCCAGGTCACCAGCCCCTCGCCGAAGGCGCGCATCCACAGGTGGTCCTGATAGAGCTGCTGGCGGCCGGTCAGCGTGCGCCACGGGATCAGTTCGTGGACGTTGGTGTAGCCGGCGTTGTAGCAGACCTTTTCGCTCTCGATGCCCGACCAGGTTGGCGACGAGATGATCTTGCGCGGCTGCGCCTGGATGTCGCGGAAGCGGATTTTTTCGTCTTCCTTGGTTTCCGCGAGATGAGCGTGCTCGCGGCCGGTCGCTTTCGACAGCGCCTGCCATGCTTTCACCGCCACCTCGCCGTTGGTCTCCGGCGCCAGCATCAAGATCACCTCGGCGGCGTCGATGTCGGTCTCGATCTTCGGCAGCCCCTTGGCGGCGCCGTCGCGATGCACGCCGTTGAGCTGGCCCAGCGCGTCCACTTCGTGTTGCGTTTTCCAGGCGATGCCCTTGCCGCCGTTGCCGATCGAGGTCATCAGCGGGCCGAGCGCGGTGAAGCGCGCATGGATGTTGGGATAGTCGCGCGTCACCACGCTGACGGCCGGCATGGTGCGGCCGGGGATCAGCTCGGTCTCGCCGAGTGCCCAGTCCTTGACGTCGAGCGCCTGCGCGATCTCGCCCGGCGAGTCGTGCTGGATCGGGGTCAGCACCACGTCCTGCTCGACGCCGAGCACTTCGGGGGCGACCTGCGAGAACGCTTTCGCGATGCCCTTGTAGATCTCCCAGTCCGAGCGCGCCTCCCAGGCCGGGTCGACCGCCGCCGACAGGGGATGGATGAAGGGGTGCATGTCGGAGGTGTTGAGGTCGTTCTTCTCGTACCAGGTGGCCGTCGGCAGCACGATGTCGGAATAGACGCAGGTGGTGGACATGCGGAAGTCGAGCGTCACCAGCAGGTCGAGTTTTCCTTCCGGCGCCTCGTCGCGCCACTTGACCTCGCGGTTGCGCACCGCGCCCTCGGGGCCGAGGTCCTTGCCCATCACGCCGTGGCGGGTGCCGAGCAGGTGTTTTAGGAAATACTCGTGCCCCTTGCCCGACGAGCCGAGCAGGTTCGAGCGCCACACGAACAGATTGCGCGGCCAGTTGTCGGGATCGTCGGGATCGTGACAGGAGAGATTCAGGTCGCCCGACTTCAATCCTTGCGCCACATAATCCTTCACCTCGAGACCGGCGGCCTCCGCCCTGGCGGCGATGGTCAGCGGGTTCTGCTTGAGCTGCGGGGCCGAGGGCAGCCAGCCCATGCGCTCGGCGCGCGCGTTGAAGTCGATGAAACTTGCCTTCCAGTCGCCCTCCGGCGCGGTCGGCGACAGGATTTCGTCGGCGGTCAGCGTCTCGTAGCGCCACTGGTCGGTGTGGGCATAGAAGAACGAGGTCGAGTTCATCTGCCGCGGCGGGCGGCTCCAGTCGAGCGCGAAGGCGAGCGGCGTCCAGCCGGTCTGCGGTCGCAGCTTCTCCTGCCCGACATAGTGCGACCAGCCGCCGCCGGACTGGCCGACCGCGCCGCAGAACACCAGGAGGTTGATCACCCCCCGGTAGGTCATGTCCATGTGATACCAGTGGTTGATGCCGGCGCCGATGATGATCATCGAGCGGCCGTTGGTCTTCTCCGCATTGGTCGCGAATTCGCGGGCGACGGTGACGATGGCGTCGCGCGGAACCCCGGTGATGCGCTCGGCCCAGGCCGGCGTGAACGGCACGTCGTCGTCGTAGGAGACCGCGACGTTGTCGCCGCCGAAGCCGCGGTCGAGGCCGTAATTGGCCAGCATCAGGTCGTAGACGGTCGCGACCTTGACCGATGCGCCGTCGGCCGTGGTGAGCGTGCGCACCGGCACGTTGCGGCTCAGCACCTCGCCATGCGAGGTCGCGACGAAATGTTCGGTGGCGCGGCCGCCGAAGTAGGGAAAATCGACCGGCACGATCTCGGCGTCGCTAGCGGCAAGCGTCAGCTTCAGCCGCGTCGCATAGCCCTGCCCGTCCTTCTCCTCCAGATTCCACTTGGCGCTCTCGCCCCAGCGGTAGCCGACGGAGCCGAGCGGCGCGACCGGCTCGTCGCTCGCCTCGTCGATCGCCACCGTCTTCCATTCGGGATTGTTGCTCTCGCCGAGCGCCCCTTCGAAGTCGCTCGCCCGCATCATGCGGTCGGGCACGAAGCGGCCGTCCTTTTCGGTCAGCTGCACCAGGAACGGCATGTCGGTGAAGCGGCGCGCGTAGTCGTCGAAATACTTAACCTGCCGGTCGAGGTGATATTCGCGCAGGATGACATGGCCCATCGCCAGCGCCAGCGCCGCGTCGGTGCCCTGCTTGGGGTTGAGCCAGATGTCGGCGAACTTCGTCGCCTCGGCGTAGTCGGGGCTGACCACCGCGCTCTTGGTGCCCTTGTAGCGCACCTCGGTATAGAAGTGGGCATCGGGCGTGCGCGTCTGCGGCACGTTCGAGCCCCACAGGATCAGGAAGCCGGCGTTGTACCAGTCGGCGCTCTCGGGCACGTCGGTCTGCTCGCCCCAGGTCTGCGGCGAGGCCGGCGGCAGGTCGCAATACCAGTCGTAGAACGACATGCAGACGCCGCCGATCAGCGACAGGTAGCGCGAGCCGGCGGCATAGGACACCATCGACATCGCCGGGATCGGCGAGAAGCCGATGACGCGGTCGGGGCCGTGGGCGCGCACGGTATAGGCGTTGGCGGCGGCGATGATCTCGTTGACCTCGTCCCAGGTGGCGCGCACGAAGCCGCCATGGCCGCGGATGCCAATGTAGGACTTGCGCTTGTCGGCGTCCTCGACGATCGAGGCCCAGGCCGCCACCGGCGGTTTGGTCGCGCGCGCCTGCCGCCACAGCTTCAGCAGGCGGCCGCGGATCATCGGATATTTCACGCGCGCGCCGGAATAGAGATACCAGCTATAGGAGGCGCCGCGCGAGCAGCCGCGTGGTTCGTGATTGGGCAGATCGGGCCGCGTGCGCGGATAGTCGGTCTGCTGCGTCTCCCAGGTGACGATGCCACCCTTGACGTAAATCTTCCACGAGCACGAGCCGGTACAGTTCACACCATGGGTGGAGCGCACGATCTTGTCGTGCTGCCAGCGCTGGCGATAGCCGTCCTCCCACGAGCGGTCCTCGTGAGTCACGATGCCATGACCGTCGGCGAAATCATCCACGGTCTTGCGGAAGAACGTCAACCGATCCAGAAAATGCGACATGCTTCCCTCTCGATCACCCGGCGGCCGCCGGAACAGGCGTGCGCGTGCGCCCGCGTTCGATGTCGTGGAGCAGGCCGCCCCTGCGGGTGTAGACTGCCCAGGTGACGACGACGCAGCTCACATAGAAGATGAGGAACCCCCACAGCGCCGCCTGCGGTCCACCAGTCAGCGCGATCGAGGTGCCGTAGCTCTTGGGGATGAAGAAGGCACCGAACGCCGCCACCGCCGAGGTGAAGCCGGTGATCGCCGCGGATTCCTTCTCCGCCTGCAAGCGGCGCGCCTCCGCGTCGGCCTCCGGCATCAGGCGAACCATCTCCTTGCCCATGATCGCAGGGATCATCTGGAAGGTGGAGGCGTTGCCGACGCCGCTGGCGAAGAACAGCAAGAGGAACGAGCCGAAGAAGCCGATGAACGCGCCGGGCTGATCCTTCGTGGCGATGAACCACAAGACGCCCGCGGCGCCCGCGATCATCAGCACGAACACCCATAGCGTGACCCGCGCGCCGCCATAGCGGTCGGCGAGCCAGCCGGTGCCGGAGCGCGACAGCGCGCCGACCAGCGGCCCGAGAAAGGCGAACTGCAGCGCGTTCACATCCGGGAACAGCACCTTGGCGAGCAGAGGGAAGCCGGCGGAATAGCCGATGAACGAGCCGAACGTGCCGGTATAGAGCCAGCACATGATCCAGTTGTGCTTGCGCTGGAAGATCACCGCCTGCTCGGCGAACGACGCTTTCGCCGAGGCGATGTCGTTCATGCCGAACCAGTTGGCGAAGGCGGCCGCGGCAATGAACGGCACGAAGACGAAGCCGGCGTTTTGCAGCCACAAGGGCGTCTCCCCGCCGGCTTCGCGCACCATCGCCGGATCGCCGCCGAGCCAGCCAAACACGCCGGCGGTGATGGCGAGCGGCACCACGAACTGCACCACGCTGACGCCGAGATTACCGAGCCCGGCATTGAGCGCCAGCGCGTTGCCTTTCTCCGCCTTCGGGAAGAAGAACGAGATGTTCGACATCGAGGAGGCGAAGTTGCCGCCGCCGAAGCCGCACAACAGTGCAAGGATCAACAGCACCGCATAGGGCGTTTCGGGATTCTGCACGGCGAAGCCGATGCCGAGTGCCGGAATGATCAGCGACCAGGTGGTCAGCGTCGTCCACAGCCGGCCGCCGAACACCGGCACCATGAAGGAATAAAAGATGCGTAAAGTTGCGCCAGACAGCCCCGGCAATGCCGCGAGCCAGAACAGTTGATCGGTGGTGAACTGGAAGCCGACCAGCGGTAATTTCGCCACCACCACCGACCACACCTGCCACACCGCGAACGATAGCAGGAGCGAGGGGATCGACAGCCACAGATTGCGCTTCGCGATGCGCCGTCCCTTGGCATCCCAGAACGCCGCGTCCTCCGGCCGCCAGTCGGTAAGGATGGTGCCGTCGGCCTTCACCCGCGCTTCGGGTTTTGGCATCCCCAGCATCTCGGGGAACGGCGGCAGCTCGGTCAGGGTCTCGGCGGTCGCCTCGCGCTCCATCTGGCGGATGGCGAGGTGCATCCAGATCAGCGCGCCGGTCACCAGCACGAACAGCGCCATGAAGCAGCTCGTCCACAGCCCGGTAAGGTCGAGCAGCACGCCGAACAGGATCGGCAGCACGAAGCCGCCGAGCCCGCCGATCATGCCGACGAGGCCGCCGACCGAACCGACGTGCTTGGGGTAATAGACCGGGATGTGCTTGTAGACGGCGGCCTTGCCGAGCGCCATGAAGAAGCCGAGCACGAATACGGTGACGATAAACGAGGCGACGCCCATCTCCAGATGGAACGCGATCGGCCCCTTGGTGCCGTAGACGGTGTAATCGGTCGGCGGATACGACAAGAGGAACGTGGCCGCGACCGAGACCAGGAAGGTCCAGTACAGCACCCGGCGCGCGCCGTAGACGTCGGACAGATGCCCGCCATAGGCGCGGAAGATGCTGGCCGGCACCGAAAAGAACGCCGCCAGCATGCCGGCATATTTGATGTCCATGCCGTAGACGTTGATGAGGTATTGCGGCAACCACAGCGCCAGCGCGACGAAGGCGCCGAACACGAAGAAGTAATAGAGCGAGAAGCGCCACACCTGGACGTTCTTCAACGGCTCCAGTTCGAGCCACGCGCTCGCCGGCCGCACACCCGAGCGGCGGCGCTCGACCAGCACGGGATCGTCCTTGGTGGTGAACCAGAAGATCGCCGCCATCACCACGAGGCCGGCGGCCCACACTTGCGCCACCGCCTGCCAGCCGAACGCGACCAGCACGAACGGAGCGAGGAATTTCGTCACCGCCGCGCCGACATTGCCGGCGCCGAAAATGCCGAGCGCGGTGCCCTGCCGCTCGGCCGGATACCAGCGCGCGACATAGGCGACACCAACCGAGAACGAGCCGCCGGCGATGCCGACGCCGAGCGCGGCCAACAGCATCTGCGGGTAGGTGGTGGCCCACGACAGCAGGAAGGTCGCGACTGCCGCCGCCAGCATCGTCAGCGTGAACACGATGCGGCCGCCATAAAGGTCGGTCCAGATGCCGAGCGCGACGCGGATCAGCGATCCGGTCAAAATCGGCGTTCCGACGAGCAGGCCGAACTGCGTTTCGTTGAGGCCCAGTTCCTCGCGGATACGGATGCCGATGATGGAAAAGATCGTCCACACGGCAAAGCACACCGTGAAGGCCACGGTGCTCATGGCAAGCGCGGTGCGCTGATCGCTGGTTTCGGCAACCGAAGGGTTGGACATGCGGGATCCTATGAACCGACTGCGCCGGCCAAGGTCGCCGCCGCGCCCGCAACCCTAGGCAAAGGCATATGCACACTGTTTGATATAGAACAAGAATAGCCTCGAAAGCGGCAGGCATAGTGAGGCTGGCCCAATCGCTTGTCGGCCCGCTGTCGCACGCCCTCGTGAATGCGGCAGAAAGGCCGATGGCGCGGGCACTTTTCCTGTTCGGCGCTGGCGACGTCCGAATGCGACGCCGGGTTTAAGGGAGGCAACGCGGGTGAGCGACAAGCTGAGAGCGCACTACGACGAACGGCTGCCGCGCTACACGAGCTACCCGACCGCGCCGCTGTTCTCGCCGGCTATCGCCGCGCCGACCTACGCGCAATGGCTTGCGGCGTTGCCGGCCTCGACCAAAACGTCGCTTTATCTTCATGTGCCGTTCTGCCGCTCGATGTGCTGGTATTGCGGCTGCCACACCACCATCACGCGGCGCGACGAACCGATCAGCGATTACATCGGCGTGCTGCGCCGCGAGATCGAGCTGGTGGCGGGCAAGCTGTCCGCTCCTCTCCCCGTACATCACGTCCACTTCGGCGGCGGCACGCCGACCATCGTCGAGCCCGAGGTGCTGTTGTCACTGGCGGCGCTGCTGCGCGACAGGTTCGTATTCGCAGCGGAGGCCGAGGTCGCCGTCGAGATCGACCCGCGCACGCTGACGCCGGAGATGACGGTGGCGCTCGGCGAGGCCGGCATCACCCGCGCCAGCCTCGGCGTGCAGAGTTTCGATCCCCGCGTGCAAAAGGCCATCAACCGCATCCAGAGCGTCGCCACCACCGCAACCGCCGTCGAGGGGCTGCGCGCCGCGGGCGTGCGCGGCATCAACTTCGACCTGATCTACGGCCTGCCGCTGCAAACCGTGGCCTCCTGCATCGACACGGTGCGGCAATGCCTCGACCTCAAGCCCGACCGCTTCTCGGTGTTCGGCTATGCCCATGTTCCCGACTTCAAGAAGCACCAGCGCAAGATCAACGAGGCCGACCTGCCCGCGAGCGATGCGCGCCACGACCAGGCGGAAGCGATCGCCGAGGCACTGGTCGCTGCCGGCTATGTGCGGATCGGCTTCGACCACTTCGCACGCGCGGACGATACCATGGCCCGCGCGCAGACCGAAGGCCGGCTGCGGCGCAACTTTCAGGGCTACACCACCGATCCCTGCGACGCCCTGATCGGTTTTGGTGCCTCGGCGATCGGCCGCCTGCCGCAAGGCTATGTGCAGAACGACGTGGTGCTCGGCCGCTACGCCGACCGTATCATGCAGGGCGAGTTCGCGACCGCGAAGGGTTATCGGCTCACCGCCGACGACCGGCTGCGCGCTGAGCTGATCGAGCGGCTGATGTGCGACCTTACCGTCGATGTTGCCGCGGTCAGCGCCCGCCACGACGCCACGCCGGACCACCTCGCGCCGGCGATGGCGCGGCTGCGGACCCTTGCCGACGACGGCATCGTCCGTCTCGACGGGCCGCGGGTCGTCGTCGCCGACCATGCCCGCCTCCTGGTGCGCACCGTCGCATCGGCCTTCGACGCCTACCTGACGCAATCCGACCGGACATTCAGCCGTGCCGTGTAGAGCATGATCCCGGAAAAGCCTGCCCTCGGGCCTGACCCGAGAGTGGAAACCGGTTCTCGGACAAGATCATGCGCAAGTGAAAGATCACTGGCAGATGGCCAACGCGCAGCCCTCGCGCACCATGGAGAACGCCTCATGCATGAAAATCCCAAGGATCTTCCGGTGCCGGTGCCGGAGTTGACCCCAACGGTCGAGGACACTGCCAACCTGATCGAGCGGCTGCGCCACGTGCTGCTGTTTTCCGGCCTCGACTGCCGCTGCCGCGACACGCTCGCGGTCGCGCTCGACCGCTTCAGCACGCTGGAGCGCCGGCGGCTGTCGCGGCGCGGCCTGGCGCAGGCCCGCGACCACAAGGACCGCATCACCGCGATCCTGTCGCTGCTGTCGGAACTCGACCAGGTGACGGAGGGCGAGCAGGACCGCTCGGTGTTCGAGGAGATGGCACTGTTGTTCGTCGAGATCGCCAACAGCGCTCAGGCCGGCGCCATCGCGCTGCGGGCCATCGAGGAGCGCGACTGACGGCCGCCCGCCCGGCGGCAGGCAGACTAGCTTTGCCGCTCCGGCTCCCTTGACCGGCGGGTCCAGATTGACTGATTGTCGGCCAGGATCGAGAATTAATAAATGGCCGACTTCAATCTCCAGGTGCCCCGCCAGGCCGCCACGTTGCGCCTGCTGGTGGAAAACAAGCTGCGTTCGGCGATTGCCGCGGGGCACTTCAAGCCCGGCCAGCGGCTGATCGAGCGCGAATTATGTGAGCAGATCGGCGTCGGGCGCACCTCGATCCGCGAGGCGCTGCGGCAGCTCGAAGCAGAGGGGCTGGTGACGACCATCCCGCACCGTGGCCCGGAGGTCAGCTCGATCACCTACGACGAGGCCCGCCAGCTCTACCAGGTACGGGCGCTGCTCGAAGGGTTCGCCGGCCGCGCCTTCGCCGAAAACGGCAGCGAAGACGATATCGCCGAACTGGGCGAGGCGGTGGAGCGCTTCGCCGCCGCGGCCGCCGACAGCAACGACCGCAGCGCGCTGATCGAGGCCAAAAGCCATTTCTACGCGGTGCTGATGGACGGCGCCGGCAACATGTTCGTCAAGCAGATGCTGACGCTGCTGCACAACCGCATCACGCTGTTGCGCGTCACCTCGATGACCCAGCCGGGGCGGCTGAGTGGCAGCGTCGCCGAGCTCAGCGAGATTTACGACGCGATCCGCGCCCGCGACGGTGAACGGGCCTGCGCCGCCTGCCAGCGCCATATCGAGACGGCGGCGCAGGTCGCGCTGACAGTTTTGAAAGCGAGTGACGAACAGGCGTCGCCGCGCCGCTAGAGCATGATCCCGAAAAAGCCTGCCCTCGGGCTTAAGCCGAAGGTGGGAACCGGTTTTCGGACAAGATCATGCTCAAATAAAAAGTTGCCCGGCGAACTACGTGCCCGGCATCGCGTGCCCGGCATCCCGGTTCAGCAGATTGTCTGCTTGTCTGATATATTGGCTCTCCGCTATATGACCGAGGGATTTCATTGAAGGAGCTGTGCGGCCCGGCCACGCAGCGAAAGAAAGGCGCCGCCATGGCCGAATCCACTCCCAGTGCTGCAATCACGCCGCCCGCGATCGTGGTCGTTATCGGCCTCGGCGCCATGGGCCTGCCAATGGCCGCGCGGCTCAAGCTTGCCGGCTTCGAGGTGCGCGGGGTCGATCCGCAGCCCGCCGCGCGCGAGGCTTTCAAGGCGAAGGTGGGGGCCGCCTTCGCCAGCGGCCCGGAGGCTGCCGACAACGCCGCGGCCGTCATCACCATGCTGCCCAACGGCAGAATCGTGCGCGAGGCGCTGCTGGGCGCGCAGGGGATTGCTGCAAAACTCGCCGCCGGCACGCCGGTGATCGACATGAGTTCGTCGGCGCCGACCGATACCGTGGCGCTTGCCGCCGATCTGGCCGCGCGCGGCCTGCCGCTGATCGATGCGCCGGTGTCGGGCGGGGTGCGGCGCGCCGTCGACGGCACGCTGGCGATCATGGCCGGCGGCGCCGCCGAACAGGTCGAGCGGGCCCGGCCGCTGTTCGAGGCGATGGGCAAAGCCGTGTTCGCGACCGGCCCGACCGGCTCGGGCCATGCGATGAAGGCGCTCAACAATTACGTGTCGGCGGCGGGGCTGGTCGCGGCGTCGGAGGCGCTTCTGGTCGGCGGCCGTTTCGGCCTTGCCCCTGAGACCATCATCGACGTGCTCAACGCCTCCACCGGGCGCAACAACTCGACCGAAGTGAAGATGAAGCAGTTCGTCATCTCGGAAAGTTTCGCGTCCGGCTTTGCGCTGGCGCTGATGGCCAAAGACCTGCGGATCGCCGCCGATCTCGCCACCCATCTCGACCTCGACGTGCCACAGGTGCAGTCGATCGCCGCAATGTGGGAACGGGCGCGCGACGCGCTGCCGCCGGGCGCCGATCACACCGAGATCTACCGTTACCTGGCCGGCGACGGGGCCACGAAGGCATGATCGCCGGGCAACTGCGCGCCCGGCTTGCGGCTGCCCTGTCCGATCCCGAGCTTGCGCATCTCGGCCGCGGCCTCAAGGCCGCCTTGCGCATCCGCTGCGACGATGCGGCCATCGTTATGACACTCGACGACGGCGCGCCGCGTTTCTCCGACGAGACCGACGCCGATATCGAGATCGCGGCATCGGCCAACGATTGGGCGAAAGTGCTGGCAAAGCCGCCGACGCCGACGTTTCACGCCTTTACCGCGCTGCAGCTTGCCAATCCCGCCTTCGCGCTGTCCGGCGAGCCGCTGGTCATTGCGCAGGCGCGGCCGGTGCTGGAGCGGCTGTTCGAGCGCCTCACCGCAGGCCCGGTGGCGGAGGCGCCGGCGGTCGCCCGCGACCTCGGCCAGATCCGCGGCGGCTATCACGCGGTGAACTGTGGCGGAACACGCTACGACATGTTTGTCGAGACGGCGGGACAGGGAGAGCCGGTGCTGCTGCTGCACACCGCCGGCGCCGACGCCCGCCAGTTTCAGGCCCAGCTTGCCGACGTCGAACTCGCGCAGTCATGGCGCCTGATCGCCCCCGACCTGCCGTTCCACGGCCGCTCGATGCCGCCGCGCGACTGGGACGGCGGCCCTTACCGGCTGTCGTCGCAACAGTATCTGGCCTGGTGCGTGGCGCTGATCGAGCAGGTGATCGGCGCCCCGGCGCTCGTTGCCGGCGGCTCGATGGGCGCGGCGATGGCACTGGTGATGGCCGCGGAACGTCCCGACCTGGTGCGCGGCGTGGTGGCGATCGAACCGCCGTTCCGCTCAAAAGGCCGTCGCAATCCCTATCAGCACCATGTCGGTGTCCATGGCGGTCTGCACAACGCAAGCTTCGTGCGCGGCCTGATGAGCCCGACAAGTCCCGAGGCGGACCGCCGCCGCGCCGTCTGGATTTATTCGCAGGGCGCGCCAGGCATCTATCCGGGCGACCTCGCCTTCTACAGCGACGAGTTCGACGGCGCGGCGATCGCCCCGCGTATCGATACCGGCGCGACGCCGGTGGCGCTGCTGTGCGGCAGCTACGACTACTCGGCGACGCCGGAGGACGGCCGCCGGCTTCAGGCGCTGATGCCCGGCGCCCGGCTCGACGTCATGGACGGGGTCGGCCACTTCCCGATGTGCGAGCACCCGGACCTGTTCCGGCCGTTTTTCCTGCGCGCACTGGCGCACGCCGCCGGCGCCGGGACATAGCCGTTTGAAACGCCGTCATGGCCGGGCTCGTCCCGGCCATCCACGTCTTAACGTTTCCAACGCTGCCGTCGATCGCCGGTCAGTCGGCCGTGCTGAGCCGCCGCATGGTGAATTCGATCTCGCCGTCCGGCAGTTCCCGCCACGCTTCCACTTCGGTCATGTAGGCCGCCTTGGGATAGCGGCCGAAAAAAGCGCGCGCGGTCTCGCGCGCCGCCTCGCGCGGCTGGACGAAGGTCTGGCGCACAAAACCGTCCGCCACCCGCCGGCGCGAGCGCCGGCTGGCGATCCGAACGGCGAGGTCGTGCGGCGTCCCCTCCTTCGATGTCATTCCGGCGGACGCAGCTCCCGGCTGCGCATCCAGCGCTTGACCTCGGCAACCCGCATGTAGTGCCGTGCGTCGGCAAGCGCCGCAGTTTTCTGCCAGCTCTCCGGCAGCGTGTCGCAAGTCGCCAGCACTTCGGTTGCGACTTCGTCACACTCTTCGGGGGTCAGGAGAAAGGGGTCTCTCTGGCTCATGGCAAGAACTCCCTTCATCAATCCTGGCCGGCATTGTCTTCGCAGTCCGCGCCCGAGTCCACAGCAATTTTTCGTTGGCTGCGAGCTGCCGCGTCGCACCCCCACATCCCGCGTTACCTCATGCCGGCCGCAATTGTGCGTCAACGGGTTCCTTTTTGACGATACCGGAGACATCATGCTCACCCAGATCGCGTCCAGGCGCCCTGCCGCCAGATACCTTGCCGCGCCCATTCTTGTCTCGGCGCTCGCCGCCGTCCTGATCGCCTCTCCCGCCACGGCGGACGACAAGCCACAGACGCCGCGCATCCAGATCTCCGGCGAGGGCGAAGTCCATGCCGCACCGGACATGGCGATCCTCGATCTCACCGTGCTGCGCGAGGCCGACACCGCGCGCGAAGCGATGACCGCGAACAACGCCGCAATGCGCCAGGTGCTCGATGCCATGAAGGAAGCCGGCATCGCCGAGCGCGACTTACAGACCTCCGGCATCAACATCCGCCCGCGCTATCGCCATCCGAGCAAGGACAACAACCTCAAGGAGCCGAAGATCATCGGCTACAGCGTCACCAACTCGGTCACGGCGCGGGTGCGCGATCTCAAGGCCGTCGGCAGCGTGCTCGACAAGTCGGTGACGCTCGGCGTCAACGAAGGCGGCAATCTGCGCTTCGTCAACGACGACACCGCCTCGATCATGAAGGAGGCGCGCAAGCGGGCGGTGGCCGATGCGCTCGACAAGGCAAAGACGCTCGCGGAGGCTGCCGGCATCAAGCTCGGCCGCGTCATCGAGATCAGCGAACAGGTGAACCGGCCGCGCCCGATGGCGTTCGCCCGGCAGGCGGTGCTGGCAGCGGCACCGGCGGCCGAGTCCGTGCCGGTGGCAACCGGCGAGAACACGTATCGGGTCTCGGTGGAGATGGTGTTCGCAATCGAATGACTGGCGGCCATCGGCTGATGGTGCCCCTGGCCGGGATCGAACCAGCACTCCTTGCGGAACTCGATTTTGAGAGACCGGATATGACCTATCCTTTGTCTATCCGGGGGTATCCAATTTCCATATAACCGATTGTCAGAACTATATTTTTTCGGTTTTCGAATCACACATACCTAACCGGATGTTCGCTACAGCTGCGCTTCGAAGCGGCCGACGGCGAATGACGGGCAGCCTTCGCCTTCGATCCCGAGAGGCGAGCGATTTTGTTGGTTGCAGGTGACAAGTCAGGCGGTAGCCAGAAGCGCTTCTACAAGCAGCTTATCGCCAAAGCGGATCTCAGGTTTTCCGATCATGTGGAAAGCGTGAGAAAGCTCAAAGTCCGCTGGTTGAAATTGGAGAGCCGCGATCATCAGATCGACGTCGAGAAGATCGCTTCGGCTCGCTGCTGAGCCAGGCCGACCTCATCGCCAGCACGCGCAATTGGCTGAGCTACGAGCTGCCGCCGGAACTGCTGGAGAGAATTCCAGCCCCGCGTTGGCGCGGGCAGACCCAACAGTGGTTCCTGATGCGCTTTCGCGGCGCGGATGACGACATCGTCGTGGCGACCGAGCACCCTGAGTTTTCCGCGTGGAAGTGGGTGCCGCCCGGCCATCTTCTTGATCTCATCGTTCCGTTCAAACGTGAACTCTATCGCCGTCTCCTAACTGAGTTTGCACCGTATATGTCAGGCCCTTCGTTTCCCGAAAAATGACGAAAGCGCCGCAGATCCATGGTCTTGCCCGCGAGCCTCTTTCGCGTCTCGTTCAACCCTCTCAGGCTTGCGAGTGTCTGAGCTGGCCTTTGAGTGGCGATGCCTACCAACAGCGCCTCGATGAGGCCAAGGGTCGCTGTGTGCATGCTCAGCATATCCGCGCGTCCGCGCTCCACCGGGAGGACCTGATCGACCCGTTGCCGGAGTTTTGCGGCGAGCGTATCCGTCAGCAGCAATGATCCCAGCTTCTGCCGGGCGATTTCGTCCAGGAGCAAGGCCAGCTCCGTGTACACGCGTCCATAAGCAAGGATGACAACCAGGTCACCCTTGCGCAGCGTCCTCAGATCGTCGGCGAAGAGAAGACCGCTATTGGACAGACCGGCAGCATCCAAGCCGAAACGCTTGAGCTGAATGACGAGATAGGCCGCTATCGCGCTTGACGGCCCCAGGCCAAACACCAGGACCCGTTTGGCCCCGGCGAGACTGCGAACGGCCTTCTCGAAATGCTCCGGTTTGATCGAACGGCAAACGCCCTCGAGCGATTGCCGATGAATTTCCATCGTCACATCGAAGGCGGCTGACAGGCTTGAGCCGACTTCCCCAAGGGTCCGGGTGAGCCGTTCCGCCGGGGAGAGGGAATCGCGCAACTCACTGGCAAGCGTTTGCCGCAGGTCGTCGAGACCCGAGAAACCGAGCGCCCGCGTCGTCCGCACAATGGTTGCGTCGCTGGTGTTCGCTTTTGCTGCAAGGGCAGCCGCCGACGCGATGAGAAGCACGACGCGGGCGCGCGCGCTGACAGCCATCGGACATGTGAGGGATTGCGCTATGGGGCGACGCTGGAAAAGGGCGTTACGCGCGGTTGCTGGCGTATTTCTGATCGCGAGCGTTTCCATTGGAGGCTATCTCGGAGGCCTTCAACTCACTGGCAATTTCCATCCAGTGGTCGCGGGCCAATTCTACCGCTCAGCCCAGCCGACAGCAGAAGACATCGCCTATTACGCAAAAAATTACGCGATCAAGACGATTATCAACCTGCGTGGCGACAATAGTGGCTCGTCCTGGTATGACGCGGAGATTGCGCAAGCGAAAGCGCTTGGCATTACCCACGTCGACTTCGGCATGTCTGCCAGCCGCGAGCTCACGCAGGCAGAGGCGGCGACACTCGTCGGGATACTTGAGCGTGCCGAAAAGCCGGTGCTCATTCATTGCAAGGCTGGGGCAGATCGCAGCGGCCTCGCATCAGCGCTCTATGTCGCCGCTGTCGCCAAGCTCGGAGAGACTGCCGCTGAAGAACAGATCTCCATCCGCTACGGGCACTTCTCGCTTCCCCTGAGCGAGGCCTACGCCATGGACCGCACGTTTGAGGCAATTGAGCCTTGGCTTGGATTTCACGGTTCATAGGCGCAAGCGAATCTTGATGGCTTCACCATCGCAAGGCACGCTGTGCGTTTGGAATGATGGTGCGGGCGGTCGGACTCGAACCGACATTCTGTTGCCAGAGGCGGATTTTGAATCCGCTGCGTCTACCAATTCCGCCACGCCCGCACATTGCCGCCGACTCTGGCCTTCGCGCTCTGCACCTATCCTGCACCTAGCGCTTTTTGAGCCGTCCTCGACTGCCTAACTCCTGTCTCATCAACCCCTTGACCCACCACAGTTTTTCAACTTGTCGCGATATTCTGCCGCATGGTAGACAAACCACCTTTTGAGTCGAGCGCGTCTACCAATTCCGCCACATGGGCATCCGCCGGCCCCCGCGAGGCGGCAGGGCGCGAAGCGGGCGGGATCATAGCCGCGGGCGAAGCCGGGTCAAGGCGCGACGGCACAATCCACGCCGCGCTTTGTGATCGGTGCGATCTCGACAGCCGCGCGGGGCCGGGATAGGCACGCGGACGATGACAGACGATCTCAGCACTGCCGGCGGTGTTGCGATGGCGGCCACGGCGCAGAGCCGTGTCCCGGCAAGCCGCGCCGCGCTCGCCGTTGCCGTTATCGGCGCGGCAACGATCGCGGGCGCGTGGTTCTTCGAGCTGGTGCTCGATATCCGCCCCTGCCCGCTCTGTCTCGAACAACGCTACGCCTACTACCTTGCCATTCCGCTCGCAGCGGTGCTGGCGCTGGCCGCGCCGCGCGCACCGCGCCGCGCCCTCGTCCTCGGCTTTGCCGTCATCGCGGCTGCGATGCTGATCAATGCCGGGCTTGGCGCCTACCACGCCGGTGTGGAATGGGGCTGGTGGCCGGGGCCGACGGCATGCGCCGGCACGGCGGCCGACCTCGGCGACGCCGGAAGCCTGCTCGACCGGCTCGAAGGCGCCAAGGTGATTCGCTGCGACGCGGTGCAGTGGCGCTTCCTGGGGCTATCTCTCGCCGGCTACAACGTGCTCATATCGCTGGCAATGGCCGCGATCGCGGCACTCGGCATCAGGCTGATCGCCGCGCCCGCACGATAGCCCAGGTTCTGCTCAAACCAGGCAGCACTGTCCGGCGTGGCGCCACGCAGGCGTTTCCACACGCCGCGATAAATGACTTCTCCCGGTTGCAAAATTCGGTCAGGATCGCGGTACGGATCAACCACCACGGAGCGGACCTGACGATGCAACGCTGTTGACCGGCACATAACAGCCGCTTCGCGTGCCGCGCGCCGGCCGTAACGAAGCCGCGTTACCACGACATGCCAAAAAACGTCGGCAATCATCGTCCGGCGAGATCGCAAACAGCTTCCGGGGGGACCATGGCCGAACCGACTTCGTCCAACGAGGAGATCGTTGCCGTCTCCGACGATGCGCTGCAAAAGGCCGAGGCATTCGTCGAAGCAGAAGAAGGCGCCACCAACCGGCTGTTCGGCTGGGCCGGTACGACCGTGACCGCGATTGCGGTCGTCATGAGCCTGTTCCACCTCTATGCCGCCTACTCCATCGTCCCGACGCAGGAGCTGCGCTACGTTCACGTCGCCTTCACGCTGCTTCTGAGCTTTTTGCTGTTTCCCCTCACCGCTCGTTTCCGCAATCACATACGATGGTGGGACGTTGTCCCCGGCATCCTGGCGATGGCGACCATCGCCTATGCGCTCGCCGGCGGCGACGACTTCACCGACCGCGCCACCGTTCCCGATGTCTGGGACGTCACCGTCGGCCTGATCTTCATCGTCCTGATCCTGGAAGCGACGCGGCGCGCCACTGGCCCGATCATGCCGGTCGTGTCGTTGTTCTTCATCGCCTACGCGATGTTCGGCCCATATCTGCCCGCACCGTGGACGCACCGGGGCTATGATCTGTCGCGCCTCGTCGGACATCTGTTCATCACGCTCGAAGGCATCTTTGGCGTTGCCGTCGATGTCTCGGCAACACTGATCATCCTGTTCTGCATCTTCGGCGCATTCCTGCAGCAGTCGGGTGCTGGAAAATTCTTCATCGACTTCTCGCTGGCACTGATGGGCGGAAAAGCCAACAGCGCCGGGCGCACCGTGGTGCTGTCGTCGTTTCTGCTCGGCGGCCCCTCCGGCTCCGGCGTCGCCACCACCGTCATGATCGGCACGGTCGCCTATCCGATGATGAAGAAGGCGGGATTCGAAAAGAACTCCGCCGGCGGCCTGCTCGCGGCCGGCGGCCTCGGCGCCATCCTGTCGCCGCCGGTGCTCGGCGCGGCCGCCTTCCTGATCGCCGAGTTTCTCAAGATCAGCTATCTCGACGTGATCTGGATGGCGACCATCCCGACCATTCTCTACTACCTGTCGCTGTTCATCATGGTCGAGATCGACTCGCGGCGCTTCGGCGCGCGCAACGTCGTTTACAAGCCGGAACTGACCCTCGGCGAGATGACCCGCCGCTATGGCTTTCATTTCGTTTCGCTGATTGCCGTGGTGATCTTCATGGTGATCGGCTATTCGCCGGCGCTGTCGGTATTCTACGCGATCCTGACCACGCTGGCGCTGAGCTTCCTGCGCCGCGATACCGCGCTGGTGCCGAAAAAACTGGTGCGCGCGCTGGCCGACGGCTCCACCAGTGCACTCGGCGCAGCCACCACCTGCGCCTGTGCCGGTATCGTGGTCGGCGTCGTTACGCTGACCGGCCTCGGGCTGAAGTTCTCCACCATCGTCATCGACTATGCCGGCGGCAGCCTGCTCCTGACCTCGATCTACACCGCGCTGATCGTGTGGATCATCGGCCTCGCGGTACCGGTGACGGCGTCCTATATCATCTGCGCAGTGGTCGCCGCGCCGGCCATGATCAAGCTCGGCGTGCCGGATTTCGCCACCCACATGTTCATCTTCTATTACGCGGTGCTGTCCGAAGTGTCGCCGCCGACGGCGCTGTCGCCGTTCGCCGCCGCCGCGATCACCGGCGGCGATCCCTACCGGACCACGCTGCAATCGTGGAAATACACGTTGCCGGCGTTTCTGGTGCCGTTCGTCTTCGTGCTCGACCCGCAGGGCATCGGCCTGCTGCTGGCTATTCCGCAAGGCGGAAGCTGGCTCGATATCGTGGCGATCACGCTCAAGACATCGCTCGGCCTTCTGATGCTGGCTGCGGCAGCGCAGTACTGGGGCGTGCGGCGCAATACCTTCGTCGAAGAGATACTGCTGCTGCTGTCGGGACTTCTGCTCATCTTCCCGAGCTTGATCGAGGCCATCGTGGAAGCGATCATAGGCCGCGACATCGGCTACACCTATCTGCCGGGACTGCTGATCGGTGGGGGTGTATTGTTGTGGCAGGCCAGAACACGCGCGTCGGCACAACCGGCGCCAACTTCATGACCACCAGGGAGAACCTTATGCTGATCAACTTCAAGACAACTGCTGTTGCGTTCGCTATCGTGCTCGCCGGAGGGCTGATGGCGTCCGGCACGGCCGATGCCCAGCAGAAGACCATGGCCATCGGTACCGGCGGCACCGGCGGCGTCTATTATCCGCTCGGTGGCGCCATCGCCAACGTGCTGTCGAAGAACCTGCCCAACGTTCAGGCCACCGCCGAAGTGACCGGCGGCTCGGTCGACAACCTCAAGCTGATCGCCTCGGGCCAGAGCGAACTCGGCTTCACCATGGCCGACGCGGCACAGGACGCGGTGAAGGGCACAGGCAAGTTCTCCAGCGGCAAGGTCGACCTGCGGACGTTGCTCGTGGCCTACCCGAACCGCATGCACGTCGTCACCGTCGAGGGCACCGGCATCGAGAAACTCGCCGACCTCAAGGGCAAGCGGGTCTCGACCGGCTCGCCGGGCGGCGCCACCGAAGTGATGGCGTTTCGCGTCATCGAGGCGGCCGGGCTCGACAAGGACAAGGACATGACGCGCGAGCGGCTCGGCGTCGCCGAATCCGTCAACGCCATCAAGGACCGCAAGATCGACGCGTTCTTCTGGGTCGGCGGCCTGCCGACCGCGGCGGTGACCGACCTTGCCGCGACGCCCGGCATGAAGCTGAAGCTGATCGATCACAGCGAGGTGGTCGACAAGATGAATGCGAAGTACGGCAACCTGTACAGCGCCGGCAAGATCCCGTCCGGCACCTATCCGGGTTACGACAAGGACAACGCCATCGCCGAGGTATGGAACATCATCGTGACCGGCAACAAGATGAGCGATGACGACGCCTACGCCATCGTCAAGACGCTGGTGGAGAAGAAGGCCGACCTCGTTGCGGTCCACAAGGAGGCCAACAGCTTCTCGCTGGACAACCAGGTGCAGTCCCGCTCGCCCGTGCCGTTCCATCCCGGCGCGCTGAAGTATTTCAAGGAGAAGGGCGTGGGGAAATAGCGCCAACTATCGGCAATCCATCCCCTCCCTCCCTTCCTTCCCGTCACCTCCCTCCCTACCCTCCTCCCCAAGCGGGGGGAGGGATAGAGGTGGAGCGGTGCCGGCTCAAAGTCAGAATGACGCGGAACGAAAACTGGCTCCGGCCGGGCCGGCTTCACTCGCGCGACGACAACACAGTTGTGAAGGCGCTGGCCAGTTCGCGCGCGCCCGGCGCCTGTCCGGCGCTGTCCATGCGGGCGTCGGTGACCGCAAGCAGTTTTGCCACCGTATTGTGGCGGATCGCCACCGGGTTGCGTTCGTAGCCGCTGCGCTGGAAGAAATTCGCGGTCGGCACCCGCTCGCGTAGCGCCTGCGACATCGTCACCATGTCAAAGCCGTTGCCGTCGCCGGTCAGGTTCATCATCTCCAGTTCGGCGGCGGTGAGCGGCCGGGTATAGCCCTTGCGGCGGGCAAAGATCACCGAGGCCATCAGCTTGTGCGTTTGCAAAAGCGGACCGACATCGACGTCGAGCACCATGGCGTGAATACCGAGGCCCTGCGGCGTGGCGGCGAGCTTCTGCTGTTCGCTCCAGCGTCCCGGCACCGAGCGGGCGACCGCGACCATACGGCGGACCACGGCGGTCTTGTGCTCCAGCGCCTTGCGCGCGGCACTCGACAGGCGCGCGGCGCGCGCGTTGAGCGCGGCGACGATATGCGGCCCCTGCTCGGCCATCAGGTTGACGCTGTTGGCGGTGAGAAGCTGGTTGTAGCCGAGCGCGGTCGAGATGGCGCGCGCGCCGGGGCGCGCCTTGCTCAGGCCCGACTGCATGTCGTGGGTGCCGTTGCCGCCGGTCTCGAAGGCATAGACCCTGACCGCCTGTTCGCGCGTCAGCCCGGCCTCGCTGGCGGCGCGGGCATAAGCGCGCTTGAAGGCCAGTTCCGTCGCCGGGCGCTGCGGCGAGAAACGATAGTGCTCGGCGGCAGCCTTTAGGAAATCGGCGACGACCGGCAGCGGCTTGCGCTCGACCCGGGGCGGCCGCCCGCCCGGCGTCGGATCGACCGGACGCGCCGGCCCGGCATAAACCGGCGGCTGCGCCAGCACATAGTCGTCGAGCCCTATGGCGCGGCCGTCGCGGCGCTTGGCAAAGCGCAGCCGGCGCTTCTCGGCGATGGCCGTCCAGTAGGCGTCCGCCTCCGCCTCGAAGGCGCGGCGCGCCGACAGGTAGACCTGAAGCCGCTGCTGATAGTCGCCGGCCGCGGTCACGCCTTGCGCGGAGGCCGGCGAAAGGCTGCCCGGCGCCGTGCCCAGCACGACCGCCGCAACCGCCGCTATCAGCCATGCCCGTCCCGCCGCGCCTCGATCGTGCATCACCGCTCCATCCATGTCGCCCTACATCCCCCGATGCAGCGGGTTCGTGGGCGCTCGGCCCTCGTCCGCTATAGGCGAGGAACCTTGACGATCCGTTCACCATCAAAATAAGTCGAGGCAAAGGACAGCCCGATGCCGCACAGTTCCGCTCCGGTCACGATCACCGGCTTCGACCACATCGTCGTCAATGTCAGCGACGTTGCCCGCTCGGCGCAATGGTACGCGGCCGTGCTCGGCGCGGAGATCCATACATTCGACCCCGGCGGCGGGCGGCCGCCGCGGACGTCGGTGGTGTTCGGCCGGAACAAGATCAACCTGCGGCCGGCGGCCGCCGACCCGGCCGGCTGGTTCACCGCGCGCCACGCGGTGGCGGGCAGCGACGACCTGTGCTTCCTCACCGAAGCCACGCCGGAGGCGGTGGTGGCACATCTCGCCGCCTGCGGCGTCGACGTCGTGGAGGGGCCGGTCAACCGGCACGGCGCCCGCGGCACCCTGCACTCGGTCTATTGCCGCGATCCCGACGGCAGCCTGGTCGAGATCGCCTCCTACCAGACCTAAGCTCGCCAGCTCCGGCAAGGCCGGTACCGGTTCCCGATGACGCGGTGCCGCAAAGTTGCGCTGACAGAATGTCGAACCGCCAAGGCCCGGTCGCAACAACCCTCGGACATCACGCAAAACATACTTTTTGAATGTTTGTTTTGTGCTAGAATGATTTCAATCGTTCGCTCCCCCAAGGATCGATGAGGGGATCGATAAGGGAGAATATCCATGCGCATCGGTACAGCTCTGCTTGTCCTGTTTCTGCTGGCGCTGCTCGGCGGCACCGGCTGGTTCGTGTTCGATGGCATGACCGCCATCACCGACGCCGAGGTCTCGACCCACGGCTACATCGCCATGACGCTCGGCGTGGCGTTTTCGCTGATCATCGGCGTCAGCCTGATGGTGCTGCTGTTTTACTCAAGCCGCCATGGCTACGATGAGCCTGCCCGCAGCATCAGGAGCGGTGACGCGCCGCCCCCGAGCTCGACCTCCTCGCCGCGCTGAACGGCGCCGCTGTTGCCGGCCGACGGCCCGCCCCCGGCGATATTCCGCCGGCTGCGCATTTGTGGTCACGCCCCATCATTAGGCCACAGCCCCGGCGTCGCCAGTTCGACCAGGTGCCCGTCCGGATCGCGGAAATAGATGCTCTGGCCGCCACGCGGCCACATCACCCGGTCCTCGATCACAATATGCGCCCGCGCCAGGTGCGCCTCCCAGTCGGAAAGCGCGGCATGCGGAATCGCGAACGCGAAATGCAACGGCCCCTGCCCGTCATGCGCCGGGATCGCCCCACCCGGCAGCGTGGTACGGTGGTTCGATGCGCCGCGCTTGAACACCAGAAAGGCGCCGCCCGACCCGGCATCATAGGCGGTCATGCGGCCATCGGCATGCATCGGCCGCAATCCCATGACATCCTCGTAGAATGAGCGGGCGCGGGCGAGATCATCGACGTAAATGGCCGTCTCGAGCACGCCCCGGATCGCAGGCATCGGCATCTCCTGTCACGCGGTTCGGCTTTGACGTGTTTTCTTCACGCGAACCGGTGCCCGCCCTACTCGAAAACGCTATACCGTGACCATCGTTTCGGGAATGTCCAGATGAAACGCCTTACGCTTCTCGCGCTGCTGATCCCGCTGTCGCTGCCGGTCGCGGCCATGGCCCAGTCGGACCGTACACCGGGCGCGGCGGCGCGTCAGGCTCCCTCGCCACGCCTCGCCAAGCCGAAGCCGGCCATGCGAACCTGTCCGGAATTCGGCGCGGGGTTCGTGCGGCTGGAGGGCAGCGATACCTGCGTGCGGATCGGCGGCTATCTCGACGTCGGCACCGGGATACGACACGGCAGGCGCTGACCTGCCAGGCGAAGGCGCCGGTCAAACAAAAACGGGCCGCCCAAGGCGGCCCGTTACGATAATCACGGCGGAATCGATCAGTCGAGCGACAGCGCCACGAAGCGCAGTTCGCCGCTGGCGTTCGACACCAGAAGCAGCACCGACTTCTTGCCGTCCTTCTTGAGCTGATCGACGCGCTTCTTGACATCGGCTGCGTTGGTGACCGCTTCCTGCGCCACCTCGACGATCACGTCGCCGGCAGAGAGCCGCTTCTCGGCGGCATCCGACGCTCCGTCCACATCGGTGATGAGCACGCCCTTGACGCTGTCCTTGATCTTGTAGCGCGTCCGCGCCTCCTTGGTCAGCGCCGACAGGTCGAGCCCGAGCGCCTTCTGCGCCGGCGGCTTGACGGCGGTGTCGGGCGCCGACGACTTGGCCGAGGCTTCGATCAGCTTCTCGCCATCCTCGAGCCGGCCGAGCTTGACCCGCTTGGTCATCTCCTTGCCCTTGCGGATGACGACGACATCGACCTCCTTGCCGACCGCCGTATCGGCGACCGCGCGCGGCAGATCCTTCATCTCCTTGATGCCCTTGCCGTCGAAGGTGATCACCACGTCGCCAGGCTCGATGCCGGCGGGCTTGGCCGGCCCCTTGTCGTCGACGCCGGCGATCAGCGCACCGCGCGGCGGCTTGATCTCCAGGCTCTCGGCGATCTCGTCGGTGACCTGCTGGATGCGCACGCCGAGCCAGCCGCGGCGGGTCTCGCCGAACTCGCGCAACTGATCGATGACGCCGACCACGGTCTTCGACGGCACCGCGAAGCCGATGCCGATCGAGCCGCCGGAGGGCGAGATGATCGCGGTATTGACGCCGACCACCTCGCCGTCGAGGTTGAACATCGGCCCGCCCGAGTTGCCGCGGTTGATGGCGGCGTCGGTCTGGATGTAGTTGTCGTAGGGGCCGGAGTTGATGTCGCGGTTGCGCGCCGAGACGATGCCGGCGGTCACCGTGCCGCCAAGGCTGAACGGGTTGCCGATGGCGATCACCCATTCGCCGAGCCTGAGCTTGTCGGAATCGCCGAACTTGACGGCGGTCAGCGGCTTCGACGGCTTGAACTTCAACAGCGCAAGGTCGGTCTTCTTGTCGCGGCCGACCACCTCGGCGCGGTACTTAGTGCCATCGTTGAGCACGACGCTGATTTCGTCGGCATCGGAAATGACGTGATTGTTGGTGACGGCAAGTCCCTCGCTATCGATGATGAAGCCCGAGCCGAGCGAGTTGACCTTGCGCGGGGTGTTGCCCTTGTCGCCGCGCCGGTTCTTGAAGAAGTCTTCGAAGAACTCCTCGAACGGCGAGCCGGGCGGCAGCTGCGGCATGTTGCGCCGCATCTCGGCCTTGCCGTCCACGGTCTGCGAGGTGGAGATGTTGACCACCGCGTCGATCACCTTTTCGGCAACGTCGGCGATGCCATCGGGGCCACGCGCCAGCGCCGGCGACAACGAAGCGACGGCGCAAGCCGCGCCCAGACAAAGAGCCGCGAGCGGCGGCGCGAACCGGTCACGCAAGGTTGCAATCGCAGCGGACATGGGTCGGTGGTCTCCTGGCACGATATCCCTTGAAACGGAACGAGCGGGCTGCTCGTGGCGAAATCCTGCACGGCGCGGCGGAACGGCTCGAGCCGCCCGCATCAACGGCGCGGATTGCGGCGAAAAACCGGCAGGCGTCCTCACGAAGACGTTTCTGCCGTCGGGCCCCTCCGCTTCGCTTTTTTACTGCCTGACGAGCCAGATCACAATGAGGCCGACCACCGCGGACACGAGCCCGACCGCCCGCAGGACGTGATCGGGGGTGACCTGCACGCTGGCCATCGCGCTGCGCATGAAGGCGGGGAGCGCTGCGAACAACAGCCCTTCGATCACCAACAGGAACCCGATGCCGACGAGGAGGTCGTTGAACGCTATTGTCCCCATCGGATTCCGCTTCCCCTTGGCACTTCCTTCAGCGTGCTCCTGCCTTGAAAGCGTCTCCGCGCGGCCGTGTCAATGCCGCCACGACGGCCCCGCGAGCCTGCGAGGCGCGCGGGGCGGGGGACGACGGTGGCCCGGCCTGAGACGGCGCGATCAGCGCGCGGCCGCGCCGGCGGGATTGGCCGGCGCCGCCGGGGGGTTGGCCGACGCCGCCGGGGGGTTGAAGAACTTGAAGAAGGTCGAGTGCGAATCCAGCAGGAAGCGGGTGTCGCTGTTCTTCAGGCCGGTCTCGTAGGCCGTCATCGAGCGGTAGAAATCGAAGAACTCCGGGTCCTTGCCATAGGCTTCGGCGAACAGCCGGTTGCGCTCGCCGTCGCCCTCGCCGCGGATCTGCTCGGCCTGGGAGTTGGCATCGGCGACGATGACGGTCGCCTCGCGGTCGGCGCGCGAGCGGATTTCCTGCGCCTTCTGGCCGCCCTGGGCGCGGAACTCGGCCGCCTCGCGCTGGCGCTCGGTTTGCATGCGCTGATAGACCGCCTGGCTGTTCTGATCGGGCAGGTCGGCGCGGCGGATGCGGACGTCGATCACCGAGATGCCGTAACCCTGCGCCTCGCGGTCGAGCTGGCTGCGGATGCGGGCCATCAGCGTATCGCGCTCGTCGCGCACCACCTGGATGAAGGTCGCCTCGCCGAGCACGCGGCGCAGCGCGGCGTTGAGCAGCGTGCCGAGCTGGTAGTTGGCCTGCTGCACCGAGCCGACGCTCTGATAGAAGCGCAACGCGTCCTTGATGCGATAGCGCGCGAAGGCATCGACCACGAGCCGCTTCTGGTCGGAGGCGATCACCTCCTGCGCCGGGTTCTCGAGGTCGAGGATGCGCTTGTCGATCGAGATCACGCTGTCGATGAACGGCGCCTTGAAATGCAGCCCCGGCTCGGTGACAACGCGCACCGGCTCGCCGAGCCGCACCAAAAGCACCTGCTCGGTCTCCCTCACGGTGAACAGCGAGGAATAGCCGACGACGACTATGACGAGCAGAACGAGCAGCGCAACGACGCCAGAAATTCCCGCCTTCATCGGTTGCCTCCGCTCTGGGTCTGGGACGCGCCGGCCCCGGCCGACGGCGCACGGCGCGAGGTCAGCTCGTTGAGCGGCAGGTAGGGCACCACGCTCTGGGCGCCGTTGCCATCGGTCACCAGCTTGTCGGCGCCGGCCAGCACCTTCTCCATGGTTTCGAGATAGATGCGCTGCCGCGTGACATCGGGCGCCTTCCTGTATTCCTCATAGACCTTGAGGAAGCGCGCGCTCTGGCCCTTGGCCTCGGCCACCGCCTGCTCCTTGTAGCCTTCGGCGTTCTGGATGATCTGCGCGGCACGACCGCGCGCATCGGGGATGACGCGGTTGGCGTAGGTCTGCGCCTCGTTCTGCAAGCGCTCGAGGTCGGCGCGGGCCGCCTGCACGTCGCGGAAGGCGTCGATCACCTGCTGCGGCGGATCGACCTTCTGCAACTGCACCTGCTGCACCGAGATGCCGGCGCCATAACCGTCGAGGATTTTCTGCATCATCTCCTGCACGGCGCTCTCGGTGGTGGTGCGCGCGCCGGTCAGGATCGGCTGAATCTCGCTGCGGCCGATGACGTCGCGCATCGCGCTTTCCGCCACCGCCTTCACCGTGCCTTCGGCGTTCTGGATGTTGAAGAGGAAGTCGCCGACGCCGTCGGGCTTGATGCGCCACAGCACGGCGAAATCGACATCGACGATGTTCTCGTCGCCGGTCAGCATCAGGCTTTCCTCAGGCACGCTGCGGGTGGCACGGCCGCGCCGCGCCGCGTCCGTCACCGTGGTGGTGCCGATGCTGATGGTGGAGACGCGCAGCGCCTTGGGCAGCAGCACGGTCTCGATCGGATAGGGCAGATGGTAGTTAAGGCCGGGCTGCACGGTGCGCACATGCTTGCCGAAGCGCAGCACCACGCCGAGTTCTTCCGACTGCACCCGGAAGAAGCCGGACAGGCCCCAGATCGCCAGCGCGCCGACGATCAGCAGCAGGACGCCCATGGTGCTCATGTGACCGCCCGGCAGCAGCGATTGCAGGCGATCCTGACCGCGGCGCAGCAGGTCCTCAAGATCGGGCGGGCGCGGTCCCGACGATTGCGGGCCGGACCCCCATGGGCCTCGCGGGCCGGAACCCCACGGGCCACCACCCTGATTCTTCCACGGCATCCATCATCTCCTTCGCGCAAAGCGCGCGCCCACGCGACCGCGGCGCCCGGCTGGCGATCATCCGGTCGGCTTTATAGGGGACGCGGCAGGCCGATACAACGCGCCATTGCGCTGCAACAGCGCCAACCGGAGCGGCAATTTGTCAAGTCCGGGCAAGTGCGTCAGGCGCGGCGCCGGTAGGTCACATAGGAGACGTTGGCGCTGTCGTCGGGACCGGCCGGATGGCGCTCGCGCGCGGTTTCCTGCCACACGGCGCAATCGATCGGCGGCAGGCGGGTATCGCCCTCAGGGCTCGCATGCACCTCGGTGATATCCAGCCGCGCCGCGCGATCCCACAGCTGGGCAAAGATGTCGGCGCCGCCGATCACCGCGATCTCGGTGACGAAACGTCGCAGCGCATCGCCGCGCGCCACCGCAAGCGCCGCATCGAGCGTCGGCGCCGCCACCACCCCGGGCACGGCGAAGGCGGCATCGCGCGTCACCACGATGTTGGTGCGGCCGGGCAACGGCCGGCCGATCGACGCGAACGTCCTGCGGCCCATCACCACCGGCTTGCCGACGGTCAGCCGCTTGAAGCGTCGGAGATCGGATTTGAGTCGCCACGGCATGCCCCCGTCGCGGCCCATGACGCCGTTGTCGGCGACGGCAACGACGAACACGATGTCCGGCACGCTTCCCTTAGCGCTCACACCGCGACCTCGGCCTTGATGTGCGGGTGCGGGTCATAGCCCTCAAGCGCAAAATCCTCGTAAGCGAAGGCGAAGATGTCGGTCACCGCCGGGTTGAGGCGCATCACCGGCAAGGGGCGCGGCGCGCGCGTCAACTGCAGGCGCGCCTGTTCAAGGTGGTTGGCGTAGAGATGCGCATCGCCCAGCGTGTGGATGAACTCGCCGGGGGCGAGGTTCGTCACCTGCGCCATCATCATGGTCAGCAGCGCATAGGAGGCGATGTTGAACGGCACGCCGAGAAACACGTCGGCCGAGCGCTGGTAGAGCTGGCACGACAGCCGGCCATCCGCGACATAGAACTGGAACAGGCAGTGGCACGGCGGCAGCGCCATCACGTCCACGTCGGCCGGATTCCACGCCGAGACGATCAGCCGCCGCGAATCCGGGTTGCGGCGGATCGCAGCGACGACATTGGCGATCTGGTCGATGCTGGTGCCATCCGGCGCCGCCCATGAACGCCACTGCTTGCCATAGACCGGGCCAAGATCGCCGTTCTCGTCGGCCCATTCGTCCCAGATGGTGACGTTGTGAGCATGCAGGTAGCCGATATTGGTATCGCCCTTCAGGAACCATAAAAGCTCATGGACGATCGACTTCAGCGGCAGCTTCTTGGTGGTCAGCATCGGAAAGCCGGCCGCGAGATCGAACCGCATCTGGTGGCCGAACACCGAGCGCGTGCCGGTGCCGGTGCGGTCGCCCTTGTCGGCACCGTGATCGAGGATGCGGCGGAGGAGGTCTTGATACTGGCGCATGGCTCGCCCGGCAGTGATACCCTGCCCCTTCTAGCTCCCCGACCGGGCCGACGCCACGGCAGCCGGGCGACCATCCCCAGATAGGGCGCAGGCCCGCGACACCAAGGCTGGCACGGCCCCTTTTTTCCGGCGCGGTCCGCGCCTATATTGAGCGTGCCGGCTTGCCGGCTATGACAATAAATGACCGTCGTAATAAACCATTCGGACCCGGGGGCAGCACCCGGCGCCTCCACCAAAGCCCACGGACCGTCAGGTTGCGCGGGTTTCGGCGGGGGCGAAACAGGATCGACGAGGGCGTAAAAGGCGTGTTTTTGTCCGGTATGGTTCCGCCGACATCGGGCCATGCAATAGTTGCCAACGACAACTATGCTCCGGTTGCTCAGGCTGCGTAACGCAGTTTGAAAGACCACCTTAAAGCCCTGATGGGTTAAGCTCCGTCAGGCGGGGTTCGGAGGCACCTGGCAACAGAAGCCTCCACTTCTTCCCTTTTCGATAAAGTCCATTGCCGACAAAAATTTCTCCGCAATTGTGCCGCACCGTGGCTGACGCTCCGGCGGCGGCGCAGTAAACTGCGGCTTGCCTTTGCGAATCGAAAGCGGCGCGCCGCGAAGCACGACGGAACCGACGATGGCGACCGACCTCATCCGATATGACGTGCTGGCGCGCGAGGCGCTGCGTGGCGTGCTGCGGCAGGTGCTGACGGACACTGCCGAACGCGGCCTGCCCGGCGAACATCACTTCTACATCACGTTCCTGACCGATGCCGAAGGCGTCAAACTGTCACCGCAGCTCAAGGCCCAGCATCCGCAGGAGATGACCATCATCCTCCAGCATCAGTTCTGGGACCTGGTGGTGACACCTGACCGCTTCGAGGTCGGGCTGTCGTTCCGCGGCGTTCCGGAGCGGCTGGTGGTGCCGTTCACGGCGATCAAGAGTTTCTTCGACCCGTCGGTGCAGTTCGGGCTGCAGTTCGAGGCCAGCGAAAACGCCACGACCGAGACTGCCACAGAGGCGCCGGCCGCGCCGGCACCCGCTGCGGCGGCGACGGAGAACGACGAGACGACCACGGACGAGCCGCCGGCCAGCGGCTCGGGCGGCGCCGAGGTGGTCCGGCTCGACCGCTTCCGCAAGAAGTAATCAAATTTACAAGCCGGGCTGATTTGCGCATGACACGCGGGCGGGCGTGGCCGTGCGAAGCCCACGCGCGTCTCAATCGAAGAGGACATCATGGCAAAACGAGCGGCGACCACCAAGGCTGAAGGCAATTCAGGCGCAACCCGCATCGAGACCGATACGTTCGGCCCGATCGCGGTCCCGGCCGGGCGCTACTGGGGCGCGCAGACCGAACGCTCGCGGCAGAATTTCCGTATCGGCACCGACCGCATGCCGCTGGCAATCGTGCATGCACTGGCGGTGGTCAAGCTCGCCGCCGCGCAAACCAATCAGCAGCTCGGCCTGCTCGATCAGCGCCGCGCCCGCGCCATCAGCCGCGCCGCGCGCGAGGTGATCGCAGGCGGCCTCGACGACCATTTTCCGCTGGTGGTGTGGCAGACCGGCTCCGGCACCCAGAGCAACATGAACCTCAACGAGGTGATCGCCAACCGTGCCAACGAACTGCTCGGCGGCAAGCTCGGCGCCAAGGCGCCGGTGCATCCCAACGATCACGTCAACATGAGCCAGTCGTCGAACGACAGCTTTCCGACCGCGATGCACATCGCCGCCGCGCAGCAGATCGTCGCCGACCTGATCCCGGCGCTGGAAGACCTCCACGCGGCGCTGCGCAAGAAGGAGAAGGCGTTCGGCAAGATCGTGAAGATCGGCCGCACCCATACGCAAGACGCAACGCCCCTGACGCTCGGGCAGGAGTTTTCCGGCTACGCCGCGCAGGTCGCAAGCAGCGTCAACCGGCTCAGGATCGCCGGGCGCGAACTCTATCCGCTGGCGCAGGGCGGCACCGCGGTCGGCACCGGGCTCAACAGCAAGCCGAAATTCGCAAAGCTGTTTGCAAAGCACGTCGCCGCCATCACCGGGCTGCCGTTCGTCACCGCGCCGAACAAGTTCGAGGCGCTCGCCGCCAACGACGCCTACGTCTCGGTGCACGGCGCGATCAACGCTGCCGCCACCGCGCTGTTCAAGATCGCCAACGATATCCGCCTGCTCGGCTCGGGGCCGCGCTCGGGGTTCGGCGAACTGATTTTGCCGGAGAACGAGCCCGGCTCCTCGATCATGCCAGGCAAGGTCAACCCGACGCAGTGCGAAGCAATGACCATGGTGTGCTGTCAGGTGTTCGGCAACCATACGACCATCACCGTCGCCGGCAGCCAGGGACATTTCGAACTCAACGTCTACAAGCCGGTGATGGCGCATGCGATGCTGAACTCGATCCGGTTGATGGCCGACGCATCGCGTTCGTTCACGGTGAACTGCGTCGACGGCATTCGTGCCAACGAGCCGCGAATTCGCGATCTGATGCAGCGATCACTGATGCTGGTCACGGCGCTGGCGCCGACCATCGGCTATGACAACGCCGCCAAGGTTGCAAAAACCGCGCATGCACGCGGCACAACGCTGAAGGAGGAAGCGGTGCGGCTCGGCTTCGTCACGGCGGCCGAATTCGACCGGCTGGTCAGACCGGACATGATGACGCACCCATTGTGAGTATGAGAAACCCGGTTCGTCACGCTAAGGTAGGATGAAACTGCAGCGGCAGATGATGCACAAGACATCACACGCTGCGGTTCAGGCTTCAAGCTGAGGAACGGCACCGTTCGTTCCTCAGGGAGGTGGGAAAAGGCTCATGGGTGATCTCGTCAATCTTAATCGCGTGCGCAAACGGGTTGCGCGCAAACGCTCCGCCCAGCAGGCGGATGCCAACAGGATGCGGTCCGGCCGCAGCAAGACCGAACGCCTGCTCGAGCGCGAGCGCACCGAGCGCGCCGCGGCGAGGCTCGATCAGCATCGCCTTGACGAAGGAGTGACGCAATGAAGTCGCCGGTCGTCAAACGTTCGATCGTCGTCGCCGGTCACAAGACCAGCGTCAGTCTCGAGGAAGCCTTCTGGACCGGGATGAAGGAAATTTCCAGCGCGCGCGGCATGACCTTGTCGGAACTGGTCGGCGAGATCGACAACAACCGCCAGCAGGGCAACCTGTCGTCCGCCATCCGGCTGTATGTGCTCGATCACTTCCGCTCGCGCGCAACGCATGCGCAGCCGATGCAGATGCCGGCGCAGCTCGCCGCCAGCCCGCCGCTGTGATCCGGCCGCCGCACGCGGCGGCGCCAGCCCGTCGATAACGTACAAATACCACATCCGGCGCGCCTACTCTGGCCGGCGCGCATGCGGTTTTGCCCGAATATCGGCGCCCGGCGCACCACGGTAGACTGTTCCTCGCTCCAACCCCGAGAAGAGGTACGCCGCATGGATACGTCGTATGCCGTCCCTGCCGTCGCGGCGGACCGCGAAAGAACGTTTGCGGTCGTCAAGCGCTCGGTGATCATCGACGGGCACAAAACCAGCGTCAGCCTCGAGGATGCGTTCTGGGACGGCCTCAAGGAGATCGCGCTGCGCCAGGGCATCAGCCTGTCGGTGCTGATTGCGCGGATTCATACCGGCCGCGATACCGCGAACCTGTCCTCCGCGATCCGGCTGTATGTACTGGATCACTTCCGCTCGCGCGCCATCACCCATCTCCTGATCGGCAGCCGGCAGCAGCGCGCCGCGCAAGCCTCCACACCACGAGAAGCGCAGGCGTGAACCTTACGGACGGGCCGGCTGCGGCGTCAGCACCAGCGGCGGGTTGGCCGGCGGATGCGCTTTGGGCGCGGCACGGGCGGTGCCGGGCGCGGGACGAACCTCCACCGGTGGCGGCAAAGGCGCGACCGGCGGCACGATCGGCGCTTGCGGTGCCGCCGCGGCCGGACGCGATGCCGGCACGGATGGCGCTGACGGGGCCATCGACGGCGGCTTGGCTTCGGGGGCCGATCGCGGCGGAGACGGCGGCACCGGCGGCGCAGGAGGCGGCGACGCCGGCGGCGCAACCGTGTCCGGCCGGGCTGCCCTCGCCGTGGCATCGCCGCGCTCGATGGCATCGAGCCGTTGCGTCTCGCGCTCGATGGTGCGCAGCGCCAGCCATGAGGCCAGCGACGACACATCCGTCATCACCTGCGGCCGATCGGGGGTGCCGTGGACGAACAGCGTCAGGTCGGGATGGCTCGACGCGGCACCGTGACGGGTCGAGGTCAACGTCGCGCGCATGTCGAACTGATCGGCGGCGATGTCGTAGCCGCCCGAGACGATCGCCTGCGCGCCCTCGCCATTCAGCGTCGCCGGGCCGGCGCGCAACCGCCCGTCCTTGATGTTGAAGGCCATCTCGGCGTTGCCGACGGCAAGCGCGCCGGCAGCAAGCGCAGGCGCCACCTCGGCCTTCAGCGCCTCCTCGGCGACCGACTGCTTGCCTTCCCCGGCGGCAAGCGCGACATCGAAGGCGTGCGGATCGAGCCCGCCGATCCGCGCATTCTCCATCACGAGCGACCCGCTGCCCGACAGCGCACCGGCCAGCGCGGCAGCGCTGCGGCCCTGGCTCGCCAGCGTCATCTGCAAGCCGGCGCGCCCCGGCGGCAATCCCAGCGCGCGATAGCGCAAGGCCGCGCCATCGGCGCCGGCGAGCGAGACGCGGGCGCTGAGCAGCATGCCGTCGTCGGTGCGCCGCGTATCGAGATCGCCGGTCACTTCGCCGCCGCCTATCCCGCCTTTCAGCGCATCGAGCGTCAGCGAGCGGCCGTCGGCACGGATCACGCCGCTGAAGGGGTACAATTCTGCACCGCCCGGCAGCATCGCACGCTGCACCAGAAACGCGACGCGGCCGCGCGCTCCCTGCAAGCGGGCGAGGCGCGAAAGATCGTCGCCCGCCGCGCTGCCGCCCATGGCGTAGCCGAACACGGCGGGGATGCTGAGGCGGTCGAGGGCGAGATCGCCGTCCAGCAGCCCATCCTCACCCCACGCCAGATTGCCGGTGAGCCGCGCACCGCCGATCAGCGCATCGATCGCCTCGGCTGTGAGGCGCGCATCGGACAACGCGATACGGGCCGAGCCGGTGACCGGGAGCGGCGACGTAAATTCGGCCAACGGCGCCAGGTCGGCCTTGCGCAGCGTCAGCGCCAGCGTTGCCGATGGTTTTGCGGCGAACAGCTCGGCGGTGCCGGCGGCGGAAGCCTCAAGCCCGGTCGCGGACAATTTGCCCGTCACCCGCAGCGGCTTGCGCGGCGTGCCGGCCATCGCCGCTTCCAGCACCGCGGCACCGTTACCCACCGCCGCCACGTCCTCGAGACCGACCAGCCTCATCAACGGCGCAGCCGATCCGGCGGCCAGCCGCGCCTCGACACCGATCTCGGTCTGCGCCAGCGCGTCGAGATCGATCCCGCCGATGGCGGCAAGCGGCGGCGCCGCCGTCAGCGTCGCGCGGCCGGTCAATGGCGTCGCATCGAGGTCGAGCGCGGCATTGAGCAGCCCGTGGTCGGGACGCGCGTCGTCCTTGCCGAGCGTCGCGGCGAGCTTGAGCCGCACGGCGCCGCGCTGCGACGAAAGCGCCGTCAGCCGGCCGGCCAGCGCAGGGGCCGACGATTGCAACAGCGCCGCGAACGCGGCGAGCGATGGCGCGGTCGCATCCAGCGTCACCTGCCCGGTCGAGGCCGCGCGGTCGAACGCGCCCTTGCCGTCGACCGCGATGCCGCTGCCGGCCCCGAAAGTCAGCCTGTCGAGCGTGATGGCATCCGGCCCGTAGGCGAGCCGAAGCGCCACCGGCTTGACCTCCTGCCCGGCCACCACGGCACGGGCGATATCGAGCGCAAGATGCGCCTCGCGCGGCCACGGCATGGTGCCGCCGGCCGCCGCGCGCAGCACGGCACCCGCCGCGTCGAGGTCGAGCCGCTCGGCACTGAGCGCGGCCTCGGCCCGCAGGCCGTCATCGCGGTCGAGCCCGGACAGCGTCAGCCGGCCGCCAAAACTGTCGCCGGCGAGATCGGCGCTGAACTCCTCGACGGCCAGCCGTCTGGCGTCGATGCTGAGGCGCCCGGTCGCCCGCAACGGCCGCTCGATGCGGGGCGCCGCGTCACTGCGCCCGCGCAGCCATGCCGCGAACGCATCGGGGTCGGTGGTGGCGATCTCGACGCCGCCGCTGAAGCCGCCGCCGTCGCCCGGCCACACCACCGCGTCGCGGATGACGATGTCGGTCGCGCCGGGCGCACGGGCGGCCAGGCGATCGATCGCCCAGTCCGTGGCGCCGCCGCGCAAGGTCGCGGTCACGCCCTGTACCGGCCGGCCGCCCAGCGTGACGGCTTCGGCGCTGGCCTCGACCGTGACCGGCACCGGCGGCAGCGCCAGCCCGGCGACCAGCGCATTGAGCGCGGTCCACCCGGTGCCGGCGCCGCCCGTATCGGGCGCGGCCCGCAGCAGGCGATCGGCGTCGATCTGCCGCGTATCGAGGCTGACGCGCAACTGCGGCGCGGTACCGAAGCGCATCTCGCCGCCGCCGGACAGTTTTGCCGCCATGGTGTCGGTGCCGTAGGTGACCTCGAGCTGCTCGAAGCGGGCCGCCGCCGGATCGGCCTTGAGCCGTGTTGCGATCCGCCACGGCAGGCCGCCGTTGTCGCTGGCGCCATGGCGCTCGAGCGTCAGTGCGCCGTCGAACTGCGGCCGCGAAGCGGCAAAGCGCAAGGTCCCGTCGAGGTCGAGGCCAAGGGCCCGCGCCGGCGAGGTCACCACATGCAGCTTCATGCCTTCGCCGCCTGCGGTCGGGTTGGACGAGATGCGGAACGGGTAGCGCACGCCGTCGATGCTGGCATTGCCCTCGCCACGCACGGCGCCGGCGAGCGAGCGCACGTCGCCGGAGAAGGCGATGTCCTCCAGATCCAGCGTGGTACGGCTGGCGCCGTCGTGCAGCGCGATGCGGCCGGTGACGTTGAGACGATCGATAGCAAGCGTGGTGAGATCGACGCCGCCCATGCCGGCCGGCCAAGCGATGCGGCCGCGCCAGTCGAGCCCGAAATCCAGCGCCATGCCGTTGACGGTAAGTTCGGTGGCGCGCCATTCACCGCGCATCAGCGCGCCGAGATTGAACTCGACCGCCAGCGCCTCGGCGCTGGCACGGCCGAGCCCGCCGCCCTGGTCGCCGACCTCGACGGCCTTGAGCCGCAGCGAAGGCACCGGCAGCAGCGTCGCGCGCATGTCGCCGGTGACCCGCACCGGCACGCCGACGACGCGCGCGGCGGCAGCCTCGAACTGCGGCCGGAACCGGTTCCAGTCAATGAAATGCGGCCCGACCAGGGCCGCAACCAGCGCCACGATGAACGCGATCGCCACGCCGAGCAGCGTCGTCTGCACGGTTGCTCCAAACGATTCCGTCTGTCCGGCAGTATATCGGGCGCGGCCCGCGAAGTCACAACCGCCGTCGGCAGCTTCACGTCGGCGGCAGGATTGAGGATGCTTTGTGGCTGCGATGCCCTTACAGCACGGTGCCTACCAGCGCACAGAGCACGACCACAAGCCATGGCGGCGCCCGCCCCGGCACCAGCAGCAAGGCCGCCGTGAGCGCCAGCGCAAAATCGGCGCTGCCGAGGATCGCGACCGTCCACATCGATTGATAGAACGCGGCGATCAGCAGGCCGACCACCGCGGCGTTGACCCCGCGCAGCGCAGCCTGCGTCCAGGCCGAGCGCCGGAGTTGGTCCCAGAACGGCAGCACGCCGATCGCCAGCAGGAGCGACGGCAGGTAGATCGCCACAAGACACAGCGCCGCGCCGGCCCAGCCGTTCGGCGGCGGGGTCATCACCATGCCGAGATAGGCCGCGAACGAGAACAGCGGACCCGGAACGGCCTGCGCCGCACCGTAGCCGGCGAGAAACACATCGTTGCCGACCCAGCCCGGCACCACCACCTCGGCCTGCAGCAGCGGCAGCACCACATGGCCGCCACCGAACACCAGCGAGCCGACCCGGTAGAAGGTGGCGAACAGCGTCAGCGCATGGTTCGACAGCGCCGCCGCGAGCAGCGGCAGCACCACGAGCAGCGCGAAGAACAGCACCAGCGCCGCAGCCCCCGCCCGGCGCGAGACGCTGACCGGCACGTGGACGAGGGTATCGGACACCTCGCCCCGGCAGCACACCATGCCGACCGCCGCTGCCAGCACGATGGCGCCGATCTGGCCCCAGGCCGAGGGCAACGCCAGCGCGATCGCGGTTGCTCCGGCCACCAGCACGCCGCGCAGCCGGTCCGCCGGCAACGCCCGCGCCATCGAGAAGATCGCCACCGCCACCACCGCGACGGCGGCAACCTTGAGGCCGTGAACGCTACCGGCGCCGAGCATGGCGCCAAAGCTGTCGAGGCCGGCGGCAAAAACCATCAGCAGCAGCGCCGACGGCAGCGTGAACGCCACCCATGCCGCAAGCGCGCCGCCGAAACCCGCGCGCGACAGCCCGAGCGCGATTCCGACCTGGCTCGACGACGGCCCCGGCAGGAACTGGCACAGCGCCACGAGGTCGGCAAAGGCGCGGTTGTCGAGCCATTTGCGCCGGACCACGAACTCCTGCTGGAAATAGCCGAGATGCGCGACCGGCCCGCCGAACGAGGTCAGTCCCAGCTTGAGGAACGCGGCAAACACCTCGCGCATGGCGCCCGCGCTCAAATCGGCGGCAGGATCTTGCCCGGATTGAAGATGTTCTGCGGGTCGAGCGCCGCTTTCAGGGCGCGCATCGCCTCGATCGCCGGCAGCCCCAGTTCGCCGGCGAGATATTCCTGCTTGCCCTGGCCGATACCGTGCTCGCCGGTGCAGGTGCCGTCCATCGCCTGCGCCCGCCTGACCAGCCGGCCGATAAAGGCTTCAGCGCGGGTCACTTCGGCCGGGTCGCTGACGTCGCACAACAGCGAGCAGTGGAAATTGCCGTCGCCGACATGGCCGACGATCGGCCCCTCAAGGCCGCTTTGCTTCATGTCGTCCTCGGTCTCGACCACGCAATCGGCCAGCCGCGAGATCGGCACACAGACGTCGGTGGCGATCGCCTGCGAGCCGGGGCGCAGCGCCTTCACCGCCCAGTAGGCGTCGTGCCGCGCCTGCCACAGCCGCGAGCGGTCTTCGGGGCGCGTTGCCCACTCGAAACCGCTGCTGCCGCATTCGGCGGCGATCTCGCCGAACATCCGGGTCTGCTCGGCCACCTCGACCTCGCTGCCATGAAACTCCAGCAGCAACAACGGCGTCTCCGGCAGCGTCAGCTTGGAATAGGCGTTGCAGGCCGCGACCTGGGCGGCGTTCAACAGCTCGATGCGCGCCAGCGGAATGCCGGTCTGGATCGCCAGAATGGTAGCGCGGCAGGCGCCCTCGACGCTGCCGAACGAACACGCCGCCGCCGAGATGGTATCGGGGATGCCGCGCAGCCGAAGCGTGATCTCGCTGATGATGCCGAGCGTGCCTTCGGCGCCGACGAACAAACGGGTGAGGTCGTAGCCGGCCGAGGATTTTTTCGCCCGCGTCCCGGTGGTGACGATTTCGCCGTCGCCGCGCACCACCTTCAGCGCCAGCACGCTGTCGCGCATGGTGCCGTAGCGCACCGCATTGGTGCCGGACGCGCGCGTGGCCGCCATGCCGCCGAGCGAGGCGTCGGCGCCGGGATCGATGGGAAAGAACAGCCCCTGATCGCGCAAGTGCTCATTGAGCATCTTGCGGGTGATACCGGGCTCCACCACGCAGTCGAGGTCGTCGGAATGCACGGCCAGCACCCGGTTCATGTCACGCAGGTCGATGCACACGCCGCCGGCGGGAGCGTTGACCTGCCCCTCCAGCGAGGTGCCGGTGCCGAAGGCGATCACCGGGACGCCGCGCGGCGCGCAGATGCGCACCACGTCCTGAATGTCGGCGGTGGTCTGAGCCATCACCACGGCGTCGGGCGGCTGCGGCGGAATCCAGGTGGTGGTGTGGGCGTGCTGCTCGCGCACCGCCTGCGAGGTGACGAGACGGTTGCCGAAGCGCGCAGCCAGCGTCTCGATGGCATCGGCAAGCGCCGTGGCCCGCGGCCGCGCCACAGTGGTGAAAACGGATTGCGACACCGCAAGACCCTCCCGATTGTCCGCCCCGGCGGCAAAATCGTATAACCCCGTAACGGGCGCCGCCGCCAGCGGATTTCCCGACCCACCGGCGCAACCGAGGACTGACGATGACGCAACACACGACCGGCGCGATCGCCGCCCCCTTCATCGCGCCGATCCAACAGATCGAGCCGCAATGGATCGACGGCAACGGCCATCTCAACATGGCCTATTACAACGTCATGTTCGACCGCGCCATGGATGTCTTCGCCGACAGCATGAACATCGGCTGGAGCTATGTGACGGACCGCGGCGGCTCGATCTTCACCGCGGAGATCCACGTCCGCTACATCCGCGAAATCCACCTGGGCGACCCGGTGCAGATCGCCGCGTTTCTCATCGCCGTCGACGACAAGCGCATCCACACGTTTCAGGAACTGCGCCACGCCACCGAGGGCTGGCTGTCGGCGACCTCAGAGAACATCATGCTTCATGTCGATATGGGCTCACGCAAGACGGCACCTTTCCCGCCCGATATCATGGCCGGCACCCGTGCCGTGGCCGACGCCCATGCCGGCCTGCCGCGCCCCGACGGCGTCGGCCGCAGGATCGCGATGCCGGTCAAGACGAAGGCGTAGGGAAGCAGGGCGTCATATGCCCCGCCGCCCGCGCACGAACCCCATCACCAGCGAGACCACGAAAAGAATGATGGCGATAAAGAAAATGACCTTGGCGATCTCGATGGACGCCCCGGCGATCCCGCCGAAGCCCAGCAGGCCGGCAATGAGCGCCACGATCAGAAAAGTCAAAACCCAACCCAGCATATGAATCTCCTCCTGCCATGGGGATTGCCGCGCACGCGGCCACCCTCGTCATGATCACAATCCGGGGCGAATGGCCCGGTTCCGATGGCGGGAGCCGGCAGCCGGCACAAAAAATCCGCCGATGGGACGGAACTTTCCGACGCGCGCCGGGAGCTGTCGCCGCGTGCGCGCGGCGCCTATATCAAGGCTCCCTTTCCCGGCACCGCAGTGCCATCCTGCCGGCATGACGATTCGCATGATCGAGCCCGACCGCACCGGCGCCGCGCGCGTCCCCGACCACCAGCCTGCCGCCGGCGGCATCGCCGCCCGCGCGCGCGCTGCCGCGGCACCAGCCTATCTCGCCGCGCTCAACCCCGAGCAGCGCGCCGCGGTGGAGACGCTCGACGGCCCGGTGCTGGTGCTGGCCGGCGCCGGCACCGGCAAGACGCGGGTGCTGACCACGCGCATCGCCCACATCCTCAGCCTCGGCCGCGCCCGCCCCGGCGACATCCTCGCCGTCACCTTCACCAACAAGGCGGCGCGCGAGATGAAGGCACGGCTCAGCCAGATGCTCGGCCATGCCGTCGAGGGCATGCCGTGGCTCGGCACCTTCCACGCGATCGGCGGCCGCATCCTGCGCTATCATGCCGAGCTGGTGCAGTTGAAATCCAACTTCACCGTGCTCGACGTCGACGATCAGGTGCGGCTTCTCAAACAGCTTCTGCAGGCCGACGGCATCGACGACAAGCGCTGGCCGGCGCGGATGCTCGCCGGCCTGATCGACGGCTGGAAGAACCGCGGGCTGACGCCGTCGCAGGTGCCGCCCGGGGAAGCCGCGATGTTCGGCAATGGCCGCGGCGGCAAGCTCTACGCCGCCTATCAGGAGCGGCTGAAAATCCTCAACGCCGCCGACTTCGGCGATCTGCTTCTCGAAAACATCCGGCTGTTCCGCGAGCACCCGGACGTGCTGCGGCAGTACCAGCATCGCTTCAAGTTCATCCTCGTCGACGAATATCAGGACACCAACGTCGCCCAGTATCTGTGGCTCAGGCTGCTGGCGCAGGCGCCGGCACAATCGTCATTGCCGGGCTCGACCCGGCAATCCATCAATTCTCCAGAAGATGGATCACCGGATCACGACGCTGCGCGTCGGTCCGGCGATGACGATCATCATGCCGGCACGGACTTACTCCCCTCTCCCGCAAGGGGAGAGGGTCAGGTCGTCGCGCAAAAGAACATCTGCTGCGTCGGCGACGACGACCAGTCGATCTACGGCTGGCGTGGCGCCGAGGGGGACAACATCTTGCGCTTCGATCACGACTTCCCCGGTGCGAAGGTGATCCGGCTCGAGCGCAACTACCGCTCCACCGGCCATATCCTCGCCGTCGCCTCGCACCTCATCGCGCACAACGAGGGCCGGCTCGGCAAGACGCTGCGCACCGAGGACGCCGACGGCGAGAAGGTCACCGTCACCGGCGCCTGGGATTCGGAGGAAGAAGCGCGCGCCATCGGCGAGGAGATCGAGGACCTGCAGCGCCACGGCCACGCGCTCGACGAGATCGCCATTCTGGTGCGGGCCTCGTTCCAGATGCGCGAGTTCGAGGACCGCTTCATCACGCTTGGCCTGCCCTATCGCGTGATCGGCGGGCCACGCTTCTACGAGCGCCAGGAAATCCGCGATGCGCTGGCCTATCTGCGCATCGTCAGTTCGCCCGCCGACGACCTCGCCTTCGAGCGCATCGTCAACGTGCCGAAGCGCGGACTTGGCGAGGCGTCCGTGCAACTGCTGCACGACCACGCCCGCAAGCGCCGCATTCCGCTGTTCGAGGCGGCGCGTGCCGTGATCGAGACCGACGAATTGAAGCCGAAAGCGCGCAGCGCGCTGCGTGCGCTCATCGACAGCTTCGATCGCTGGCGGGCGCAGCGCGATGCCATCCCCCACACCGAACTGGCGGAGATCATTCTCGACGAGGCCGGCTACACCGAGATGTGGCAGAAGGACCGTTCCGCCGACGCGCAAGGCCGGCTCGACAACCTGAAAGAGCTGGTGCGCTCGATGGAGGAGTTCGAGAACCTGCAAGGCTTCCTCGAACACATCGCGCTGGTGATGGACCGCGACGGTGCCGCCGGCGAGGATGCCGTTTCGATCATGACGCTGCACTCCGCCAAGGGGCTGGAGTTCGACACCGTGTTCCTGCCGGGCTGGGAGGAAGGGCTGTTTCCGCACCAGCGCGCGCTCGACGAGCAGGGCCGCGCGGGCCTGGAAGAGGAACGCCGCCTCGCCCATGTCGGCATCACCCGCGCGCGGCGCCGTGCAAAAATCTACTTCGCCACCAACCGCCGCATTCACGGCACCTGGTCCACCACCGTGCCGTCGCGCTTTCTCGATGAACTGCCGGCCGACCACGTCGAGATCACCGAATCCAAGGGCGGCAGCGGCTGGGGCGGCGCGGGCGGCTACGGCGCCTCGCGCTTCGACAATCTGGAGGCGTTCGGCTCGAGCTACACGACGCCGGGCTGGCAACGGGCGCAGAGCAATCGCGGGCGCAACGCGCGCGAGGGCGCGGGGCGCGGCGGCGACCGGCGCGGGCCGCTGACCATCGAGGGCGAACTGGTCGCCAAATCGACCGGCACGACGTCGGAGTTTTCGCTCGGCGAACGCATCTTCCACCAGAAGTTCGGCTATGGCCGCATCACCCGGATCGACGGCAACAAGCTCACCATCGCCTTCGAGAAGGCCGGCGAGAAGAAGGTGGTCGACAGCTTTGTGACGCGGGCGTGAATGCGGTTACACGTCGCGGATATCATTCCCTCGTCATACGAATTCTCGTCATGCCCGCGCTTGTCGCGGGCATCCACGCCTTAACATCGGCTCAGCGAAGCAAGACGTGGATGGCCGGAACAAGTCCGGCCATGACGGTGGAGCTATGACAATGGAGTGGGTTCAGCGCCGCTTGTAGCAGTGAAAGCGATTGTGGCGGTCGTAATAGCCGCGGCACTGGTGGCGGCTGCCCTCGGGAATGCCGAGCACCCCCTTGACGCCGCCGACCACACCGCCGACGCCAAGCCCGATCGCACCGCCGACGGCGCCACCGACCGGCCCCGCGGCGCGATTGCCTTCACGCGCGCCCTGTCGCGCGCCCTGCTCGGCGCCACGGAAAACGCCCTGCGCCTCGGCCGGCGTGGACGTCACCGGCGCCAGCGCCAGCACGGCCAACAGGCCGGCGCCGGCAACGAGACCCAGCTTCAGGCGCGCTGTAAAACGGAATGCGCTGCCCGGTGATACGGTCGTCATGTTCGCGGTATTCATATTCGCGGTCTTCATGGGGTCTCCCCAGCGTTGAATCGGGCGTCTCGGCAAGATGCCCGACGCATGACGATATACGCGCACCCCGCCTCTGACAAACGCCATAGCACCCGAAAAGTTGCATCGCTCCGCGCGGGCCGGCCCCGAGATGGCGCCGCGACAATGCCGCGTTCGTGATTAACGCTGTTGCCATATGCCGCTGGAGTCCGTCGTTGTCCGTGTGCTTACATGGCGGCCTGAACGCCGTGGCGAACACAAGCCGGCCCTTTCCATACGAGGTCACGGCAGGACCGCGGCGGAGGGAAGTCGTCATGCGTCGCCTCGTTTGTCCGGCTCTCGCCGCCGCCGCGCTGATCGCGGCGACCGGCGCACGGGCCGATGTCGCCATCACCGTCGACAAGGATGCCCAGCAGATGACTGTCGCGGTGGACGGTCAGGTGCGCTACCGCTGGCCGGTCTCCACCGGCAATCCCTCCTACGAGACGCCGAACGGCACGCATCGCGCCTTCCGCATGGAGCCGGACCACTTCTCCAAGGAGTTCGATGACGCGCCGATGCCGCACTCGATCTTCTTCACCAAGAGAGGACACGCCATTCACGGCACCTTCTCGGAGAAGAGCCTCGGCGCACCGGTCTCGCACGGGTGCGTGCGGCTGTCGCGCGCCCACGCCGCCACGCTCTACAAACTGGTCGAGGACCAGGGCGTGCTGAAGACCACCGTCACGCTGACCGGCTCGTCGCTTGTGGCGCTGGCCCGGCTCAAGACCCGGCCGAAGGCAACGGCCGTCGCCCGCGGCGACGCCGCGCCGGACTATGACGCAAATGGCGCGCCGTTGGCTGCGCCGCGCCAGATCGTGCCACGGCCGCTCTATGCGCAGCCGGTCGTCCCGCAGCAACGCGACCTCGCCGACGATGCCTATGCCGCCGAGATGGCCGAGCCGCCCGCTCCCGCACCGCGGCGCTATCGCCGTCCGCGAGACACGCGGGTCTATGCCGCCGACGAACCGGGCTATGGGCGACGCGGCTATGACGATGCTCCACGCGCCTACGCGCCGCCGCCCGGCTACTATGGCGGCTACGGCGGCTATGGTGGCCGCGGCCTGTTCAGCTCCGGCTGGTAGCGGATCAATTGCCGCGCCACTGCCGCCACAGCGCGCCCAGCACGTTGCTGTAGTCGTCGGTCCATACCCGCTGCCCGGCTGACGGCTCCGTCAACACCCATGCGCCCTGCCCGGCGAGCGCGCCGATGTCGGCGGCGTCGGCCGCGGACAGCACCACCGTGGTCGAGAAGATATAGGCGTCGCTGTCGTCGGTCTCGTCGGTGTGGACCCAGCTCGCAAGACCGTTGGCGGCGGCAATGCCGACGGCGACGCTCGCCAGTTCCAGATGCCGGTTGGAGACGTGCATCAGCACCGCGCCGTATGGGGCGAGCTTGCGCTTGTAGATCGCCATCGCCTCCTGCGTCGCCAGGTGAATGGGGATGGCATCGGAGGAATAAGCGTCCACGATCACCAGATCGTAGGTGCCGTCCGGCTCCTCTGTGAAGGTCAGGCGCGCATCACCGATCACCGGCGCAAGATCCGGCGCGCAGGCCGTGATGAAGGTGAAGTGCCGCGGGTCGCGCGCGGTTGCGACCATCAGGGGATCGATCTCGAAAAAACGCCAGTGCTCGCCCGGCTCGGCCGCACAGGTCAGCGTGCCGGCGCCGAGCCCGATCACCGCGACGCGGATCGGAGCACTCTTGCGGGCGCGGATCGCGGCGATGGCCTGCCCGATGCCGCCGTTCGCGTGGTAATAGGAAATCAGTTCGGGCCGTGCCGGCGCGGCTTTGCCGGCGGCGGGCAGCCGCTCCGCGCCGTGGATGGTGGTGCCGTGCATCAGCACGCGGTAGCGGCCATCGGTGGTGGTGACGATCTTGTGGACGCCGAAGAAGCTGCGCACGGTTTCGACGCGGCCGTCATCGCCGGGATAGAGGTGAACCAGCGTCAACGCCAGCGCGACCGCCGCCGCGCTCTTGAGGCGATGCGCCGGCAACAGCACCATGATCAGCATCGCCACGAGGGCCACTATCGCGATCGCTTCATTGCGATGCGCCTCCATCGATGCGAAGGCGCTGCCGCCGCGCCAGGCGGGCCACGCCAGCGCCACGGCCGCCAGAACCAGCACGAGCCACAGCACCGCCAGGCGCCGCCCCGGCGCCCCCGCCGGCCGGCACAGCACGGCGGCAGCGATCAGGATCGGATATTCGGCCACCCACGAGAACGCATAAGGCGCAACCAGCGCGGTGAACAGGCCGCCGACCATGCCGCCGAACGACAGCGCCACGTAGAAGCCGGTGAGGTAGACGGCCGGCGGCCGGGTGCGCGCCAGTTCGCCGTGGCAGGCGAGCGCGATGACGAAGAAGCACGCCAGATGCCCGCCGAGCGTCAGCGGCAGGTTGTAAACGCTGCCGATGCCGATCAGCAGGACGGCACCACCGATCGCCAGCGGCGACAACGCCAGCACGACGCGGTGCGGCAGCGGCGGCCGCGACATGAACACCAGCACCCAGGTCAGGAGGTAAAGCGACAGCGGCAGCACCCACAACAGCGGCGCGGCGGCGACGTCGGCCGAGATATGCGCCGTCACCGCCACCAGAAGGCCGGACGGCACCGCGGCGAGAAACACCCAGCGCAGCCTGAGGCGCCACGCCGGCGGCGGCGCGGCCGGCGCCGCCATATCCGCATCGATCCGTCCCGGCGCCCGCAGCAGCACCACGCCACAGGCGGCAATGAGAACGATCAACACCCCGTAGCCGACGGTCCATGCCAGATTCTGCGCATGCAGCGTCAGCATCGGCTCGATCAGAAGCGGATACGACAGCAGCGCAAGAAAGCTGCCGACATTGGAGGCGGCGTAGAGGAAATACGGATCGCCACCGTGCGGGTGGCCGGAGCGCGCGAACCATGCTTGCAATAGCGGATTGTTGGCGGCGAGCGCGAAAAACGGCAGGCCGATCGAGACCACGAACAGGCCGAACAGCCACAGCGCCGTATAGGACGGCGGCGGCGCGCCCCAGCCGGCCGCAATCGACAACGGCAGCGTGACGAAGGCGATCGCCAGCAGCCCCAGATGCACCGCCACCGCAACACGCCGCGACGCAGCCGTGGTCAGCCAGTGCGCATAGGCATAGCCCGCGAGCAGCAGCGTCTGGAAGAACGCCATCGCCACCGACCACACCGCCGGCGAGCCGCCCAGCCGTGGCAGCACCATTTTGGTGAACAACGGCTGCACCGAGAACAACAACAGCGCGCTGAGGAAGATCGCGGCGGTATGGAGCGCCAGCACCGCGGCGTTGCGCGAAGCGGCTTCGGGCGAGGCGGGCAACATGACAACTCCGTCGCAGACCCGGCGGCCGGGCGGCGGATACCATCACAGGCCGTTCGCGGCAGCAATGCGGCGTGGTGCGGCGCTCGCGCCTGCGCTAAACGTGGCCCATGGCGGATTACGATGCGATCATCGTCGGCGCGGGACACAACGGCCTCACCTGCGCCGCCTATCTCGCGATGGCGGGCCTTCGCGTGCGCGTGATCGAGCGTCGCAAGGTGGTCGGCGGCGCGGCGGTGACGGAGGAGTTCTGTCCCGGCTTCCGCAACTCGGTCGCCGCCTACACCGTGAGCCTGCTCAACCCGAAGGTGATCGCCGACCTGCGGCTGCACGACCACGGCCTCACCATCGTCGAGCGCCGCGCCCAGAATTTCCTGCCCGCCCCGGACGGCAGCTTTCTGCTCACCGGCGACAAGTATACGCGCGAGTCGGTGGAGTGCCTTTGTCCGGGCGACGTCGCGCGTATGGAGGCGTTCAACCGCGAGTTGGAGCGCATCGCCGACGTGCTGCGCGCTTTCGTGCTGCGCGCCCCGCCGAACCTTGTCGAGGGTTTTGGCCTGGCTTCGTTGCGCGAGGGCGCCAGCGCGCTCGCAACCGCGAATATCCTGCGCGGGCTGCCGATCGAAGATGCCCGCAACCTCCTTGACCTGTTCACCCGCTCGGCCGGCGAGATGCTCGACGAACGTTTCGAGCATGACCTGGTCAAGGCGCTGTACGGTTTTGACGCCGTGGTCGGCAACTACGCCAGCCCCTACGCGGCCGGCACGGCTTACGTTATGCTGCACCATGCCTTCGGCGAGGTGAACGGCAGGAAAGGCATGTGGGGCCATGCCATCGGCGGCATGGGCGCGATCACGCAAGGCATGGCCGCGGCGGCGCGCGCGGCCGGCGCGGAGATCTCAACCGGCACCGGCGTGCGCGAAGTAATCGTGGAAGGCGGCCGCGCCTGCGGCGTGGTGCTGGACAACGGCGAAACGGTGCGCGCGAATTACGTCGTCAGCAACCTCAACCCGACGCTGCTCTATGGCCGCCTGATGCCGCAAGGCAGCGTGCCGGACGTCTTTGCACAGCGCATCGCGCACTGGCGCAACGGCTCCGGCACCTTCCGCATGAACGTGGCGCTCGACCGGCTGCCGTCGTTTACGGCGCGGCCCGGCGACGGCGATCACCTCACCGCCGGCATCATCATGGCGCCGAGCCTCGCCTACATGGATCGCGCTTACCACGACGCCCGCAGCGACGGCTGGAGCCGCGCGCCGATCGTGGAAATGCTGATCCCGTCGACGCTCGATGACAGCCTGGCGCCCAGGGGCGCACATGTCACCAGCCTGTTCTGCCAGCACGTCGCGCCGCACCTGCCCGACGGCGCCTCATGGGACGACCGCCGCGACACCGTCGCCGACCTCATGATCGATACCGTCGAGGCCTATGCCCCCGGCTTCAAGGCGAGCATCGTCGGCCGCCAGGTGCTGTCGCCGCTCGACCTCGAACGCGAGTTCGGGCTGATCGGCGGCGACATCTTCCACGGCGCGCTGACGCTGAACCAGTTGTTTTCGGCGCGGCCGATGCTCGGGCATGCCGACTATCGCGGGCCGCTCGCAGGGCTTTACCACTGCGGCTCCGGCAACCACCCCGGCGGCGGCGTCACCGGCGCGCCGGGGCACAATGCGGCGGCTGTCGTGCTGCGCGACCATCGCGCGCTGTTCCGCTGAGGGGCGGCCGGTGGAAAACCTTGGCGCAAGGCTGTGAACAAGCGCCGTATGTCGCCCCATCAACCTTGTGGATAACACTGTTCGACAC